>Ga0302313_10003378_pt1 | contig 10529 bp, 9 predicted proteins | sample III_Palsa_N2_2_FD_200454 | JGI IMG/M metagenome (GOLD analysis project Ga0302313, IMG submission 200454) | Peat permafrost microbial communities from Stordalen Mire near Abisko, Sweden - III_Palsa_N2_2 | ecosystem: Environmental > Terrestrial > Soil > Palsa > Peat permafrost | place: Sweden...
CCCGGAGCGCGCCCAGTACCTCCGCGTCCTCTTCAACGAACTCACCCGCATCCAGTCGCATCTCGTCTGGCTCGGCACCCACGCCATGGACATCGGCGCGCTCACCGTCTTCCTCTACTGCTTCCGTGAACGCGAAGAGATCCTCCGCATCTTCGAAGCCGTCAGCGGCCAGCGCATGATGACCAGCTACGTCCGCGTCGGCGGTCTCTCGCTCGAACCACCCCTCGACCTCTACAAGCAGATCCGCACCTTCCTCAAGACCTTCCCTTCCAAGATCGAAGAGTACGAAGGCCTGCTGCAAAACAACCCCATCTGGATGTCCCGTCTCAAGGGCGTAGGCCATCTCTCCGCAGCCGATGCCATCGCCCTCGGCGTCACCGGCCCTCCGCTCCGCGCCTCCGGCGTCGACTTCGACGTTCGCCGTGACATGCCCTACTCCGGCTACGAGAAGTTCCAGTTCAACGTACCCGTCTCCAACGAGTGCGACGTCTGGGCCCGCTACATGGTCCGCATGCAGGAGTTCCGCGAGTCCGTAAAGATCTGCCTCCAGGCCCTCGACGGCCTCCCCGAAGGCCGCATCACCGCCGACGCCCCCAAGATCATCCTGCCCGACCGCGAACAGATGAAGACCCAGATGGAATCCTTAATCCATCACTTCAAGATCGTCACGGAAGGCTTCCAGGTTCCCGCCGGTGAGGTCTGCAGCTCCGTCGAAGCCCCTCACGGCATGATGAACTACTACGTCGTCTCAGACGGCACCGCCAAGCCCTACCGCGTCCACATGCGCAACCCCGGCTTCGCCACCCTGCAGGCCCTCGAAACCATGTGCAAAGGCCGCCAAATCGCTGACGTCGTTGCCGTCATCGGTTCTATCGACATCGTTCTCGGAGAAATTGACCGCTAACCTTTTGAATTGTCATCCTGAGCAACGCGAAGGATTTGCTTCTTGCTAGTACTTGCACCAACTCTGGAGGTCAACATCGACACCCGCCTCCACACCGAACTCTGGACCTCCTGGGCCTCCCTGCTCCGCAGTTACGCAGCCGCCCACGGACTCAACAGCACGCAACACGCAGTCGTAGAAGTTAGCGCCACCGAAATCACTCTCCGCGTAAGCAGCCGATGGCTCCGCTTCACGCCAACCGCAATGCAGCACTCGGACGCTGACCCCGTCCCGTTCGCACTGGAAGAAAACGGCAACGTCACCATCAACGGAGCCGCAGAAGAAGAAATGGATTTCGCAGCCGAGCGGCTGGCCCGCGAAATGCTCTACCCGCCGCAGTAGCTTTACTCCGCGACCTTCGCGTTTTTCCTTCGCGACCTTTGCGTTCTAAGTTTTTGCTTGTTCCCCGAATCTCGCACCTCGAATCTGGATCCTTATGGCAGCCGTCACCAACTCGATCTTCACCCCGACCACCGCCGCCCGCTTCGACAAGCTGGCCACGATCTACCCCCTCAAGCGCTCAGCGCTCGTCCCCATGCTGCTCTACGCGCAGGACGAAGTCGGCTACGTCTCCGACGAAGTCGTCGCCGAGCTCGCCGTCCGTCTCGACCTCCTCGAGCTCGACGTTCGCGGCGTTCTCAGCTACTACTCCATGCTCCGCACCGTGCCCGCCGGTAAGTACAACGTGCAGGTCTGCACCAACATCTCCTGCATGTTGCGCGGCGGCTTCGAACTGCTCGACCACTGCAAGCACAAGCTCGGCATCGGCCACAAAGGCATCACCCCCGACGGCCTCTTCTCGCTCGAAGAAGTCGAATGCATCGGTGCCTGCTGCTGGGCCCCCGCCGCTCAGGTCAACTACGACTTCCACGAAAACCTGACGCCCGCCAAAATGGACGCCGTCCTCGCCGACTACGCCGCCGGCAAAGGCAAGAACGAGCCGCCCAGCCCGCCCATCGGCAACGCCGCACCGGAGGCCCAATAACATGCCCACACTCGTCTCCCACCCCGATGAAGTCAAAGTCATCTCCCGCCGCTTCGGCATGGGAGCCAAGGACATCGACAAGTACATCGAGCTCGACGGCTACAAGGCCGTCCAGGCCGGTATCGAGCAAGGCCCCGAATGGATCGTCAACACCATGAAAGCCTCCGGCCTTCGCGGTCGCGGCGGCGCCGGCTTCCCTACCGGCATGAAGTGGTCCTTCGTCCCCAAGGTCTCTGAAAAGCCCAAGTACGTCCTCGTCAACGGCGACGAATCCGAACCCGGCACCTGCAAAGACCACGTCATCTTCCTCGAAGACCCGCACGCGGTCATCGAAGGCACCATGATCGCCGGCCTCGCCATCGGTGCCAAGACCGGCTTCATCTACCTCCGCGGCGAGTACCGCTACCTCCTCAACATCGTCGAAAAGGCCGTCGCAGACGCTTATGCCAAGGGCTTCCTCGGCAAAAACATCTTCGGCAAAGAAGGCGTCGACTTCGACATCATCACCCAGACCGGCGCGGGCGCCTACGAGGTCGGCGAAGAGTCCGCCCTCATGGAGTCGCTCGAAGGCAAACGCGGCATCCCCCGCATCAAGCCTCCGTTCCCCGCAGTCGTCGGCCTCTACGGCGGCCCCACCGTCATCAACAACGCGGAAACCATCGCCAACGCCCCACACATCCTCCTCATGGGCGGCGAGGCCTACGCCAAGCTCGGTACCGAACGCAACGGCGGCACACGCCTCTTCGGCATCTCCGGCCACGTCAACAAGCCCGGCGTCTACGAGCTCCCCATGGGCTACTCCCTCCGCAAGGCCATCTACGACGTCGCCGGCGGCATCAAGGGCGGCAAAGCCCTCAAGGCCGTCGTCCCCGGCGGCTCGTCCTGCCCCGTCCTCAAAGCCGACGAAATCGACGTTGGTCTAGACTTCGACCAGATGGCCAAAGCTGGCACCATGCTCGGATCAGGCGGCATCGTCGTCCTCGACGAAACCGTTTCAATTGTTGAGTTTGCCCTGCGAACCATAAAGTTCTACCAGCACGAATCCTGCGGCTGGTGCATCCCCTGCCGCGAAGGAACGGACTGGCTCAAAAAGACCCTCACCCGCTTCCATGCCGGTGGGGGCAACAAGAAAGACATCGACAACATCCAGTATCTCGCCGAAAACATGATGGGCCGTACCTTCTGCCCGCTCGGCGACGCCGCCGCCATGCCAACGCTCGGCTTCATCAAGAAGTTCCGCAGCGAGTTCGAGGAATACCTCGAAGGCAAACGCGTCGAAAACCCCTTGATCCAAATCCAACCGGTCGGTGAACCGGAACTTGCAGGAGCCCACTAAGCATGAAGAAGCTTCTCACTTTCTCTCTGGCAATCCTTCTCTGTGCGACGCCTTTCGCGGCGGCCCAGCATAAGAACCACCCCGCAGAAGGGCCGCCGCCGATCCATAACGGCCTCTGGTGGGCGAACAAGTCCAGCCTCTTCCGCGATGGCTTCATTACCGGCTACAAGTCTGGCTCCTCGCACACCGCCGGACACCCCATCGACGTCAACCAGTTCCCCGCCATCGAGCTCATCGACGGCATCGACAGCTTCTACAAAGACTTTCGCAACCGCAACATTCTGGTAGACGACGCCCTCACCTACGTCGAAGACCAGCTTCGCGGCATCCCTGACGACAAACTCAACGCCGAGCTGCTGAAGATGCGCGCAGCCTCAGCCCCCAGCAACGAAGAGTAGCCAACTTTGCCTATCGCCTCCAATTCGCCGCTTCGCACCGCCGCCATCGCTGCCACTCTTCTCGCAGCGACGGCTCTCTGCGGCTGCGAAGCCCGTGAGATGGGCACCACCTTCGCCGACAAGCAAGCCAACGCCGTCGACAACACCTGGGTCGCCGCCGTCAAAACCTGTTGGCCTGACGTCGCCCACCAGGGCTACTCGCTCCCCGGCATGAAGCGTTACCTCGCCGACCCGCTCCACTTCCGCGCGGCTTTCTCCACGTACTCAGGCCTCACAGACGCGCAACTCCTCATCATTGTCACCAAGCCCATTCAGGACGCTCCACCACCCGACACCAGCGTTCTCGACCACGCACAAACCCCGATCTTCACCCGCGATCAAGCCATCGCCGGCACCAGCCCGCACGGCTTAGCCACACCCAACTCCAACGGCGCAGCACCACCCGACGCTCTCTGTGCCCTCCAAACCGGAACACCGGTAGGATTCAGATAGCCTTATGCCAGATTCAGGAAGCCCTATGCCAGACGTAACCCTCACAGTAGACGGCCAAAAGATCACCGCTCCCGCGGGCACCCTTCTCATTGAAGCCTGCAAGTCCGTAGGCATTGAGATCCCCGCCTTCTGTTACTACCCCGGTCTTTCGCTGCAGGCCGCCTGCCGCATGTGCGTCGTCCGCATTGAAAAGGCTCCCAAGCTCGCCACCGCCTGCACCACCACGGTCGCCGAAGGCATGGTCGTCACCACGGAATCGCCCGAGATCGCCCAGGCCCGCAAGGCCACGCTGCAACTCCTGCTCGGCAACCACCCGCTCGACTGCCCCGTCTGCGACGCCGGCGGCGAGTGCGAGCTGCAGGACATGACCTTCAAGTACGGTGCGGCTGACAGCTTCTACACCGAACCCAAAAACCACCGCGAAGAGCAGAAGTGGTCCCCGGTCGTTTACTTCGACCGCCCCCGCTGCATTCTTTGCTATCGCTGCGTCCGCATGTGCGGCGAAGGCATGGACGTCTTCGCCCTTGGCATCCAGAATCGCGGCAGCTCCTCGGTCATCGCTCCCAATGTTCCCGCACAGCTTAGCCCGGAAGACCTGCCCAACCTCGACTGCGAGCAGTGCGGCATGTGCATCGACGCCTGCCCCGTAGGCGCGCTCACCTCTGGCACCTACCGCTACAAGACCCGCCCCTGGGAGATGAACCACGTCGCCACCGTCTGCACCCACTGCGGCGACGGCTGCAAGACCACCCTCGGCGTCCGCTCCGTCTCCGACGGCGCTGAAATCGTTCGTGGCGACAACCGCGACAAGTCCGGCATGAACGGCGACTTCCTTTGCAATAAAGGCCGCTACGCCTTCGACTTCGCCAACAACATTGAACGCCTTACTTCACCTCTTGTCCGCCAGCCCGACGGCAAACTCAAGCCCGTCTCCTGGGATGAAGCCCTCAAGTTCGCTGGCAAGAAGCTCCGCGAACTCCGCGACACCCGTGGAGCCAACAGCATCGGCGTCATCGGCTCGAACCGCATCACCAACGAGGAAAACTACCTCCTCCAGAAGTTCGCCCGCACCGTTATCGGCACCAACAACATCGACCACCACCGCACCGCCGATTACGTAACCCTCGCCACCTCCATCGGCAGCACCACCCGCCCGAACGGCAAGACTCGTTACGCCAGCCAGCACTGCATTGAGACCGCTCCCGCACTCCTCTTCATCGGCGGCGACCCCACCAATCAGGCCCCGCTCACGGCGTGGAACGCGCGTACAAATGTTCGCCTGAACAACGCTCGCGTCTACATCGCCAACCACGAAGAGATCAAGCTCCGCCGCCAGTCCAAGGCCGCCATTCAGGTCTCGCAGTTCGGCTACGGCGCGCTCGCGCAGTACCTCGCGGGCGACGACAAGGCAGCAGCCGCCACCTCCACCATCGAGCAGGCCGACAGCCTTAGCAGCTTCCGCGAAACCATCAAAGCCGAAGAGACCCTCATCGTCATCGTCGGCAACGAAGTCCGCGGCGGCGAACTCGCCAACCTCATCAAGGCGCTGCCCAACGCCAAGTTCGGCCTCACCGCCGACTACGTCAACTCCCGTGGCGCCTCCGACATGGGCGTCCTGCCCGACGTTCTTCCCGGCTACCAATCCCTCAAAGGCTCCACCATCGCCAGCGAGTACGGTGCAGCCGACGCCCCCGGCCTTGATCTCCTCGCCATGTTCGACGCCGCTCAGGCCGGCAGCCTCAGTGCTCTCTACGTGGTCGGTTCGAACCCCGTAAAGCGCTTCGGCATCGACCCCGCCGCCCTCAAGTCCACCTTCCTCGTCGTGCAGGATCTCTTCCTCACCGAAACCGCGCAGCTCGCCGACGTCGTCTTCCCCGCCGCCAACCTCTACGAGAAGTCCGGCTCCGTCACCAACAGCTACGGCGACGTCCAGCTCGTCAGCAAGGCCGCCGACAAGTCCGGCACCCGTTCTGACTTCGAGCTCATCGTCCGCCTCGCCGACCACATCGGCCACGACATCAAAACCCTCGTCCCCTTCGGCAAAGGTCTCCGCGCCGACATGGGCCAGACCCGCGGCGCGCAGTCCGGCGAAGCCGACCGCCACGCCGTCTGGATGACCGCCAATAACATGGAGCCGAAGCTCAGCCCCTTCGATCCCTTCGCCATCCTCGACGAGATCCAGCGCGTCGTCCCCGGCTACGACAAACTCCTCCGCCTGCAGCTCCTCAGCGGCAACGACCAGCACGTCCCGCCAGCTTCCACCGGCCTCGTGCAGATTGAAAATCGCAAAGACCTCGTGCTGCCCTCGTCGGACACGCTCTTCACCTCTGGCTCGCTCACACGCTTTTCGCCCATGCTTCAAGACGTACAACGCCATCAGGAGACAGAAGTCTCCGACCACCTGGCGGCGGACTAGGAGTGACCTTGCTGAAACGCTACCAAACCGGAACCTGGACAACGCTGCTGCTCTTTATCGGCATAGCGGCTTCGTTCGCATGGGGAGTGGTCCGAGTCATGCATCGTCACGACAGGGGCGGCTATCTGGAATCAGGGATATGCCTCATCGTTCTCTACACCTTTGATAAGAACTATCGCCGACATACGCAATCACCGAAGACCGGACAAGAATGACTCATCTAAACACCTTCGAAATCTTCCTGCTCCTCACGGTCCTCAAGATCGTTGTGGTGCTGGTTATTACGCTGACCGCGGTTGCCTATACAGTGCTGCTTGAGCGCAAGGTACTGGGCCGGATGCAGAATCGCTGGGGCCCCAGCCGCGTCGGCCCGTTCGGCCTGCTGCAGCCGCTCGCCGACGGCATCAAGCTCTTCCTCAAGGAAGACATGATGCCCCTCGCCGTAGAGCGGCCACTCTTTGTCCTCGCGCCTATCATCGCGCTTGGCTGCGCGCTCATCTCCATCGCGGTCGTGCCCTTCGGCCAGCAGACGCTGTACCACGGCGTCGATCTCTTCCAGATCTCAGACATCAACATCGGCCTGCTGGTCATCCTCGGCGTCACGTCCATTGGCGTCTACGGCATCGCGCTCTCCGGCTGGAGTTCCAACAACAAGTACTCGCTCTTCGGCAGTCTTCGCGCCACCGCACAGGTCATCAGCTATGAGCTCGCGCTGGGCCTCTCGCTGGTCGGCGTTGTTCTCCGCGCCGGTTCACTCTCGCTGCGGGACATCGTCAACTCGCAGTCGCATCATGGCATGCTCTCGTGGAACTTCTTCGGCGGCTTCCAGATCGTCGGCTTCTTCATCTACCTGATGGCGGCCTACGCCGAGACCAACCGCTCGCCTTTCGATCTTCCGGAAGCCGAGTCCGAGCTCGTCGCCGGCTATCACACCGAGTACAGCTCCATGAAGTTCGCAATGTTCTTCATGGCCGAGTACGCCAACATGATCACCGTCGCCTGCGTCGCCACACTGCTCTTCTTCGGCGGCGCGAACACGCCCTTCGGCCATCTCTTCGACGGCGTCTTCGCTCACGGCATCATCCACGCCGTGCTGCCCATCTTCTGGTTCGTCTTCAAGATCCTGATGTTCCTGCTGCTCTACATCTGGGTCCGCGCCACGCTTCCCCGCTTCCGTTACGACCAGCTTATGAGCTTCGGCTGGAAGTTCCTGCTCCCTGTTGCGATGGTCAACATTCTCGCCACCGCACTCGTGCTGGCCTTCCGCGGATAGCGTCAACCAACAACGCATTTACAATCAATACGAAATAGACAACAAACCACGATGCAAACTGCCCTCTTCATCATCTTCGGACTCGCGGCCATAGCAGGCGCCCTCAATCTGCTCTTCCAGCGGCATCCGATCAACTCGGCGCTCTCGCTGGTCGTCGTCATGATGTCCCTCGCGGTGCTCTACTGGACGCTCGGCGCGGAGTTCCTCGCCGCCGCACAGGTCATCGTCTACGCCGGCGCAGTCATGGTGCTCTTCGTCTTCGTGGTCATGCTGTTGAACGCCGGCGAAGAAGAGCGCACCTCCGGCTCGCGCATTGCGTATATCGCGGGGATCCCCGGCGCGGCCGCCATCTTCGCGCTGCTCTGCTTCGTCTTCCTCAAAAACAAGGTTGCTCTCGGCAACACGCAGCTCGGCGGCGATCTCTCGAACATCGTCTCCAATATCACCGACATCTCGCACACGCTCTTCACTTCGCTGCTGCTGCCCTTTGAAGCCACATCGATCCTCATCCTCATCGCGATTCTCGGCGCCGTCGTCCTGGCGCGGAAAGAGCTCTAACCATGGCTAACCGCATCCTCGCCGGCATGTTTCTCCTGCTTACCAGCATGTTCCTCGCTGCGGTTGCCGTCGCTCGCGCTATGCGCAGTAAGAGGTCGCGCTAATGCACCCCACTCACGACAATCTCGTCAGCCTCGCCCTCGGCATTCTCGTTGCTCTGGCGATGATGCTTTTGCTCCGCCGGCGGAGGACCCGCTAATGGTTCCCATCGCCTACTACCTCATCCTCGCCGCGATCCTCTTCTGCATCGGCATCGCTGCGTTTCTCATCAAGCGCAATGTCATCACGATCTTCATGTCGATCGAGCTGATGCTCAACGCCGTCAACCTTACCTTCGTGGCCTTCGCCCACATGTGGCACCAGGTTTCGGGTCAGATCTTCGTCTTCTTCGTTATGGTGGTCGCCGCCGCGGAAGCCGCTGTCGGACTCGCCATCATCATTGCGCTCTTCCGCGCCCGCCAAACCCTCAACGTTGATAACGTCAACCTCATGAAGAACTAACGCGAGTCGCTGAATGCAATTCAACACAAACCTGCTCTGGCTCATCCCGACACTTCCCTTCGCCGGCTTCCTGCTCAATGGAACGCTGGGCCGCAAGCTCCCACGCGCCGCCGTAACGGCCATCGCGCTGCTCTTCACGCTCGCGCCCGCCGTTATCGTCGCCCAGCTCTGGATGTTCATGAAGTCTACCGGTGCGCCGCTCTCGCTCTCGGTCGCCAGCCGCCCGTGGATCGCCATCACCGGCTTCCAGGTCAACTTCGCCTTCGCGGTCGACCATCTCACCCTCATCATGCTCGGCGTGGTCACCGGCGTCGGCTTCCTCATCCATATCTACTCCGCCGGCTACATGGCGCATGAGGAAGGCTACTGGCGCTTCTTCGCCTACCTCAACCTCTTCATGTTCTTCATGCTGGTGCTGGTGCTCAGCTCGAGCTTCCTTCTGCTCTTCGTCGGCTGGGAGGGCGTCGGCCTCGCCTCGTATCTGCTGATCGGCTTCTACTTCACCAAGGACTCCGCCGCGAACGCAGGCAAGAAGGCCTTCATCGTCAACCGCATCGGCGACTTCGGATTCCTGCTCGCGATGTTCCTGATCATCGCCCACTTCGGCAGCCTGAATTTCGCGGACGTCTTCACCAAGGTCTCTGCTACGCCGATGACCGGCGGTTTCCTCACTGCCATCTGTCTCCTGCTCGTCCTCGGAGCCACCGGTAAATCCGCACAGATTCCGCTCTACATCTGGCTGCCCGACGCCATGGAAGGCCCCACACCCGTCTCGGCCCTCATCCACGCAGCGACCATGGTCACCGCAGGCATCTACATGGTCGCCCGCTGTCACACGCTCTTCGACCGCTCGCCCTACGCCCTCGGCGTCGTAGCGATCATCGGTGCAGCCACCGCACTTATGGCCGCAACCATCGGCATGGTGCAGCACGACATCAAGCGGGTGCTCGCCTACTCCACCGTCTCGCAGCTTGGCTACATGTTTATGGCCTGTGGGGTTGGAGCGTACTCCGCCGGCATCTTCCACCTGATGACCCACGCTTTCTTCAAGGCGCTGCTCTTCCTCGCGGCTGGTTCGGTCATCCACGCGCTCTCCGGCGAGCAAGATATGCGCGTCATGGGCGGCCTGCGCAAGCGCATCCCCATCACCTTCTGGACCATGACGATGGGCGTCTTCGCCATCGCCGGCCTGCCGCCGCTTGCCGCCTTCTTCTCCAAGGACGAGATCCTCTACCAGACCTACCTCTGGGATAATCCCCTTGCCAAGCTGCTCTGGGCTGTGGGCATGTTCACCGCATTCCTTACGTCCTTCTACATGTTCCGCCTCTGGTTCAAGACCTTCTTCGGCGCACCGCGCTTCGAGGAACACGGCCACAGTCACGCCGCCGACCTTCACGCCGCCCACGGCGCTGCCGTACACGCCAGCAAGTCCTCCACGCTCGCCCTGGAGGCCGAGCCCGAGTTCGGCCACGTCGCTCATGTGCATGGCGTCCACGAGTCGCCGCTGGTCATGACCATCCCGCTTATCCTGCTTGCCATCCTCTCCATCGTCGGCGGCTGGGTTGGCGTTCCTTTGGCCTTCGGTGGGCACAACGAGTTCGAGCACTTCCTCGACCCCGTCTTCAAC
>Ga0302313_10003381_pt1 | contig 10522 bp, 9 predicted proteins | sample III_Palsa_N2_2_FD_200454 | JGI IMG/M metagenome (GOLD analysis project Ga0302313, IMG submission 200454) | Peat permafrost microbial communities from Stordalen Mire near Abisko, Sweden - III_Palsa_N2_2 | ecosystem: Environmental > Terrestrial > Soil > Palsa > Peat permafrost | place: Sweden...
TGCACGTCAATTACCAGCCGACTGCAACCTGGACGCTGGACGGCCGCTATGCCGCAAAGAAGGTTGACGATTATGCCAACAGCATCACTTCGAGCTATATCGCTCAACTGATCGGCGGCCGCTCGATATGGGACATCACCAGCAAGTGGGATGGCGGCGTGCATTACTACTCGATTTTCGGCGGTGGTCTGTCGGCCCACCAGCAGTCGATCGGCGCGGAGCTCGGCTATATCGTTGCAAAAAATCTCTGGCTGTCGCTGGGTTACAACTTCCAGGGTTTTTCCGATCAGGATCTCGCCGGTGAGGACTACACCCAGAACGGCGTCTATCTGCGCCTGCGCTTCAAGTTCGACGAGAATGTGTTCAAACCGAGCAACAACTCCACACCGCTGCCGGCCGATGCCGCGGCGTCGGCGCAGTGAGCAACGTCATGAGCCTCGTCCACCTGATCCAGCGCACTCGCCTTCTCTTCGGAGTTTCCCGCCGAGGATGGCTGGCGCTGCTGTTTCTGCTGGGCGGTCTCTTCGTGATGCCGGCACACGCCAACACTTGCGCACCAGCGGCGGTGCAGGGCGCTGCGCCGGCCGATTACCTGACGTATTGCTGGCTGGATTTCACCGGCTACAGCGATAGCGCGGCACAGGCCGGCCAGGCCTTCACCTTCACCTTGTCTGATGGCTCGGTGCTGAGTCTGACTTTGACGGTATCCAGTGCGACCACGGCGACACCGCTGCTCAAGGTTTCCGGCGTGCCGACCTATAGCGGTGCGGCGTTCGGCAATGCCGGCTTCGGCAGTATTCCAGGCCTACCGGTGTTCTACGAGGTGCAGAGTGGTTCGACTGTCACCGTGACGCTGAGCAATATTCACATCACGCCCGCCGGCGGCGGTACATCTCCGGCTTACGCGATCATCGCCGCGGACGGCGAGTCGACCAATACACCGGAAACGCTGACCTTCACCACGAATGGCACCGCCTGGCAGCAGGCGGCCATGCTTGCCAATACCAATGCCACGGGCCCAACGGTGGCGGGGGTCGGGACCGGAACAGTGGTGGAAACCGGGACCGGCGGCGGCAATACCAATGCCTATGTCTTCGCCAGCATCGGCAATCCGACAACGGTCACGTCGATACTCAAGGGCAGTGGCCTGCAGGGCGCGCTGTTCGGCCTGCGCTTCGCCTCGCTTACGGCAACCTCGCAGTTCAACACCGCACGTTTGAACGCTAGTGACCAGGTGACCTACTCCATTGTCGGCAGCAACAGCGCGGTACTCAGCACGGGCACCAGCACAGGTACTGGCAGCGGTCCGTTTCCCGTCGCGAGCAAACCGATCACGTCGTCGAGCGCCCTCACCGTGACGCAGGCCATGGCCAGCGGCAGCGTCAGCACCCTGGCCAACTACGCCACGTTACTGACCTGCACGAATGCCGGCAGCTCGTCCACCTCGTTACCGAAAAACCTCGCGGCCAACAGCTATACCTTCCCGTCGCTGGCCTATGGCGATTCGATTTCCTGCGTATTTACCGATACGCCCTATCCGAATGTCAGCGGCCTGGTCTACAACGACGCGAATCACAACGCCGTGGCCGACAACGGCGAGACGGGCACTGGCCTGACAGGGCTCTACGTCAAAATCGCGCCGTCCTCGGGCGGCACCTGCCAGGCACCGGCCACCTACGCGGCGGCAGTAACCACGGCCAGCGGCGCCTTCACCGAGCCCGGTATCGCGCCCGGCACGTATTGCCTGATCGAAAGCAACAACAGCACGCTGACCGACGTCACGGCGACGGCGCCATCGGGCTGGGTCAGGACGCAGGCGCCGACGGGCATCATCAATCTTACGCAGGCAACGTCCAACCTGGTGTCGCAGAACTTCGGCTTGTTTCAGGGGGCCGCGCTATCGGCGATGGTGTTTGCCGACACCGGTATCGGCACTGGCGGCACGCCGAACGATGGCCTTCAGAACGGATCGGAATCGGCTCTGCCGAATGTCACCGTCAACGCCGTCAATGCAAGCAATATCGTGGCTAGCGGCGTCACCAATGGCACTGGCATGGCCACGTTGTGGTTGCCATCGTCGCTCACCGGTACGGTGACCGTGACACCGATTGTACCTTCTGGTTATCTTGCCACCGGCGGAACCGCCGGGTCGATCGGCGGCGCCAGTTACACCCGTCCCTCGGTGAGCTTTACTTACGCGGCGGGGCTGACGGGCACGATCGGCAGCTTCGGGCTTGTTCCCCCCAACGCACTGGCACCCAACGGCGTCAACAGTGCTCAACCGGGCACCACGCTCTATTACCCGCATACCTTCACCGCCGCCAGCGGCGGGCAGGTAACGTTTACAACGTCCGCTGTGGCCACGCCAGCCGTCAGCGGCTGGGCCGAAACGCTATATCGCGACAGCAATTGCAACGGCCAGCTCGACAGCGGCGAACCGCAGATCACTGGCGCGATCACCGTCACGGCGTCACAGCAGGTATGCCTGATCGTCAAGGAATTCGTGCCGGGTTCCGCGCCTGTAAACGCCGAGAATGTGGTCACGCTTAAGGCGACAACGGCTTATACGAATGCCAATCCTGCGTTGACTGCGATCGTGCTGAGCACCGACACGACCACGGTGATTCAGCAAGGTGCGCTGACGCTGTCCAAGCAGGTCAACAACGTCACGCAGAACGGCAGCGCGAGCACGTCGAACAACGCGCTGCCCGGCAACGTGCTGCAGTATCAGCTCACGCTTTACAACGCGGGCAGCAAGCCACTGACCCAGGTTATCGTCAACGATGCGACTCCGGCCTACACCACATTTACCTCGGCCACCTGTCCGTCCACGTCTTCACTGCCGACCGGCCTCACTGCCTGCACGGTGAGTACGCAACCCGCTGCAGGCGGTCAGGGTGCGATCGTCTGGAGCTTTACCGGTTCGCTGAACCCCGGTGCGCAGGCGGTGGTGTCGTATCAGGTGACTGTGGCGCAGTAACGGCTTGAGCACAGCTAGATGTACTAGCGCTCCCGCGGGCAGGTACGTGAGCCGAAATTCCGGCTCCATGAGAGAAGGTTCCTAAAGCTGGCAGGTTACGGAAGCCCGTTGCCACTATGCGCGTGTACGATGATGTTGCAAGATCAGCGCGTCATGCGCGCTAGTTTGGCGTCGCCGTATACCCCATCATTGGAAGACTGATCGAACCATGCAATCGATAGAAATGCTGATCAACGACGCTTTCGAGCGTCGCAACGAGCTTGGCTCGACCGAAATTGAAACCCATCTGCGCCCAGCCGTGGGGCAGGTGATCGACCTGCTCGAATCTGGCGAGCGCCGCGTCGCCGAACCCGACAGCAACGGCGGCTGGACGGTCAACCAGTGGATCAAGAAAGCTGTGCTGCTGTACTTCCGCCTCAACGACAACGTCGTTGTGGATGGCGGGGCAGCGATGGCGTTCGACAAGGTGCCGCTGCGGTTCATGCAGGGCAATGACAGCGAACTGCAGAATCTCGGCGCGCGCGTGGTGCCTGGTGCGCTGGTGCGCCGGGGCGCGCATATCGCCAAGGATGCGGTGCTGATGCCCAGCTACGTCAACATCGGCGCCTACGTCGGTGCCGGCAGCATGGTCGATACCTGGGCCACGGTCGGCTCCTGTGCGCAGATTGGCGCGCACGTGCACCTGTCCGGCGGCGTCGGCATCGGCGGTGTGCTGGAGCCGCTGCAGGCCAATCCCACCATCATCGAAGACAACTGCTTTATCGGCGCGCGCTCCGAAGTGGTTGAGGGCGTGGTGGTGGAAAAGGGCAGCGTGATCGGCATGGGCGTGTTCCTCGGCCAATCCACCCGCATCTACCATCGCGCCACGGGTGAGGTGAGTTATGGCCGCGTGCCCGCCGGCAGCGTGGTGGTGGCCGGCAGCCTGCCCGCGAAAGATGGCAGCCACAGCCTGTATGCCGCCATCATCGTCAAGCAGGTCGATGAAAAGACCCGCAGCAAGACCGGTATCAACGAATTATTGAGGAGCGTCGAATGAGCGTCGAACTCTATGGCCTGGAAAAGTGCGGCACTTGCGACAAGGCGCGCGCGTGGCTGGATGAGCACAAGGTCAAATACAGCTTTACCGACTACCGCGAGCATCCCATCGCGCCGGCTTCGTTGAAGCAGTGGGCGAAAGAGCTGACCTGGGAAAAGCTGGTCAACCGGGCCAGCTACACTTGGCGCGATCTCACCGACACACAGAAATCGGCCAGTACCGACGCCGACTGGCTGAAGCTGATCAAGGACTATCCCGCCCTGGTCAAGCGTCCGGTGGTGGTGAAGGGCGATAGCGTGAGCGCCGGCTTCAGCGAGAAAAAGTTCAAGGAGTTGTTCGGTGGCTGAAGCGGCTGCCGCTATCTCCGTCGTTGTTTACGGGCTCGACGGCACCGATATCTGCAGCAAGGCGCGTAACTGGCTCGATCGCTTCGGCCCGGGTTATCGCTTTGTCGATCTGCGGCGTGAGCGACCCGAGCCCGAAATGCTGAAAGCGTGGGCCGCTTCGCTCGGCGGTTGGGATGCGCTGGTCGATCGCAGCGGCACCGGTTGGAAAGGCCTGCTGCAGCAACGGCGCAACCCGGGCAGCGATCCGGAGTGGACCCTGTTGATCCGCGAACACCCCGAGATTCTACGCCAGCCGATTACCGTCACCTCCGATGGCCGAGTAGCGGTCGGCTTCACCGGTGGCCTCTACGAACGCCTGCTCGGCAAGGGCAAAGCGAAACACGATTGAACCAACGCGAGGCATCAACATGAGTGACGTGCTGGACCTTACCTGCGAGCTGATGCGGCGTCGTTCGGTGACGCCGGACGACGCCGGTTGCCAGGCGCTGATCGCCCAGCGGCTGGCACGCGCCGGGTTCACCATCGAAAACCTGCGCTACGGTGACGTTGACAATCTCTGGGCCACGCATAGCGGGTCTGGCGCGCCGGGTCCGACGCTGATGTTTCTCGGACATACCGATGTCGTGCCCAGCGGCCCCGAGGCATCCTGGAAGAGCCCGCCGTTCGAACCGACGATAAATGATGGCCGTCTTTACGGCCGTGGCGCGGCCGATATGAAAGGCTCGGTGGCGGCCATGGTGGTGGCGCTGGAGCAGTTCGTCAGCGAACACCCGGATCACTCCGGTCGCGTCGGCCTGCTGATTACCAGCGACGAAGAAGGCGTGGCGATCGACGGCGTGCGCAAGGTGATCGAGCACTTTCGCGCGAAAGACGAGCGCATCGAATTCTGTGTGGTGGGCGAGCCGTCGGCCAAGGAAAGGCTGGGCGATCTGATTCGCGTGGGTCGACGCGGTTCGCTGTCGGCGACGCTGACGGTGCGTGGTATTCAGGGTCACGTGGCCTACCCAGAAAAAGCGCTCAATCCGATTCATGCCTTCGGCCCGGCGCTCGCCGATCTGGCGGTCGAGCGCTGGGACGAAGGCAACGCCGACTTTCCACCGACCTCGATGCAGGTATCCAACCTCAATGCGGGGACCGGCGCCAACAACGTGATCCCGGGCACGCTGACCGCGCTGTTCAACTTCCGCTACAGCACCGCCAGTCGCGCCGAAGACCTGCAGGCACGCAGCGAGGCGATCCTGCGCAAGCACGGCCTGGATTTCCATATCGATTGGCAGCTGTCGGGTCAGCCGTTTCTCACGCCGCCCGGCGGAAAGCTGCGCGAAACCGTCGTCACCGTATGCCGCGATCTTTGCCAGCTCGATCCCGATCAGAGCACCGGCGGCGGCACCTCCGATGGTCGCTTTATTGCGTTGCTGGGTACCGAAGTGGTGGAGATCGGTCCGGTCAACGCGACGATCCACAAGGTCGACGAATGCGTGGCGGTGCATGAGCTGGAGCGGCTTCCGGCGATCTACCAGGCGGTGTGCGAACGACTGTTGGCGTGACGCCAATGATGCGCGTGCTTATCCGCGCGTCTGATCCTATTTAGCGTTGAAACGGGGGACACTGGTCGCTTTGCGGAAAACGGCCGGTGCCATGGAATAGCCCATCATGGCCAAGCTTGACTTCGACGGTGGTCTGACTCGGAGAGCTCATGTCTATCCGTGGGCCGTCCTGTATGCAAAGCACCTTGATGCCGCCGTTGTCCTCGACGATCCGAATGCCAAAAAGCCAGTGCCTTTTCTGATCGATGGTTCGGACGCCGCCATCGATCTTTTCTAAATCGGCGAAACCGTAGTCCTTCAATGTATTCGCGCCGGGTTTCCTGCGTGCATAGATCGAACTGGGGATGGACAGCACGTCGAGATGTTCGGCCACGAACAGCGCCGCATTCTCGCTATACGGCGCCGACTGGGCAGTCGAAACGGGCGGCCATAGGGTCAAAGCGGCCATAGCAAGCATCGTGGCAGCACCGAGCTTCATCTCAGACGTCCTCCTCCCGACGTTCGTGCCGATGAAGATTAGCGCAATGAACGCAACAAGTTTCGACGGTGCCTCGCGGCTTCAGGCTCGGCGCAAGGCTTTCCATCACGCACGGCAAACCTTGCGCCGCACGTCTTGCGCTTTTCGAATGCCGTGGTCACCGGATGCTGGAAGTTCAAAGCGCCATCGTGCTTCCATATCATCGGCGGTCGATAAAACAACGAGGAATGGAGTAAAGCGATGTGGCGCAGATATGGACGTAAAGCGGTCGGGTTTGTTGGCGCGACTCTGGTCACCGGGTTGCTGCTGGCATTTGGCTTGATAGGCGCGACGCGCGCACAGGCAGTCGACCAGCCGCCGCCGACCGACAAACAGTTGGCCGACACGCGCTGCATCATTGGCCTGGAAAAATTTCTGCCCGCCGATTACTACTACTGCCTCGCTTCGCAAAGCTACGGCGAGAAGAACTACGGCGAGGCGCAGAAGTTTTTCCACACGGCGGCCTCCTGGGCCAGCAAGCCTGCACAATATGTGCTGGGTGTGATGGCGCTTAACGGTGACCACCAGCCGGTGAATCGCCCACTTGCCCTGGCGTGGCTGGCGCTGGCAGCCGAGCGGCACACCGAGCGTTTCAATCAGGCTTATGTCGAGCTGCGCGCGCATCTGTCGCCGCGCGCGCGTGCCGAGTCCGAAAAACTCCTTCACGATTTGCAGCCGACCTACGCCGATGCGACCGCCGCCACGCGCGCGGAGGCTCGCTACCACGACGGCATGCAGATGCTGCGCAGTAAGGGCATCGGATCGAGTTATTGCATGCAGGGTATGTTTGATGCAGCGCAGCTGGCGGGCAGCACGATAGGGCCTGACCAGGCGATGGCTTGTCCGCAGACAACGACGCTCGCCGTACAGATCGACAAAAAAGCGGCCGATGTTTTCGAGGACTGGCGCGGCCACGTCACCGTCGAACCGCTGCAGCCGGTGCAAACTAAGGACGGCAAACCGCTGCCGCCGAAAAACGGCAGCGGTTCGTAAGCGTGACCCGGTTTACCGAGCCGCTCGCGCCTGTACGCAAGCGAGTTCGAATCGGTATGGTCGGCGAGCGCTAAGGCTCAGCGATCGTTGAATTCCGGCGCCGCGCCGATGATCTCGAACACGAGCTGGCGAAACCATTCATGGGCGCGGTCGTCGTTTTTTGACTGGTGCCAGTAGGCAAGAATCGGAATCGGCTTCAGCTTGATCGGCAGCGGCTGCACCACGATGGGCAGCAGCTGAGAGAAGCACTGCGCATAGGAGCTAGGCATGGTCAGCAGGAGGTCGCTGGCGGCAGCGACCTGGCAGGCAGAAAAATAATGCTGGCAGACCAGCTGGATATCGCGCGCTCGACCGTCCTGCGCCAGCAGCACGTCCAGCGGCACGGCTTCGCCGAGCTGGGAAACCGCCACGTGGCGTGTGCTGAGGTAGTCGCTACGCCGCAACGTGCCGCCGGCCAGCGGGTGCTTTGCGCGCATGCCGACTACCAGTGACTCGTCGAGCAGGCGTCGGCTGCTCCATCGCGGCCCGGCCTGCAGCCGCCGATCCACCACCAGATCGATCGTGCCGGCACTCAGCTCGCGATCGACATCCGCAGCGGCGATGCGCCGGCTGACGATATGCGCATGCGGCGCGAGCGCGGCCATCTTCGCCAGCAGCGGCGGAAACACGATGGACTCCAGCACGTCGCGAAAGCCGACGGTGAAGGTCATGTCCAGTTCGTCGGCGCGAAAGCTCGCGTGCATTTGCGTGGTGGCCTGCAGGCCGCGCAGGTGCAGCTGCACTTCGGCCATCACGCTGCGCGCCTTGTGCGTCGGCACCACGCGGTTGCCCTGGCGCACGAACAGCGGGTCGCCGAACAATTCCCGCAAGCGGTTGAGCGAATGGGTGATGGCCGGCTGGGTGAGGTGCAGCGCCCGCGCCGCCGCGCTGATGCCGCCGTGCGTGTGGATGGCGTCAAGCACGCGGAAAAGATTCAGATCCATCCGTAGGTCAGGGCGATTCATAGGCGAGCCTCAGTCCAATCAATATGCTGCGCTGCACGATCCTGCATATTAGCTGAGCTGATGGGTGGATATAAAAGATATTCATGTCACTGATTGATACCGACCGGCGTACGCTTGGGCAATAACCACGGCATACCCGCAGGAGAAGCTCGATGGATTTCGCTCATTCCGAACGCTCGTGCGCGCTGGCAGAAGCGCTCAATCGCTTCATGCGCGACGAAGTCGATCCGGCTGAAAAAATCGTTGCCAGCGAGCTCACCGGCAACGGGGATTGGCGCACATGGCACCAGCCGGCGGTGATGGAAACGCTGAAGGCCAAGGCGAAGGCGGCCGGGCTGTGGAATCTGTTCTTGTCCGAGCCCGAGTACGGCGCCGGTCTCAGCAACGTCGATTACGCGCCGCTGGCCGAGATCATGGGCCACTCGTTCATCGCGCCGGAGATCTTCAACTGTAACGCGCCGGACACCGGCAATATGGAAGTGCTGCTGCGCTACGGCTCGGACATGCACAAATCGCGCTGGCTGAAGCCCTTGCTCGACGGCGAGATCCGCTCCGCGTTCTGCATGACCGAGCCGGACGTGGCTTCGTCCGACGCCACCAATATGCAGGCGACGGCGACGATCGACGGCGATCACATCGTGCTCAACGGGCGCAAGTGGTGGTCCACCGGCATCGGTCATCCGCACTGCCGCGTGGTGATTTTCATGGGCCTGAGTCACCCCGATGCGCCGCCGCACCAGCGGCACACGATGGTGGTGTGCCCGCTCGATGCGGAGGGCGTCAAGGTCGAGCGCATGCTGCCCGTGTTCCATGCCTATGACGAGCCGTCCGGCCATGGCGAGGTCAGCTTTACCGATGTGCGGCTGCCGCTGGATCACGTGATACTCGGCACCGGCCGCGGTTTCGAGATTGCGCAGGGCCGCCTTGGGCCGGGCCGCATTCATCACTGCATGCGCGCGATCGGCGCCTCCGAGCGCGCGCTGTCGCTGCTGTGCGAGCGTGCCGCTGCGCGCGTGGCGTTCGGCAAGCCGCTGATCGAGCTGGGCGGCAACAAGGACATCGTGGCCGACCTGCGCATGGCGATCGAACAGGCGCGCCTGCTGACGCTGAAAGCGGCGTGGCTGATCGACACGCAGGGCGTGAAGGCGGCGATGAGCGAGATATCCCAGATCAAGGTGATCGTGCCGAACCTGGCGCAGAAGGCTGCCGATGCGGCCATCCAGATTCACGGCGCGGCCGGTTTGTCGAACGATTTCCCGATCACCGCGCTATTTGCCAACGCGCGCATCCTGCGCCTGGCCGACGGCCCGGATGAAGTGCATCGCGGCCTGATCGCCAAGCTGGAAATGCGCGCCCAGGGAGCGGCCAGCGCCGCGAGGAAAGCACGATGACGGCGGCCGTCGATCAGGCGCGTAGCGTGCGCGAAGAAGACCAACTGGACATCGGCAAGGTCGACGCGTTTCTCAAGCAGCATGTCGACGGCCTGAACGGCGAGCCGACAATCTCGCAGTTTCCCGGCGGCGCATCCAACCTTACCTACCTAATAAATTACGGCGAACGCGAACTCGTGCTGCGCCGCCCGCCGTCGGGCGTGAAAGCCAAGTCTGCCCACGACATGCTGCGCGAGGCGCGCGTCATGGCGGCGCTGAAGCCACATTACCCGCACGTGCCGGCGATTCTGGCGATCAGCGATGATCCAGCGACCTTGGGATACGACTTCTACGTGATGGAGCGCCTGCGCGGCATCATCCTGCGCCGCGACCTGCCACCGGAACTTGGGCTGGACGCCGACGGCGTGCGCCGGCTGTGCAAGGGCTTTATCGATCGCTTGGTCGAGCTGCATCAGGTCGACGCGTCGCTACCGGAGCTGGCCAGCCTGGGCAAGGGCGAGGGCTATATCGCGCGCCAGGTCGGCGGCTGGAGCGACCGCTGGCGCAGGGCCTTGAACGATGACACCGACGCCTGCGAAGACGTGCTCGCATGGCTAGCCGAAAAACAGCCCGGGCGCGAAACCGCCATTTGCGTCATCCACAACGACTACCGCTTCGATAACGTCGTGCTCGATCCCGAGCATCCGCTGGACATCGTCGGCGTGCTC
>Ga0302313_10003384_pt1 | contig 10517 bp, 5 predicted proteins | sample III_Palsa_N2_2_FD_200454 | JGI IMG/M metagenome (GOLD analysis project Ga0302313, IMG submission 200454) | Peat permafrost microbial communities from Stordalen Mire near Abisko, Sweden - III_Palsa_N2_2 | ecosystem: Environmental > Terrestrial > Soil > Palsa > Peat permafrost | place: Sweden...
GGGCGGAAGTGGCGAAAGCTGTAGAGCGGTGAATAGTGAATAGTGAATGGTGAACAAAGCAAAGCAGCGGTGACGGGGAGGATGAATGGCGGTCCAGTCGTTTCGGGATTCCATCGCCTGGCAACGGGCGATGGACCTCTCCACTGCTGTTTATGCCGTGACACGTGGGTTTCCGAAAGAAGAGATGTTCGGACTTACGAATCAACTGCGGAGAGCATCCGTGTCAGTAGCAAGTAACATTGCTGAAGGGCAGGGGCGGCTTACCACTGGCGAGTTCATCCATTTTCTAGGAATGGCCAGGGGATCTGCACTGGAGGTCGAGACGCAACTAGAATTGGCAGCGCGCCTTGGTCTTGGTGTTTCAGCAGATCTTAGCAAGGTCCAGGATCGGGCCACAGAAGTAGTGCGAACCATAAACGCTGCGGTATCCGGTCTGCGGCGCAAACAAGAGCGAGGCAAGCAAGGCTGAATCGGCCGCTTTTATTCACCATTCACTATTCACCATTCACTGGAGCCTCATGCCCAAGCCCGTTACCGTTACGTATCAAGTATTCACTACTGCCAAAGATGTCTCCATGGCCTCTGCTCGCCTCTTCGCTTCGCATGTGGAGCAGGCTGTTGGCACGCGCGGCATTGCTCGTGTCGCCATCTCCGGCGGCAGCACGCCGAAGGGCATGTTCGATCTGCTCGCCGACCCGACGAAGCCATTTGCCGAGACGGTGCCGTGGGACAAGCTGCAGCTCTTCTGGGTGGATGAGCGCTGCGTTCCGCCCGATCATCCAGAGTCCAACTACCGCATGACCAAAGAGAACCTGCTCGACAAGGTCGGCATCCTGCCGGAGAACGTCTTCCGCATGGAAGGCGAGCTCGATCCTGAAGAGGCTGCTTCGCGGTATGAGAGCACGATTCGCAACACGCTGAAGCTGGAAGGAGCGGAGGCGCCGCACTTCGATCTCGTGCTGCTGGGCATGGGCGACGACGGCCATACGGCTTCGCTCTTTCCGCATACGGATGGCCTCAATGAGATCGGTCGGCTTGTGATCGCGAACCACGTGCCGCAGAAGGACACGTGGCGCATCTCGCTGACGTGGCCGGTCATCAATACGTCGGCTGAGGTCTGCTTTGAGATCGTCGGCGCGGGCAAGGCCGGTATTCTTGCGGAAGTCCTCACCGGCCCGCGTGACCCCGAGCGTCTGCCGTCGCAGCTTATCCGCCCGTTCAACGGCAAGCTGCTCTTCCTGCTCGACGAAGCCGCCGCGGCAAAGCTGCCGCCTATTGCGGAGATCTTTACGACTCCGAATGGCAGCCGCAAGGTAGGAACGCTCGAAATCTGAAGGAGAGATTAGAGATCAGAGATTCACGGAGAAGACCCTAACTTGCATCTTCACCTTCTATCTCTCTACTCTCTACTCTCTGATCTCTAAACACTGAGGCTCCATGATTCTTGCAGGCGACGTCGGCGGCACCAAGGTCCATCTGGCTCTTTATAACTTCGTTGGCGGCAAGCTCGTCGCTGTTCGCGATCACAAGTTTCCGGCCTCGCAGTTCGCTTCGCTGGACGATGTGGTCAAAGCGTTCCTTACTGATCCGGAGGAGAAGAAGCAGATTGTCGCGGCGACCTTTGGCTGCCCGGGCCCGGTCAAGGATGGCCGGCTGAAGCTGACGAATCTTCCGTGGACGCTTGATACCCGCCTGCTGACGAAGACGCTCGGGATCGAGCACATCTTTCTCATCAACGATCTTGAGGCCAACGGCTTTGGCATCCCGGAGCTCGCGCCTGAGAGCCTCTTCACGCTTCACGCGGGCGATCCCGGTGCTGTGGGCCACCAGGGGCTTATCGCTGCTGGGACCGGGCTGGGTGAGGCGCTGTTGATCTGGGACGGCAAGAAGCATCGCCCCATTCCGTCCGAGGGCGGCCACTGCGACTTTGCCGCGCGCAACGACCGCGAAATCGCGCTGTTCAATTACCTCCGTCGTATGCTTAATGGCCGCGTCAGCATTGAGCGGGTCATCGCCGGCATCGGCATTAAGAACGTTTACGCCTTCCTCCGCGATGTCGAGAAACTGGACGAGCCCGCCTGGCTCAAGCAGCGGCTCGCCACCGAAGACCCCAACGCGGTCATCGGCCAATGCGCCGAGGACGGCTCCAGCTCCATCTGCTTCGAAACGATGAAGATCGTCGCCGCAGTCTATGGCGCTGAGACCGGTAACATCGCTCTGAAGGTGCTCGCCAGCGGAGGCATGTTTCTGGGCGGCGGCATTGCCCCCAAGATCCTGAAAACGCTTCAAAACGGCGCCTTCATGCAGGCGTTTCTCGATAAGGGGCGGCTCTCGCCGCTGCTTCAGGCGATCCCTGTTCGGGTTATTCTGGACGACACCTGCGCGCTTCTCGGCGCAGCCGCTTATGCGGAGGCGCGAGCGGCAGAGCTCTCCGGCCACTCCGAACGCAGCGCCTCGATTCAGGCATCTTAAGCCGCAGCCCGTTAGAATTGTAGAAACTCTATGTCCACCGCAGTCGAAACCGTCGGGCCTGCCACGAGCACCCTTACCCTTCCCAAAGCTGCCGCCATGACGACGGTGCTCAGCATCGTGGGCATCTTCTCGATTCTGTCCGTCGCTCTCTATCTCTGGCAAGAGTGGATGGGCGACCCGCTGAAGTCGATCGGCGCGTTCATCCCTGTTGTCAGCCTCCTGCTCATCCTTCGCGTCTGGCGCTCGCTTGGCTGGGAGATTACGACCTCGCGCAACGCGTGGTGGGGCCTCGTGATCGTCGCGGTGACGGTTGCGCTCGTGCATATCAGCGATCACGCCATCCTGGAGCTGATCCTCACGTCGCAGTGGACCATCTTTCTTCCGCCGCGTTCGCTGGTGGCGGTGGCCTATGTTACGGGCATCGTGCTGCTCTTTGGCGGCCCGCGGCTGTTTCGCGCTGCGCTGTTTCCTATCGCGCTGATATGGTTCGTCAATCCGGTGCCGCACGTCTTCAACGTCTGGATCGACCTGCCGCTGCAGCATGCCTCGGCGCTGATCGCGCGCGGCTTCGCTCACGCGCTCGGCCAACAGCTTACCAACGACCAGCTCCACCTCATGTTCACGCCGGACTTCGGCATGTTCATTGCGCCCGGCTGCAACGGCATCCGCGGAGCCGTCACCATGGGCTTCATCGCGCTCATCGCCGGCTACATCTACAAGTTCCGCCCCACCACGCATGTGCTCGTCACACTCGGCGCGGTGATGCTCGGCTACGTCTTCAACTTCGTTCGACTCTGTGTGCTGGTGCTCTATTACATCGTCGGGCTGCACATTACGTGGCTGCAAAGCCGCGCGGAGATGGGCGACTACATCATCGGCGCCTGCCTGTTCTTCTTCGCCACGATCCTGCTGTTCAGCATCATCCGCCGCTTCAGCGCCACCAACGACCTGCGCCCACCGGATCTGCCGCAATCCCCCAGCCGCAACGCCACGGCGCCGGCTTCGTTCTTTCCGCGCTGGATCGCCCTGCTCCTGGTCCTGATGGCCGGCAGCATCACTTACGCCCGCGCCCTCGTACAGCAATACCGCGCTCCGCAGGGGGCGGTCGACCCCAGCGTCCTAGGCGTCTTCCCGCAGCAGGTGGGCAACTACACCCTGCAGCGCCGCTGGAACGAGTACATCGGCTCCGGCACGGTCCTCTTCTACTGGGCTGACTACCGCCCCGCCGCCGGGGGTTCCACCGTCTCCATTGGCGTCTCACCCGTCCTCGGCGCGCACGATAGCCTCGTCTGCCACGCTGCCCGCGGGGAGCAGTGGCTCTGGCACGGCAATCTCGACGTCCCCACCGCAAGTGAGCCCATCAGCTTCAGCGCCTCGTTCTTCAACACCGGCGCGACGCAGTACCTGGAGGCCACCACGATCTGCACCGGCGCCACCTGTGGGCAGTTCTCCAACAACAACACCCACTTCGGCCTCGTCTACAGCCGCCCGGACGCCCACACCCTGCTCACGCAGAGCCCCACGCGCCCCATCCCCATCCTGATCCGCACCGAAACCCTCGACACCCAGATGTCTGCCGATGCCGCTCGCGCCGAGCTCACCGAGAATCTGCGCAGCTTCCTCTCCGCTGCTGATGTATCCTCCTTCAGCAGCCCGTATCGCCAATCCCAATGACTCTCAGCCCCCGCCAAGCCTTCAGCCGAACCCTGCAACTCCTCGCCTCGCTCACCCTGCTGAGCGTCCTCACCGGCTGCGGGTCTGACTCGCCTGGGGTCACGATTATTCCCCCTCCACCACCCCCGCAGGGCAACTACCAGGGCCTGCCCTTCACCGGCAAGGTCCTCGCCGGCACGGTTCCAATCATTGGAGCCACCGTCCAGATCTACTCCGCCGGCGTCACCGGCAACGGCTCCGTGCCGACGGCGTTGCTCTCCACCGGCCTCACCACGGACTCCACCGGCTCCTTCAGCGTTAGCGCAGGCTATACCTGCGCCACCAGTACCTCGGTCCTCTACCTCGTCGCCACCGGCGGCCAGGCCGGCGCCACCGGCGCCACCAACTCCGGCACCGTCCTCATGACATCCCCGGGCGCCTGCGACACCGTCACCTCCGGCTCCGCCATTACGATCAACGAGCTCACCACCGTCGCCAGCGCCTACGCCTTCGCGCAGTTCCTCGCCCCCGGCGCAAAGCTCGGCGCGACCTCCACCAACATCAGCGGCATCACGCTGGCCGCCGCCACGCTTGCGAATCTAGTAAACGTCGCCACTGCGACCGCTCCCGGCACTGGCTTTCCCTCCAACGGCACCGCGCCCACGCCGCTGCTCGACGCCCTGGCCAACGCTCTTAACGCCTGCATCGTCTCCACCAGCGCCACCAGCTCAGCCTGTTCGCAGCTCTACAGCGACGCCGCATCCGCCGGCATATCCCCCTCCAACACCCTCGACGCCCTCCTGAACATCGTGCATAACCCCGCGGCAAACGTAGCTGCGCTCTACACCCTCAGCGCCGGTTCATCTGCCTTCTCGCCCGTCCCGGCCGCCGCGCCCGCTGATTGGACACTCTTCGTCAACTTCACCGTCGGCGGCATGAACAACCCTACCGGTGTCGCGATCGACTCCACCGGTCGTGTCTGGGTCGCCGGCCTCTCTGGCGTCGCCAGCCTCTTCTCCAACACCGGCGCGCCGGTGTTCGCCAGCGGCATCACCGGCAACGGCCTCTGCAACTCCTTCGGCGCTGCCGTCGATGGCAACGACCAGGTATGGATCACCGACCAGCCAGGAACCTGTGGCGACAATGCCGTTACCGTCCTCAACTCCACCGGCGCCCAGGCTGGCTTCTACAGCGCGGGTGGCTTAAACTACCCTATCGCCGTCGCCATCGATAGTTCGGAAGATGCCTGGGTCGTCAACTACGGCGACTCCAGCCTCACCATTCTCACCAACGGCGGAACCCCACTTTCCGGCACGAGCGGCTACAACGGCGTCTCCGGTTCCACCTCCAACTTTGACTTCCCCGTGGCTGTCGCGGTCGACTCCAAACGCAACGGCTATCTCGCCAACGGCAGCAGCAATACCATCACCAAGGTCGCTCCCGACGGCTCCAGCTTTACCTCCTTCGCCGTCGGTTCCGGGTCGTCGATTGTGGCGGTCGCGGTTGATAGCGCCGATAACGTCTGGGCAGCCGACTACTCCTCCAACAGCCTCGGTCTGCTCACCTCCTCCGGCACGGTTCTCTCCGGCACCACGGGCTACTCCGGCGGCGGCCTCGATCACCCCCAGGGCCTCGCAGTCGACGGCGCCAACAACGCCTGGGCCATCAACTACCGCACTCCCACCGATATCGGCAGCTCTCTCACTGAACTCGCCGGCGCCTCCGCAGCTACCCCCGGCGTCGCGCTCTCTCCGGCTATCGGTTACGGGACCGACGCCAACATCGTCGAAGGCTTCGGTATCGCCATCGACGCCGCCGGAAATGTCTGGGTCTCCGGCTTTGCCAGCGATACTCTGACCGAGTTCATCGGTCTGGCAGCTCCCGTAAAAACGCCGCTGCTGGGGCCTGTCCGCATCCCGTAAGTCGCCTCGCGCTATAGGGCCGGACGGTCAATTCTCCCATAAAACCGCTTTTATGACCCCCATTACCCCCTATGTACCAGTTGTAAGACAGCCCAATTTTGCTACTTGACAGGTTTCTATAAGGAAGCAGATACTTGGCCCCGCACCCAGGAGTCTGCCTTAGATACGTTTAAGGGCATTCCGGGCCTGATAACTAGCACCTTTAGCAACACCTTCGAGGAGTTCAATGAACCGCAAACACTGTCTTACAACTTTACGCCGTACGATCTGCGCAATCGCGTTGCTACTGCCCGTTACGGCAGCCCTTACACTCACCCCCGCCGCCCACGCCCAGTTGGCCGGCAAGGGAGCCGTCTCCGGCACCATTCTTGATCCAACCGGCGCAGCCGTACCCGGCGCTACCATCGTTATCACCAATAACGCGAACCACGTTGCCACCACTACCACCAGCACCTCGGCGGGCGACTACAGCGTTTCCACCCTCGATGCCGGCGTCTACACCATCACTGTCACGGCCGCGGGCTTTGAAAAGCTGACCCAGCAGAACGTCCAGGTCAATTCGCTCGAAACACAGAGCTTCAGCCCGAAGATGACCCTTGGCGCCTCCACCGAGACGGTCACCGTCTCCACCCTGCCTCCGCAGCTTGAGACCACCAACGCAACCCTCGGCGCGACGATGGAAAACGAGATGTACTCCGCACTCCCCATTGAAATGGGTGCCTACGGCCAGCCCGACCAGCGCCGCGCTACTGACTTCGCCTTCCTCATGCCCGGCGTTCAGGGCAACAACACCAGCGGTAACCCCACCACCAACACCGGAATCGTCAACGGCTCTGGCTCCAAGGGTGCCGTCTCTGACGTCTACGTTGACGGTGTCGCGTTCGTTCGCGCCGGCGGCAACGGCGATCCCCGCTACGTTTGGACGGCCATCTCGGTAGACGCTATCGATCAATTCCAGGTTCAGACCAGCGGCTATTCGGCCCTCTATGAAGGCCAGGGAATCCAGAACTACACCATCAAACAGGGCGGCAGCACATTCCACGGCGGCGTCTATGAGTTCTTCCGTAATACTGCACTCGACACATGGGGCTTCTTCGGGCCTGCCACGATAAACCCGGGAACAGGAAAGCCAGAAAAGCCGGTCGAAAACAGCAATGAGTACGGCATCAACCTTAGCGGGCCTCTCGTTCCATTCGGAAAATGGAAGGAGAAGGTGTTCTTCTACGGCAACTACAACGGCTTCCGCTATGCAAGCGCTACACCGACCCTGATTACTTTCCCAAACCTGGCGGAACAGAACGGCGACTTCAGCGGCACTGGCGTAAACATCTATGACCCCTCCACGCAGACCGCCTGCACTGCAAACAGCACCACCGGCCCTTGCCGCTACCAATACGGCTATGGTGCCGGTACTGGCACCGGCACCGCTGGCAATCCGAAGGCGACTGGCGCCGCTATCAACGTCATTCCCAAGAGCGAGTTCTCCACCGTCGCATCCAACATGCAGTCGTTCATCCCGACGCTCTCGAACCAGGGTGTAACGAACAACTACCTTGCTCCTAACAAAACCGGCCTCGTTAACTGGTCCACCACAGATCGTATCGACTACATCGTCGGTCCCAAGGACACTCTTACCTTTGTCGCGGCCATCGGTCGTCAGGCCAGCTCCAATCCGGTTGGTCAGACTACTGCAGGACGCAACGTTGGCCCCATTCCTTACAACTATGGTCAGGCTTATGCGCCGAAGACTGCGGTGGGTGTCATCGAAGAGTCACACACGTTTACCGACCATCTCGTCAACCAATTCAAGTACGGCTATGCGCGGTATAACGGTCCGACCTTCAACTCGGATGAATTGCCTGCGTACGCAGCCACAACGATGGGCTTGTCTGGTCTACCTTCGGGCGCCGCTTCGGACGCCTTCCCCATCACGACTTTTGCCGGGACGGATGCTCCCACTCAGTGGGCTGGCACCACCCCAAGCGTTACGCTGGCTGAAAACTACACCCTGGTCGACAACCTGCAATGGGTAAAGGGCAAGCACACCTTGACCTTCGGCGCTCAGATTGCCTGGATGCTCTACAACGTGGTCAATGCCACGGGTGGATCAACCGATTTCACGATGGCTACAGCAGTCACAGAAACATCAGGCATCGTCAACTCAACGAACGCCAAACCGGCCTATGCACCTACTCCCGGTACGGGCTTGTCTTATGCCAGCTTTTTGGTAGGTCAAATCGATAAGGGAAGTTTCACGGACTATTTGCAGCAGGAGTTCGGCGCACGTTTCCGTCCTATCTCACCCTACGTTCAGGACAACTGGAAGATCACCCCGACACTCACCGCGGACATTGGCCTGCGTTGGGACTACTATCCATCGGTGCGCGAAGTACACGATGCTGGAAGCTACTTTAGCCCCACTCTCGCAAATCCCATCACGGGCGTCAATGGTGCGCTTGCATTCACCGGGCACGGCACCGGCACCTGCAACTGCGATACCCCCGTACAAAACTGGTACAAGAACTTCGGTCCGCGCGTCGGCCTTGCATGGCAGGTGGATCCGAAAACGGTGGTTCGCGCCAGCTATGGCATCATGTTCTCGCACGGTGGCGCAGTCGGCGGATCGGCATCCAGCCTTGGAACGCTTGGATTCTCCTCCGCTCCAGCATTTTCGGTAGGCGGTACTTTGTTGAGCACCATGCCGCTGACAGGAACCAGCGGGGCTATCCCGACCTACACGGTTGCTACCGGCGTTGCCTCAGGTCCGCAATACGGTACTGGTTACACAACAACTGCTGGCTATACGGCCACTCCCTCAGGTATCGGATATGACGATCCGTACTATGGTGCTCGTGCTCCGGAGTTCATCAACTACAATTTCGGCTTTCAACATCAGTGGACCTCCGCTTTCACCTCCACCATCTCCTACGTTGGCTCACAGGGTCACTTCCTTCCTGTAGATAGCGGTAGTCCTCGCGGTTACTGGTCCGACGGACTCGATCCGAAATATCTTCTTTCGGTCGGTTCAGCTCTGACGTCACTGGCAACACCCGCCGCCTGCGCTGCAGCCGGCGCACCGTGCCCTGCCAACTTCACGCCTTCGCAAGCCATCTCGACCGCGCTCAAGCCGTTCCCCTTCCAGACTGTGTCGGATACGTTCGGTTATACCGCCAATGCCAACTACAACGCCTTGCAGGTATCGCTCAATATGCGGCCCCAGCACGGCCTCACGTTCATGGCTAACTACACCTGGTCGCGTTCCATCGATGACGGCGGTACCTTCCGCACCGGCTATGCCATTCCAGTTGGAACCATTGCCAACGAGCCGAACAAGTCCTGGGCGGCTGACCGTATCGAGCGCACCATCTCGACCACGAACCAACCACAGCACATCGTCATCACTGGCGTTTGGGAACTTCCGTTCGGTAAGAGCATCGCCAACCACAATGCAGTGGAACGGGCCATCTTCGGTGGCTTCAAGTTCTCTGAAACGCTGCAGGCTTTCTCCGGTTCACCGTTGGCCATTACCTCTTCGGCTTGCCAGACTAACCCGGCGCAAACCTGCAACGAACCAACTCTAAACCCCAACTTCATCGGCCATGCACGGACGCACGGCAAGTGGGGTCAGGGAATTACAGCCGCCGCTCCAAGTGCCATCACGTATATCACTCCGAGTATCGGCAGCACAACGATCGCACCCTCGGGCCCGTTCATTTCGCCGGTTGCCCCAACCTGCACCAACGGCGTTTTGTTGAATGCATCGCTCACGACCAATGGAGTTAGCTGCTCGGGAACTGGCACACAAGGCGCAACGTTGCTGAACACACCCATCGCACCTGCCTTTACGTTCTCAAACGCTCCACGCACCGCACCCTTCAACCTGTATGGTCCTGGCAACTACGATTTGGATATCGCCGTGATGCGCAACTTCGCGCTGCATATCACGCAAACGTCCAGATTGAGCCTGCGCGCGGAAATGTACAACGTAACCAACCACACTTGGTTTGCCGTGAACAGCCCGCAGCTTGGCAACGGCAGCTTCGGTACAGTCGGCCCCAACGCCAACGCAACCCGTAAAGCAGTTCAACTCTCGGGCCGCATCGAGTTCTAACCGTCAACCCAAAACCCAAACCAAACCAGCGATGCCGCCCTCCGGGGCGGCATCGCTGCTTTATGAGCGCCAAAGACGCGATCCATACCAGACCAGCGAAGGGGCGAAGCCCCGTTTTATCTGCGACCACTTGACAAACAACGTCACCAAATCGCCCTCGTTTTCACATCGGACGGCTTCTCATACTTCCACAAGTCTGAGATCAAGCCCTTATCCTTGAAGACTTTGAGCCAAAAGTCAGGGAGGGGAGGGTGGTGGGGTAGCAGCTAATTAATCCGAAACCGCTCCTGCATCAGCCTCTGAAACCTCGGCTTCCAGATCAAGTCGTAGGCCAGTTCTTTCCCGGGAAACATCGCCAA
>Ga0302313_10003385_pt1 | contig 10517 bp, 10 predicted proteins | sample III_Palsa_N2_2_FD_200454 | JGI IMG/M metagenome (GOLD analysis project Ga0302313, IMG submission 200454) | Peat permafrost microbial communities from Stordalen Mire near Abisko, Sweden - III_Palsa_N2_2 | ecosystem: Environmental > Terrestrial > Soil > Palsa > Peat permafrost | place: Sweden...
TGGATGGTGTCTTTGGCTAGCTGGTTTTGCGCGGCGATGGTGGACTGCTGCTTCTGCCGGTAGTCGACCTGGGCGCGGAGGTTGTCGAGCGAGGTGCCGACGCCGGCCTGGAGGCGGTCGGTGGCCTGGGAGAAGAGGGTTTTGGAGGAGGTCTCTTCGGCCTGGGCGTTGGTGACCGTGGCCTGGTCGGCGAGTAGTTTCAGGTAGGCGGCGCCGACCGCGAGGACGAGGTCTCCGCGGCCGTTGAGGGTGTTGAGGTCGACGACGGTTTTTTCACTTTTGGCGCCGAGCCAGAGTTCGAAGTCCGTGAGGTTGAAGAGCTGCTGGCTGGCGTTGATCTGGGCCGCGGTGGTGTCGACTTTGACGATCTCATTGAGGTGGTAGCCGGGCGGCAGGAGGTGGCTGTTAGCGAAGAGCGAGGGCTTGAAGCCGAGGCCGGCGAGGTTGATCTCCTGGGCCTCGCTGCGGGCGGAGACGGTGAGCGAAGGGACGAGGGCGTTGACGACGCCGAGCTCGTCGCCCTGGACCTCGCGCTGGTTGGCGCGGTCGTAGCGGAGACGGAGGTTGCGGGTGAGGCCGAGGGAGATGGCATCGTCGAGGGAGAGCGGGAGCGGGGCGGCTGTGGGCTGCTCGATAGCCAGGCCGTAGGGGCTGGGGGTGAAGCTGGGCGCGGTGAAGACTTTGCCGGAGCCGGCGGGTTTCGCGAGCGCTTCGTCCTGCAAGGCGCGGACGGCGCTGGGCGCGGAGGGTAGCTGGTCAGGCGATTGGGCGTGCAGGATGGCGGTCGCGAAGAGAGCGGCGGCAGCCAGAAGAAGATTTCGATGCGAAGTCACGGTTATTAGAGTGCCATGCGCGGGGTGGAGATGCGAAATGTGGGGGTGAAAATTTGGTGGGTCCCCAGCCGGCTATTTGGCGTTGCGGAGGATGTCTTCGGCTTCGCGGAGGGTTTTGGCGGGGGAGGGTTTCCAGTCGGTTTTGACCTCGTCGTCCTGCTGGCCGATGGTCTTGAAGAGGAGGGCGCGGCCGCCGATGTGGACGTGGGATTCGGTGATCTGCCAGATGCCGGGGCCGATCTGGCGGCGTTCGATGTCGAAGCTGCCGCCTTTGTTGAGGCGGCCGAAGAAGCCGAAGCCGAATTTGACGTCTTCCGTGAGCGCGCCGTGGAGGCTGCGGATGCGGTTGCCGTTGCGGGCGATGATGACCTGTCCGGCCATGGTGCCCATGACGCGGGCCTCGACGTCGGGCGGGTCGAAGGAGGGGTTGGGGCGGTAGTTGAGGGTGATGTACTCGGGGGACTCGGAGGCGATGGTCCAGATAAAGGCGCGGGGGAGCATTTTGGTCATCTCCTCGGCCTGTTCGTCGTCGTGGAGGCCGGCTTTGCGAGCGTGGGCCTGCTCGGAGGGGTCGTTGACGAAGCGGTCGATGCGGGCGGATTCGCCGTCGCGTTCTTCGCCGACCAAAGGCTGATTGTGATGCACGATGAGGCGGCGGAGACCTCCCTGGGGGGTGTCGACGACGAGCAGGAGATCGTCTTTTCCGGGGCCGGTGTCGTGGTCGTGGTAGATCCAGGCGCTGTGGTCGTCGCGTGCGGCGGCTAGTTCGGATTGGGTGGCCGCCAGGAGGGCCTGCATGGCCCGAGGGTCTGAAGCCTGGGCTTGGAGCGGGCTTGGAGCGAGCAGGAAAAGAGCGACCGCCGCGAGGAGAGCGGCGCGGGCGAGCTTTTGGATCGCGTCCATTGAAGGTTGGATGCAGGTTGGGGTCGTCATTCGGCGCCGCGGGCTGTCCCCTTATCCATGGCCTGGTTGGCGAGGCGGTCTGCCGCCTTGTTTTTGTGGCGGAGGGCGTGGGCGATCTCGAAGCGGTCGAGCTGGGCGATGCGGCGGCGGGCTTCCTGCCAGAGCGGGAGGAGGTCGGGGGATTTTACTTTGTATTTGCCCTGGATCTGCTTGACCATGAGCTCGGAGTCGGAGACGACGCGGAGGTTGCGGATGCCGTGGTCGAGGGCATATTGGAGGCAGCCGAGGAGGCCGGAGTACTCGGCGAAGTTGTTGGTGCGGTGGCCGAGGAACTCGGAGAGTTCGGCGAGGAGCTGGCCGGAGGCGTCGGTGAGGACGGCACCGTAGCCGGCGGGGCCGGGGTTGCCGCGGGCACCACCGTCGCAGTGGGCGGTGATCCAGTTGCCGGGGGTTGGTTGCGCGGATTCGGGGAAGAGGGACGGCATTGAGTGTAAGGATACCTGTTGCGGGTTTAGAGGAGAGCGGGTCTGGTCCAGTTTCCAGTTGCGAGTTTCCAGATGCCAGTTTAGTTGCTTACCTTTGGGGAGTGCCGGTCGTCTATCTGGGTGTGGTTCAACTGACTCCGGAGTCAGAACAATATGAGTGCAGGAAACGCGATAGTTCTTCCCGGCGAAAACCAACGCCGGCGTCCCAGTCCGTTTGCCGTTGGGTTGCAGCAGACATTGGCAGCGTCCTCGGCAGTAGAATCAGCGGTAGACGTGCCTAAAGCCGCTGCCCAATCCGGAACGCGCGGGAAGATGACCGCCGAACAGCTCGAAGCGCGGCAGTTGCAGCGCGCGGAAGACGACGAGTTGATCCGGGCGGCGCAGAAGGGCGACCGGTCGGCGTTCGATTCTTTGGTCCGGCGGTACGACCGCAGCGTGCTGCGGCTGGCGCTGCATATGCTGGGCAATGAGCAGGACGCGCAGGATGTGCATCAGGACGCGTTTATCAAGGCGTACCGGCACCTGTCGAACTTCCGGTTTGAGTGCTCATTTTATACGTGGCTGTACCGGATTGTGACGAACCTTTGCCTGGATCAGCTGCGGCGGCGGAAGAGCCGTAGAGAAGATCCGTCGACTGTCGATGATGGGTCGGGTGAGTCGATTGACCTGCTGGCGAATTTGACGGACGGACGGGCCAGCGCGAACCCGGCCCGGGAGTTGGAACGCAAGACGATGAACGTGGCGATCCAGAGTGCGTTGAATGAGCTGACGCCGCGGGAACGCACGGTCTTTGAGTTGAAGCATTATCAAGGGCTGAAGTTGAGGACGATCGGAGAGATGCTCTCGACGACGGAAGAGACAGCGAAGAATACTTTGTTTCGCGCGACGAGGAAGCTGCGGGCGCGGTTGGCGGATGTGAGGTAGTGCAGGTAGTAGATGGTAGAGAGTAGATAGGTAAAGACAGTAATGCGGACGAGTTGGCATGATCCGCGGAAGTGAAGCAAGACGCAGGACAACTTTAGAGGCTGGTAAAGAGGTACGCAATTATGACTTGTGAGAACGCACAACAGAACATCATCCTGGCGCAGTACAACGAGCTTCCGGATGAGCTGCAGTTTCCGCTGGAACAGCATGTGAGCGGCTGCGAGGATTGCCGGCGGGAGTGGAAGGCGCTGCTGGCCCTGAACGAGGAACTGGCGCTGATGCCGATGGTGGAGCCTTCGCCGAACCTGCTGGCCGCGTCGCGGATGCGGCTGGATGAGGCGCTGGACCTGATGCCGGCGCGGTCGGTGATGCAGCGGTTCTTCGGCAATGCGTTTCGCTGGCTGGGGTATGTGCAGGGCGCTCCCGCGCTGACCACGCTGCTGCTGGGAGTGGGGTTTCTGGGCGGGAATTTTATTGAGCGCTACCAGGTGGCGCATGCCCCGCAACTGCCCCAGCGGGTGACGATGTCGGACCCCGCGAAGAGTGTGATTGCGAGCGTTTCGGGCATCGTGCAGACGCCGAACTCGGAGATTGTTTCGGTGAACTACAACCGGCTGGTGCCGGAGACGGCGCAGGGCTCGCTGGACGACCCGCAGATCCGCGCGCTGTTGATGCTGGGGACCAAGCTGGCGACGAGCAACGATGTCCATGCGGACTCCGTGGCGCTGCTGTCGCATGAGTGCGCGGCGGGGCATAGCTGCGATGCGGATGGTGATGGCGATGGGGCCAGCGGCGTGCGCACGACGGGGATCCGGAGCGCGCTACTGGCGTCGTTGCGCTATGACAAGAGTCCGGCGGTGCGGTTGAAAGCGTTGCAGGGATTGCAGCCCTATGTCGCGCAGGACCAGCATGTGCGGGATGCGGTGCTGGCGACACTGATGCACGATCCGAGCGCGGATGTGCGCGGGCAGGTGGTTTCGATGCTGACGCCGGTGCAGGCGGATTCGAGCGTACGGCAGGTGCTGCGGACGGTGTCCACGCAGGACGCGAACCCGGCCATACGCACGGCTTCGTTCAATGTGCTGCAAGGCACGTCCGACATCCAGTAATGCGAGAGCCGATCCAAGCCGTTATTGCAGCAGCCATGGTGCTGGCGTTGCCAGCGTGCGCGCAGGGCGGCATAGTGCGCGGGACGCCGCAGCCGGCGCCTCATGCCAACGTGGGCGGGCAAAATCGTACGCCGGGGTATCTCGGGATCGAGTTTCACGACACGCCGGACGATGAGGTTGCAGCGCTGCATCTGCAGAGGGGCCGGGGCGTGGAGATCGTGCTGGTGGACCACGATGGGCCGGCGGGTAAGGCAGGTCTGCGGCCGCACGACATCGTGGTGCAGGTGAACGGGCTGGTGGTGGAGAGCGCCGCTGCGTTGCGGCAGATGATCCACGATGCAGGCGCGGGGGCCGCGGTGGTGCTGGCGGTGCTGCGCGACGGGCATTCGGTGACGCTGAACACGCAGTTGGCGGACCGCGATGAGGTGGCGCGGACCGCGGCGCTTTCGGTGTTGATGGCGGCGCCGGGACCGCTGGTGAGCGATCCGCCGGCGGTCCCGAGCGGAGACGATTTTACGACCGCGCCTTCAAGTTCCGCGCCTGCCTCGCCGGGGCATGGGCAGAGCTTTATCAGCGGCGTGCTGCATGTTGGGCCGTATACGGGAGCGATGCTGGAGGCGATGGAGCCGCAGCTGGCGGAGTTCTTTGGAGCGCCGCAGGGTAAGGGGTTGCTGGTGCACTCGGTGGAGCCGAACAGCCCGGCGGTGGCTGCGGGATTGCGGGCGGGGGATGTGGTTCTGCGCGCGGATGGTGCGGTGCTGACGACGGCATCGGATTGGACGAAGAGCTTACATGCGAGCAAGGGCAAGCCGGTTGCGGTGGTGGTGTTGCGGGAGAAACATGAGCTGACGCTGACGCTGCTGCCGGATGCGAAGAAGCATTCCGCGGTGGAGTGGCCGCGGGTGTTTGGCGGCGCGGGCGATCCGCGGGCGTAGCTGGGTCAGTCGTAGCTGGGTTTGCAGCGGCTTCAGTCGATGGGGTTGTCAGGGGCGGGCGATTCGACTCGTGCTGGGTGCGGGGCGATGTAGAGGGGGGTCAAGGCGGGCGGACCGTGGTGGCCGTCGAAGATGTGGGTGATGGCTCCGGCGACGCCGAGGTTGACCCCGGCTTCGGCGAAGTCCGCGGCGGTGCCGCCTTCGTTGTTGAACTGCTGGTGGACGGCGACGACCCAGGCGACGAGCAGGCATCCGGCGCCTGCTCCCATGATGATGTTGCTGACTCGGACGGAGTGGTGGGGCGCGAGCATGAGGGTGGAGACGACGAGGCGGTCGAAGACGATGTTACTGGAGCCGCGGGGTTCGGCGCAGGTGAGGTGGTCGGCGTCGAGCGAGCGCAGGCGGCACTGGTAGGAGGTGTCGGGGTCGGCGAGGGTGGTGACCAGCAGGCGGGTGCCGGGGTGGATGTCGGCTGACGTGGGCCAGGCGGAGACGCCGGTGAGAGCCGGGTCAGGCACCGGGGTTTGTGCGATGGCCGAGAGCGAGAAGGCCGTTATGGCGAAGAGGGTGAGAGAGAAGTTGCGGGTCATCGTGAACTCCTGAGGGCCATTGAGTTACTGGGCCACTGGAGTCACGTTAGCTATGCGGAGAGTGCTTTGTGGGGGCGTTTGTGATGGTTTTGGAAGTGTCCCAAAGAAGCGGTTCCCATCCCACTCATCGCAAAAAGCCGCGATGAATGGGCCACCCGGCTGGAGTTCAGGGGGTTGAGCTGCGGGAGAGCGGGACGCGGATCATATAGTGCGGGTGATCGTAGTTGTCTATGGCCGCGAAGCCGATGGCTCCGCCAAGAATGCCGCCGAAGCCCGCGCCAAGGAAGCCTGCCTGGGTGCTCCAGCCCTTGCCGACGAGGCCGCCGAGGAGGCCTCCGGCAGCGGCGCAGAGGACGACGACGCCGGCGGCGTGGTGTTCAGGGGCGGCGACGGGGTAGGGCTGGACGTAACGCGATGGTGGAGGCGGGGTGTAGACGATTTGGGGCTGCGGCTGGACGTAGGTTGGGGTGGGTGCGGGTGGCAGAGGTTCAGCGGTGGCGTTGAGAACCTGGACGGACTCCAGGGAACTGGCCGGGAAGGTGAGACGCTGCGCGGGCGCGGTGGTCGCCGGGGTGTCGCAGGCGAAGGACTTGGGGTTGATCCAGGCCAAAGTGCATTGGATGGGCCAGTTAGAGCCGCGCTGGTGGACGAGAAGCAACGTGCCGGGAGGCATCTGGGCGAGCTGCTGCCAGGGGACGGAGGGTGAGCTGGCGGGGGCCTGCGGAGCGTAGGCGTAGGGGGATTGGGCGGTCGCGGCCACAGCGCAGGATAGGAGGGCGAGGGAGGCGACGAGCGAGATGCGGGCGTGACAGACCATGAGAGGTATTAACGCGGGAATGACCGGGTTGTTGCGGTAGTGTGGCGGGAGAAGCATGAGTAGACGCTGACGCTGCTGCCGGATGCGAAGAAGCATTCGATGGTGGAGTGGCCGCGGCTGTTTGGTGCGGATTAGGCCCCACGGTCTATCGCAGAGGAACGAGTAGCGGCAGGTCGGAGCGCTCAAAGAGCACGAGGTCGTGGCTGTCATAGCGTGGCGGGGCCGGTGGGCCGAGTGAATGAATGAGGATGATAGGTCCAACGATCGCTACGCCAACAAAAGCAACGATAGGATCGATGAACAGCACGGTAATGCCCAGCGCGAGTCCGGCGACGAAGAAGCTCTTTGCGACCGGGCCGCCCTTCGAGTGGGGCGGCTCGATGATGGCGACGATGTCGTTCAGGGCGATGCTTTGCTCTTTGTGAGTTAGGCCGCGTTTGCAGACGAGTGTGTCGTTGGTGAGGTTGCCGAAACGGCAGGAGAGACGCTTGCGCGGCTCGGCGAGAGTGATGATGTCGAGCGAACCCCTTGCATATTGCAGGACAGAGCGCATGGCTGCGATGTCGCTGGGCGAGGGCTGCGCTTGCGGGTAAATGGTGGCCTGCGCGTGGGCGGTGCAGGCTGCGAAAAGGATGAAGACAAAGAGTGTTGGGCGAATCATTGCGCTCCTCCGCAGCAGGATTGTTTCGCTGCTGGAGTTACGTTATGGTTCGCAGAGGGGAAGTGGGCGTGGGGTCGTGACACTTTTTGAGGTGTCACAAAGGGCTGCCCGGAGAGGTATTGGATGTGCGTATGCAGGCAACCCTGGGGCAGAAGCCCCACATTCTCTCTGGCCTATGAGACTCAAGGCTGAAGCCATGGGGTACCTACATCCTTCGGCAAGTTCAGAAGCGCGCGTCGAGGATTTATACCCGGCATGAAGTGCCCGAGCGATGGTCATAGGTGCACCATGCCACTCGCCAGCAACAACACTCCAAGGCAACCGGACATGACGATAACCACGGCAACCGGTCCCGCGAAGGCCACACCCGAGGAACCACCAGCGATCTCCGCAGCAGTAACGATACCGTCGCGCCGAGGGTGACGGCGAGGAGCGAGCAGCGCTGCGACATCGTCGCGCTGGTACACAACGGGCTTGCGGCCCATGCCGTTGCCGCAGGTGATCGCGTCGTCTGTGATCGCGTGGACGCGGCAGTGACGGACGATGCCGGGTTGGGACACAGTGACAAGGTCTACCTTGTGCAGATAGTTGTTGCTTGGCCACGGAACTGGCTTTTGTGCTGACTTTTGTGCTGGCGGTACGGACGTTGATTGAGCGATCGCGGATTGAGCGGTCGCGGCCGTCGCGAAACCGATGGCCACACCGAGGAAGAACAGCTGGATGAGACGACGTAACATGACTAGCCTCCGCTGCTGGATATGAGCTGCTGGAGTCACGCTACTTGGTTCATTTGTGTCAGAAAGCCTGAATTGTGACGGTTTTTGAGGTGTCACAATACAGGGCGCTCTCGATAAGAGCTACTTCTTTACAGTGGCGGGTTTGCCTTCCTGGACGTAGTTCTTGTTCCAGGCGGGGATCTCGGCCACGTAGGCACCGGGTTTTTCGATGACGCATTGGCAGCCGAGGCGGCTGTTGAGCTGCAGGCCTGGCGAGAGTTCGAGGCGGTCGAGCTCGAGGTCTTCGGCTTCGGAGACGCCGCTTGCGCCTTCCTTCAGGTGAATATGGCAGGTGGTGCAGGCGGAGACGCCTCCGCAGGCGTGGTCGAGGAAGATGCCGTAGTTCTCGGCGACGTCGAGGAAGCTCATGGGCTGGCCGTGGCCGTCGTAGGGAAGCGTGCCGAAGGGGAACTCGACGGTCTTGTTCTCAGGCTGGAAGGTGACGCGGACGATGTTGGGCGCGGGGGGCTTGGTGAGGTCGACTTCGGGGAGTGGAGTGTGATCGGACATGTCTTTTCTAGTTTAGTCGAGTGTGGTGGCGGTGCGGGCCGAAGGGCAAAAGCCTTGACGCAAAGTTCGCAAAGTAAAAGCGCAAAGTTTCGCGAAGGAAGACCGTTAGTCTTCGCTGACTTCGGCTTTGGCGAAGGCGTGGGGGGCGGTGGGCGCTGCGCCGGATTTGGAGAGGTCGTCGGAGGCGGTTTGCATGGTCTTGCCGCCTAGGGCGCCAGTGACGGCGGTGTCCATCATGATCTCGGCGAAGCGGCGGGTGGCTTTGTCGAGTTGCTCGATGGCGGCGCGGATGAGTTTGTAGTCGCTGGCGGTGAGCGTGGACTTGAGGTTGAGCGTGGCGGCTTGGATGTCGGCGTGTTCGTCCGAGGTGAGTTGCAGCCATGCGGGTGAGTCTTCGCCCTTGTCTGTTTTACCTTTTTCGACGGCTTCAAGGATGGTGTTGGCTTCGTTCTGCGCTTCGATGAGCTGACGGGCGGTGATGTCGTCTTCGGCGTGGTCGAAGGAGTCGAGGATCATGGTTTCGACCTGCTCGTCAGTCAAACCATAGGTAGGTTTGACTTCGACTTGCGCCTCTTGGCCCGAGCGCTGTTCGCGGGCGCTGACGTGGAGGATGCCGTTGGCGTCGATGAGGAATTTGACCTCGATGCGCGGCAGGCCGGCGACCATGGGTGGAATACCCTTCAGGTCAAAGCGGGCTAACGAACGGCAGTCTTTGGCGAGTTCACGCTCGCCTTGCAGGACATGGATGGCGACGTTGGTCTGGCCGTCGACGCCGGTCGTGAAGTGCTCGGTGGCGGAGGCGGGGATGGTGGAGTTGCGTTGAATGATCTTGGCGACAACTCCGCCTAGAGCCTCGATCCCTAATGAGAGTGGGGTGACGTCGAGGAGGAGTAGGTCGTTGGTGGCGGCGTTGGCTTCGCCGGAGAGGATTTGGGCTTGGACGGCTGCGCCGAGGGCGACGACTTCGTCGGGGTTGAGTTCGGTGTGGAGCTTTTTGTTGCGGGCGTCGAGATCGAAGAGGCTTGTGACGAGCGTGCGGACGGCGGGAATGCGGGTGGAGCCGCCGACCATCACGACTTCGGCTATATCGGACGCCGAGAGGTTGGCATCGCGCAGGGCCTGCTTGACGGGGGCAGCGGTGCGCTCGATGACTGGGGCGATGAGTTGGTTGAATTGGGCGCGGGTGATCTCGCGGAGATATTTTTCTCCGTTGGGGAGATCGAGGATGAGGCGGGTTGAATCGCTGGAGCTGAGGGCGATCTTGGCTTCGATGACGGCTTTGCGGAGTTGCTGGATGACTTCGGGATTCTTGGTGACATCGAGGCCGAGGTCGCCGCGGATGTCGTCGAGAGCGACGGCGGTGAGGAGGTTGTCGATGTCGTCTCCTCCAAGGTGGGTGTCGCCGCCGGTGGCGATGACTTCGAAGATGCCTTCATGCAGCTTGAGGATGGAGATATCGAAGGTGCCGCCGCCGAAGTCGTAGACGGCGATGATTCCGTCGCGTTGCTTGTCGAGGCCGTAGGCTAGCGCAGCGGCGGTGGGTTCGTTGACCAGGCGGAGGACATCAAGGCCGGCGATGCGACCCGCATCCTTGGTGGCTTGACGCTGCGCGTCGTTGAAGTAGGCGGGGACGGTGATGACGGCCTTGGTGACCTCGGCGCCGAAGAAGCGCTCGGCGTTGCGCTTGAGCTGGAGGAGGATGTAGGCGGAGATCTCGGGCGGGGTGAGGGTGAGGCCGCCGACGTTGAGCTTCAACACTTCGCCGGGTTGAAGGCCGTCGGCGAGATGGAAGGGGAAGAGTTTGAGCTCGGGCTCGACGTCGGTGAGGTCGCGGCCCATGAGGCGCTTGACCGAGTAGACGGCGTTGGCGGAGTTGGTGAGAAGAACGTTGCGCGCGGCGTTGCCTACGGCGAAACCTTCAGCCGTGTCCTGGTCGAAGGCGACGACCGAGGGGACGATGGGCGAGCCGTCTTC
>Ga0302313_10003389_pt1 | contig 10503 bp, 9 predicted proteins | sample III_Palsa_N2_2_FD_200454 | JGI IMG/M metagenome (GOLD analysis project Ga0302313, IMG submission 200454) | Peat permafrost microbial communities from Stordalen Mire near Abisko, Sweden - III_Palsa_N2_2 | ecosystem: Environmental > Terrestrial > Soil > Palsa > Peat permafrost | place: Sweden...
CGCCGGCGGCGTATGGCTGCTGGGCGACAGCGGCGGCGTTCTCTCCGGCTCGCTGGCGCAGAGCGAGCACCAGGGCCAGAGTGGCTCGCAGTACAGCGCGGGCTATAGCTGGCGCAACAACCGCTTCAATTTCAGCGTGGACGAAACCCGCACGCGTGGCGACTACCTGGATGTCGCCTCGCTGTATGGCGCCCCGCCGCCGAGCGTCAGCACGCAGGCGGTAGTCGGCTATAGCACCCGGCATCTGGGCGAGTTTGGCGTGAGCTATCTGGATTTGCGCTATCCCAAACAGGATCCCTCGCGCTACGCCACCGTGTATTGGTTCAAGTCGATCGGGCATGCGATGTCGCTGAGCCTGAGCGCCAACCAGAACCTCGACAATGCGACCGATCGCAGCCTGTTCGCCGGTTTCAACGTCGTGCTGGACGACACCACCACGGTAAGCACCGGTCTGCAGCGCGACGGTACGAGTACGGGACTGAGCCTGGACGCCAGCCAATCGGCGCCCAGCGCCGGCGGCTGGGGTTGGCGCGCCGATCTGCGTCAGGGCGGTGATCAGAACGGCGGCCAGGGCGAAGTGGATTATCTGGGCCGCTACGGCATGCTCGACGCCGGCGTCAGTTCGATTGCCGGCCAAAGCTACGGCTACGCCGGCGCTACCGGCTCGCTGGTCTTGATGGGCGGCGACGTGTTCGCTTCGCGGCGCATCGACGACGCCTTCGCCGTCGTTTCCACCGATGGTATTGCCGGCGTGCCGGTGAAGCTCCAGAACAACCCGATCGGCACCACCGACAGCCACGGCATGCTGCTGGTCGAGCCGCTGAATTCGTATCAGAACAACGAGGTGTCGATCGACCCGATGCAGCTGCCGCAAGACGTGCGGATCGATCAGGTCAGAACGATCGCGACGCCAACCGATCGCGCCGGCACACTGGTCAAGTTCGGTATCACGCCGGTGCAGGCCGGCGTGCTTACCCTGGTCGACATGAGCGGCAAGCCGCTGGCGCTGGGCAGTCAGGTGCGGGTGCACGGTCAGCACAGCGATGATCCCGCGCTGGTCGGGTTCGACGGTCAGGCCTATCTGGAAACTCTGCAAAAGCACACGGTGCTGGACGTGCTCACGCCCGAGGGCGAATGCCACGTAGCCTTCGACTATCGCAAGATGGGCACGACGATTCCGCACATCGGCCCGCTGCGCTGCGTGGCGGAGACGTCCCGATGATGAAGCCGCGACTCATTACCACAATGGTGTTGCTGATCATGCTGATCGGCGGCGCGCTGACGGCGCCGCGCGCCGTACAAGCTCAAGCCGCCTCAGTCACCTGCAGCGTGACCAGCGCGCCGACGATCAACTTCGGCACAGTCGACGGGCTGGTTGCCGGCGCCACCACGTCGGCATCGATCGGCTGGACCTGCAAAAACCCCTCGTTGCTACAGACTGCGAACGCGACGTTCTGCATCAATATCGGTAATGGCACCGCTGGCGTTCTGGGAACCAATCGGCTGATGTCGGCCGGCACCGGGCAAAATCTGCAGTTCCAGATGTATCAGGACAGCGCGCGCACGCAGATCTGGGGCTCGCTTTTTTCGGCCGTGAACAGCCAGCCGTATCAAACATCGGTCGTGGTACCTCTCGGCATCACCGTGCTGTTACCCGGCACGCTTACCGGCACCGCTACGGTGTATGCCAGCGTGCCCAACGCGCAGATAGGTCTCACCGCCGGAACCTACATCAGCACATTTGCCGGCACCGACGCCGAGATCACCGTCGCCTCCAATTACACGACCACTCCGGCCACCTGCGGCACCGGTAACGCCAGCGCCTTCAGCTTCACGGCAAACGCCGTGATCACCAAGACCTGCACCATCACGGCAGCCAACAACCTCAATTTCGGATCGACAATCGGCCTGCTGACCAGCAACGTGGACGCCACGACCACCGTGCAAACCCAGTGCACCAACAACACCGCGTTCCAGATCGGACTGGACAACGGCCAGCACGCCAGCGGCAACACGCGGCGCATGGCAGGCAGCAGCGGCGATCTGGTCATCTATGAGCTTTATCAGGACAGCGCCCGCAGCATACGCTGGGGGAATACCGTCAATACCGATACCGTGACGGGCACAGGCAACGGTGCCGTGCAGACAAACACCGTCTACGGCCGCGTCGCGCCGCAGACAACGCCCACGCCGGGGGCCTATGGCGACACGATCACCGTCAATGTGACCTATTGATTACTGATCAGCGCGACGAGATGTATTTTTCGCGCCGGATCTGCGGCACTGGCAAGCCAAAGTCTTTCAGCACGGTAAAGGCCGCATCGACCATGTTGGGGTTCCCGCACAGGTAGGCGATGTCGCGATCGGCGCTCGGTGCCAATTCGGCCAGCACGGTCTGCACGTGGCCGCTGCGATCGGTCGGGAGCGGATGGGCGCGCGGCCGGCGGCTCAGGCAGCCGTGAAAGACGAAGCCGGGGTGCTGCTGCGCGAAGGCTTCGAACTCGTCGCCGTAGAGCAGCTCTTCCTCGGAGCGCGCACCGTACAACAGCACGACTTCACGCCCGCCTTTTTCCAGCAGTGCGGCAATTTGCGGCAGCATCGCGCGGTACGGCGTGACGCCGGTGCCCGTGGCCAGCAACAGATAGCGCGGATGGACATCGCCCTCATGCAGGCAGAAGCGTCCGTAGGGCCCGCTGGCATCGACGACGCCGTCATGGGCCAGCTCGCCCAGCAGCTTGGTGGCCGCGCCGCCATCGACATAGCTCACCGCAATCTAGATGCGTTGCACCGGCGAGCCGCCGTCGCCCACGGTGGCCACCGAATAGCTGCGCTTGGTCGCGGTACCGTCATCGTAATGGAAGTGGATTTGCAGGAACTGCCCCGGCTGGAACGCTAGCGGCTGGCCGTCCACGCGCTCGAAAACGAGGTGGCGGACCGACGAAGCCAACATGCGGCTATCGACGAGACGGAGCTGGAAATGATCGGCCATGGTGGTCCTGACGGTCTTGAGGAAACGGTGCGTGCACCCGGAGGATCAGGTGGCCGCGCCAAGCCCGCTATAATAGTTGGCTAAGAGCCGCTGACCAAACGCTGGCGCCGCCGCCATTCGAACCTGCGGGTTCGGGGCGCGCCCAACGCATGCTTTTGCAGGCTTTCCCTCACCCGGCATCCCCCATGACCCAAACACCCGCACTCGTCGTCGAGAACTTGCGCAAGACCTACGGCAACGGCGTCGAAGCCCTCAAGGGCATCAGCCTCACCGTGCAACCCGGCGACTTTTTTGCTCTGCTCGGCCCCAACGGCGCCGGCAAATCGACGTTGATCGGCATCCTCTCTTCGCTGGTCAACTCGACCGACGGCGACGCCAAGGTGTTCGGCATCTCGGTCAACCAGCAGCGCAACGAAGCGATGAAGCTGATCGGCCTGGTACCGCAGGAAATCAACTTCAACCAGTTCGAAAAGCTGTTCGACATCTGCGTGAACGAGGCCGGCTTCTACGGCGTGCCGCGCAAGATCGCCGCGCAGCGCGCCGAGAAGTACCTCAAGGAGCTGCGCCTGTGGGACAAGGCGCAGCACCAAGCGCGCATGCTGTCCGGCGGCATGAAGCGTCGACTGATGATTGCCCGCGCCATGATGAACGAGCCGAAGCTGCTGATCCTCGACGAGCCGACCGCCGGCGTCGATATCGAAATCCGCCGCTCGATGTGGCAATTCGTCAGCGGCATCAACGCGGCCGGCACCACGGTGATCCTCACCACGCATTATCTGGAGGAGGCCGAGCAGCTGTGCCGCAACATCGCGATCATCGACGGCGGCCGCATCGTCGAGAACACCAGCATGCGCAACCTGCTGGCGACGCTGGATGTCGAAACCTTCGTGTTCGACATCAGCGGCACGCTCGGCGACCTGCCGTCGCTTCCCGGCATCACCTTGCGCCGCATCGACGACCACACGCTGGAAGCCGACATGCCGCGCGCGCAGGATCTCAATTCGCTGTTCGCCGCACTGTCAGAAAACCGCATCACGGTCGTGTCGATGCGCAATAAAACCAATCGACTGGAGGAGCTGTTCGTGCGGCTGGTCGAGAACGGACGCCATGACAATGACGGCGCGGAGAAGGCGGCATGAGTACCTCAACCAATCTCGTTGCGCTGCAGACGCTGGTCCGTCGCGAAATCGTGCGCATCATGCGCATCTGGACGCAGACGCTGATTCCGCCGGCGATCACCATGACGCTGTATTTCGTGGTATTCGGCAAACTCATCGGCGGCCGCATCGGCACCATCGAAGGCGGCTTCAGCTATATCCAGTACATCGTGCCTGGCCTGGTCATGATGAGCATCATCACCAACAGCTACGGCAACATCTCCAGCTCGTTCTTCGGCGCCAAGTTCAGCCGATCGGTGGAGGAGATGCTGGTGTCGCCGATGCCGAACTGGGTGATCCTGCTGGGCTATGTCACCGGGGCGGTCACGCGTGGACTAGTGGTCGGCGTGCTGGTGCTTCTGATCGCACTGTTTTTCACCTCGCTGCATGTCGTGCATCCGATCATTACCTTTCTCTCGGTGTTGCTCGGCGCCACGATCTTTTCGCTGGCCGGCTTCGTCAACGCGGTGTTCGCCAAGAAGTTCGACGATATCGCCCTGGTACCCACCTTCGTGCTGACCCCGCTCACGTACCTGGGCGGCGTGTTCTATTCGATCAACATGCTCGGCGAGCCGTGGCAAACCATCTCGCGGGTCAACCCGATCCTGTACATGGTCAACGCGTTCCGTTTCGGCGTGCTGGGCATTACCGACGTCAATATCTGGGTCGCGTTTGTCGTGATGCTGGCATTTGTCGTCGCCTTGTCGATCGTGGCGCTGCAGCTACTCCAGCGCGGTATCGGATTGCGGTCTTGATGTAGCGTTTCGGCCAAAACGCCGCGACCATTTGACAATCATAGCAATGTGAGCAGACGATCACTCTGCGAAGTGGTCGACAGCAGGCTTGTGGTCTATACGGTTATTCAGAAACTTCGCATGCGTTTGCTTGACCGTCAGCTCGGCTCAGGCTTGGATCAAGCGGGAGCCGGTGTTCATAACGATGGTTGTGATTAGCAATACTTACTAGTTTAAGGAGAACGACATGCAACAGTTTGACGAAGTTGTTTCAGGTTGGCTCAACGGTTCGGATAGTTTCGACGGGATCGAAAATCCCGCAGGACCATTATTTATCCAGGGCGAGATGGCAACTGAGACGAAGTTGACCGATTCAGTCTCAGGAGAAGTTAACGCATTGACCATATCCACCTGTTCCTACGCTGTACACGTCTGTATGTGCTGTTGAATGTCTCGTGATCAAGCTTGCAGCTTGACCGTAGTCAAGCTGCAAGCTTGATTCGGGTAATCTCAACTAACCGCTTAAGCCTTGAATCAAGGAAAAGTTCGAGATAAGCGATGGCCGGAAAAAATACACCTGATGCCTTTGTTCGTATTGTCGAAAGCTTTACAACCAACGCACGTTCGGCATTCATTACCTGTCTTGCAAAATATGCATCCCAGCTCGAGCCAGACGAAGCGACGTTAATTCGAATTGTCGCCGAAGAGGCGCTCTGCGCCAACGCCAGACTAAAGCTTAATCGGGTACTGCTGTTGGAACTGCATGCTGCCGAACGGTCCGGCCAGCTGACCGCCACTGACGACACTAGTCGTTTCGCGGAATTTGTTGAACTCGCGCTGCGCCCCAATTTTGTCGAACACCTCGACCATCGCTATCCGTCGTTGCGCCAACGTTTTTATCGCGCAATCGATCAGCAGTGCAATGCGATCGAACTATTGCTGACACGCTTTGTCGCCGATCGCGCCGCGCTAGCGGATCTACTTGGCCGCCCATCTGGACGCTTGACCGCGATCGCGCTAGGCCAAGGTGATCTGCACGCCGGCGGCCAAACCGTCGCCAGACTGTCTTTAGAAGGCGGCGAGGTGCTGTACAAGCCGCGTTCGCTACGAATCGACATTGTCCTCGAAACGTTTCTTGCCACCGTATTCGGCGACGCTCCCGATCGTATACGCGTCCCTGCAGTTATCGATCGTGGCGATTATGGCTGGAGCGCTTTCGTTAACCACCGTTATTGCGAAAACGATGACGAGCTGCAGACTTTTTATGGCGGCCTCGGCCACTGGCTCGCCATATTGCGCCTACTTGGCGGCGCCGATATTCATATGGAGAATCTGATTGCCGCCGGCCCGGTGCCGACAGTAATCGATGTGGAGAGCCTGTTCGTCGCTATACCCACGCCCAAACCATCAGGATGCGGCCAAGCCTACGATATTGCCCAATCATTGATCCGCAACTCGGTTCTGCGCACTGGTATCGTGCCCTTTCGCACTCAAGGGTTAGGATTCGATGGTGTAGACCTCTCCGCAGCAGGAGCCCTGCCGGATCAGCAACCACAGATACAGGTGCCCGTGATTGTCGATGAAGGCACCACGAAAGCACGGGTACAAATTACCAGTACTGATGTCACTTCTTCGCAAAATCATCCTGCTCCACGCCCTGATTTATCGAGGCACTGGGGAGACATCAGCAATGCCTTTCTCGCTACCACTGAGCACCTTCGCCAGCTCGATGCACAAGATAAAATTGTGCCGCTGTTGGCCGCATTCGAACATTGTAAAGTCCGTACGATTCGTCGCGCGACGCAGACCTATGTGGAAATCGCGCGCATGCTGTGGCACCCAGCCTCCCTGCACAATGAAGAGAAAGCAATCGAGCGAGCACGCGACTTGTTCACGCGGAGTGCCGCGGTCGTGCCAATAGCCCCATCCCTACCGCAAGAGATTGCCTCCGAGATCGACGACCTGCGTTACGGTGATGTACCGATCTTCGTCGCGCCGCTGACCCACGCCCAGATTGAGGCAACGCTCCAAGACTGGCGAGGTATGCGAGTCGATCTTGAGGAAATGACAATCCGAAGCGCGCTAGTTGCAACCGAGCTCAATCACCGAGTCCACGAGCCGAATCAGCGCGATGGCCGCTTTTATTTCGCGAGGCACCCGCACGCTGATCGGCTCGAAGAGCGCCGTCGCAAACTTGCTGCCGAGACGGTCGAGCGCCTGTTACAACTTGCCGTACGTGCCGACGACGACTCGGCCACCTGGATCACTCCCGAAATAAGCAGCAACGGCTGGCTTGTACAACCACTGCAGGCCAGCGTCTATTTTGGACTCGGTGGCGTCGCGATCGCACTGGCAGGCTACCAGCACGAAGTCGATAACGGACGCGCAGACACGGTACACGGTCTGGCAGAGGCATTTGAAGGTGCGTTGAGATCGTTACAAAGCCTGATGATGGCCAACTCGCCCGCAAACGTCGGTGGATTCAACGGCTCAGGCGCGCGGATCTGGACCTGGCTGACTCTGTATGACCTGCTGCAACGCCCGGAACTGATTGCATATGCGATTGCCAGTGCCGAAACCCTGGAAGAAAAAGGTTTCGATGGTGATCGCGGCTTTGACATCATCGACGGCAGCAGCGGTGCAATCGTCCCGCTTCTGGCATTGGCCGAAGCCACTGGCGATGCCCGCTGGCTGGCTCTGGCCGCGCGTGCTGGCCGGCAACTTGAGCGGACCGCCCTCGTCGATGAACGTGGCACACGCTGGCCAACGATTCTCAGCGAACCGATTGGCGGGTTTGCTCATGGCGCCATGGGTATCGCCTGGGCACTGGCACGGCTAACCCTAACCAACGCTGGCGATCAAAACGATCGGGCGCGCTGGCACACGCTGGCCGATGACGCATTCACATTTCAAGACTCGTTGTACGATGAAAGACTAGGCAATTGGCTCGACCTACGTCAACGGAGCAGCGAAGAGAACTTTCATACTTGGTGCAACGGCAGCGTGGGTATTGGTCTGGCCGCCAGCGACATCTACGCGCGTACGCGCGAACCGCGCCACCTTTATACATTGCGCCGCGCCGTGATGGCTTCACAGAACCACTGGGGTATCAGCCATACACTCTGTCACGGCGATTTTTCGCTGCACGAGCTCTTAGTCCGCGCCGCTGCACTGGACCCTGCGGGATGTCCGACTGACCCACAGGAAGCAACCGCTCAAGTCGTCTCTTCCATTGAAGAACATCACGGCATAGTCGGTGGCATGACGCGCGCAGCTTTTACACCTGGCCTTATGACTGGTTTAGCTGGCGCCATCCACGGCCTGAACCGCATGCATCCTGACTGCACTTTAGCTTCACCACTGTTACTTGAGCGTCGAAGCTATGCAGAAACGAGGCTTTCCACCAAAACTACAACTTCTTCATAAAGCCATTCAATGAGGGTCAACAAATACATTAGTGAAGCCGGCCTGTGCTCGCGCCGCGAGGCGGATGATTTATTGGTTGCCGGGCGCGTCTCCATCAACGGTGAAGTCGTCACCACCGGCGCCAAGGCGCTGGATGGTGACGAGGTGCGCGTGGACGGCGAGATCGTCAAGGCACGCATTCTTGCGGCCACGCCGGGCGCCAAGAAGGCCGTCTACATCGCGCTGAACAAACCGGTCGGCATCACCTGCACCACCGACCAGAGCGTCGACGGCAACATCGTTGATTTCGTCGATCATCCACAGCGGATATTTCCGGTCGGTCGGCTGGACAAGGACTCCGAAGGGCTGATCCTGCTGACCAGCAATGGCGACATCGTCAACGAGATCCTGCGGGCCGAGAACCACCACGAAAAGGAATACCTGGTCGCGGTGGACAAGGCCGTCACCGATGAATTCCTCCGTGGCATGGCCAAAGGCGTGCGCATCCACGGCCAGATGACCAAGCCGTGTCGCACCCGCCGCATCGCCAAGTACGGTTTCTCGATCGTGCTGACCCAAGGGCTCAATCGCCAGATCCGCCTGATGGCCGCCGCCTTCGACTACCGCGTCACCCAGCTGCGGCGCGTACGCATCGACAACGTCAAGCTGGCGCATCTGAAAATCGGCCAGTGGCGCAATTTGACGGAAGCTGAGCTGAAAGGTTTGCTGCCTGAGCGGACGCAATGGTGAATTGGCTATGGCCAGGTTGTTAGTGCTTCGCGATCCGGCTCGCTCGCTCTTTGCTTTGATTCGATCAAACTGGCTACCAGCGTCGCCGCTGAAGTCACCTCAAAAAAGCGGGCCTGATCAAGCCGCCGGCAACGTCTGCAAATCCCAGCGTGGATACACCTGCACCGAGGCATCCTGATGCTGCCCGCTGGCCAGCCGAATCGCACCGGCCAGGGCGATCATCGCGCCGTTGTCGGTGCAAAAAACCAGGCGCGGAAAATAGACCTTGAAGCCGTCTTTGGCGCCGGCCGCGGCGAGTTCGCTGCGCAGGCGCCGATTGGCGCCGACGCCGCCGGCAATCACCAGCCGCTTCGCGCCGCTGGCCTCAAGCGCGCGGCGGCATTTGATGATCAGCGTGTCGACGATGGCTTCCTCGAACGCCCTGGCGATATCGGCGCGCGTCTGCTCGCTCTTGTCGGACTGCTGCCACGCCAGCAGCACCTGGGTTTTCAGGCCGGAGAAGCTGAAGTCCAGGCCGGGGCGATCGGTCATCGGCCGAGAAAAGCGAAACGCGCCCGCGCGACCGCTCTCGGCCAGCTTTGCCAGCATGGGACCACCGGGATATGGCAGGCCCATCATTTTGGCGGTCTTGTCGAACGCTTCACCGGCGGCATCGTCCAGGGTGTCGCCAAGCAGCGTGTACTCGCCGATGGCCTTGACCTCGATCAGCATCGAGTGGCCGCCGGATACCAGCAGGGCTACGAACGGTGGCTCCGGCGGATCATCTTCCAGCAGCGGCGCCAGCAGGTGGCCTTCCATATGATGTACGCCGATCGCCGGTACGCCCAGCGCCCAGGCCAGCGCGCGACCGGCCGACGCACCGACCAGCAGAGCCCCAACTAGACCGGGACCGGCGGTATAGGCCACGCCGCCCAGGTCCTGCACGGTCAACCCGGCCTGCGACAGCGCCTCGCGAATCAATGGCACCAGTTTGCGCACGTGGTCGCGGCTGGCCAACTCGGGAACCACGCCGCCATAGTCGGCATGCAGCTTGATCTGGCTGTAAAGCGTGTGCGCCAGCAGGCCGCGGCCCGGCGCATCCGGCTCCCAGCGCAGCAGGGCCACGCCGGTCTCGTCGCACGAGGTCTCGATGCCGAGCACGGGTTTCATCAGATTCGGATCCATCGGAGCAGGCGTATTCAAGTCGGGTTTCATCGGATGGCGCCCGTCAAAGCGGGCTGGCCACATCAGGCTTCATCGGGGCTTTGAAAATTGAGTGGTATGCACGGTATACTTCGCGGCTCACCCCATTCAACAGGCCCGTATGCGCGGGCAGATTACCACTCGGAGTTTCCATGCCCAACGTAAAAGTTCGCGAGAACGAGCCGTTCGAGATCGCACTGCGTCGTTTCAAGCGTACCTGCGAAAAGGCCGGCGTGCTCGCTGAGACGCGCAAGCGCGAGTTCTACGAGAAGCCGACCCAGGAGCG
>Ga0302313_10003390_pt1 | contig 10502 bp, 7 predicted proteins | sample III_Palsa_N2_2_FD_200454 | JGI IMG/M metagenome (GOLD analysis project Ga0302313, IMG submission 200454) | Peat permafrost microbial communities from Stordalen Mire near Abisko, Sweden - III_Palsa_N2_2 | ecosystem: Environmental > Terrestrial > Soil > Palsa > Peat permafrost | place: Sweden...
TTCCGGGGTATGCGATTGGGGGGTTGGCCGTCGGTGAGCCGCGCGAGGTGACGCGGGAGATGATTGCGCGGACGCTGGAGTTCTTGCCGAAGGACAAACCGCGGTATGTGATGGGGGTGGGGTATCCGGATGAGATTGAGGAGTATGCGCGGATGGGCGTGGACATGATGGACTGCGTGCTGCCGACGCGGGCGGGGCGGCATGGGTTGTTGTTTGTGCGCGAGGATCCGATGGACCGTACGAGCGCGGTGGTTCGGATGAATATCAAGAAGCAGGAGTATGCGGCGGACCAGAAGCCGATCGATGAGGGGTGTGGGTGTCCCACGTGTAGAAGATACTCGCGGGCGTATCTGCGACATCTGTTTGCTTGCGGAGAGCCCCTGGCAGGGACGCTGAACTCTATCCACAATTTGAGTTTTTATCTGGAGACGATGGAGCGGGTGCGGGGGGATCTGGGGCGGAGTTAGCTTATGGAGCGGGTTTCGGAAGGGGCTCTTCCATCAGCTTGCCGTCCTGGCGGACATATTTGAAGTCTTTGAGGCGTCCGGTGAGGATGCACTCCTCTGTGGTGGACTGGAGATCGGCGCGGAGCAGGACAAGCTGGTAGCGGTCCTTACCGATCCAGCGGCCGTGGAGTTGCTCGGGGAAGTTTTCTTTGAAGGGCAGACAGTTGGAGAAGGTGAAGTCGAAGCCGCGGGTGGGCTGGCCTTCTTCGGAGACGTTGGCCTGGCCTTCTCCGTGGGTGGAGTTGTTGCGGCCTTCGTAGTGGACGTGCACCATGCGCCAGCGGACGGGGTAGTTCTCAGGCGGGGTGGGCGTCATGGCCAGGAGGGCGAAGGCGGCGAGAATCTTCATGGCAAAACGATATCACCGGCGGTGATGTTCGTCGTTTGTGAATGGAGAGCCGGGGTGAAATTTTTGGGGATTTGATTGCGTGAGGCGATGGGCGAGTAGATACTGCCGCCATGGGCGCTTTGAAGGGACTCGTTGTTTCGCTAGTGATCCTGGGGCCGCACTTCACTATTGCCGCACAAAAGCCTGCTGCTGTTTTGCCGCCATCGACGGGAACGGTGACGGGTCATGTGACTTGCTCCGACACTCAGCGGTTTGCGCGGTTTGCGGATGTGTATTTGCTGCCGAAGGCACAACAGACAGGCGGCCCGCGGGCGAAGGGGAGCGAGGAGAAGCCGACTGTGATGCTGGTGCAGGGGCGGACAGCGCTGGATGGGAGTTTTACGATCCATGATTTGCAGCCCGGGGATTACTATGCCATTGCGCATGCACGCGGATACGTGATTCCGCTGGTGGCTGACGACAACCTGAGTAAAGAGGACGCTTATCGGAGCAATCCGGATTTGAGCAAGGCGTTTGCGAACTTTCCGGTGGTGCATGTTGTGGCGGACCGGACGGCCAATGTCGAGCTGACGATGCAGCGTGGGGGCGTGATTGCCGGACACGCTCTGTTTGACGATGGAACTCCGGTGAGTGGCATGTTCATCGAGGTGAGTCGGGAGGACGGGAAAGACCCAGCGAAGCAGTATCTCGGCGGGGTATTTTACTCAGTCAATATTGAGGATGACAGAGTTCTTACCGATGACGAAGGGCATTACCGGGTGACAGCGCTGGCGCCGGGTAAGTACATCGTGTCCATGCTGATATGGCCGGAGATGAATGAGCGGACAGTGGGAACGAGCCAGACATGGGGCGCGGCGGGCGGGGGTATCCGGCAGTCGTTCACTGTCTATAGTCCCGGTGGTTTTCGCAAGTCAGAGGCGAAGACAGTGGAGATCAAACGCGATGAGCGGCGCGAGGACACGGATATCGAGGTGAAGCTGGGCGGACTGCGCACGGTGCGCGGGAGATTGCTGGGAGGCGAAGACCATCATCCGATCAATCACGGTACTGCAAGTCTGAAGGACGGGACAGACTTCGAGCAGCTTGCGGCGGTGCTGCCGGATGGTACGTTTCACTTCAACTACGTTCCTGAGGGGACCTACGAGCTGAGCGTACGTGATGCGGCTGATGCCAAGATGTCTGAGGACATGCGTCACTGGGAGGAGCCAATCCACATGTATGACAACGCCAAGCAAACGGTGATTGTGGCGGAGCATGATGTGGTGGTGGACGATATTCAACTGCCGGATAAGAAGACAGACAAAGCCGCGAGCAGCGGAGATATGCCGCAATGATCGAGAGATAGAAAGAGAACGGAGAAAAATATCCGAAAGTTATTGCGTGAAGCTAGGTCGCCCCCAGATACTTGGCTGCATGCATACGTTGATAACGCGCCGCCTCTTTGTAGTCGCCAGTCTTTCTCTTTCAAGCCTCGGTCTGTACGGTCAACAGCCGGCGTCGGCTACGGGTACGGGAACTGTGACCGGGCATGTGACTTGCGGGGACACACAGCGGCCGGCGCGGTTTGCGACGGTGGTGTTGTTCGGCGTGCCGGCGGAGGTGACGGCGACTCCGAAGGCCGATCCAGATGCGAGCGAAGAGGCGCAGATGGCGGCGATGACCGCCGCACTGAAGAGCATCGGGAAGACCAATATGGTGCAGGCGCAGACGGGAACGGACGGGGCGTATGTGGCTACCGATGTGCCGCCGGGAGACTATTACGTGTTTGGAGCGGAGGCGGGGTATGTGTCTCCGTTGAACCAGGTGGAGGCGCTGGTGGGTGCGGGCGCGGACCTGAAGAAGCCGTTGCCGGGAGTGCAGGTGGTGCATGTGGTGGCGGAGCACCAGAGTATGGCGGATGTGACGATCGAGCGCGGGGCGGCGGTTTCGGGAGTGATCTCGTGGGACGATGGGAGCCCGGTTTCGGGGGCGATCTTTACGGTGGTGCCGGCGAAGGGCGAGGTGAAGCCGCCGGCGCAGTTCGGCATGCTGGCGATCGTAAATATGCTGAGCGGGGGGATAGGGGCTTCGATTAGTGACGACCAGGGGCATTACCGGATTTCAGGGCTGGCGCAGGGCGATTATGTGGTGTCGGCGAAGATCCAGGTGGGCCAGCCGATGGGGTTGGGCGCGGGGATGAATCTGGCGAAGATGATGGCGAATACACCGCTGGAAGTTTACGCGCCGGCGGCGTTCCACAAGAGCGATGCGAAGGCGGTGACGCTGACCGCGGCGCAGGACCTGCGAGACCAGGCGGTGACGCTGAACCTGGGTGGGTTGCACTCGGTGAGTGGGAGGGTGGCGTCGGCGGTGGACCATCATGGAATCAACTCGGCGACGGTGAAGCTGCAGGACACGAGCGATAAGGATTTTGCGCGGTCGGCGCCGGTGGATGCGGCGGGGAACTTTACGGTGATGTATGTTCCGGCTGGAACGTACACGATGAAGGTGACCGACGCGGAGGACACCGAGCCGAAGCCGAAGAATGACAAGAGCAAGCCGAACCTGTTTGGGCCGGGGACGAAGACGTTGCGCAGCTATGCGGACGGGAAGCAAAGCGTGGTGGTGCTGGACAGCGATGTGACCGGGCAGAATGTGGAGCTGGCAGTGGACAAGAATACGAAGGAGACGCCGGACTTCAGCAAGCTGTTTGGGGGTGACGACGATGACAAGCCGGCGGTGAAGTTGGGGACACCGCCGCAGTGACGGTGAGACGTTGAGGCGGACGGAGCGTCGAACGAATACGATGGGGAGTATGAGTGGATTGCGGCTGCTGGCGTTGCGTGGACTGCTGACGATGGTTGGCGGCTTGGCTGTGCCGGGCTGGTCGCAGCAGCAGACGGCGCCGGTGTTGCAAGGGCCGCCGGTGGCACCGGCAGCAGTCTCCGGGAGCAGCGTGACGGGGACGGTGATCTTTGCGGATACGCAACATGCGGCGCGGTTTGCGCAGGTGACGCTGCAGGCGGTTGCATCGGATGCGCGCCAGGATCGCGGGCCGGGAGGGTTCGGTGGTGGTTCGTCGGCGCGGACAGGGCTGGATGGGACGTTTACGATCTCGAACGTGGCGCCGGGTGATTACTATGTGGTGGCGACGGCGCCGGGGTATATCTCGGAGCGATCACTGTTGCAGGCGGAGTTGACCGCGGGGGCGACAGCGGCTGATCTGGCTATGCAGATTCCTACGGTGCATGTAAGCGCGGACGGCAGTGGGTCGGCGACGGTGACGTTGCAACGCGGCGGGGCGATTGCGGGTAAGTTGCAGTGGGAGGACGGGAGCGCGGCGGCGGGGGTGCAGATAAGCGTCGATCCGGCGTTGCCGCAGCCGCCGTTGCCGCAGCCGTTGAGTTCGATCCGCGGGTTCAGCGGGAATGCCGCGGTTACAGATGACCGCGGGGCATTTCGGATTACGGGGCTGGCGGGGGGCGATTACCTGTTGCAGGCGGTCATCAATCCGGGGGTCGCGTTCGGCGGTGGGTTTGGCGGGCGGGGGCCGGGATACAGCACCCCGGTGCATGTGTATGCGCCGGGAGTGTTTCGCAAGGTGGAGGCCAAACCGATTTCGGTGCGCGCTGGGGATGAGCGCGACGATCTGCGGATGGTGATCGATCTGCGCGGGCTGCATACGGTGTCGGGGCATGTGAGCTCGGCTGTGGCCGGGGCGAATATTGTGTCGGGGCGGGCGTCGCTGACTGACAGCAGCGACACGAGCTTGCAGCCGTCGGGGACGATCAATGCGAATGGTGATTTTGCGATCTCGTATGTGCCGGCGGGGACTTATACGCTGAATGTGCAGGGGAGTACGGTGGCGAACAATGGCGGGTACCGGGGGCGCAATAGTTCGAGCAGTTCGAGTACGACATTTAAGCCTTATAGCCAGACGCTTTCGGTGAGCGATACGGATGTGACGGGGTTGGGGATCAATCTGGTGGTAGCGAGTTCGCAGTAGGTGGGAAAGTATCAGTTCTTAGTTGTTAATAGAGACCGCACTGGTGAGGGTGCGGATGGTCTTGCGCCAGACGAGCAGGAGGATGCAGGCGGCGCCGAAGAGGGCAATGGAGAGGCCCCACCACAGGCCGACGGCACCTAGCTTGCCCTGGAAGCCGAGCAGGATTCCGAGGGGCATGCCGACGACCCAGTAGCAGATGAGCTGGGTGTAGAAGGGTGCGGTGGTGTTGCCCGCTCCGCGCAGGGCTCCGGTGGCGGTGATCTGGATGCCGTCGAAGAATTGGAAGCCGGCAGCGACGAGCAGAAGCGGGACGGCGGCGGCGATGACACCGGGGTCGGGGGTGAAGATATGGGCGATGCGGGAGGGAATCGTCAGCAGCATGACGGATGCGGCGAGCATGAAGGTGGCCCCCGCGCCGATACCGCACCAGCCCGCGGCGGCGACGTGGGCGAGGGTTGCGGTACCGATACGGACTCTGCCGATGGCATGGCCTACGCGGACGGCGGTGGCGGCGGAGATGGCGAAGGGCACCATGAAGGTGGTGCTGGCGCACTGTAGGGCGACCTCGTGGCCGGCGAGGGGAAGCGGGCCGAAGGTGGCGATGAGGACGGTGACGGTGGCGAAGATGGCGATCTCGATGAAGATCTGCGCGCCGGCGGGGGCGCCGAGGCGAAAGAGTTTGCGCAGGTGTTGGAGTTCGATGCGGCGGGAGGGCTGGGCACGAAGAGAGGCGCGGAGGCCGTAGCGGTGTTTGCGGTCTAGCCAGAGGACGGCGATGAGATAGACGGCCATGAGGTAGAAGCGGGAGAAGCTGGTCGACCAGGAGGAGCCGGTGACTCCGAATGCCGGGATGTTGATCGCGTGAGCGGCAAAGCGGAAGCTGTGGCCGTACATGAGGAGCCAGTCTCCGGCGGCGTTGATGAGGTTGGCGGAGATGAGGGCGAAGGCGATGGGACGTCCGTGGTTGGCGGCCTGGAGGTAGCGGCGCAGGGTGAAGGCGAGCATCAGCGGGAGGGTGCCGTAGTTGAGGCCGCGCATGGCGGGGGCAGCCATCGCCAGCACGGTGCGGTCGACGGGAAGATGCACGAGCAGTGCGGGGCCGGTGGCGAAGAGGGCCATGAGGACGGCGGAGAGAACGACGGCGAGGACCAGGCCGTGGAGGAGCCAGCGATTGCCTAGTGGGATGTCTTTGGCGCCGAATGCCTGGGAGATGAGAGTGTCGAGGCCGAGGAGGATGCCTCCGATGCCGAAGGCGAGGGTGTTGAAGAGGACTTGCGCGAGGGAGGCGGCGGCCATGGCGGTGGCGGAGTGGGGCAGGCGGCCGACCATGATGGTGTCGACGACAGACATGGAGATCCAGCCGAGCTCGCCGGCGATGAGCGGGACGGCGAGGTGGAGGAGCGCGGGGAGCTCGCTGCGGATGTCTTTGAAGCGGACGTGCATGAGTCAGGGTATCGCAGGGCGGTTGCGATCGGCTTCTCTAGAACTGGAAGTAGAGGAAGGTGGCGTTGGAGCTGGAGTAGAACATGCTGATGATGAAGGCGACGCTGGTTGCGGCGAGCCAGCCTAAAGTTGGTGACCATTGGAGTGCTTTGACGATGCTCCAGTTGGGTTCGTCGTCCTTGCGGGTCTGGCCGAGGATCTCCTGGGTGTTGGGCATGAGCCAGACGATGGACAGCAGCAGGATGAGGAGGATGATCTGCGAGCCCTCCGTCATCGTGCCTGCACCGTGTCTGCCTAACATGCCTGCGAAGACTGAGGATGCTGCTGGTAAGCCGGGGGAGCGGAAAAGGACTTCGCCTACGAGAACGCAGACGTAGGTGATGCCGATGCTGACGGGGACGGTCATCAGCTTTTTGAGGCGGCTCTCCGCGGGGACGAAGATGCGCCATGCATGGTTGGTGGTGATGTAGGCGCCGTGCAGCAGGCCGTAGAGCAGGAACTGCAGGCCAGCTCCGTGCCACACGCCGGCGAGGAACAGGGTGAACAGGGTGGGTAGCGCGATCATCTGGGTGAAGCCTTCGGCTGTGGCGGAGGCTTTGCGCGAGACCTTCTTGCCTTGATCGATGCGGCGGCGGCTGATCGCGAATTGGATGGGGCTGTATACGTAGTCCATGATGTAGCGGGTCAACGTCATGTGCCAGCGGTTCCAAAAGTCGATGATGTTGGTGGACTTGTAGGGCGAGTTGAAGTTGAGCGGGAAGTGGATGGAGAACATGCGGGCGAGGCCGACGGCCATGTCCGAGTAGCCCGAGAAGTCGAAGTAGAGCTGCATGGAGTAAGTGATGACGCCGGCCCAGGCGTTGAAGGTGCCGGCGGATTGTGGGTGGGCGAAGAAGGCGTCGGCGAAGGGCGAGATGCGGTCGGCGATCATGACCTTCTTGAACATGCCCATGGTGAACCAGGTGATGCCGAGGGCCATGTCGTCGCGGTTGAGCTGGTAGCGGCGCTCCTGGCTGAACTGCGGCATCATCTCCTTGTGATGGATGATGGGGCCGGCGATGAGATGTGGGAAGAAGGTGACGAACAGCGTGTAGTTGAGCAGGCCTTCGCGCTTGGCGATGCCCTGCTTGAGGTCGACGAGATAGGCGATCTGGGTGAAGGTGAAGAAGGAAATGCCGAGAGGAAGGATGGCGTTGAACCACTCGCGATGGCCACCGGTGACCTGGCTAAAGAAGGTGAGCAGCGTGGCCATGTACTTGTAGCGAGCGAGCAACCCAAGGTTGGCGGCGATGCCGGCGATCAGCCAGAAGCTTTGCAGGGAGGGGCGTTTTGAGGAGCGATCAATGGCAATGGATATGAGGTAGTTGCCAAGGATGGAGCCAAGTAGAAGGCCGGTGTAGGGGATGCTCCACTTGGCGTAGAACAAGATCGAGACGAACGCGAGGAAACCGATGGCCGATCTTCTTCCAAAGCGGCCCAGTAACTGGAAACCGACGACAGCGACGGGAAGGAAGACGAGGAAAAAGATGGGATCACTGAATGTCACCGGGGCGCTCCGGCTGCGGGGCTGCGTTCAGCGTCCTGCTGCTTTTCCAGGGCGAGGATCTGGTTGCCCACCTCGGTCGAGATGTAGCGTGAGCCCTGCTGACTGAAGTGCACATCCCAGTCGTTGAAGTAGGAGACCGGGATGATCTCGAAGGCGTTGTCATGGAGGCCTTCGGTGTGTTCGCGGAGGATGTCCTTGCCGATGGCGCAGTCCGGGGTCGGCGTAACGTCGACGATGACTGTTGTTCCTCCTACGCTGTAACGATTCCTGAACGCTGCTACGTCGCCGGGGGAGCGCTGCACCATGCCGGGATCGACCTCGAGTCCGTGATGACCATAGTGGGGGCTGACGAGTTGCGCCATCTGCTTGCAGGTGGTTTCTCCGGGCTCCGGGCTGAGCCACCAGCCGTTGTACTTTTCACGCTCGGCACGGGCTGAGTAGACGGGACGTTTAAAGCCTGGCACATATTTGTCGATGAGGTCGCCGATCAGGAGATGTCCTGCCCAGACGCCGAACTTTGCAACCCAGATGGGCCTGCGAAAGAAACCGATGTAGAACTCGCGGCTACGGATATATTGCAGGCCGTAGACGACGCCCTCACCGTGAAAGTCTGCGAAGGGGTGGAAGTTCGGCTCGAATCGCCACGCCGAGTACATGCCGAGCAGGAAGCGGGGGCGCTTGTTGTGCTTCAAGTACTCATCGATCAGATAGTTGCTGCCGACTACGGTGGGGACCATGACGCTTTCGGTAATGTTGCAGGTCTTGAGGCCTGTGATCTGGCGGATGATATCGGGATTGAGGCCGAGCGGCGTGGAATCGCCGATGATGACGACATCGCAATCCTGGTGCATGAGCCGGATGCCATAGCCTTGCTGCTGTAACCATGGGTAGTCGTCGTGAGTGAGAAACCAGGGTGTGGAGGCTAGAAAGATGACCAGAAAGAGAGCGGCGAGTTGCAGTCCAAGGAACACACACGCATAGGACATGGCCCCAATGGTGGCGGACGGGCGAGTGGTTTGAGGAGTGGATTCGATAGGCTCAGGCATAGTTGTGTCTGGCACAAGGTTTATCGCAGCGTCAGATGGGGAAGCATGAAGTGTCTGTGTGCAAGCAGGGTTTCAACGTTGTAACCAGTCTACTTCATACAGCGGCCAGGATCGTGCGAGGCTGGGCACGGAGCGGGTCGACCGGCGGGACCAGTTCCGATGATGAAAGCGTCGATGGGCATGGTGGAAGCGGAGATTCGCTGACTTGCGCAGTGCCGGGCCCGGCTTAGAACTGGAAGTAGAGGAACGCGGCGTTCGAGCTGGAGTAGAACATGCTGGCGAGGAAGCCGATGCTGGTTGTGGCGAGCCATGTAAGGGTTGGCGATGTCCTGTGGGTCACTGACTGGCCAGCAGACGATGGGGAACGGGTGGCCGGACTATGGTGGAACGCTGGAGGGGCAGCGTTAGCCCAATGTGGAGTCCGATGACCTTGATTTAGGAAAGCTGGATAAGCACGGCGCTGAGGGCGGGGACGTAGAAGCTGAGTTGGGACCCGGTGGGTTCGAGGATGTAGGGGGCGGCGGGGGTGTAAGTGCCGTCGATGTTGACCGGGGCGCCCTGGATGTAGACGTTGGTGGTGGCGGTGAGCGAGGGCGCCGATGCACCCGGCGACAGTTGGGTCATGGCGATGAGGGTGGCATTGGAGACGGTCTGGGGGAGCTGTGCGGTGATCTGCAGGCTGTTGGTGAGGTCCTTGTTGTTGAGGACCAGGTTGAGGCCGCCGGTGGGGGTTTTGACGGCGTAGGCGGTGACGTTGAGCGAGCCGGCGGAGATGGCGGTCTGGTAGAGCTCACCCTGGCCGGCTAACGTGAAGAGGTAGATGCCGTGGTACTCGGGGCGGACGCCGTCGACGGTGCCGTTGTGGTCGGCGATTGGGGTGTAGCCGGTGGAGTCGCCTCCGCCGTGGAAGTTGACGCCGGCAGCGCCGCCCTGCACGCAGTTGAAGAGGAAGTCGACGACCCAGAGGGCGGAGGCGTAGCTGTCGCTGATGCCGGGCGCGCCGCCGTTGTAGAAGGAGTTGCACTCGGAGATGCGGTAGGGGATACCGATGCCCTGGGCGCCGGACTGGAGGGACTGTAGGTCGGAGACGAGGGTGGGGTCGGGGGTGATGAGGTAGGCGGCGGTGGAGGTGGGCAGGGTGCCGTCGGCGCGGTAGTAGTGCTGGGTAAGGAGCGAGATTTCGCTCTTGGTGACGTACTGGCCGAAGGGAACGGTCCAGGTGGTGATGTGGCTGCCGTCGGCGGGGCCGGTGATGGGGGCGGTGGGTGTGGTGGCGAGGATGGCGGCGCGGTATTGCTTCCAGAGGGTCTCGTATGTGCTGAGCGACCAGCCGGTACCGACGTAGTAGTTGGTGCCGTCGCCGTAGTCGTCGGGCTCGTTGCCGATTTCAATGCCGAGGAGCGAGGAGCCGAAGGCCTGGACAGCGAAGGCGACCTCTTCGGCGGCGAGGGTGGGTGTGGTGGTGTAAGGCGAGGCGGGTGAGGAGCCTTCGAGGTTGATACCGTAGAGGCACTGCCAGCCGGCGGCCTTGACGAAGGCGGCGAGGGCGGTGACGTCGGAGGGGGCGACCTGGTTGGCGGTGCGGCCCTTGCCGTTGGGCGTCCAGACGCACTGGTCGACGGAGTTG
>Ga0302313_10003395_pt1 | contig 10491 bp, 4 predicted proteins | sample III_Palsa_N2_2_FD_200454 | JGI IMG/M metagenome (GOLD analysis project Ga0302313, IMG submission 200454) | Peat permafrost microbial communities from Stordalen Mire near Abisko, Sweden - III_Palsa_N2_2 | ecosystem: Environmental > Terrestrial > Soil > Palsa > Peat permafrost | place: Sweden...
ACCGCGGGGCACAGACTCTTCACAAAGTGTCCACAGTCGTGGTTCAGAAAAGAAAAGAGGTTGCGCATGTTTCCTCCAAAACGCATCCAGATCAAGCATTCTTAGATTCAATGAAACGATTCATATCTAGTTCATAGACTTCCCGTTCCATTAGAATGAAACGATTCATATTTTATATGTGTAGAAGTTCGAGCCGCCCCAATACATACGCCGATGTGCTAATACATGTCAACAATTTTCGTTGCCATTTTGCGATTTTGTGAGCATCGCGCAATAAGAGTCAATATGGCTGTGGTCTTGCTAGTCGAAATCCGCTTCTTCTTTTTTACGGACGACAAGAAGGTGACCGGCAATCGAACCAATATTCGCAGTGGAAGCCCAGCTCACAGGAGCGATCGCAAGTCACGGAGTGGGCAGTACATTAGCTAAATTTGGGTGCGCTAGCTAACGGGATCACGATCTAACGTCTTATTCACGAACGCTCAAAACTAGTTCGCAGTGGGATGTTGACGGATGTTTAGATGTGGGCGTATACATTGATGCGTTCCGCACCTGGGCGTAAAATGAATCGTTTCATTTCGGTTCAAAAATGCCTGTACTGGACGATTTGCTGAGGTGACTATGTGCAACTTCTTTGATTTTTCAAATCGCAACTATGAAGGTTTCTCGAGGCGATTAGTCGTTACGCTGCCGCTGTTCTTAATCGCATGCGCTGCAATGGGCCGGGCTCAGTTGATCACACCAACTCCGGCGTGCGCGGTTGTCCCCGCGCCGTATCCGGGCACACCCGGCGATGGATATGCACTTTACGCTAATCCACAGTTGACCTATCCTGCAGCCTCCACCCAGTATGCCGTGCAATACAGGCTGGGCAATGGCGAATGGACCGATGCGCCAGTTTATATGAGCAGCTACGGCGGTTCGAATTCATCGCCCTATCTCAGCTTCTCCGGCTATACGAAGACAACGACATCCATGTCATTTGTAAGTATTCCTGCGCGTGCCGATGCGTTGGTTCAGCTTCGGGTTACCAAACTATCAAATGCTCCCTTCCTGACAAGTGATAGCGTTTCGGTGCGGCCAAGTCAAAAGGTGATCCCTGCCAACCTGGCGAGCGATGGCACTGCTACTATCTCAAGGCTTACAAGGAGGGATTTTGCAGGAGAGCAGTTTATTTTATGGTGGAATCGTGATTCGGCGAACAATGCCGGCCTTCAGGGGCTCGCCTTCTTTCTCAATCCGCCCTACGAGAAACCCAGCGGCAGCAATGTGAAAACGATCGAATCAGCGAATGACCTTAACGGCGATTTGTCCGCATTTGACACTCTCGATTTCGAAGGAACGATTACGTATTCTCGTGCGGGCAGCGCAGAGCCGGCCGGCGCACAGGCATTTAATGTGCCAGCTAACATCCAAAACATCTATCTCGCTCCCGGTTCGTGGTTTCAGGGCAAGCTTGCGTTCACACCCATTAGCGGCCGGCGACGGATTTATGGTCCAGGCGTCGTGGATGTGAGCCGGTTTGAGTTCGATCTTCGGAAGTGTGCCAACGTGAGATATTTCGAGCAAGGATATTCTGCTTTGGCCGCTGTCAATCCAAATGGAAGTCACGCTCTCCAAAACTTCGCCTTGGATGGGATCGTGATTGCTGACAACAATTTTTATGCGACGGACTCTCTGGAGAACAGCACGATCAATAACGTGAAGGTAATGAGCTGGAATGAGAACAATGATGGACTTGAACTAGGAACGTCCACGAGCGTCTCGAACGTATTTGTTCGTGCCGGAGACGATTCGTTGAAGTTGTGGGGCGCCTCCGACGCCATCACTCACGCTACCGTCTGGCAGAACTATAACGGCGCGGCTGTAAACCTGGGATGGTTCAATAACTCACCGGGAGACAACGGGCTGATTGACGATCTTTACGTGGTCAAAATGGATTGGCTCCAACCAACTGCTCCCACTTTTATTGCCGACCCCTCGAACGCAGTGGTCCATCAAAATAATGCGGTGATCGCATCGATGATGGTCCCTGGTACTCAGTTCGGTGCGGTCAGTCCTCCCCTCTTCCGCAATATTTTCGTGGATGAGGCTCCGCAGGTGCTGTTCAGTCTGAAAATCGTTCCTCCGAGAGCGAATGCCAATACTGAGGCAGTGCTACTGACTACACCGAGCGTACTGAACCTGAGTATCGAAAATTTATTCACGCCGGCTTCAAAGGTGGAGAACTCCATCGGGTTCCAAACTCTTCCTGCCGGGTACACGTTTTTCGATCAATCTTTCAGCAGTGACTACACCTTAGCCGGTAGCATGAATATCAATTTCACCAACGTCTTTGTGACGGCACCCAATCAATTTCCGATGCCTCTCACAGGACAAAATACTGCGGCTATAGGTGGAGTGGCGACGAATCCAGCGACCGGAAGCAGCGTGAATGTCCAGTACAAATTTGACCCAGCTGTTTTGTTGCAGTTATTGCGCTAAGCTTCCACAAGAATCTCGGCGATTTTGAATCAGAGCCAATGGGTGATCTTCGGCCAAACCTTCCTCAGATTTGGTCGAAGACTACACCTATGGGTAGATGTGGCTGCCTGTTAACCGAGTCGTTGAGGGCTAGTTCCGCAAATATGTTGGTGGAGCGTCCTACCTGCGCCTTAAGTCGATCTTCGATTTGCAGGAAGAGTTTGCTCGGCGAGGAATCTTGAGCAAACGTAGGCTTTGTTCCACGGGCCGCAATATGGGTGGCAACAACTTCTCCCGAGGTACGCTGCATCACCTGTTCTCGAGCTATCTATATAGATATGGGTAAGGTCCCACACGGCGACCAGCTCTATAAGGGGCTTCACGAAGCTATCATCGATCCAGAAACGTGGAAGGCGACCGCTTTGGAATCTTCCTATGTAAGAGCACTACGGACTAAATGGCGGAGGGAGAGGGATTCGAACCCCCGTAGCCCGTTAGGGCTAAGCGGTTTTCAAGACCGCCTGTTTCAACCACTCACACATCCCTCCGCGCGAGCGTGTCTGCTTTCTTAAAAGGGTAGCAGCAAAGTGGCAGTTTCACTTATTTGCCATGGGTGCCCGGCGTCGTTCCGGTTTCGCCCGGAGCGGAAGGGTTCACCTGTCCTTCAGCATTCTCAGGCGTCCCAGAGTGTACCTTCGTCTCGCTCGATCCAGCAGTCGCCGGATTGTCTCCCAGCGGTTCCGGGCCCTGTGCTTTCGCGTCGCCCTCTACGCCTTTGCCATTCATCGCTGCTTCGCTCATCAAACCCCCTCCAAACCTCAAAACGTCCTTCTAATTACAAATGCCCCCCTCTTTCGATGCAATTTGTCTTCGCCATCGTTCGTCCGAGGCCAGGAATCGCCCAATACCGCAACTTTCCGCTCCAGAACCTGTCTTCAGTAGGTGAAACCGCATCACCCCAAAACACGTCTCCTCTAGCAAGTTGGCGTACGACACAGGTGTCGGAGCTATCGCAGGCTCTGCCTTTATTCCTCAACCAGATTCACGACAAATCACGCGTCTCGGCCCTATCATTGAGTTCTCTATGACGATTTTTTTCGCACCCCAAAAGACCGCTGCAGTCCGCCTCGCAACCATCGCCGCAACCGTATTTTTAGCCGCTACTACAGCTTTGGCGCAGGCTCCGCAGGCCCGTATTACCTCCGCGATCGACAACAGTAGCCGCGCCAGCATCGCCGGCTCACTTTCGCCCCGCGCAATCCCAGCCAACGACGTCGGCGCCGTCCCCCCGTCCACCAGGCTTCAGAGCATCACCCTCGTCCTTAGCCGGACTCCCGCCCAGCAGGCCGCTCTTGACGCGCTCGTTGCCGCCCAGCAGAACCCATCTTCTCCGCTTTATCATCAGTGGCTCACACCCACACAGTTCGGGGCGCAGTTTGGCGCCGCTGCGTCCGATATCGCCGCCATTGAGGCTTGGCTCCAGCAGCAGGGCTTCTCCATCGACGGCGTCTCCCACAGCCGCGACCGCATCTCCTTTAGTGGCACCGAAGCCCAGGTAGAATCCGCCTTCGACACCCAGCTTCACTACTTCAAGTCAGCCGATGGCAACCATTTTGCTCCCGCAACCGCAATCAGCGTGCCCTCGGCGATTGCTTCCAGCGTCCTGTCAGTCGAAAACCTGTCCAGCTTCCGCCCTCACCCGCGGTTCATTCGCAGGGCCGTTCCGTCAGCCCAGCCTAACTTTACGTCCAGCACCGGCACCGGGAGCTATATCTATCTCACTCCCGGGGACATCGATACCATCTACGACATTACCCCCGCCTACAACGCCGGCTATACGGGTGTTGGTTCGTCGATTGCCATCATAGGTCAGTCCGCGATCATACCCAGTGATATCACCACCTTCCAGACCGCAATCGGCCTCACGGCCAAAGCGCCCAACCAGGTGTTGGTGCCGAATACCGGATCTTCCGCTATCAATCCCGATGGCGCAGGCGACGAAGGCGAGTCCGATCTGGATCTCGAATACTCCAGCAGCATTGCCAAGGGCGCCTCCATTTACTTCGTCTATACCGGCAACAGCCTGAACACCAATGGAGTCTTCACCGCGCTGACGTATGCCGTAGACGAGGACATTGCACCCATCATCAGCGAAAGCTATGGCGGCTGCGAGCCCTTGCAGGGCAGCAGTTTCATCACGCAATTCAATTTGGTTCTCGAGCAGGCCGCCGCCCAGGGCCAGACCGTCGTCAATGCGTCCGGTGATTCCGGCTCGACCGACTGCTCCGGCGAAACCGGCACCGGCATCACCGTCGCCGAGCAGGAGCAACTGGCCGTCGACTACCCTGCCAGCAGCGCGTACGTCACCGGCATCGGTGGCAGCGAATTTCCCCCTGCCGACACCGCAACCGGCAACAGCACTTACTTCAACGCTCCGACCAGCACCGACACCATCAGTTCCGCCAAGTCCTATATCCCGGAGCAGGTTTGGAACGACGATGCCGTCCTGGAGCAGTACGATGCCGGTGTCGCTTCCGGTGGCGGCGGCGTCAGCATCTATACGCCAAGGCCGACATGGCAGGCTGGAACCATCGGCGGTGTCGCTATCCCGTCCGGCACCTACCGTATGGTTCCCGATGTTTCACTCGACGCCTCCAACTACAGCGCACCTTACATCTTCTGCAGCAGCGATCAGTCAACCTGGAACACCGCCGCCAACGGCGGAGTCCCTCCTTACCAAACCAGCAGTTGCACCAGTGGCCTGCGCGACTCCTCTACCGGCGACCTGACCGCGGCCGGTGGCACCAGCTTTGCCACGCCGATCTTTGCCGGCATGGTGGCCATCATCAATCAGGCTAAGGGCTATGTCACGGGACAGGGTCTTATCAACCCCACGCTCTATAGCCTCGCGTCCAACTCCACCACCTATGCCTCCGCCTTTCACGACATCACCAGCGGCGGCAACCAGTGTTTAGCCGGCCCCAACTTCTGCAATGCCAGTGGCGAGTCTGAGTATCCGGCCGCAGTGGGTTACGACGAAGCCTCTGGCCTCGGGTCCGTCAACCTGAACAACCTCCTTACTGCATGGCCGCAGTTCACTACCGTAATCACCGGAACTGTGGCCACTACAACGACCATCACCCCGGCCACCACGACTCCCAATGCAAACGCCGCCGATTTGATTACGATCACCGTCGCTCCGACCACAGGTACTGGCACGCCGGCCGGCACTTTGAAACTCACGGTGGACGGTGTCGTCATAAACTCGGCGCTGGCGCTGACGAACGGCAGCGCGACCTATAGCTTCACCTCCGCCGCCGCCGGGTCGCATATCATTGTCGCTACCTACTCGGGCAGCACCACCTACGCGCAATCCACGGCAACCTCCGTCCTTTCGGTCGGCGGGACAACCACTTCCACCGGAACGTTAACCCTCACGGTCCCAAATATGACGGTGACTCAAGGCAGTTCCGCCACAGAGAACGTTACCGTTACACCCGGCGGCGGTTATACCGGCACCGTTGAGTTCGGGATCGGCGGCACCATCGCCTATGCCTGCGCCACCGGAGGAGCGAACGTCATCATCACCAGCACGGCAGCCGGGACTACGACCCTTACCATTACCACAAATACCTCCACCTGCTCTAACGGAATTGAGTTGATGAAGGGTGCGACGGGTAAGTTCGCCAGTGGCGCTCACTTGACGGTCGTTTCGGCAAACACCACACCACGTGTTCCGCAGAAACCCTCACCGCTGGGTCCGGCATCTTCAGGCCTGGCTGCTGCCGGTCTCCTCGTTGCAGGTTTCTTTGGCCGCCGTTCCCGCAAGCTCCGGTCCTGCGTGACGGTCTGCTTGCTGGCGCTGTTCGGCCTGGCTCTCTCCGGCTGCAGCAACACCACAACATCTCCAACGACGACGCCGAAGGGAACCTACACGCTCACACTAAGCGCTGAGGATTCTGTCAATACAGCGATCACAACCTCCACTACTTTCACTGTGACCGTCCAGTAGTCATAACCTGCGTCAAACATCCCGTGCTGAAGCGGATCATCGCTTCGCACGGGATATTTTTGCTTTGTAGATCCTTTGGACGATGTCCTGTATATCGCTCGCCGGCGGGATAGAGCAGAGCTTTTGCCGCCATTACACTCCCTCTCATCTCGCCAACAGATACCGCCGTTATATGAACGTTCGTTCATAAATTGATCAAAAAATCAATTTCATTTACAGCGCGTTCAACACGCAGTAACACGTCTGTAAGAAAACTCACGCAAGCTTCCTTCTGAAGGCCAAATCTGTATCCCCGACAGCTATGAAAGAAGGAATCTACGTGAAAGCTTCTGCGCGAGAAACCGCGACATCGCCGAACCATGTTACGAGCGCAGTCAGATGGACAGTGACAGCACTCTTGCTACTGCTCTCAGCGACGCTCATGTTCGCTCAGTCCACCGCCCCACTACAGGGCACCGTTGCCGACGCTAAAGGCGGCATGATTCCCCGCGCTTCCGTCACGGTCCGCAACGAAGCTACCAACCGCACAGCCACCGTCACGGCCGACGCTACCGGACACTTTTCCGTCTCGCTCGTTCCCGGCACCTACGATGTCTCCGCTACTGCCTCTGGTTTCGGCATCATCACCCGCAACGGCGTTCAGCTCACCGATCAACCCGTTGAAGTAGCCCTGACCCTCCAGGTCGGCACTGCTACCTCCGACATCACAGTCGATGCTGACGCTACGCACTCCATCGCAGCCGCTCTCGCGCCCATGGACGCCAAGCTCAACGAAACCTCGCCCCGCACCGAGATCACCAGCGCTATGATTCAGAACTTCATGTCGCCCGTCGCCGACTTCGGCGAAGCCGTCGAAATGGCGCCCGGCACGTTTACCGTCAACGGCAACGGCGTTGGTCTCGGCCAATCTGCCACATACTTCCGTGGTTTTCCCGATGGCGACTACGATATCGACTTCGACGGCATCCCCTTCTACGACACCAACACGCCGACACATCACTCCTGGGCATTTTTTCCGAGCCAGTTTCTCGGTGGCATCGACTTCGATCGTTCGCCCGGCACAGCATCCACCATCGGACCCACGCCCTTCGGCGGTTCCATCCATCTCTTGTCCAAGCCTTACGATCCTATCCAGGACATTCGTGGTGAGTTCTCCGGCGGCTCCTTCCACACCTATCTCTACGATGGCGAGTACGATTCGGGAGACTTCGGTCCCGGCAAGAAGTTCAACTTCATGATCGATGTCCACCATCTTCAGTCGGACGGATATCAAACCTACAACTTCCAGACACGCAACGGCGGCGATATCCAGTTCGCGTATAAGTTCTCGCCGCACACCACCATCACCGGCTACTCCGCCGTCATCTGGCTCGACGCCAACACCCCAAACTTCGCCGCCACGCGCTGCCAGATGTACGGTGTCTCACCCACCAATGCCTATAGCTGTCTCGCCGGTAAGAGCACAACAGTATTGCTTCCGGATACTGGCGCAGGCCTCAAATTCCTCAACACGAACAACTCCGACCCCGAGCTTTACCTCGACTATCAGTACAACTACTACCATGTGCCCACTGACTTCGAATACGTCGGAGTCCACAGCGAGCTTAGCCATGGCTTTACCTTCGACATCAAGCCGTACACCTACGACTACGACAACTCCGAAAAGTACACCAACGCCGTTCCAATCACAGATAATCCCGCACTCGCCGGTACAACCTACGCCCCGCTGCAGGCGACAGTCGTCCTTTGCAACAGTGGTCTCATCCTTCCTTGCGGCGTCGACAAGTACAACAGCTATCGCAAGTACGGTGAGACCTCACAAATTACGCAGACCTCCAAGCTCGGTGTTCTCCGTGCCGGATTCTGGTATGAGTGGGCCAACACCGATCGCCATCAGTATCCCGCCGACCCGCTCAATCATTGGCAGGATGCTGTGCTGCCCAACTTCGCCGAAACCTACGTCACCGACTCCTATCAGCCTTTCGCCGAGTATCAATGGCACATCACGCCGAAGCTCTTCTTCACGCCAGGCGTAAAGTTCGCCTACTACACCATCGGCACCAAGCAGTTTGCTGACAACGGCGGCAAGATTGGTCCGCTCGCTCCATCTACCACGGGTGCGAACCCTGCGGCTTTCATCGCGAACGGCGGCAGCTACTTCGCAACCCTCCCTTCCGGAGACATCAACTACCGCATCAACGACAATTGGTCAGCTTACGTGCAGGCTGCGCAGGGCAGCATCGTTCCACCATCCGCCGTATTCGACTTCAGCCAGGGAACGACCGGTCAGGCAATTCCTCCTGCAGTGTTACCCAAGCAGCAGAAGAACACGACCTATCAAGCCGGCACCGTCTTCAAGCTCAAGCACGTTACCTTCGATGGTGACTACTTCCACATCCACTTCGATAACTCTTACTCGTCCTTCACACCCCTCAATACTGGCGAGCCGGTCTACTACCTGCAACCCAGCTCCGTCACGCAGGGCGTGGAAGGCGAAAGCAACATCTACTTCGCCTACGGCCTCAGCCTCTATCTGAACGCCAGCTACGACAAGGCTCTTTATGAAGGCACCCAGGCTGTCTCCTGCTCAGGCGCGGCTCCAGCCTGCTCGGCTTCCACGCCGCAGGTCACCGTCACTGTTCCCAACAATTTGTGGGTTGCCAACACGCCTTCCGATGTTGAAACCGAAGGCCTCACCTATCAGCACAAAGCCTGGGACGCAGGTCTCTTCAACAAGCGTGTCGGCATGATGTATCAGGATCAGAAGTCGTATCACAACCAGGTCATCATCCCGCCCTTCACGCTTACCAACGCATTCGTCAACTACACCATCCGCACCGGCGGCCGCTTCGACAACACCAAACTCCGCCTGAGCATCAACAATCTCTTCGACGAACACAACATGACCCCAACCTACACCCCCGGTGGCAAGGCCGTTCCGTTGAGCATCGCCGCCAACAGCACTACGTACACCGACCCTTTCAACACCAAGGGTCTAACCCCCGTCACCGGCGCAGACGCTATCAGTGTTCTCCCCGGCCGCAGCATCATGCTCTCCGTGATCTTCGGCTTCAGCCCGCGCCACACCAGATAACCTCGCTCATAACCCGAGTGCCCCATCCTCACAACGGCTTCATCGTCGCAGGGTGGGGCATTGGGCATAGCCCAACCGCACTCCTCTACACTCGTACTACTCCCAAGCCCAACCTGTAAGACAACTGCTATCCTTCGCGCATGCGTTATCTCGCGATCCTGCTGCTGGCAACCACCCTCCAAGCCCAAACTCCGGCCGCGCCTGACAACACCGGTCGCCAGGCGCTCACCAACCAGCTCGACACTCTTGCCGCGCGGGAAACCGCCGCCCGCCGCGAAGCCATCGCCAAAATCCACACCCGCACCGAAGCTATCGCCCGCCAGCGCGCCGTCCGTGCCCGCATGATCGCCCTTCTCGGCGGCCCATGGCCCGAACACTCTCCGCTGAACCCCCGCATCACCGGCGCCTCCGACCACGAAGGCATCCACATCGAGCGCATCCTCTTCGACTCCCAACCCAACTTCCCCGTCACAGCCCTTCTCTATCTCCCCCAACACACCGCCAAACTTCCCGCCATCCTCATGGCCCCTGGCCACTCACCCACAGGCAAAGCCGGCGACGCCGCCTTCGCCCTAGCCTTCGCCAACCGTGGCTTCGCCGTCCTCTCCTACGACCCCATCGGCCAGGGCGAGCGCCTCCAATACCCCGACCCCGCCAATCCCGGCCACACCCTCCTCAAAGGCCCCACCGGAGAGCATGGCGAAGCCGGCCTCCAACCCACCCTCATCGGCGACGCGCTCGCCCGCTACTTCCTCATCGACGCCATCCGCGCCACCGACTACCTGCTCACGCGCCCGGAGATCGACCCCACCCGCATCGGCGCCTTCGGCTGCTCCGGCGGCGGCCTCATGACCGCCCTCACCGCCGCGCTCGACACCCGCATCGCCGTCGCCGGCGTAGCCTGCTTCACCACCAGCTTCGA
>Ga0302313_10003396_pt1 | contig 10479 bp, 10 predicted proteins | sample III_Palsa_N2_2_FD_200454 | JGI IMG/M metagenome (GOLD analysis project Ga0302313, IMG submission 200454) | Peat permafrost microbial communities from Stordalen Mire near Abisko, Sweden - III_Palsa_N2_2 | ecosystem: Environmental > Terrestrial > Soil > Palsa > Peat permafrost | place: Sweden...
ACAGGTAGCGACAAGTGTGGCTGGTGCCACCGTGGCAACCTGGACACATCTGAATATGGAGATCGTCCATGACGCATACACGCTCATCCACACTGATCGCGATCCTTTATGGTGGATTCGTCGCCGGCACGATCGACATTGGTGCCGCTTCGTTGATCAACGGGATCAGTCCCTTCATCATCCTGCGCGCCATTGCCAGCGGGCTGCTGGGCAAGGCCGCGTTCCAGGGTGGCATGCCAGTCTCGCTGCTGGGGCTGGCGCTGCAATGGGCGATGTCACTGCTGATCGCGGCCATCTTCGTCTTTGCCGCGCGGCAGCTGGCGTGGTTGAACCGGCGTTGGGTGACGGCTGGCGTGCTCTACGGCGCGGTGGTGTTCGTGGTGATGGAATACGTGGTCGTGCCACTTTCCGCCGCATGGCCGAAAGTGCATTTCACCACCCATGCGTTTATCGAGAATCTGTTGGCGATGCTGCTGTTCGGGCTGATCGTGGCGTTTTTTGCCCGCAGTGCCGATACCTCGTCGAGGTAACCGTCTGCGGCATCAGCGACGTTCGGGTAGTCATGAAGGAATGATTGCTGCGCCACAGACGTATGCCGTTCTCGTGTGTCTTGGCATACTGCCTGGGCGCTTGAGCGGATCCTTGCCATGACTGTTGATGCCATACCGACGATCCACCACGGCACGCCTGAGTTCCGGCGTACCAACCTCGCGCTGTTCGCCGCCGGTTTCGCCACGTTCGGGCTGCTGTACTGCGTGCAGCCGCTGATGCCGGAGTTCAGCCACGACTACGGCGTGAGCGCGGCGGTCAGCGCGCTGTCGCTGTCGCTGACCACTGGCGTGCTGGCGTTCGCGATGCTGTTTGCCGGCGCGCTGTCGGATGCATGGGGGCGCAAGTCGGTGATGGTGGCGTCGCTGCTTTCATCCGCGTTGCTCGTACTGGTAACCGCAGTGATGCCCAGCTGGTCGGCACTGCTGGTCGTGCGCACCTTGCTCGGGCTGACGCTGAGCGGCTTGCCGGCGGTGGCGATGACCTACCTCAGTGAGGAAATGCACATCGAATCGATCGGCCTGGGCATGGGGCTGTACATCAGTGGCAGTGCGGTCGGCGGCATGGGCGGACGTCTGATTACCGGTGTGCTGACTGACTTCGTGGGCTGGCGCATAGGCGTGACTGTGGTTGGTGTGATCGGTGTGCTGGCGGGTCTGATCTTCTGGCGCGCGCTGCCACCGTCGCGGCATTTCGTGCCGCAGCCACTGCGCTGGCGCTTCCTGCTGGGTCGTTTTACCGGCATGTTCCACGACCGCGGTCTGCCGTGGCTGTTCGCCGAGGGTTTCCTGCTGCTCGGTGCCTTCGTCACCGTCTACAACTATCTTGGTTATCGCCTGCTGGCGCCGCCGTACAACCTGAGCCAGGCGGTGGTCGGGCTGATCTTCGGCATCTATCTGGTCGGCACCTTCAGCTCGGCATGGATGGGCCATCTGGCCGGCCAGCTCGGGCGTCGCAAGGTGCTGTGGACCGCGTTCGCGTTGATGCTGGTCGGTGTGGCGTTGACGATGACGAGGCCACTGCTGCTGATCATGCTCGGCATCGTGGCGGTCACGTTCGGCTTCTTCGGTGGCCACTCCATCGTCAGCAGCTGGGTCGGTCGTCGCGCCGGCGTGGCGAAGGCACAGGCGTCCTCGATGTACCTGTTTTCGTACTACATGGGATCGAGCGTGGCCGGTGCCAGCGGTGGCCTGTTCTACGCGGCACACGGCTGGAATGGCGTGGCGCTGTTCGTCGGCGTGCTGGTGCTGGCCGGTCTGTTGATCGCACTGCGCCTGTTTACGCTGCCACCACTGGTGAACGTGGCGACGCCGCCGACGCCGATGAGCAAGGGAGCGATGCCGTGAAGATCGATGCGCTTGATCACCTCGTGCTTACCGTGGCTGACGTCGGTGCCACCTGTGTGTTCTATACGCGCGTGCTCGGCATGCAGGAGATCAGTTTCGGTGCCGGTCGCAAGGCACTCGTGTTCGGTGTGCAGAAGATCAACCTGCATCAGTACCGGCACGAGCTGGAACCGAAAGCCGAACGGCCCACGCCCGGTTCTGGCGATCTTTGCCTGATCACCTCGGTGCCGCTGGATGAAGTGATCGAACACCTGCATGCCTGCGACGTGCCCGTACTCGAAGGCCCGGTGCCGCGCACCGGTGCGCGCGGGCCGATCATGTCGGTGTATTTCCGCGACCCCGACCAGAACCTGATCGAGGTCAGCAACTATCCCGGCTGAGCGGGGCTCAGCGGTCCGCCGGCTTCAGCATGTCCTTCACCGCGTCGTAATCGCCATCGTTCGCGGCAGGCGGCAGGCCGAGCAGGTGTGTCATCAGCGGATAGACGTCCACATTCGGGAACGCGGCCACTTTGGCATCCACTCTAAACGCCGGTCCGTGCGCCACGAACAATGCCTGCATCAGCGGATCGGCATTGTCGTAACCGTGTTCGCCGATGCTGATGTCACCCTTGTGGCTGGCGAGATAGTCGGTGGTGGTGACGCGCCAGCCGACATTGGCCAGGCACAGCAGCTGCGGCACGCGCGGATTGCTGCCGTAGTGGAGGCGTGCCGGCACGCGGGTCTTGTCCCAGCACTGCATGTGCGGCTGCGGTTGTTCGAGCTGGTGCTCGATCGTGGCGAAATCACCGATGGCCTTCGCACTGCCATCCTTCGGATTGAAGCCTGCCAGGATGCCCATGCTCACCGTCTGCACCTGGTCGAGCGGGATCAGCCGGTCGATCAGCACGCTGTTCGGCAGCGGGTTGCTGGCCATGCCGTGATCGGCCAGCACGATCAGGTTGATCTTCTCGAACAGGCCGCGTTGCTTGAGTCCCTGCACCAGCCGCGTCATCGCTTCATCGGTTTCGCGCAGCGCATCGTTCACCTGCGGCGTATCGGGCCCGTATTTGTGGCCGGCGTGATCGACTGCATCGAAATACAGGGTGAGGAACGTCGGTCGCTCACCGACTGGCTGGTCCAGCCATGCCAGCACCTGGTCCACCCGCTGATCCGGTGTCACCTTGCCGTCGTAGGGCATCCACTCATCCGGGTGGCGGTCGTGGATGTTCGCCTCGGCGCCGGGCCAGAACATCGTCGCGGTACGCAGGCCATGTGCATCGGCGTTCTCCCAGATCGGCGTGCCCTCGGCCCACCAGCGGCCGTCGCTGACGGCCTTGCGATTGCCCAGTGAGAACTTGCCCAGTTGCGCATCGAACATCGTGTTGTTGACGATGCCGTGGTGATCCGGGTACAGGCCGGTCACGATGGTGTAGTGGTTCGGGAACGTCAGCGACGGGAACGACGGCTGCATCGACGCGGCGTGCACGCCGGTCTTCGCCAGCATCGCGAGCGTGGGGCTGAGGCCGCGGTCGATGTAGTCGTAGCGATAGGCGTCGATCGAGATCAGCAGCAGCGGTGTGGGCGAGCTGGCCGTCGTCGCGATGGGCGTCGGCCCAACCGGTTGCTGGGTGGCGCAACCAGCGCTGAATGCCACCAGAGCGCACAGCAGCAGGCGAAACGGGAATTTCATACGGGTGGTCCTACGATGCCATTACCATCCCGCATGATCGCGCACTGTCATGACCATTACATGTGTCATCAAACATTTTCCCGTGACGCATACGCTGCTGATCGGAACCCTTGCACTGCTGCCACTCGGTGCGGCTTGTGCTGACCAGTCCACGCAGGCACAGGCTGCGCAGTTCCAGCAGACCGTGCAACAGCAACAGACGCGCGACCAGTTGCAGAAGAGCCAGCAGCAACAGCAGCTGCATCAGAACGTGTCGGACAACGCCAAGCTGCCGCTTGCCGGCAATCCGCAGGCACAGCAGCAGATCGAGCAGGCCGATCGCGCGCAGCAGGATCGCGATCGTGCGACCCAGCAGGACCTGCTGAATCGCCAGCAGAATGCTGCCGACTTGCCGCGTGTCGTGCCGCCGCCACAGCCGGCGCCGACCAGCGGCGGTTGAGTCACTGCATCAACGCATCAACTCTGAGTCGTCATTCCGGCGCAGGCCGGAATCGCTTTATAAACCGTGAAGTCGGTCATCCATCAGCAATGAATTGAATAAGGAAGCAAGTGCGATTCCGGCCTGCGCCGGAATGACGAGTAGGTGTCATGCGGGGCAGGTGTCATGTGAAGCAGGTGGCGAATCTGCGATCTATGGCGGACAGACAAACAGATCGCCTCGCACCACACGATCTTCCATCGCCAGCAGGAAACGCTTGATCGGCAGGCCGCCGCCGAAGCCGGTGAGGCTGCCATTGCTGCCGATCACGCGGTGGCAGGGCACGATGATCGGCAGCGGATTGCGACCGTTCGCGGCGCCCACGGCGCGTACGGCGGCAGGTTGGTCGATGCGCCGGGCCACTTCGCCGTAGCTGATCGTGACGCCATAGGGAATCTGCTCGAGTTCCTTCCACACCGCCAGCTGGAATGGTGTGCCGAGCGGGTGCAGCGGCAAATCGAATACTTGCCGTGCGCCGGCGAAATATTCCTCCAGTTGCACGCGTGCGAACGCCAATGCCTTGGATGAATGCACCCATGACGGTGGCGCTGCCTTAGGGTGTCGATTGGTTTCAAACCACACCTCGCGCAGGCCCTGCGCATCGGCGACCAGGCGCAGCGTGCCGATTGGCGTGAGCATGTCGTCGTAATGGATTTTTTCAGTCGTCATGGTTTGCTCCGTTTCGCCGACGCTGCATCGCTGGCGCTGCGCCATAGATGCATCACCGCGTAGGCGCGCCATGGGCGCCACGTCTCGGCCAAGGCAGTGAGTGCCTTCGTGCTCAGTTCGGGTGCGTCGCCGGCGGCGACGCGGCGCAGGATCAGGTCGGCGGCGGGGAATGCATCCGGATGACTCATCGCGCGCATCGCCACGTAATGCGCGGTCCATTCGCCGATCCCGGGCAGGGCGACCCAACGCTCCACGAATTCGTCCAGTGGCTGCTCCGCACGGAAATCGATGCGCCCGTCCAGCAGTGCTTGCGCGATGCCACGAATCGTCGCGGCCCGCGCGGTAGTCACGCCGATCTCGCGCAGGTCGGCTTCCGCCAGCCGTTCGGGCGTGGGGAACAGGCATTCGAGTCCGGGCAGCAGCGGCACGGCCAGCGGTTCGCCGTAACGATGCACGATCCGCGTCGCCAGCGTGCGTGCCGCTGCCACGCTGACCTGTTGGCCGAGCACGGCGCGTACCGCGATTTCGAAACCGTCCCAGCCGCCGGGCAGGCGCAAGCCGGGGCGCTTGCGCAGCAGCGGTTTCAGCACACCGCCGGCACCGAGCGTGGCGGCGATCGCTTGTGGCTCCGCATCAAGGTCGAACATCCGCCGCAATCGCGTCACCACCGGCAACAGCTGCGACGGCTGCGGGCAGTGCAGCTCCAGTTTCAGTGCATGCTCGCCTTTGGGCCACGCACTCAATCGCAGCCATCCCGGCGCATCCGCTACGCCGAACACGCGCATGTAACTGTGCTCATCGACCAGCTCCACGCCCGGCAGCGAACGTGTGCGCAGGAACGCCAGCAAAGTCTCGAAGTCGTATGGCGGCCGATAACCGAGCCGCAGTACCAAGGCGTCGCCGACGACCGCACGAGGATGCCGGCGCAGCTCGCGCGGTGGAATACGGTTCGCCTGCAGGAATGCGGCGTTGAAGCGACGCAGGCTGCCGAAGCCCGAGGCGAGCGCCACTTCAGTCACCGGCAGCGCCGTCTCGGTCAGCAGCTGCTTCGCGAACAGCAGCCGACGCGTCGTGTGCACGTCGATCGGTGGCGCGCCGAGATATTCGACGAACAAGCGCCGCAATTGCCGCGCACCGATGTCAACGCGTGCTGCCAATTGCTCCAGCGAATGATCCACAAGCAGGCCGGCATCGATCAGCTTCAGCGCACGCGCCACCACATGCTCGCCGCGCTGCCACACGGCATTGCCGGGAGCCAGCTCCGGGCGGCAGCGCAGGCACGGCCGGAACCCCGCGGCTTCTGCGGCCGCGGCGCTCGCGTAATAGCGGATGTTCGTCGGTTTCGGCGAGGGTGCCGGGCACACCGGGCGGCAATAGATGCGCGTGCTGGTGACAGCCGTGAAGAACAACCCGTCGAAGCGCGCATCGCGGCTAAGGCGAGCCTTTTCGCAAACCTTGAAGTCGGGCAGGGTGGCGATCGACGGTTCGGACATGCCCGCAGGTTAGCACCGGGCCGGAGGCCAGACTCGCCGTTTTCGGACATCAATGCCTGACCCGCTTCTTGCCGGTATGCATACAAGACTCCCGTGTCCCAGCTAAGCTGCACGGCATGTATACGGATGAAAGCAATGGAATGTCGATGAGCCGGCCGATTGCGGCCGACGTGGCGGCGATTGGACGCCTTGGCTCGGTACCCACGATCCTGCAGACGGTCGCGCATACGACCGGCATGCGCTTTGCGGTGATCGCCCGCGTTACGGATACGAAATGGACAGCCTGCGCGGTCCATGACCTGATCGACTTCGGCCTGAAAACCGGCGGCGAGCTGGTGCTGGAATCCACGATCTGCAACGAGGTCCGGCAGCACCATGAGCCGGTGATCTTCGGCGAGGCCAGCCGCGATCCGCGATTTTCCCGGCATCCGGTGCCGAAAATGTATGGTTTCGAAAGCTACGTCTCGATCCCGATCTTCCGGGTCGACGGCGAATTTTTCGGCACGCTGTGCGCGCTCGACCCGTTGCCCGCCAAGCTCGATGATCCGAACGTCCTCAAGACGCTGCAGCTGTTTGCGAAGCTGATCGCTACCGAGCTCGAGTCCGAGGAACGTCACGAACAAAGCACGAACGCACTGCTGGATGCCCAGCAGACGGCGAAGCTGCGCGAGCAGTTCATCGCGGTACTCGGGCATGACCTGCGCAGTCCGCTGAGTGCGATCCGGGTAGGTGCCGACATTCTGCAAGCGGATTCGGATAAGCGCAGCCAGCGGGTTGCCCTGCATATCCAGCGCAGCTGTGACCGCATGACCGAGATGATCGAGAACATCCTCGACTTGGCGCGGGGACGCCTTGGCGGCGGCATTCCGGTGGCGCTGCAACCGGTGGACAACCTTGCCGTTGCATTGAACCACGTCATTGCCGAGGTGCAGGAAAGTCACCCCGGCCGGGAGCTCCGGGTGACGATGGCCATCGATCGGCCCGTCAATGCCGACGCGCATCGCATCGCACAGTTGCTGGCAAACCTGCTCAACAACGCGATTACCCATGGTGCGGCCGACCAGCCGGTATCCGTCACGGCGATGAGCGACAAAGAGGGCTTCGAGCTGTCCGTGGCCAATGCAGGGCCACCCATCCCCCCCGAGAAGATTGACCGCCTTTTCCAGCCATTCAATCGTGGCGGGGAAGAGGCTCCGCAACCAGGGCTTGGGCTTGGTCTGTATATCGCAGCCGAAGTGGCGAAGGCGCACCACGGTTCCCTGGATGTTTCATCGACCGCGCAAGACGGCACCTGCTTTGTTTTCAGGATGCCGATCAACGCCTGACCAGGGCGCAGCTTTCCGCGCAACCGATCAGTTCGGCGTGGCCTTTTTCAGCGCATCGAGCAGCGCATTCAGTCGGAACGGTTTTTTCAGTACGGTGCAGCCGGCATAGGCGGGCGGCAACTCATCCGCTCCGGTCAGGACGCAGATCGGTATGTGTCGGGAGTTGAGCGTTGGCAGCAGTTTCTCGGTCGTCGTCGTGGCCAGCCGGTAGTCGATAAGCGCGATGTCCGGTTCGGACGTCTCAAGCAGGCGTTGAGCCTCCTCCACGGTCGAAGCCGGGCCGAGCATCCGGTACTCCCTCGACTCCAGCGCGATCTCCAGCGTTGCCGCGATCAGCATGTCGTCTTCCACCACCATGACAAATGGCCCGCTCGGCGATGCAGTACTCATGTGGGCATCCTCTTATGTTCTGCATGGAACTCATGCAGGGGATTGAACGGTGGGTTGCCGCGCTTGACTCAAAGCGTGAAATAGTTAGTCGCAAATCATCCTCGCCCATCAACCTCGCAAATCGACAACGTCTGACTTCACTACGAACCACTTCGTGCGAAGGTGGCGCGAAGACGCCGTTTCAGCACTTGATGCATATCGCCGTCGCTGTCCGGGATGGCGTGCGTGACAAAAGTCCATCGACTTGCATATCGCGCATGCCGGCAAACCCGGCAGACATCGGCCCCAGGCCGGTGCTACTGTCGCGACTCATCTGCCTGGGGGAGGCACGACATGGGTTCAGGTCCACGCTGGCTGCTGATTGTGGCGATCGCCCTGCTTGGTGTTGGCGAGTGGGCCTGGGGTATCTGGTCGGGGATGACGCAGATGACCCAGCTGCATACCCAGTTGGTGCGGCAGCAAGCGGCATTCCACCTGCCTGCTGCCAAGCGCCACCTTTTCACGCGTGACGAGGTGAAGACGTTTCTTGCCGCCGCGAAGCAGGCCGAAGCTATCAAGGACCCACTTCAGCGCTGTCTCGCCTATCCCGATCCACCCCGCAGCCACTGGTCACCTGATGCAGTCGCCGCCTACTGCCATTACCGCCTGCAACCGGTCATCTCATTTGCCGAAGCGCAGGCGTTGATCCAGAGCGGTAAGGCCGCAGAGCTCGACGGGCGTCTTGCGCAGGCATTGCACGATCAACAGACACAAGCGGGTTCACCCGGGATTCTCAATCAGATTTTTTACCAGGATTTCGGGAACGGGTCGTTCGATATCCGCCCGACCCTGGATGCGTGGAAACGTGACTCGCCGACGAGTGCCTTCGCGTACGCAGCCAGTGGCTTTGCCTATGTGGAAATGGCGGCCAATGCACGCGGAAGCGCCTACATGAGCGATACGCCGCAAAACAACGTGGACGCCATGAATCGGTTGCTGTCTCAGGCCGATACCGATCTGCGGCGAGCCATCGAATTGAATCGGCAGGTCACGCCGGCCTATGTAGCCATGATCAATGCCGGAAAGATGGGGCCGGGCCGTACGTATATCGACGAGGCTGCTCGACGCGGGCTGGCAGTAGCGCCCGCTGATTACTCGATTTCCAGCGCGCTCATGGTGGCGGAACAGCCGAAATGGGGTGGTTCGCTGTATGCCATGACAGGACTTGCCCGCAGAGCGCAGACTCACGCCAAGGACAATCCTCTGTTGGTGCTGTTGCTCGCAGAGGTACCCGCGTATGAGTACGACGTCTGTAATTGCGAATCCAGAGCAGACTGGGCCGCTTATCCGACGGTGTTCGACAACGTCGCCAGCTTGAACCTACTGTCCAATGCAGGATCCGCCGCCGCGTCAAACAACCATCCCGAACTGTCGGTCGTCTATCTTTCCGAGGCATTGCGCTTTCAGTCAGCGACAGATGCCATTCGTCGCAAACGTGCCTCCGGCCTAGCCGCCTTGGGCGAATCCAAGATGGCGCTCGACGATGCCAACAGCCTGATCGCGGCCGATCCAAAAAATGCCGATAACTACCAGATGCGCGGCATCGTTTACATGGACATGGCGGACAATCGCCATGCGGAGCAGGACCTTGAGACCGCACTTGCACTGAACCCTGACGATATCGACGTGCTCAGCGAACTTGGCAACATCTACACCAACGTAACGTACGAGTGGGACAAGGGCTGGGATGTCGCCGATCGCATCATCCGTAAATACCCCGACAGTCCTGGTGGCTGGGTGATGCGGGCGACCATCCAGGAAAACCAGCCGCGCGCAGGCTTGAACGAAACCTACCAGTATTTCGTCAACCACTTTGGCAATGATCCCGGCATGCAATGGCAGATCACCCACATGCGCGAGCTTCTCGCCAAGGCGCCGCAGGGCGATTCAGCCAAGACCGTGTCGAAGTAGTCCCGTTAAGCTCTTGCCGGTCAGCACGGCTGGTGTGTCAGGAATCGTCGGTGCCTGCTTCCTGGGTCAGTGAGTAGAGTTCTTCACCAGCCTTCTTTTCACCCCGAACCATGCTCGACAACACCCCATCGCGGCGGATCAGGCCGTGATACAGCGCCGCGCCCATGTGTGCGAGAAACGTCAGGAACAACAGCATCGCAAACCAGCTGTGCATGTGACGCAGCACGGCGAAGGCGACGGGGCTGGTCGGGAAGATCGGCGGCAGCCGCAGCGAATCGCTCAGCATCACCGGATAACCGCCGGCCGAAAGCATCGCCCAGCCGATCAGCGGCATCGCCAGCATCAGGATGTAGAGCAGCCAGTGCGAGGCATGCGCCGCGAGTTTCTGCACGGCGGGGAGATCGGCCGGCAACGCGGGCGGCGGATGACGCAGCCGCACGGCCAGCCGCACCACGGCCAGGATCAGGATCGCGATGCCCAGCGGCTTGTGGATGCGCAGCAGCCATTCATGGCGCTCGGACACGGAGGCCACCATGCCGACACCGATGAACAGCATCGCCAGGATCATGGCGGCCATCAGCCAGTGCAGTATCCGCGCGGGCAGGGAG
>Ga0302313_10003400_pt1 | contig 10470 bp, 10 predicted proteins | sample III_Palsa_N2_2_FD_200454 | JGI IMG/M metagenome (GOLD analysis project Ga0302313, IMG submission 200454) | Peat permafrost microbial communities from Stordalen Mire near Abisko, Sweden - III_Palsa_N2_2 | ecosystem: Environmental > Terrestrial > Soil > Palsa > Peat permafrost | place: Sweden...
ACAAGATCGCCCACCTGCAGAAATTCATCGACCGTTTCAAGGCCACGGCCTCGAAGGCGAAGCAGGCGCAGAGCCGGGTCAAGGCGCTCGAACGCATGGAGAAGATCGCACCCGTGCTTGCCGACGCAGACTTCACCTTCGAGTTCAAGGAGCCGCTCAACGTCCCGAACCCGCTGTTGTCGATGCTGGACGCGAGCTTCGGCTACCCGGCACCGGACGACGCACCAACAGGCACGCCGCCGACGGTCATCGTGCGGGGCATCAACCGATCCGTGCTGGCCGGGCAGCGCATCGGCATTCTCGGTGCCAACGGCCAAGGCAAGTCCACGCTGGTGAAGACGATCGCGCACGAGCTGGTGCCGATTGCCGGCGAAATCAGCGAAGGCAAAGGCCTGAACATTGGCTACTTCGCACAGCAGGAACTCGACGTGCTACGTCCTCTCGACACGCCGTTGGAACACATGATCCGCCTTGCCAAGAACACGCCGGCGAACATGCGCGCCCCTGGCCAGAGTGGCACCGAACAATCGCTTCGTACCTTCCTCGGCACCTTCAACTTCAGTGGTGACATGGTCCATCAGAAGGTCGGCACGATGAGCGGCGGCGAAAAGGCGCGGCTCGTGTTGTGCATGATCGTGTGGCAGCGCCCGAACCTGCTGCTGCTAGATGAGCCTACCAACCACCTCGACCTGGCTACCCGCGAAGCGCTAGGCATGGCACTCAACGAATTCGAAGGCACAGTGTTGCTGGTCAGTCACGACCGGTCCCTGCTGCGCGCGGTATGTGACGAGTTCTGGCTCGTCACCAAGGGTGGCGTCGAGCCCTTCGACGGCGATCTGGACGATTACCAACAGTTCCTGCGCGACGAAGCCCGTCGCATGCGCGAGCAGACTGCCGGGGAGCAGAAGGTCATCGCCTGAGTTAACCCCTTGGCATTTCCAGTTTGGACGCTGCTATAGCGCTCGCATCGAGTCGAAGGGCCGCTTAGGGTCGACTTCTGCTCGACGCGCTCGCAAAAGATTGAGACAAGTGGCGCCACAATAAGACTTCCCTAAATTCTTGCGCGGCCGCCGGCCCGCTGGCCGCCACCTTGAACCTCATGTACACCGCCGCGCGTCATCTTGCACTCCACGGAACGATAGTCCTTCTCTTCGGCTTACTGCTCGGCGGCCCTTACGCTAAGGCAATCAAGCGCGGTGCGCCAGTGAACATCGTGAACTCCTGGCGCGTGGCTCACCTGAGCCTGCCGATCGGCGCAACGTTGATGCTGGCTGTGGCCGCCTTGCTGCCCTCAATGACTGTCCCGACGGCGCTGGCTTGGGTGATCGCCGTCGCGTTCATCGTGTCGGCGTACGGGTTTTGCGTCTCCACTCCGCTGGCCGCACTGACTGGCGAGCGAGGCTTGTCCTCAGGCGGTGCCGGCCTCGGTGGGCTTGTCTATTTTGGAAACTGGGTCGGCGCTGTGGCATCCATCGTCGGAGCTGCGGCATTGGTCATCGCCGCGTTCCTGTCTCTGTAAGGCAGGGCATGGTCCGGACCGTATCAAAACGCGCGTGGCTAACGTCATTCATCTTCTGAACTGAACTGAAAATGTTGCCACTCTACAAGCTTCTCCTTGGCCCCATTCTGTTGATACAGGCGCGCAGACTAAGGCGAACTGCGCTACGCCTACCGGAAGCAGCAGGACCTCGTTGCGGGAGTGAGGGCCTGCGAGACGCCCTGCAACCGGCCTTGCGAATTCTGGTCGTCGGTGACTCTTCGGCGGCAGGAGTCGGGGTAGACGATCAGGCGCAGGCATTAGCGCAACCCATCGCCAAACTGCTGGCCATCAAACTGGGCAGACCAGTTACATGGCAACTGGTGGCAAAGTCGGGTGTCAACACAGAAGAGTCGCTAGCGTTGTTAAGGCAGAGCGAATTAGAGCCGGCGGACTTTCTCGTGACCGCCTTAGGCACTAACGATGTAACGTCGCAACGCGCGCCACGAGAATTTCTGCAAGACTATCGGCGACTGGTTGAAGAAGTCCGCCGTCGCACCGGCGTAGTCGGTCTGGTGGCAACAGGGTTACCCCCATTGCGAATTCTGCCGGCTGCCCAACACCCGCTACGCTGGTATCTGGGCCGATATGCAGCACGTTTGGACCGCGCGCTGCAGCGCTGGATTAGCCAGGACGCTGCCGCGCGTTATGTATCGCTTGATTGGGCAGCAAAGCCGCTCGAGATGGCCCGTGATCGATTTCACCCCGGGGCTCGGCAATATCGTCGATGGGCTGAACTCGTCAGCGAGCAGATCGTGGATTTACTGGTTAAGGGGCGCGTTTTCAAATAGACCGCCCATCACAGCGAATGTTGAGACCGATCTCTCGGGCGAGTGGTCGATATAGGCACGCGCAGCGTAAAGCTTGAGTGTCCGCTTCGGGTCGAGTCGAGTCGAGCCGAGCCGAGCCGAGCCGAGCCGAGCCCGTCGACGTTAGCCTCCCTACGATTGCGGATAACGCACATTCCATTGCTTGAGCGCCCTTGTTTCGCGATCGAAACCAAGCACACTAACCGACGCCGTATCAAGTAGCAGATGTGCCCCAAGCGCCGCTGAATCGGCCATCCAGCAGGCACCCAGAACCCGCAGGAAATGCGCGTGCGAAAACAGCGCGATGCGCCCGTTCGTGGCAAGCAGCCGCTGGATCAGGGACTCAGCCCGCGCCTGGATGTCCTCTACCTTTTCACCCTCTGGCATTGGCGAAGTCCACACGGCCCAGTCAGGATCTTCAGCGCGGATATCGTGCGTCGTACGACCTTCATAGATACCGTAGTTCCATTCGCTCAAGCGCGGCTCTTCTTCTGCCTGGGCACCAAGGCCTGCTTCGGCGCACGTATCGCGAGCACGAGACATCGGGCTGCACAGCACGAGGTCGAAGGGCTGTGCCGCGAGCACCGGCCGTAGCGTTCGCGCTTGTTCGCGCCCGTGGTCGGTCAGCGGAATATCGGTGCGGCCCGTGTGCTGGCCGGACAGGCTCCATGCGGTTTCACCATGACGGATCAGCCAGATCTCGGGTTGATTCACGTGGTTTTCGGTAGCGGTAGCGTTCATTGGCGTTGGCAGGATAGGGGTCAGGATTCGGCGTTCGGCTCGGGGCCGAAACGAGCGTGGCATGTTTGACGTTTGACCGATTCTACGGGGCTATCGATAAATTTTCAGAGCAGGCCCCGCTTGCCAAGTGACCGATCGCTTGCGGGTTCGGCTAAACGCGACCACCTTCAAACCTAGTCGAAGCGGTCAGCCCTGAACGGCGTGACATCAACGAACGGTTCTTCCCCCGTCATCATGGACGCGATCAGCCGCCCGGTCACCGCGCCGAGTGTCAAACCATGATGCGCGTGTCCGAACGCAAACCACATGGTCTTGTGACGCGGTGCAGGGCCAATGATCGGCATCATGTCGGGCGTACACGGACGGCGGCCCATCCACGGTTCGTCATCTACTCGCTCGCCGAGCGGGAACAGCGTACGCGCCACGGGCTCGGCACGCATCAGTTGCACGGGGGTCTTCGGCGCGTCGCGATCCGCCAGCTCAACACCCGTTGTCAGCCGAATGCCGCGTGCCATTGGTGCGAGCAGGAAACCGTTATCCACGTCCAGCACGGGATGATTCAACACCGTCCCGGGTTGCGCCGTGTAATGCATGTGATAACCGCGCTTGACCGCAAGCGGCAGCTTGTAGCCCAGCGCCGATGTCACGTCTTTAGCCCACGGACCCAACGCGATCACTGCCGTCGACGCACTGACGGGACCGTCTTGCGTCATCACGCGCCAACCGTCGCCTTCAGCTTCCAGCGAGGTTGCATCGCCGGTCAGGAAGCGGCCACCCAGACGCTCGAAGTACGCCGCATAACCCGCGACCAACGCGCCCGGATCGGTGACCGAGACAGCATCCGTGTAATGCAAACCGCCCACGAGCGAGCGGTCGAGATGCGGTTCGGCTAGTTGTAACTTCGCCGGATCGAGGAGCTTGTATTGCACGCCAAACTCGCGATGCCACCGCTCGGCGTCGCGCAACTCGCCATCCTGAGAGGCGGCACTGTGGAACACCTTGATCCAGCCAGTTGGCCGCAGCAACGACTCCACGCCGGCTTCCTGCGCGAGGATCTCGTGCTCGGTGACGCAATGTTCGATCAGGGTGGCGTACTGGCGCGCGATGGCAGCATGGCGCGTAGGCTCGGAATTGCGCCAATACGCCCAGAGGAATGGCGCGAGCGCGGGCAAGGCTTCCCGATGGTAGTGAACATCGATGGACGAATTGCGGGCGTAGTGCATCAGCGTGCCGATGTCGCGGGGAAGCGCGTAGGGATAGACACCCTCGCGCTGCAGCAGCCCAGCGTTGCCGAACGAGGTTTCGAGTCCGGGATGCTTGCGGTCCACGAGCGCGACAGAGCGGCCACGCTTTTGCAAATGAATGGCGATCGATACACCCACGATGCCCGCGCCCAGCACGACTGTGTCGAACTTCATGCGTTGAGTCTCTCCTCTACGTCCAGTTTGTTCGCGGCGGTGATGGGTGGACGGGCATCCGTCACTCCCCTGTCACCGCCCCAGAAACTTCCAGACGTAGATCATACGCGCGCGCTCCCCGGGCTTTCCGAATAAGCTTTCGTTTCGGCTTAGCCACCGCATCCGGGCCAAGACATAGCTCTATTTGAGCAAGGCTTTAAGCGGCGTATCCGGCTCGGCGAGACGAGCGTGTTCAAGCGCTTTTCCTGCAGCCATCAACCGGCGGCACACCGCCACTTCCCGACCGCAATTCACCGTCACCGCGGCCTCGAGTCTGCCGTCCATTCCGAGCGCCAGCATGCAGAACGCATTGCCTTGTGGATCGCCTCGTTTAAAGACCGATTGATGCGCCGCAAAAATGCCCAGCGTCTGCAGATTGCAGCCATATTGATCAGACCAAAGCCACGGCATCTCGGCGTAATGTTCCTCGCCGCCAAGCATGTTCGCGGCCGCCACGGCAGGCTGATTCTCCGCCACTTGCCACGACTCCACGCGCACATGCCGTCCCAGCAACGCGTTGAAGTGACTCGTCACTTCGCCTGCCGCGAAGATCAGCGGATCGGCGGTACGGCAGTATTGATCCACCACAATGCCGTTATCGACCAGCAATCCCGCCGATGCGGCCAGCTCCGCGTTCGTGCCCGCAGCGCTGTCATACAGCGCAACCACGCCCTTGCGCGCGTTGCGCCGGGTATAAGCGAAGCTTAGTTAGCCCGAAGCACTGGAGCGCTCCATGGCGCGCCGATCGTGCCACCGTCGACCACTATCTCGGCCGCCGTGATTCCGGACGCACCATTCGACGCAAGGAATGCGACCGCCTCTGCTACTTCTTCGGCGGCAGCGAAGCGTCCCATTGGAATAGCCGGCGACAACGCTTCTTCCGTGCCGTCGATCGTCGCGCCCACCCGTGCACCGCGGGTCCAGATCGGCGTGCGGGTGCCGCCAGGGATCACCGTGTTCACGCGAATGCCGCGTTGCACGAGCTCACCGGCGAACACTTTTGCCATTCCTGTAATGCCGGCCTTGGACGCGGAGTACGCCGCCGTCCCCGCCCGGCCAAGCTCGCGCATCACCGAACCGTTCAGCACGATCGATCCTCCCGACGACATCAACGGCAACGCCGCCTGGACCGTGAGAAAGACCCCTGTCAGATTGGTACGCAGAATGGCTTCGAACGCCGCAGCGGTCGTGCTGCCCAATGGCGTTGGCCCTGAAATCCCCGCGTTGGCAAATACAATATCGAGCGAACCGTAAGCATCACTGACTTGTTTGATCACCGAATCGATTGCAGTGGGATCGTCCAGATCCGCCTGTATGCCGAGCGCGTTTGCACCCAGCGCGGACACCGCCTCGTCGAGCTTCGCGCGGTCGCGCCCCGTGATCGCCACGCGCGCCCCTTCGGTAATCAACAACTTCGCGGTCGCAAAACCGATACCGCTGTTTCCGCCCGTAATCAGGGCAGTTTTGTCAGTAAATCGCATGAGTCCTTCTCCTGTGCTGGTCGCCGCCCGGTGGCGGCTGAAAGAATGCATCGGATGTATCGATGCGCTATCAATCTGCATGTTGAACATAATCCATAAATTCAGTATTATCCTCGTCATGCAGATTGTCAAGCGAGGAATGTGATGGGCTTTTCACAGGCGCAGAAGGCGGAAAGCAGGCAACGTGTGCTGGATACGGCCGCACGGCAGATTCGCGAACATGGGTTGGAGGCGTTGGGGGTCGCCGATTGCATGCGCAGCGCGGGGCTGACGCACGGCGCGTTCTATGGACATTTTTCGTCGCGCGATGCGTTGATCATTGCCGCGCTGGAACAGGCAATGGCGCAGGGCAGGAAACGCGTGATATCGCGCGCGGCGGATGCGGCAGAACATTCAAAGACACCGTTCGAAGCGATCGTCGATGCCTACCTGCACCCCGCTCACGCCGACAATCCCGGCACCGGATGCGCACTGTGTGCACTTGCCGGCGACGCGGTGCATGCAACGGCGGACGTGAAAGCGCTCTACACCACGCACTTGCGGCGGCTTGCAGATCGGTTGACTCAAGCAGCGGGAGGTGGAGACGGAAGCGGAAGCGAAGCGCTGGGACTAGGAGTGGTTGCCACGATTGTGGGCGCGATCACACTGGCGCGCGCAGTGGACGATCACGAGCTGGCGCTGTCGATTCTCACCGCCGCGCATGCGCTCGTCATGACACAGGACGGCACTGCCCAGCAATGAATCCGGGGTGGACGACGACGGGCGTTAGTGCAGGTTCAGTGGTTCTCGGCAAATTCACGGGTGCAAAATCGATGCAGTTGCTGCAATAACTCGGAACCTTGTGAAGTCAGGCGCGGCGTAGCCCGACCGTTCGTGCTCGCGTCAATGCTGACGAGGTGTTCGTGCTCGAGACTTGCCACGTCGGAACATTGAGGTTCGACCTGTGACGGCGAATGTTGGATCAGGAGCAGTGTCGACAACTCGTGAGGGCTGAGCATGGGAATCTCCTTGCATGAATGAATCGCAGCGGTTTGCGTTCATGCATCCTAGAGAGTCAAATCGACATTCTCGCTACAGCCATTTTTCACGGCATTACACAGTTACATTCTCGCAATAAGCGAGCGCCCGGGCGGGGCGTAACCGTTGCCGGCAGAAACTTCCCGTTGCAATTGCCCGGTCAACCGAGCCAGGCTCAAGTCTTTCAGCGGGTAAGGCAAGCGCATGCCGGCCGTAACATCAGTTGACCTGACATGCGCCGCACCAACGTCAATTCACACCTTGCCGCTCAAGCGCCCCGACCGATTCCGCCTGGTGTGACTCGTTCGAATCACGTCCATTCTGAAGTCGCGCCAGGCCGCGAATGCCAATCAGCGAGACCGCCGACAAGAGTGTAAAGAAGAGCGCAAGCGGCACCCATTGACCCTGGAATCGCTGCGCGATCATGGTCCCGATGATCGGTGTCGTACCGCCCGCGATCGTCGCACAAAGCTGATACGCGATGGAGATGCCGGAATACCGCAGATGCCGGGGAAACGCATAGGTCATGAAGCCCGCGATAACCGCATAGACCGCCGACAACACGACCACCGAGAACGCGATGCCCGCGATGATCGCCACGGGGTTCCCGGTATTCACGAGCATGAACATGGGGTACGGCGTGAGCATCGAAAGCAACGCGGCGGCTGTGAGGAAGCGGGCATTGCCAAATCGTTCGGCCAGCATGGCCGAGATTGGCTGCGAGAGAAGCTGAATGATGGTGACGACAAACAGGCAATCGAGGATCAGCGACTTCGTCATATGCAAATAGACCGTCACGTACGAGATCATGAACGTGTTGGTGAAGAAGAATCCGGCAGAGCCTATAGTCGTTGCCGCCGCCGCAAAAAGGATCGGCACCCAATGCGATTTGAGCACTTCCTTGACGGGCGATTCCACCATTTCGTCCGACTCCTTCATCGCTTCGAACTCGGGCGATTCATTGACACCCGAGCGAATCACGAGACCGGCCGCGAGCAACACGAAGCTGGCGAGGAACGGCAAGCGCCAGCCCCACGAGATGAAATCGTCGTGACTGAGCGACGTCACGAGCCGGAACGAGATGAGCGAAAGGATCAGGCCTGCGGGGCTTCCCATTTGCGGGAACGACGCGAAGAAGGTCTTGCGTCCTTCCGGCGCGTGTTCACTCGACATCAGCACAGCACCGCCCCACTCGCCGCCCACTGCAATACCCTGCACGATACGCAACGCGATCAGCATCGCCGGCGCCCAGATGCCGGCTGTCGCGTAAGACGGCAACAAGCCGATGCCGGTTGTTGCCACGCCCATCAGGAACATGGTCAGCAGCAGCATCTTCTTGCGTCCGAGCTTGTCGCCCAAGTGGCCGAACACAGCACCGCTCAGCGGCCGCGCGATGAAGCCGACCGCGAACGTTCCAAATGACGCGAGCGTGCTGATGAAGTGATTGCTGCTCGGAAAGAACACATCTCCCAGCACGAGCGCGGCGGCTGTAGCGTAGGTGTAGAAGTCGTAGAACTCGACGGTCGTGCCGATAAAAGCCGCGAATGCTGCGCGCACGGGTTGCCTGCCGGAGACCGCTGCCTTCATGATTTTCGTGTTCCTTGAAAGTGGCGCGCGTTGTTCACAACGCGATGTACGAAAGGGGATACCGACTTATCAAGCGTCAAAAATCGTTCGTACAATCGCGTTTTTGCATTGTCAGTATCAACGTGGCTAATACTTCCATCCCGGCGTTGTGGCACGGGCGATGACGCGTATCGATGGCGTTGGTTCGTGCAAGCATTAGCAGGATTGATGATGAGGATAAGGACAGGGAATTTGACGAATGCTTTCTGTTCAACGAACACTACGTCCCGTCACCGTGCACGAACCTGAGAGATCCCCAGCATGCAAGCAACGCAAAATTTGCCTCCCGAGACGGACAAGGCCCTGTTCGACGCCGACATGTTTGACGCCGAGGAATGGCAGGTCCGTTCGGATCTGGCGGCGCTGTACCGGCTCACGGCTCACTTCCGCATGACGGACATGATCGATACGCACATTACCGCGCGCTTGCCCGGAGCCACGCCGGCATTCCTGATCAACCGGTACGGCGTTTTGTTCCATGAGATGCGGGCGTCGGATCTGGTCAAGATCGATCACCTGGGCAATGTCATCGATGAACGCGCCGCCACCGAACCCGCGCGCTTTCGCGTGAATGCTGCGGGATTCACGATACATTCCGCGATTCACATGGCGCGCGAGGACCTTGGTTTTGTCGTTCACACGCATACGGCCGCTGGAACGGCGGTGTCCGCGCAAGAGCATGGGCTGTTGCCGATCAGTCAGCATGCGCTCAAGTTTTACGGCAAGCTCGGGTATCACGATTACGAGGGCATTGCGTTGAATCTTGGCGAGCGTGACCGTCTGGTGCGCGACCTTGGTCGCAACAAGGCGATGATCCTGCGGAATCACGGTCTGCTCGCAGCGGGTGCCACGGTGGCCGAGGCGTTTCATGAGATCTACTTTCTTGAGCGCGCTTGCCAGGCGCAGATTCAGGCGCTTGCTGGTGGGACCAAGCTACGCATTCCTTCGGCGGAAGTTTGCGAATTGACTGCGAGTCAGTTCAATCGTGAGGAGTCGGCGGAGATCATGGACATGGCGTGGCGTGCCGCATTGCGACTCATAGCCGATTAGTTTTCGCTCGCGCCGGTGGACTGGATTTGGTGGTTTTGGGGTAGTGGTGGGGTTTGTGCTCGGGGTTGTCAGGTTTCTGCGTTAGCGGTTGGAGTCAATGCCGGGTTGCTGCTTTCGGCCTTAGTGGTCTGCGTGAGTTGGATTTTCTCTTTATCACTGTTAGCCACTGTGCGTGGCGGCACGTCATTTCTTGGTCCTTGGCGACAAAGAAACGAAGCAAAGAAAACGCTTTAACCGCACTACCCTAAGTGTCCACAGCGTGCAGTTTTGGTTCATAGGTGCCCCAAAAGCACGGTGCTCGCCAGAGCGGAGGATGTGTGAAACCCTCCCTCTCGCGAATCCTGACATAGACACGCTTCGCCACCAGTGCCCTCGGGCAAGCACGAGTTCCCACGAATGAGCACGGCCTCACGTATTTTTACGGCTTGGTTGCTTAGTGGGTTGGCGACGTGATTCGTCATGCGTAATGATTTGGTGCGTGGTTTTACGCGGATAGCGCGGGGCGAACCTTGGGCAGGTTCAATCACTGGTGGCGAAGCGAGTCAGAACCCGTGTTCGGAGAAAGAGGGTTTCACACATCCGTGGCTCTGGCGAGCACCGTGCTTTTGGGGCACCTATGAATGGGAACTGCACGCTGTGGACACTTAGGGTAGCGTGGTTAAAAGCGCTTTCTTTGCTTCGTTTCTTTGTCGCTTTGGACAAAGAAATGACGTGCCGCCACGCACAGTGGCTAACAGTGATAAAGAGAAAAT
>Ga0302313_10003416_pt1 | contig 10443 bp, 10 predicted proteins | sample III_Palsa_N2_2_FD_200454 | JGI IMG/M metagenome (GOLD analysis project Ga0302313, IMG submission 200454) | Peat permafrost microbial communities from Stordalen Mire near Abisko, Sweden - III_Palsa_N2_2 | ecosystem: Environmental > Terrestrial > Soil > Palsa > Peat permafrost | place: Sweden...
TTCAGGGACTGAGGATAGCAGAATCAGGGTAGGAAATAAGGGTCAGCTCCGCCGCCGCTGCTCTCCTACCAGCTTCGTCAGAGCCAGCAGCAGCGTCAGCAGTCCGGTGGGCAGGCATCCCATGGCCAGCATCAGAGCCAGCCAGCCGCCGGTGCCTTGCGGGCCCGAGGAGGTCACGCCGCCGAAGACGGTCAGCATCAGCGCGGCGGCGATCGCTCCCGTGAGGAAGATGATCGTGCCGGCCGTGAGCAGCTTGCGAGTGTCCCTTTGCATTAGCGATAGGCCGCCAGCATCGCGTACACCACCACGCCGGAGATGGAGACATACAGCCAGATCGGGTACGTCCAGCGGGCCAGCTTGCGGTGCGCTGGAAAGCGTCCGGTCAGGGAGAGGAAGAACGTGATCAGGATCATCGGCAGCGCTACGACTGCGAGCAGAATGTGCGGCGTCAGCAGCACCCACAGGTAGATAAATCGAGCGGTGGGATGAGCCTTCGGGAAGAGGATATCGCCGTGCAGCACGTGGTTGAGGATGTACGCCACCAGGAACACCGACGAGACCACAAACGCCGCGAACATGCTGTTGCGGTGCTTGGTAATCTCGCGCCGCATGATGTAGCGATAGCCGATCAGCAGGAAGACCGCGCAGAGGGCGTTCAACACTGCATCCAGCGCCGGAAGAAATGCAAGATGCGTCCCGGCGACGTCGACCGGCGGATGGTAGTACACCAGCCACGCCAGGAAGAGCGACGCGACGGCGCTGATGGCGATGATCGTCGCGATGACCGAGGGGGGCGTGCGGTAGTTCGGGTTGTCGGTTGTGAGTGCGGGCATAGAGTTAGAAGAGCAGCCTTCCCTGCGCGTTGAGCATCATGGCTGCCAGCAGCAGCGGCAGGTACATCACGGAAACTTTGAGCAGGTTTCGCGCCGCAGCGCGGTTCTCCGGGGCTTCCGGATCGCGCAGGATGCGGGCAAATCGAATCGTGGCATAGAGATACCACAGCCCCAGCAGCGTTGCGACGATCGCGTATGGTAGGCCGGTAATATGCAGGAACGTCGGCCAAAGGCTTACGGGAATCATCAGCACGGCGTAAAAGAGCGCCTGGATCACCGACGAACGCGCCGCCCAGCGCACTGGCTGCTGCGTCGACGTGACGCGGATGCCGCCGGCTGCGTAGTCTGCGCGATACATCCAGCCGATGGCCATAAAGTGCGGGAACTGCCACACGAAGAGGATCGCAAACAGCGCCACGGCGGGCCATTCGATGCGTCCTCGCGCCGCGGTCCAGCCGATGAGCGGCGGCAGCGCACCCGGAAAGGCGCCGATAAACGTGTTGAGCGTCGTCATCCGCTTCAGCGGCGTGTAGATGCCCACGTAGCCGACAGCGGTCAGGAGCGTCAGCGTGCCGGTAATCAAGTTCGTGGCGTACGCCAGATAGAGCGACCCGCCAAAGACCAGCAGGAAGCCGAGAATCAGTCCGTGCGCCAGTCCGATGCGCCGCTGCGCCATGGGCCGGTCGGCCGTGCGCGGCATCAGGCGGTCGGTCGTGCGCTCCAGCGCCTGGTTCAGCACGCTGGACCCGGCGGTCACCACCGCAAGCCCAAACAGCGCCTCCACCAGCCCCATGTGGAAGGGCGAGATCCCGCTTCGTAGCGACCCCAGATAGAACCCCGCCGCTCCGGTGATGACAACCATCGTAGACACACGCGGTTTGACGAGTACGCCGTAGTCGGCAAGCAGCGAATGGCTGCGCGCGCGGGTGGGGATGGCCGTCGATGTGGCTGTGGTGGACACTCTTTACAAGGATATCGCGAGCGGCCTATGTGCGCAGGAAGATGCGCTTGCGATAAAGCGGGTAGACCAGTGCGATATTCAGCGCGACAATTACCAGCGCATAGGCCAGCGAGGCGATGTTCGGCGGCAGCCACGGCGCGAAAAGGTGGTCGTTTGCCCAGCCGTGTGGCGATTGGCTCAGGCCGTTCTGCGTGAAATGGATCGCCAGCAGCGTCGTCAGCACGCTTGAAAGCACGAAGGCCAGGATCGCGTTGCTCCCCAGAACCAGCAGCGGGGTCAAGCCACGGCGAAGACCGCGCACATCGACCGCAAAGTAAATGACCGCAAAGACGATCAGCGCCACGCCTGTGCTGTAGAGCGCGAACGTCGGCGTGAGGATGCGCTTGTTGAGCGGCAGCAGCGGGCTGAGCGCCAGGCCCATCACTGTCAGCGCGATACCGGGCAGCAGCAGACCGAGGGCCAGGCCACCGTCCGGCCGGGTGGGAGGCTTGCGCAACCAGCCGCCCGCAACGATGCCGAGAAGCATGGTGAAGAGTGCCGGGATGGTGGAGAGCAAGCCCTCGGAGTCGTACGTCACACCACGGCCCGGCGTCGTGCCATAGGCCCACAGGTGGTTGATTCCAAAGACGCTGCGGTCCACGTAGGCTGGGAAGTTCGCGTACGAATCCAGATGTCCGGCACCCAGACCCGGTACAGGCGCGAGCGTCAGAATCGCCCAGTAAACAGCCAGCGCGGCAAAGGCAAACATGACCAGAATCGCGGCGCGCTTCGAGCTCCGCAGAACAAGCAGATAGGCGAGCGAGCACACCAGGTAGCAGATGGCGATTCGTTGCAGAATGCCCGGGATGCGCAGCGTCTGCCAGTGGTACTGATAGAAGCCATTGACCGCGAGACCAAGCAGGAAGAGCACAACCGCGCGCCGCACGATATGCAGGGTAATCGCTCCGCGTGTGGCCTGTTTGCTGAGCTGCGAGGCAATCGAGAACGGAATGGCAACACCGGCCATGAAGAGAAACGCTGGGAAGATCATGTCCGTGGCGGTTGCGCCGTCCCAGTCTGCATGGCGAAGCTGATGGAACGTGTGCGAATAGGTCCCTGGGTCAGTGACAAGAATCATCGCGGCGATGACGAGGCCGCGGAAGACATCCAGCGAAAGAAGCCGTGTTGAGGATTGCGTCGCGGTCATTGGGTCGTCGTCTGCGACTGCGGGATCTTTGGCTTACGGTACTGGACATAGATGCCGTAGATCGTGAGTGGAGTCCACATCGCGGGCGTGATCCAGGTCTCGTGCGGATGGTGCGAATGATAGAACGTGGCGCGGAGCCACCAATATGCATAGATTGTAAGAATCGTTACGGTCGAAATGATCTTGGAGCGCAACGGCTTCTGGTTTTCCTGAATGTGCCATTGCGTATGTCGATAGGTGATTTCTCCCAGCTCCTCCGGCTGCGTGCGCATGAAGGGATGTGTGCTTCTGTAGCGCAGCAGTGAACGCGTCAGCCACCATGGGAGGAGAGCAAAGAGACCGGCCAGCACAAAGAAACCCACGGTCGCAGTTCGTGTGTTGTCGTCAGCAAAGGCGGCGCCGACGCCTATGAGAGGCAGTAGACAAGCCGCCAGATAGCCCAGCAGGCCGACCAGCAGCACGACACGCGCGGCAAACCGGCGGCCCGTTGGAGTCTCCGGTTCGCGCGCGGTGTAGTTGGCCCACTTCAGGCAGTACATCAGCCACGTCCACAACGATGGCTGGGCTACGCGTGGGCCTGTGCTTGTCCGTTTTGCGGCGCACTGCGACATGCGCTCACGACGCTCTTGCGGTGTCCTTGTCCAGCGCCCGGTAGAAAGTCTCGTCCCGAGCATCGTCCAGAAGATGCGGGCGGGAAGAGCGAGCAGCCCACATGCTATGGCCACGTCATAGATGCGATCGCCAAGGAAGGCGCTAGGCCGAAACGCGTGAACCAGAAAGCGGATACCGCCATACGCAAGCCCGAGAACCACCGAATAGATCAGAAGAAAAAGCGCCCACACACGCACACGCTTTGAAAGCGCGGCTTTGGGTCGCGGTGCGGCTGGCAAGTCGATAGGCTCATCAGACATACGTATCTCGCAACGTTACGACAAGCTCACTTCATCACACGGCAGAAAAATTGTAAACACCGTGCCCGAGTGCGCCGATTCGCTCGACCGCACCTTCAGTTTCCCGAGATGGCGTTCGACGATCTCGTGACTGATCCACAACCCAAGGCCGGTACCGCTTAAGCCCTTCGTCGTGAAGAAGGCCTCGAAGATGCGCGAGAGCGTGACAGCGGACATGCCTGAACCGGTATCGGCCACGGTGAGCACAACGCCTTTGCGCCCGTTACTCCAGTCCGTGGCGTCGCGGCTGCGAAGCAACAGGCGGCCGCCGGTGGCGGACATGGCGTCGATGGCGTTGCCGATGAGATTGCTCAACACCTGGCGTATCTCGCCGTCGAAACACAGGATCGGATTGCGCGTGCGCTCGCGGCGCTCCACAGTCACATTGGAGTTGTTCAGCTTGCCCTGGTAAAGCGGAAGCGTGCCATCGATGAGTTCGGCTGCCGTGACGGATTTGCGATTGCTGGTCTGGCGATAGAAGCGCAGCGTCTGGTTGGCAATCACGGAGACACGTCTCAGCTCTTGTTGAGCAGTCTCCAGATACATCCGTGCATCGGTATTCACAGCAGATTGTTCTGCCAGATAAAGCAGATTCGTGACGGCCTCCAGCGGATTGTTGATCTCATGCGCGATGGAGCTGGCGAGCCGACCAACAGCGGCGAGCTTTTCAGTCCGGATCAAGACCTGTTCCGCACGCTTGTTTTCGGTGACGTCGATGCCTAGGACCAGAACGCCTGTGATCGCACCCTCAGCATCGCGGTGAGGCTGATAGACGAAGTCAAGATAACGCAGCTCCAGAGGCTGGTCGGCGTCGCGGGCAAGCTGAATCGGCGTGTGCCGGCCAATGAAAGGCTCACCGGTCTGATAGACATTATTCAGAAGGTCGATGAAGCCCTGTTCCTTGGCTTCCGGAATAGCCTCTAACACGGACTTCCCAAGAACATCACGACGGCCGATCAGCTCCTGGTAAGGAGCATTGGTCATCTCAAAGACGTGTTCCGGCCCACGCAGCAGAGCAAAGAACGCCGGTGCCTGTTGAAAGATGTCGGCCAGCCGCTCACGTTCGAGGCGCAGCTGCCGGTGGCCCAGCACGCTGCCGGTAGTCTCTGTGCAGACAACCAGCGTGCCGTAAATAGCGCCGGTGGAATCCCGCACAGGGCTATAGCCGTAGGTCCAGTAGACGTCCTCAAGCCTGCCGTTGCGATGGATGGGAACAAGCTGGTCCTCATGCCAGCTCGCGGTGCCATCGGTCATCACGGCGTCGATCTGTGGCCCGATGATAGGCCATATCTCAGGCCAGCACTCCTCGCCCCGTTGGCCCAGGGCCAGCGGATGTTTGTCTTCGCGAATGCTGGGCCGGTAACCATCGTTATAAAACTGGATCAGCTCCTCGCCCCACCACAGAAACATAGGATGGTGCGAGTTAAGCAGTGTATTGACGGTGATCAGCAGCGCTTCAGGCCACTGATCGATGGCCCCAACAGCAGTCTTCGACCAGTCAAAGGCCCGCGTGAGATCGGCCATCTCGCCTGTGCCGAAGATCTTCCCTGCGCCGGGCTGTGGCGGCGCAGCGGGATGGCTATTCTGGGCAGACGAGACGGTCACAAAAATTCCTCAGCGGTTCAAACCCGCCTTACATGGGTGTGGCCATTTTATGGGAAGGAGTGCTGCACGGGGAGTCCGGGCAATTGCCAGCCGGCAACTCAGTTGTCCGTTGGCTTCTCTTCGATGTGTTCGATGACCAGAACGGGCAAAGAGCGCTTTTGCTTTTCGAGCTTGAGGCCAAGCTGCCTGCTGACGGCGTCGAACAGAGAAAGTGCGCCGCTGGGGTCCGACGCTGCTGCGGCGCCGTTGGCGGATGGCGCAGAGGGCCCGGCGCCTGCCTGAACCTTGTCGGCGGAGCTAAAGCTGAGCGTGAAGTCCCAGGAGCCCTTGATTCCGGTGCCATCCTGAACGGGGTTGTAGATGTAGCCCGCGGCGACGCGTTGCAACTCATCGCCGATCTGCGCCATGGTCATGTTCTGGCAGGTGAGAAGCCGGTTGAGCATGGGATTGGTGGACCTAGGATCTTTTCCGTCCGGGCCGGGACCTTCCGTGCAGCGCGTGCGGCTGAGGGGATCGGCTTTCCGTAGCTTCGGGTTTACCGCAATCAGCGTATAGGCGGAGACGGGTCTGTCCTCCATGTGGGCCTTGATCTGGAAGCGGTCGATCAAGAGCGCACGCAACATCTCGCGAAGATCTTCCTGATCGATTTGTGTTCCGGTCTGTCCGGCAATGGGTGGGTCTTCGACGACCTTAGCGTGGATGTCGAAGCGATCGGAGTCGAGCCATTTGGGGGCGCCAACGAGGGCTTCGCTGTCATTGGGGTTGAGGTCCCAGGCGAACGTGATCATGAATTTGAGCGGCAGACCTCGCACGTCCACAAGGCCGCCGGTGATGTTGGCGCGTTGCGGCGCGTCAGGGGTGGCCGGCTTGATGGTGGCTACGTCAAACACCGGCGGTGGAGCAGGCGGAAGGATTTTTTCGAGGCCGGGTGCGTTGGGGGTTGGCTTTTGATCGACGCTGTCGACCAGGAGCACCGTGCGAGGAGCTGTCTGTAGATCGAGCTTGAGGCCCAGTTGATTCTGTACGGCGTCGAAGAGATTGATACCATCGGCGCCGGCTTGTTGTAGCGCTCCAAAGAAGGTCCACTTGATATCAAAATCGTAGGAGTCTTTGAGGTTGGTAGCGTCGATGACGGGGTAGGCGATATATCCGCCGGTGGGCCAGTCGCGCAGCTTTTGCGCAAGCGTTGCCATGGTGGTGTTGTGGCAGGCAAAGGTGATAGTGGGTCCGGGAGTTGGCGGCGCCTGATAACGACAGCTCGCGGAGGCCGTGCCATCGGAGAGCGTGAGCTTCGGCTTGCCCTTTCCGACGACCAGCATATAGGCCGGCATGGGTTTGGAGCCGTTGTGGACCAAAAGGTGAAAGCGCTCGGCAAGCAGCGCCTGGAGCATCAGCTTGATGTCGCTCTTTGAGGTAGTAGGTGGAGCTTTGGCGATGATGTCGAAGCGGTCGGTTTCAAGCCAGATGGGGCCGTCCTGAACGTTGGTGTCGTCGAGACCATAGGCGGCGGAGATGAGGTCGAGCATTGTCGCCTGGTGCAGGATGTAACGGTCGCCGTGGAGCGTGCCTCCGCTCTTGAAGGGGAAGGTGCGATGCGGGCTGACGTGGACATCAGCGGCCTCGAATGTGGGCGCAGGGGTTGGCGACGCGGGGGTGGGCGTCTGCGCGTTGGCCTGGACCGAAAGGCCGGCGAGAAGTGTGAGGCCGGCGAGCGCTCGCATCATCAATGGAACCTCAAGGGAGATCTGGAGCATAACGATCTTGCTGGCCCGATGTTTTATGAATGGACGTCAGGCGTTGGGGATAGTTAGCTTGGCAATCGTAGCCAGTTGCATAAAGCTGGTGCCCTCATAGATCTTGCCGATCTTCGCATCGCGGTACAGCTTCTCCACCGGATAGTCCTTCACAAACCCCGCGCCGCCAAACACCTCCACCGCCAGTGAAGCCGTGCGCTCGGCCACTTCGGAGGCAAACAGCTTAGCCATCGCGGCCTCCTTCAGATACTCCGCCCCGGAGTCCTTCAGCCTCGCCGCGTTGTAGACCATCAGCCGCGCGGCCTCCACCTCCATCGCCATCCGCGCGAGCTGAAACTGCATCGCCTGAAACTCAGCCAGCGGCTTGCCAAACTGCTGCCGCTCGCGAGCATATCGAGCCGCATGTCGAAACGCTCCCTGCGCCAGCCCAACCAACTGCGCCCCAATGCCGATGCGCCCTTCGTTCAGCGTCTCAATCGCGATCTTGTACCCCTTGCCGGCTTCGCCTAAGACATTCGACGCCGCGATGCGGCAGTTGTTGAAGAGCAGCTCGCACGTACTGCTCGCGCGTATCCCAAGCTTGTCTTCTTTGCGCCCCAGTGCAAAGCCCGGCGTATCTTTGTCCACGAGGAAGCACGTAATCCCTTTGTATCCAAGGCTCGGATCGACCGTCGCAAACACCAGAAAGAGAGAAGCCTCCAGCGCATTGGTAATCCATAGCTTGGAGCCGTTCAGCACATAGTCGCCATCGGCCTGCAGCGTCGCGCGGCACTGCAGCGCAAACGCATCCGAGCCGCTCCCCGACTCCGACAGCGCATACGCGCCGGTATCTGTCTCCGCCAGCCGCGGCAGATATCGCTGTTTCTGCTCGTCGGTCGCCCAGCGCATCAGCGCGCTCAGCACCAGCGTGTTCTGCACATCCACCAAAACACCCACCGCTGGGTCAACAGCCGAGATCTCTTCCACCGCCAGCACCGCCTCAAACAGCGTCCCCGCCGCCCCGCCGTAGCTCTCCGGGACCTGAATCCCCATCAGCCCCATGGCGTGCAGTTGCTTGAGCAGTGCTGGGTCGAAGCGCTGTTGCTCATCCATCTCGCGCACCAGCGGAGCGATCTCAGTCTGCGCAAAATCGCGCACCGTGTTGCGAAACAAAACTTCATCAGGGGAGAGTTGCGTGAGTGCGTTCATACGCGCTTAGTAGACAGCAGCGAGGGTGCGGTAGGGAAGTCCATGTCCAAAAACGCAGCCTGCGAAGCTGGTTTGGTTCCGGTGGATATTGCTGTGGATAACCAGCGGAGGTATACTTCGAGCATCGGTCTGGCTGGAGCTTCTTTTTGCCGGACCACGAGGAAGGTCGTCTTCAGCGAAAGCGTGAAGGTTGTCCAGCTCGGAAACGGAGGGCCGCCCGGTACTTCTCGAGGCGCGGCGTCCGGTTGGCGCGCGGTGAGTCGCGTGCTTCGAAGTTGCGGCGGTATCGCCTCTGCCGATCTTGTAAATGTTTTGTTTCCAACCGATTGCCGGGTCTGCGGCGGACCGGTTGTCGCGCTCTCCGGAGCGCAGGTCTGTGAAGCGTGTGTAGCGCGGGTGGGGCCTCGAACCAGCGACGATAGGCTGTGCACGCGTTGTGGGGACGCCATGCACTCAGGCCTCGAGTCCGCCAGATTCGTCGCCGGCCTTGCCGCAAACGAATGCATCACCTGCCGGCTCGCCCCGCCTGATTTCTCCTGCGCCGTATCCTACGCAACCTATGACGACGATCTCCGCGAGCTGCTGCATCTGCTTAAGTTCAACGGCATGAAGAAGATAGCCGACTCCGTCCTCGGAGACGGCATGGCAGCGGCCATCCTGCAACTCGAATCCGTCACGGCCAGCGAACTGCTCGTCATCCCTGTCCCACTCTTCGCCGCCCGCGAACGCTCCCGCGGCTTCAACCAGTCGCAGGTTCTGGCCAGGGCCGCACTCACACGCCTCCGCAAGTCGCGCCCAGCGTGGCGTCTGGAGTTGCGCACCAACATCCTGCAGCGCGTGAAGGACACGAACCCCTCCTTCGCCATGGATCCCGCCACTCGCCGTAAGAGCCTCAAAGGCGCCTTCCGCGTGGACGACGCAGACGCCCTTCGCAACCGCGAGGTCCTGCTGGTTGACGACATCATGACCACCGGCGCAACCGCCCGCGAGTGTTCCCGCGTGCTGATCCGCGCCGGCGCGGCCAAAGTATGGGTTGCAACAATCGCCCGCGCACAGGCCGAAACCGGCATCGCGCGATCGCTGGAAGTCGCCACATGGGACACAAAATCCGCAGAATTGGTTGAACCTCGAGCAGACCGGCGGGAGACATTTTTGCAGTAGCAGGTAGCAGTGAGGCAGCAAGTAAAGGTTGGATTGGCAAACTGATTTCAAACCAGGCTGGAGGGCAGCAATGCAGGCAGGCAAGCGGGCGAAGCGGACAGGCAATCGACATCACACAACCCACCCGGTGGCGGGCACCGCGCGGGCGGAAGCCATCGACATACGCATGGGCGTCTTCCGTCAGCCGGCCATGCAGACGCCGGTGCTCGTGCTCAACGCAAGCTACGAGCCTATCAACATCTGCGGCGCTCGCCGCGCACTGGTGCTGGTTCTCAAAGGCGTAGCACGCACCGAAGAAGAGCAGGGCGCTGTCCTGCACTCGCACCGCATGAACCTGCAGATGCCAAGCGTCATCCGCCTGCTGGAGTACCGCCGCATCCCGCACCAGACCCGTGCTCTAAGCCGCAAAAACATCCTCCTCCGCGACCGCAACACCTGCCAGTACTGCCAAATGGTGCTGACAGCAGCGGAGCTAACGCTGGACCACGTCATCCCACGCTGCCGCGGCGGCGCGTCCACATGGGAAAACCTCGTAGCCTGCTGCCGCGACTGCAACCGCCGCAAAGGCAGCCAGATGCTCCATGAACTAACCGAGATGCGCCTGCTCCGCGAACCCCGCCCGTTCTCGCTGCACACCTCCCGCCACATCATGCGAATGATCGGCAGCGCGGACGCCAACTGGCGGAAGTATCTCTACTTTGAGAACGAGGCGGCTGCGTAACGACTATTGCTTCGGCGGAGCAGCCGGTGTCGCCGGCTCCTTCGTAAGCACCTCACCGTCATAGTGCACGGTCACATTCGTATG
>Ga0302313_10003422_pt1 | contig 10428 bp, 7 predicted proteins | sample III_Palsa_N2_2_FD_200454 | JGI IMG/M metagenome (GOLD analysis project Ga0302313, IMG submission 200454) | Peat permafrost microbial communities from Stordalen Mire near Abisko, Sweden - III_Palsa_N2_2 | ecosystem: Environmental > Terrestrial > Soil > Palsa > Peat permafrost | place: Sweden...
ACCTTGCGCATGCGTCCTTTGGCGCGTGCCAGCTTCGCATCATGTTTATCAAACGCATCGTCGATGCCGCGCAGCACCGCTTCCAATGGCACACCAGCTTCGCGCCACGTCTCAATCAGCGCCCAGTCGAGTGTAGACAGCAGTAGCAGCGACCCACGCCTTCGGCTGAACCGCTCTTCAATCTCCGAAAAGTATTCGAAATAATTCAACGCCTTCTCTGGCGGTCCTGATTCCGCTCCCAGATCAAACGCAGCCCATTCAGCGTCAGCATCTCGTCCACCTGGTGGATGTACTTGCACCCGCTCGCGATGAGCTTCGCCAGACCGCCTGTAGCAATCGTTTTCGTCTCAGGCCCGAGCTCGGCAATAAACCGCTCGAGGATTCCGTCGACCAGCCCGATATACCCGTAATAAAGCCCGATCTGGATGTTGTCGGTCGTGCTCGTCCCAATAACCTTCGCGGGCTTCTTGATCTCCACCCGTGTCAGTCGAGCAGCGCGAGCGAACAATGCTTCTGCCGAAATCCCCAACCCGGGTGCAATCGCTCCACCCAGGAACTCACCCTTCTTCGACACCACATCGAACGTTGTCGCCGTGCCCATATCGACAACGATGCATGGCCCACCCAGCATCTCGAACGCTGCCACGCAGTTCACCACGCGATCAGCTCCTACCTCGCTTGGATTGTCGGTAAGCACAGGCAGCCCGGTCTTCACGCCCGGCTCAATGAACAGCGGCTTCACATGGAAAAACATCTCGCACACGCGTCGCAGCGTTGCATCGAGCGGTGGCACGACCGATGAAATTGCCACGCCATTCACGCAATCAATCTGCAGGCCGCGCATCGAGAACAATGTTTGCAGCAACACACCGAGTTCGTCGGGCGTTTGCTTATACGGCGTAGTAATGCGCCAGTCCGCCGCCAGTCCGCCCACCACGCCATCCACAGATGGGCGAAATAGCCCGATAACCGTATTGGAATTCCCTACATCGAGTGCCAGTAGCATCTTCGCCTTCCCGCCTCGTCCTGCATTTCAGTCTGCCTCGCGAACGCCGCCCGAAAGCACCGTCCGCAAAACGCTATCGTCGTCCACAACGCGCAGAAACCCATGCACGTCCAGGCCTGCTGTCACGCCAGTATATCCGCCCTGCTCAGGCACCGTAACACGCTTCCCACTCACCCAACTAGACGCCCCTGCAAACCTCTCAAGCAGCGCGGCCCCATTCGGCGCAGAAGCCTCTTCCAGCAGCAGCAACTCGCGATCCAGCGCTCGCAGCAATGCCACCAGTAGCGTGCTTCGGTTTTGTACTGCACCACTCTCCATACGCAGTGAGGTTGCCAGTGCTGCAAGCTCATCCGGAAACGCCGCATGATTCACATTCACGCCGATCCCAATCACCGCGTACCGCAGAGTAGCACTTCGCTCGGGTTCTACAGCCGTTTCTACGAGTATTCCGCCACACTTTTTCCCACCCGCCAGCAGATCGTTGGGCCATCGAATATCCACCGCAACACCTGTTGCTTCACGAATCGCGTCCTGCACTGCCAGGCCTGTTGCCAACGAGATCCACAATGTCTCTCGCAACGGCAATCCCGGTTTTGCCAGCACGCTTACATAGAGCCCATGCCCCGGCGCCGAGTGCCAGCTATGTCCTCCGCGTCCACGCCCTGCCGTCTGCTCATCGGCAACGAACACCGTTCCTTCCGGCGCACCAGCGGCAGCCTCTTCAAGCAGCATCGCATTGGTAGACCCCACCGTCACAAAGTGCCGCACCTTGCCCGCGAAGCGTGTCCCCACCAGCGCTGCGTTGATCACGGCTGCGTTGAACTTTCCGGGATTTTCTGCCGAATCCATTACCTTCAATCCTAAATTGACCCATTCGTCTCGCTCACGCGCGATTTCGCATCTCAACTGGAAGGCCCATGCCAACCCAGCTCGACATCCCGCTCCTGCATCAGCTCGGAATCCTTCTTTTCCTTGCGTTGCCGGTCGCCTGCGTGTCGTGGACTGTCACGCACGAAGAAGTCTTCCGCGAGCCTCGCGAGTTCTGCAAACGCAAAAGCGAAAATCGCGGCTCGCTGCCAAAGAGAAAGTTTTTCTATCTCTTCACGTGCGAGTATTGCTTTTCGCACTATGTCGCGGCTTTCGCGCTGTTGTTCCTGCGTTTCCAACTTGTATATACGGGGTTGCGTGGCTACATCATTGCCTGGTTTGCGCTGGTGTGGATCGCCAATGTTTATATGAGCATCTTCAACCACTTGCGCCTCGAGATCAAACACGAGAACGTCAGCATCGCTGTCGAGCAGCAGGTGTTGCCGCAGGAAGCCAAGCCGAAGTAGTCACTATGCCATTGCATATCGGCGGCAGTGTTCCAGATAGGCCACCTCATGCTCGGCAACCAGCTCCACCACGCTGTTCCACAGCCATCCTGGCGCATCGAGCGACTTCGAGTGGTTACGTTTTAGTTCCGCTGACCACCGCTTCCGTGTCCCCACATCCATCTGCCGTGCGTGCGCCTTGCCGACTACCGCTGCCAGGAACCGAGCCGCGCCCACCGCCTCTTCGCGTGTTAGGGCATCAATCTCAAGCTTTAGATCCTGCGGCATCAACTCCCGCACCGCTACCGGTCGTCCCAGCAGATTCGACGCCAGCATCCGCTCGCCGAGATATGGTGCAAGCGCTCGTGCGCCCGTCACTACGCGCTCCGCGAAATTCTCTGGCTGCGATATGCCGATCTTCTTTAGCGCCTGCTTGCTTGCCGCGGGTGCAGCAGCGGCCACCGCTTCTTTGATGTCCACCAGCCGATACTCCCGTTCACCTCGCTTACCCACCGCCAGCAACACTGCATAGCGAAGCTTTCCCAGTGACGAACACCCCTTCATCCAGTACGCTGCGTCCACCACCTTCACCTTGCGCGGTTCATGATTCACTGCAAGCTTCTTGAGCATCTCCAGCGTCGCTTCTTCTTTGAATAAAACTTCGACGGCTGCGCGTTCTTCTTCCGTCAGCGCCCAAAACCGCTTGCCCAGTGGAATCACAGGCTTTACGCCTTCAATGCGTTCCGTCGCCAGATGCCGCCAACTTCGCTTGCTCGAAAATTCCAACGCTCGCTGGATTGGCGCCAGATCATCGCCGCTCGCATCGTCGGCCGCTGTTGCCACAGGCCGCTGCAGCGCGCGCAGATAGCCTTCCATCATGTGTTCGAGCATCTGCGCCGTAGTCACCCCCGGCAGATCATTTCCACGCGCCGCTGACGCAAGAGACAACGCCAGCCGCACAATGTCATGCGCAGGGTTCCCGATGACCGTCTGGTCCACATCGCGAATCTCAATCTCGATTCGCCTGTCATGGCTCGCCACCGGCCCCAGATTGCCCATATGGCAATCCCCGCAGATCCACACCGCTGGCCCTTCCGGCAGTGCTTGGCTCCGCGGTCTCAGCAGCCACTCGTAAAACTTCACAGTGCTGCCCCGGACATAACGGTGCGCGCTCTGCGCCATCTTCGTGCGCTGCATCTGCTGCAGTACCTGCGCACGGTCCGCCAAAGCCACGCCACGTGCGCCGCCGCTCTTCTTCGCGCTCTGCTTTTTTCTTTGGCTATTCACAGCGAAGTGAGACGCGCAGAATCGCCGCGCCGTTGCAACAACATTATGCTTCCGGCAAAGCTGCCAGCGCTGCCTCTGCCTTTTCCTTCAACGCGCTGGTCTCCGCAAACTGCTTCTTCAACCCTTCAACGATATTCGCCGGAGCCCGCGCGATGAAGCCTTCATTGTTGAGCTGCTTGTTCGCAGCTTCGATCCCCTTGTTCAGCTTCGCAAGCTCTTTCTCCAGCCGTTCGCGCTCCGCTGCTACATCGATTTGCCGCTCATACACCACAGCTACATCGAAGTTCGCCGTCGCACGAGCGTTGTTGCCCGTCGGCGCTTCATGCACCAGATCCACTGAGCTCACGCGAGCCAGCTTTGCCAGCATATCGGCATTCGCATCCGCAAGTGCAGCAACCCTGTTCGACGCATGAACCAGCACGGGTGCAGCTTCTTTCTCTGGCACACCCAGCTCTTTGCGCAATCCACGCACGGTGACGATCAGCTCCTGCAACATGTCCATCGCTGCCACACTCGCCGCATCACGCGCATAGTCTTCCGCTTGCGGATACCTTGTCAGCGCAATCGATTTTGCCGGCAACTCGCTGCCCACCGACGCATACAACGCATGCCAAAGCTCTTCCGTAAGGAACGGCATAAACGGCGATAGCAACCGCAGTGCCGCCTCAAACACGCTTACCAACGCGCCAAGTGTTATTGCGGCAACATCGCTATGCGGCTTGAACGCACCGGCTTCATCTGGAAAGAAGTCCATCCGCAGCTTCACCAGCTCCAGGTACCAGTCGCAGAACTCACCCCAGAAGAACTGGTACACCGCATTCGCCGCTTCGTCGAAGCGGTAATCCGCCAGCGCGCGGTCGACTTCCTCGCAAACCGCACTCAGTCGCGCAAAGATCCACCGCGTCTCCAACGGAGTAGCTTCCGGCAGCTCAAGAGAAACAGAATCGTGCGATCCAAGCGAGACCTTGTACCCAGCCTCGCGTCCGCGCTCAATCTGCATCTGCAAGAACCGCGCCGCGTTCCAGATCTTATTCGCGAATGCGCGATAGCCTTCCGTCCGCGCCTCGTTGAACGCAATGTCCGTGCCTGGGCTGGCCTGAGAAGCCAGCGTGAAGCGCACAGCGTCGGTTCCATACTTTGTCACAATGCCAATCGGGTCAATGACGTTGCCTTTGGTCTTCGACATCTTCTCGCGATTGGCATCGCGCACCAGTGCATGGATGTAAACTTCGCGAAAGGGAACTGCATCAGCCAGCGTTCGCCGCGATCCATCCGGCATCGGCACATCCAACATGAAGTGGCAGCCGAGCATAATCATCCGCGCCACCCAGAAGAACAAAATGTCAAAGCCCGTCACCAGCAACTGCGTCGGATAAAACGCCGCCAGATCAGGCGTAAGCCCATCGGGGCCTTCGCCCGGCCAACCAAATACGGTGAAGGGAAGCAGTCCCGACGAGAACCACGTGTCCAGTACATCGGTTTCCTGTGTCAGCTCCGTGCTTTCGCACTTCTCGCATACCAGCACCGTGTCACGCGACACATTGATCGCCCCGCACTTGCCGCAATGCCACGCAGGAATCCGATGCCCCCACCAAAGCTGCCGCGAGATGCACCAGTCGTGGATGTTCTTCATCCACTCGTCATAGGTCTTGCGATAGTTCTCCGGCGTAAACTTGATGTAGCCCTTATCGACCGCCTCAATCGCCTTATCCGCCAGTGGCTGAATCTTCAGGAACCATTGCATCGAAAGCCGCGGCTCAATCACCGCACCCGTGCGTTGCGAAATCGGCAGCGTCAGCGTGTGGTCCTTCACGTCAACGAGCGCGCCCATTGCACGCAGGTCTTCTATGATCCGTTTCCGTGCCTCAAAACGATCCAGTCCGTCATACGGCGATCCAGCCAGCGAAATTTTCGCACTCGCATCCATAATGCTCGGCGAAGGCAGATTGTGCCGCTGTCCAATCGCAAAGTCATTGGGATCATGCGCCGGTGTCACCTTCACTGCACCGGTCCCAAACTCCGGATTCGCCCAGTCATCGGCGATCACCGGAATCTCTCGGCCCACAAGCGGCAATACAAGCAGCTTCCCAACGAACGCCTTGTAGCGTTCATCCTCAGGATTCACCGCAACAGCCACGTCGCCCAGCATCGTCTCTGGCCGCGTCGTCGCAATCACGACCGAACCGCTTCCATCGGCTAACTCATACCGCACGTGGTACAGCGACCCCAGTCGCTCCTCGTTCTCCACTTCGAGATCGCTCACCGCAGTCTGAATCTGCGGGTCCCAGTTCACGATGTACGCCCCGCGATAGATCAGCCCCTGCTCCCACAACCGCACGAAGCTTTCCTTCACCGCGCGGCTCAACCGCTCATCCATTGTGAAGTACTCGCGCGACCAATCGACGCTTGCCCCAAGCCGCCGCATCTGGTCGGTGATCGCGCCGCCGTACTGTTCCTTCCATTGCCACACGCGCTCGGTAAAAGCCTCACGCCCCATCGCCTGCCGCGTCGTTTTGCCTTCGGCTGCGAGCTGCCGCTCCACCATCATCTGTGTGGCGATGCCGGCATGATCGGTTCCCGGAACCCACACCACGGTCTCACCGCGCATGCGATGCCACCGCGTCAAAATGTCCATCTCCGTCTGGTTGAGCATGTGCCCCATGTGCAACCGTCCCGTCACATTCGGCGGCGGCAGCAACTGCACAAACGTCTTCTTCGCAGCTGCTTCACCGACAGGCGTCGCCACATCGAACAGCTTCTCTTCTACCCAGTACTTCGCCCACTTTTCTTCAATAGACGACGGATCGTATGCCTTTGGCAGTTCCTGACTCATAAGCTTTAAGGGTAGCAGGGGAAGAGGTCAGGAAACAGCAAACAGTCAACAGCGAACAGAAGGAGTTCTTAAACAAAAAGGAGAAGCCGCGGCCTCTCCTTTCTGTTACTTGTTGGCTGCCTCTAGAACGGATTCAGCTTATCCAGACCAGTCTTCGGCGTGTGTTTGCTGGAGCTTGTATCGCCCTTATCGTAGGTCGATTTCGTACCCGCCGCCGTAGCAGGCTGCTGCTGACCATTCAGATCATTCACCTGATCCGGAGCCGGTGCAGCCGCTTCCACGGGTGGTAGCGGCGCGGTGTCCTTCGGCCCAACCGCCGTCAATCCGTTGTTCGGATCCTGCGTGCCCGTTGCTGAAGGCGCTGTGCTCACCGGAGTCGTCGTTGAAGACGGTGTCACAATCTCTACACCCACACCCGTTCCGCCAGTGGTAGCCGGGGCCGTTTCGGTCATCGGCGTCGTATCGCCACTTGCTTCGCCCGCCCCAGGCGCCGCCACATCCTGGAACTGCAACGGAGCGGCCGCTGTCGGCATTAGCGGCTGAGCCGTCCCGCCGGCATCGCCCGTATCGGTGGAAGTCGCCTTCGCAGCTGCTCTTGCTGCCGCACCCTTCGGATCGAACGCATCCGCGTAGCTCTGCTTCAACTCGCTGATAACGGCCGGCGCAGTGGTTGCCGCAGGATCATCCAGTGGCGGATCGCCCGCTGTTGCCGCAATGACCGTATCCGGCTTACGCAGCACCAGCAATTCCAGCCGCTTGGCCATCGTGTACTGTGCGCGGCTGCCTTCAAGTGCCTCGCTGGCGGCAACCTGCTCCTTGGTCGGCGTAGGAATCGGCAGATTCATTTCCGCAAGCCGCTCCTTGGCGTCCTCCACATGTGGTGCTGCCGCATGCTCCAGCACTACCTTTCGGTAAGCTGTTGCCGCCTTGCCCTCATACTCCTGCAACAGCGCGGCTTTGGCGCCTTCCGGCAGATTCTGCGACCGGATTGCCTTTACCTCAGCCTCATATCCGTCGCCGACACCAATCAGTGCATCGTCCATGTGGCTGTATTGCGGGTAGGTATTCACTACGGTCTCAAACCGCGCAATCGACGCCGGCCAGTTCTCGTGCGAAGCGTAGAAAGCTCCCAGTTCCGATTCCCGCGTTGCCATTACTTCCTGCACTTCACGCAGCTTCTGCTGACCTTCTTTCAGCAACACCGCCGGCGCATCCGGATACTGCTTCAACATCGTCCGGTAGGCATCCTCCGCCTTTGTCGCCTTCGTGTAATCGCGGTCAGGCACATCCATTTGCTTGAAGTAGATATCGCCCACGCGCATCTGGGCTTCAGCCGCCTCAGGTGCATTCGGGAAGAAGGTAATAAAGTCGGTGTACTCCTGCTCGGCCTGCGCCAGCGCAGCCGTTCCGCCCTCGTGGTACCAGCAATCGGCAACCGCCAGCTTGGCGCGCATCTGGTACTGCGAGTCCGCATATGTATTCAGCAGGGTCTGCAGGTCGAGCCGGGCCACGTCATAGTGACCGCTCTTTTCCTGGGCCAATGCTTTGTCGTAAAGCTGCTTATCGGGCAGCTGGGCATCCTTGCCGATCAGCGGGTTGTACTTGGCTTCTTCCTTGTTGGCAGCTTTGGTGTCCTTGGTCTGGACAACCCTGTCTTCCTTGGCGATACGACCGTGCTTCTTCGGTGTCGTATTGGTCACCGTCGCATCCGCTGTCGCAGGAGATGTCGCATCGGCCGGGGTCTGCGTGGCTGCTGGTGCAGTGCTCTGGGTCGCATCCTGTGCATTAATTGCCTGAGTCCCGGTCAACATCGCTGCAACTGCCAGCCCTGCTATCCAGCTTGATCGCCGGCTCGTGAAAAAGCTTCCAAACCCTGTCCGCATTGCTACTCCATCCCCCGCAGAAGAAGCTGCGGGTCCTGCCGTTATTCTAGTCGTCCAACGGGAAAATCGCATTCTTCCGCCTCAAAATTGTCGCCCTGATTGGAACGAAGGACCTGCTAGTGGAGGAACTAAACTCCCGCAGCCCGGGCAATGCTCAGAAATTCCTGCGCATTCTTTTCTGTCTTTCCCGGTTCAAAAATCGCTGACCCGGCAACAAGCATGTCCGCTCCAGCTTCGACGACGCTCGCCACCGTATCGTGAGCGATTCCACCATCAACTTCTATCCGGAAATTCAGCCCCATCTCGGCGCGCAGCTCCCGTAGACGGGCAATCCGCTCAATAGCCCGCGGCAGAAACTTCTGCCCTCCAAAACCTGGATTCACGCTCATTACCAGCACATGATGAACCATCGGAAGGACTTCCACCAGCATCCCCACCGGAGTCGCCGGGTTCAAAACCACCCCTGCCTGCATCCCGTGATCGGCGATCAACTGCAGCGTACGGTTCAAATGGCGACAAGCCTCTACATGCACCCCGATCATGTCCGCCCCAGCCTCGGCAAACGCCGGAATAAACTCATCCGCATTCTCGATCATCAGGTGGCAGTCCAGCGGCAGCTTGGTTATTGGACGGATCGCCTTCACCACCGGCGGTCCAAACGTAATATTTGGCACAAAATGCCCATCCATCACGTCGACATGGACAATCGTTCCCCCGCCCTTTTCGGCCAGCGCAATTTCGTCCGCAAGATGCGCAAAATCCGCCGCCAAAATCGAAAACGCCAACTCAATCACAGCTTTACTCCTGCATTTCTGAATCCACCCGAGTTTATCAGCCATGACTGCTTCGAATGTCTTCCTCGGCATTCGCCGACAGCGGTCGAATTAGCCATACAGCCGCTGCGGCGGCAAGAAGCGAAAGTCCCGCCCCGATTTCCAGCACCAGCCGGAAAGAGCTCTCAAAAGCGCTATCCACCACATCTCTCCCGGCTTCCGTTTGTGTCCGTATGTCGCCCAGCTGCGCTCGTTGAGCGTAGATTTCGATTTGCGCCGTCTTTGGAATGTTTGATTTACCGAGCTCTTCACTTAGACGATGGCTGAACTTCGCATTGAACGCGATGCCGGCCAGAGCCAGGACCACAACACCTGCTCCGCGGGACACTGCATTGTTCACCCCGGAAGCCGATCCCGCCCGGTCGCCCGTGGCCGAATTCATCGCAAGCGCCGTTAGCGGCGCGACTGTCACCGCCATCCCAAAACCCATAACCACGATGCCCGGAAACAGCGTTCTCCAATAGCTGCTTCCATTGGTGTTCAAAAGTACCAGCAGATAGCCCGCAGCTACCATCACCGGTCCGGCAACCAGCGGCAGCCGAGGCCCATAACGGATCGGCAAACCACCCGCCCACCGCGAAAGCAGGCCAAGCAGCACCGTTACCGGCAGCAGAATAGCGCCTGCTTCCGTCGGCTGATAACGGTCAACCTGGATCAGCTTCTGCGGCAGATAGTAGATGACGGCAGTCAGTCCGCCATACAGGAAAAAAGTACACAGATTCGCCCCGCTAAAGTTGGCGGAGCGAAACAGCTCCAGCGGCACCATCGGATTCTCCACGCGATGCTCCACCACCACAAACACAACCAGCAGAAGCGCTCCAAGGCAGCCAATCAGGCGATCATGCGGAAACGCGTTGGGTGCTTCGACAAGGGCAAAGGTCGCCGCGCCAAGTCCCAGTGTCGCCAGCATCGCACCCAGCCAATCAAGCGGTCCGGATGCCTCTTCGCTGAGCGTTTCCGGCACTTTCCACAGCGTGATCGCTATCGCCACAAAAGCAAGCGGAAGATTGATCAGGAACACCCAACGCCACGACGCGTGCTGCACAAGCCAACCGCCCAGCACGGGGCCGATTGCGATCATCACCGCGCTCGCCGCCGACCATGTGCCGATAGCCTGGCCTCGCGTTTCCTCAGGAAACGCGCCGGTGATCAGTGCAAGGCTTTCTGGCACCAATAACGCAGCGCCAATGCCCTGAAACGCTCGCGCCAGAATCACGCTATGGATCGATCCTGCCAGGCCACACCACAACGAACCCGCCGAAAAGATCACCAC
>Ga0302313_10003427_pt1 | contig 10420 bp, 11 predicted proteins | sample III_Palsa_N2_2_FD_200454 | JGI IMG/M metagenome (GOLD analysis project Ga0302313, IMG submission 200454) | Peat permafrost microbial communities from Stordalen Mire near Abisko, Sweden - III_Palsa_N2_2 | ecosystem: Environmental > Terrestrial > Soil > Palsa > Peat permafrost | place: Sweden...
GCAAGAGATTTCCGAAAAGCAATGGCGGGTGGGGCTATGCGGTATTCAACTATGATGCCGCATCGGACACTTTCTCGCCCGATCCCAAAAGCCTCTCAGACTGCGGCAACACGTGCCATACAGCCGTAAAGTCGAAGGACTACACCTTCCATCCTTACGAGAAACGTTGAACCGTGGCTACTCAAATCCATTGCGCGCGCACTTAAGCCGATCTGAAAGGAAACTATGAGCACAGCTACAGCTACTGCCGTTACCACCTGGAACGTCGATTCGAAGCACTCAGTTGTCGAGTTCAAGGTCAAGCACATGATGATTTCCAACGTGAAGGGTCACTTCACCGCCGTAACCGGCACGCTATTGCTGAATGAGGCTGACATAACGCAGTCGAGCGTGGAGGCGTCGATCGAGATTGCGTCGATTCACACACGCGATGAGGAGCGCGACGCTCACCTCAAGGGTGCGGACTTCTTCGATGCTGAGCAGTTTCCGACGATGCAGTTCAAGTCGACGCACATCGCATTGAAGTCGGATGGAGAACTCATAGTCACGGCGGACCTGACGATTAAGGGTGTCACCCGTAGTGTGCAGTTCGTTGTGGAGGGACCGACTCCGGAAACGAAGGACCCGTGGGGCAATACACGCATTGGTGTGGCGGCGACCGCGAAGATCAATCGTAAGGACTTTGGACTGACCTGGAACGCGGCGCTCGATGCCGGCGGGTTGGTGGTAGGCGAGGAAATCGGCATCGCTCTGGATCTGGAGTTTGTGAAGCAGGCGTAAAGCGGCGCCGGAGGCTGAGCCTCCGGCCTGCGTTAATGCAGACTAGCGTCCTGTTAGTTTGTCCAGATGCTCGGGGTAACGATTTCCTTCTACCGGTACCTTTGAAATCGCATCGTTGATCCCTTGAAGATCCGAAGCAGACAGTTCAAGCGAGACCGCGCCGTTGTTTTCTTCCAGGCGCGAGAGCTTGGTGGTTCCGGGAATGGGAACTATCCAGGGCTTTTGCGCGAGCAGCCAGGCCAGGGCAATCTGCGCGGGCGTTGCGCTCTTCTGTTTTGCGATTTCCCCCAGCAGATCGACGAAAGCCTGGTTGGCTTTTCGCGCTTCGGGCGAGAAGCGTGGAAGCTGGCTACGGAAATCCGTTTTGCCGAGCTCGGTTTTGTCATCCATTTTGCCGGTCAGGAAGCCCTTGCCCAATGGGCTGTATGGGACCATTCCAATGCCAAGTTCTTCGAGCAAAGGGATGATTTCCTCTTCGGGCTTGCGCCACCAAAGCGAATACTCGCTCTGAAGCGCGGTGACAGGCTGAACTGCATGGGCGCGTCGAATGGTTTGTGCGCCTGCTTCAGAGAGGCCAAAGTGTTTTACCTTGCCCGCCTGAATCAGATCCTTGACAGCGCCGGCGACATCTTCGATGGGGACATCGGGATCGACGCGGTGCTGATAAAAGAGGTCGATGGAATCGATGTTCAGGCGCTTCAGCGAGGCGTCGGCAACTTGCTTGATGTGGTCGGGGCGGCTGTTGAGCGCGCCGATGTTGGCCTTGCCGTCCGGACCGATGTCGAAGCCGAACTTGGTGGCGATGACGACTTTATCGCGGATAGGCGATAGGGCTTTGCCTACAAGGACTTCGTTGGTGAATGGGCCATAGATCTCTGCGGTGTCAAAGAAGGTGATGCCCATGTCGACGGCCTTGTGCATGAGGTCGATCATTTCGTTCTCGTCGTGCACGACGCCATAGGAGAAGCTCATGCCCATGCAGCCCAGGCCGAGTGCTGATACTTCCAGATTGCTTTTACCGAGTTTGTGCTTTTGCATGATGAGCTCCGTGTGGGGGTGAAACGTTATTGTTGCTGTTCAGCGAAGGCCTTGCGAGCGAGGGCGATGGCTAATTCAAAGCCGGAGAAGCGCGATGGTTTTCGCGCCATACGCCCGGTGGAACTCCTTCCCAGGTGCGAAAGGCGCGGATGAAGGAGCTTGAGTCTTCGTATCCAAGCAGGTAGGCGGCTTCGTTCAGTTCGAGGACGGAATTGCCGAGATAGTGCCGAGCCATTTGATGACGCGCTTCGTCGAGCACACGCTGATAGTTTGAGCCAGCCTCCTGCAAGCGGCGCTGCAGTGTGCGAGGGCTTACATGGAGGTCGCGCGCGATGTCTTCAACGTTCGGACGATGGCCGGTGAGCCGCTGCTGGATGGCATCGCGGACAAGTTCGGAGAAGCTGTTTTCGGTGGTGAATTTCTCCAGTTCGCGATCGAACTGCGGAGCGAGCATTTCGAGCAGCTCTGCATTGCGAGTGACGAAGGCGCATTGCGCATCGCTGGCACGGTAGACGATGGCGTTGTGCGGCGTTCCCGTGACGACAGGGCATCCGAAGTGACGTTCGATCAGTTTGCTGTGCGCCCGGGGAATCATCAGCTCGATGCGGATGGGCGAGATGTTTGTTTTGCTGCCGTGGCGAGCGATGGTCTGCACCCATGCGAAGCAGTACTCGATGAGGACGAGGGGTTCGGTGTCCGCTGCAAGTAGCCAATGGAAACGAATGATCCATTCGTCGTCCACGACTTCGTGCAATATCTTCTCGGGACAGGTGAGTTGTTTGTAGCGCGCCATATGTTCCACCGCGGACCCGAGATTATCCGTTGAGAGTGCTGCGATGGCGCTCGGATGAAAGTACTCGATCCGCGTTTCCGCACCGAGCTTGAGGCCGATTGCAGGATCGGACGTGACCTCGCCCATAGCCCGCCAGAAGGCGAACAGTTCGTCGGTGGTAACGAGGACGCGGGTTTCCTGAAAGAGATTCTGAGGGAGCCCGGCTCTGCGCAATACGGCAGAGACGGGCACACCCAGTTCTTCTAATCGGATAGCAAGGTTGCCGGAGAGTCGGAAGTGCTTATTCATAGGTTTATTCGGACTTGAGCGATGCCATATCGATAGAGAAGCGATACTTTACATCGGATTTGAGAAGCCGCTCATAAGCCTCATTGATTTGTTGGATGGCGATGACTTCGACGTCGGAAGTAATGTTATGCGTCCCGCAGAAATCGAGCATCTCCTGGGTTTCGGCGATGCCGCCGATGAGCGAGCCGGAAACGCTGCGACGACCGAAGATCAGCGCGAAAGAACTGAGAGCGAGCGGTTTTTCCGGTGCACCGATGAGCGTGATATTGCCATCATTGGTGAGCAACTGGATGTAAGCGTTGATGTCGTGGTCGGCAGAGACAGTGTCGAGGATGAAATCGAAGCTACCTGCGTGCTTTTGCATCTCAGCCGAATTGTTGGAGAGAACAACTTCGTCTGCGCCGAGGCGCAGTGCGTCTTCGACCTTGCTGGGCGATGTGGTGAAGACGACGGTGTGGGCTCTTAGGGCATGAGCGAACTTGACGCCCATGTGCCCCAGGCCGCCGATGCCGACGACACCGACTTTCTTGCCCTTGGTGATGCCCCAGTGGCGCAGGGGCGAGTAGGTGGTGATCCCGGCACAGAGCAGGGGAGCAGCTGCGGCGAGATCAAGGTGAGCAGGGATGCGGAGAACGAAGCTCTGGTCGACGACGATGCTGTCGGAGTAGCCGCCATAGGTGACGCCGCCGCTGTGCTTGTCGGGCGAGTTATAGGTAAGGACCATGTTGTGGCAGAACTGCTCGAGGCCTGCCTTGCAGGAGCGGCAGGTGCCATCGGAGCCAACCATGCAGCCAACGCCAACGGTGTCGCCGGCTTTGAACCTGGTGACCGCTGAGCCAACCTTGGTGACACGTCCAACGATTTCGTGGCCCGGGACGCAGGGGTACGCGGTCTGCATGATGCTTGACCACTCATTGCGGGCCGTGTGGAGATCGGAGTGGCAGACGCCGCAGAAGAGGATTTCGATCTGAACATCGTTTTCGCTGGGATCGCGCCGCGCGATCACTGAGGGGGCTAGCGGCGATGTGGCGCTGGTGGCGGAGTAGGCTTTCGCGTTGAACATTGCTCTACAGTAGATGTTCGGGGCGTGCCTCAATATGCAAAATACGCCATTGTGCCTGCAAAATACGCCATTCGGTGCGGCTGTATCCATCATTCGCGACGAGTGCGCACGTGGAATGGGATGTTCCCGTTCTGCTGACTGAAAGCGCGTTATTGGGATTAACTATTACTGAATCTGCACGAGTTCACCTTCGCCGTGGCCGGCGCCGCCCGGGGTGATGGTGGTGTGCTGCGGGGCGCGCCAGTGGTCGATGTAGCTGACCTGGTGGACGCAGCTGATGGTGCAGTTGGGAGCGCAGGATTTTTCGGTGAGGAACTCGCGCTTGACGATTTCGGTAGTGTAGTCGGCGATGGGGATGCCGGGGTAGCCGCGCTGCTGCGAGCAGTAGCTGACGATGCCGTTCTCGTCGACGTAGAGATAGCGCGAGCCTGCGCGGCAACGCCAGTCGTTGGGCTTGCCGTTGGCGATGGCTTCCTGAAAGCCGTTGAAGCGTGAGTAGCTGCGGCGGGTAAGGCGGCGGACTTCGTCCCAGACCTTGCGTTCTTTGTCGCCAAGGGGTTTCAGTTGGCCGCTGCCGTCGTGGATGATGCCGATGGTGGAGCTGAAGCCGAGAGCCAGCGCGCGCTTGGAGATGGTGAGTGCGTCTTCTGGGTTGGCTGTGCCGCCACCGACGACGGAGTTGATATTGACGTGGAAGTCGGCGTGCTCGGCAAGCATCTGGAGCTTCTTGTCGAGGACCTTGAGAGACTTCTTCGAGACGTCGTCGGGCATAACGTTGTCGATGGAGATCTGCATGTGGTCGAGGCCCGCGGCGTTGAGGCGCGCGATGCGGTCGGGCATGAGGAAGTAGCCGTTGGTGATCATGCCAGCGATGGCGCCGGTCTTGCGGATCTGGCGGATGACATCGTCGAGCTCGGGGTGCAAGAGCGGCTCGCCGCCGGAGATGGTGATGACCGAGGTGCCGAGGCGGCCGAGGTGGTCGACGCGGCGCCGCATTTCGTCGATGGGTACAGGGTTGGAAACGTCGTCGAACTCGTTGCAGTAGGTGCAGGCCAGGTTGCAGCGGCGCATGGGCACGATGTGCGCCATGTACGGGTGGCTCGTGGAGGCGACCGCGGAAGCAATGGAGCCGAGTTCGCGGAGCTTGCGGCTGGCAGCAATGAGGCGGCGGCGCGCGGTCATGCGGCGGGCTTGCGCCGGAAGAGCGGGAGCGGTTCCGGGTGTCGGTTTCTGCGAGGTGGTTTCGGGCTGTGCTTCGACGGGCATGCAGCTTTTATTCTATCGCGTTGGGGTAAATCAGGCGGCGATCTTTAGCGGGCGGACAGCACGACGCTTCGCTTGCGAGGCCTGCCAGAAGTCGTGGTCGTTCTGCATCTTGAACCAAATGTCAGGGGCATCCTGATTGAAAGCCTGGCTTAGTTTGATGGACATCTCGGGCGTAATACCGGCGTGTTGGTTGAGAACCCGCGAGAGTGTCACCCGCGAAACGCCAATGTGGGCGGCAAAGGCGGTGACGGACATCGGTATATTTTCAATGGCTTCTTTGACAATACGGCCGGGGTGCGGCGGGTTATACATGCGCATGGGATTCTCCGATGAAGCGTTAGTGGTAGTCCTGGTAATCAACCAGAATGGCGTTCTCGCCTTCGAAACGGAATGTAAGTCGCCAGTTTCCGTTTACTCGCACGCTCCAATGACCTGCGAGCTTACCTTGTAATGGGTGAAGATGCCATCCGGGGAGATTCATCGCTTGAGGACTCGGCGCGCGGTTCAGGGCTTCAAGCTTTGCCGCATGAGCGGGCTGGATGCCGCGCTTTGAACCTGTCTTGAAGAATCCTTCGAGGCCCGTATGACGGAAGCTTTTGATCACTTTCTTTTTGTAACGCGTAACGTTACGCGTGTCAATCTATTCGATGCGAGTATGCTGGAATATCGAGGAGGAGTTTTGTATGCCGCGTGAGATTGATTGGACAGACACGGAAGAGATTGGGATTCAGCTACAGGAGATGTTTCCGGATACCGATCCGTACTCGGTGAGGTTTACGGACCTGCATAAGTGGATTACGCAGTTGCCGGGGTTCGTGGGTGATGCGGCGAAGTCGAATGAGGGAATTCTGGAGGCGATCCAGACGGCGTGGCATGAGGAGTATGTCGACGCAAAGGACGCGTAGTGAAGATACTTTTGTGGCTTGGAATTGTCCTCGTCGTTCTTGGCCTTGGGAGCCTCCTGCGGACATTTTGGGCGGTGCAGCGTTTCAACACACAGGGTGTAGGTGCCGTAGCGGGAGGAGGCGGTCCAGTTGCGTTGCTCTTGCTTGGAGTGGCGCTCCTTAGTGTCGTGATGGTCGTCCGCGTGATACTGCGCTAAGACTTGCGCCTGCGGAGAATCTGCGCGGGCAACGTCGATTTGGTGAGCAGTAGGACCGTGATTGCGGCGATAGCCCACGCAATACTGCCGACGACGATGATGAGGATATCGCCCGGGTGGGTGGTGACTGGTGGCAGGTGATGGGCGAGGATGTAGGCGGCAGCCAGCGCGGCGATGGCAGCTGCGGCGGCACGAGTGAGTTCGCCGAATTCCAAATGGGTTAGCGAGACCAGGCGTTTTTTGTGCAGCAGGATGGCGAGGCTCGCTGTCTGGGCAAGGATGCCGATGTCCGACGCGATGGCGAGACCGGTCATGCCCATTGCCTGGAAGAGGCCGGCGTACATGGGGATCGATAGCACGGTGATGATGGTGCCGGTGATGGCGGGTGTCTTCGTGTCACTGGCGGCGTAGAAGGCGCGGGCGTAAATGCCTTGCACGGCCCAGAGCGCGAGCGTGATGGCGAGGATCACGAAGAGGCGCGTGGTGCCGGCGGCGTCGGCGCGGTGGAACTTGCCACCGCGGAAGAGGTCCATCAGCCAGGGGGCGAGGGCGATCATCCACGCGGAAACCAGGAGCCCGACGGCGAAGAGGCGGCTGACGCTGCGGCCGACCGAGGCAGAGAAATCATACGCGCGGCCCTGCTGGAAGAGGCTGGCAAAGAACGGAAGTGAGGCTGCGCCGGCGGCGGGGCCGATCACGTTGAACGGCGCGTTGAAGAGGTCTTTGGCGTTGGAGATGAGCGTGATGCCGCCGACCTGGAGTGAAGCGAAGTACTTGAGGAAGATGCCATCGAACATAACCAGCGAGACGCCGATCATCAGCGGCAGGGATAGCTTAAGCCACTCGTGAAAGGCCGGGTCTTTGAAGCCGACGAGAGGGCGATAGCGCAGGCCGGTGCGAAAAGCGCCGAGCGAGTTCAAAAACGCGGAGCCGATGACAACACCGCCGAGGACGCCCCAGGCCAGCGAGTAAACACCCAGCTGTTTGTGCAGGAAGAATGCGCCGGTGAGGATTCCGATGTTGTAGAGCAGCGGCGTAAAAGCCTGGTAGAGGAAGATTTTGCGGACCTGCAGGCGCGAGCTCATCACGGAGCCGATGAAGAAGAAAAGCTGCGCGGGCAGAATGATGCGCGTGAGCGAGGCGCAAAGTGCGGCGCGAACGGGATCGGTGCGGAAGCCTTTGTTGGCCAGCCAGACGTATTGTGGTGCGAAGATTTCTCCCAGCAACACCCCTGCGCCGAGGACAACAAGCATCGTGGTGAGGATGACCGAGAGCGCGCGGTCGCCGCCTTCGTCGTCGCCGGATTCGCGGTAGCGGTTGAGGACGGTGATCAGCGAGATCGACGCTGCGCCGCCGATGAGGAAGTAGTTGATGAGGTCTGGGAGCGTGAAGGCGGCGCGGTAGGCGTCCTGTTCGATGCCCGCGCCGAAGAGTAGATTGACGTACTTGATGCGGACGAGGGCGAGCACGCCGGAAAAGAGCGAACTCGCCATGAGGAGCATGGTGGCGGAAGCGGCGGTGTGGCCCTTGGATTTTTGTGACGGCATGGAAACCCGGGTCCCGGAAGCGGAACCCAGGGCACCCGCATTGGTGGCGGGCGTCGCTGGATCGTTGCTGGGGGTCATTCGGACGCTTCGGGCTCGGTGGTGAAGTCGCTGCTGAAGAGATCGCGCTGCTCAAGCTGCAGGCGTGGGCGCTCGACGGCGACAGGCGTGGGCTTCGGTTCAAGAACAAGGCGCGGACGCATGGCTTTGATCTTGCCGGGTGCGGCGGCGGGTGTCGTCGCAGGCGCAAAGGAGGTGATGGGGCGCGAGAGCATGCCGAGCAGTGCGTTCATCTCGTTGCGCAGGGATTGGAGCTGATTTTCGCGATGAGTGCCCGAGACCGGTGGGCGAACTTCGACAGGGCGCGGTTCAAGGATAGGCTCAGGCGCGATGGATTCGGGGGATTTGGCGTCGGTTTTGAAGACCTGGCGAGCGCCGGGGATCGTGTAGCCCTGGTCGTAGAGGAGGCTTTTGATGCGGAGGGCCATTTCGACGTCGCGCTTGCGGTAGAGGCGCTGGCCGGTGCCGCCTTTATTGGGCTTGAGCTGGGGGAACTCGGTTTCCCAGAAGCGCAGAACGTAAGCGGGCACATCGCAGAGCTTGGCGACGTCGCCGATCCGGAAGTAGAGCTTGTCCGGGATTTCGGGGGTCACGATTTTTCGGATTGGCTGGTGAGAACCCATACGTTTTGAGACTAGCAAGCCACTTGCTGCACGGAGGCTGCTGGGATTGAAGTATAGGACTGGAAGTGGGTGAAAAAGAAGTGTTTTCGGCGGTACTCCCCAACGGTTGGCCAGTTTTGACAGAAGGCTTCAAATTTGTCGGCGAGAGATGAAAGTAGATTTGGTCTTCGAAGCTAGAATTTATGGAACCGCATGCCACTTTACACAGACGCTCTAGAGCTGATCCGAGCACAACTTGAAAGCATAGCCCGCGGAGAAAAGCCTCCGGCGATCGTTGTTGGCACTCTGACTGACGGGCAGCTCCATTCCATCAATCAATCGCGTCGCGAACGAAAAAACCATCTTGGTCAGTCCGATCCATTTCCTCCGATTAAAGCTGAGATTGTTATGGTTGGCCGACATCTTTACAACAGCCGCGTCGTCAAAGACGGTTAACCATAGAGGATGTGTTGATGCAGATCGCTAATGCGCTGGACGAGCGTTCTAGGCACGTCCAAACGCAGAGAGCGACGCTGATTCAGGATCGCGTCGGCAGAACGAACAGCTATGGTGAATTTGTCAGAGATGAAGCGGTGTTGGAGTGCTCGGCCAAGTATCCAAGGCCGGAATTACTTTCGGTGATTCCGAAAGGAGAAATTGCTCCAAACGAACGAAAGGCCATGCCTCGCAGCACAGCCTCATCGTCCTAAATTTGAGCGACTCGCCCGGGTAACGAAAAGTTTCCGGCGCCCCAGCCGCTCACTTACTAGTGTATCGGACGTGTCAAGCTTTTCGCTACCCCACCAATGGTTGGCGGCGTTCGACTTTGCCATTGGCGGCGCGTTCGTACTGTTTAGGCCAGGAACCGGGTTGGTGGAGCCTTTCGGCGGCGCGGAGGGGCCAGTAGGGGTCGCGGAGGAGCTCGCGGGCGAGCAGCACCACGTCGGCCTGGCCGGTGCGGATGATCTGGTCGGCCTGGGCAGGTTCAGTGATCATGCCGACGGCGCCGGTCGCAATGCCAACCTCGCGGCGGATGCGCTCGGCGAAGGCGACCTGGTAGCCGGAGCCGATAGGAATCTGCTGGCGATGGTCGAGGCCACCGGAGGAGCAGTCGATGAGGTCGATGGACTCGGCTTTGAGGAGCTTGGAGAATTCGATAGATTCGTCGACAGTGAGACCACCCTCGACCCAGTCGGTGGCGGAGATGCGAATCCAGACGGGAAGATCGGCGGGAAAACTGTTGCGGACTGCGCGAACGATTTCCAGCGGGAACCTTGCGCGATTGGTAAGGCTGCCGCCGTACTCGTCGGTGCGCTTGTTGGAGAGCGGTGAGAGGAATTCGTGGGTAAGGTAGCCGTGGGCGGCGTGGATTTCTACGAGCAGGAAGCCGGCTGCCGCGGCGCGTTTGGCGGCGGCGGCGAAGTCGGCGAGGATTTTGTCCATGCCGGCGCGGTCGAGTTCGTGAGGGAGCGGGAAGTCCGCCGAGTAACGCTCGGCTGAGGGGGCGACCACGTTGTCCCAGCCGCCTTCGCTGGCGGGGATGGCGACCGGCTTTTCCCAGCCGCGGGGCATGCTGGCTTTGCGGCCGGCGTGGGCGAGCTGCGTGCCCGGGACGGCACCGTGCTCGCGGAGAAATTTGGTGATGCGGGTGAGAGCAGGGATGTGGTCGTCGGACCAGATGCCCAGGTCGCCGGGTGAGATGCGGCCTTCCGGGCTGACGGCGTTGGCTTCGGTGATGACCGCGCCTGCGCCGCCGATGGCGCGTGCACCGAGGTGGACGAGGTGCCAGTCGGAGGCCAAGCCGTCGACTGAGCTGTACTGGCACATGGGCGAGCACGCGATCCGATTCGGGAAGGTGACCGAGCGCTGCGTGAACGGCGAGAA
>Ga0302313_10003428_pt1 | contig 10420 bp, 12 predicted proteins | sample III_Palsa_N2_2_FD_200454 | JGI IMG/M metagenome (GOLD analysis project Ga0302313, IMG submission 200454) | Peat permafrost microbial communities from Stordalen Mire near Abisko, Sweden - III_Palsa_N2_2 | ecosystem: Environmental > Terrestrial > Soil > Palsa > Peat permafrost | place: Sweden...
AAGTCGACCACGATGAAAGCGCTGATGGGCATGCTGCCGTCGCGACAGGGGGCGATCAATTTCCGCGGGCACGACATCGCGAAGTTGCCGCCGTATCGTATTGCGCGGCTCGGCATGGGCTTCGTGCCGGAAGACCGGCGCGTGTTTGGCGATCTGACGGTCATGGAGAATCTCGATACCGGCCGCCAGCCGCCGCGCGACGACGCGCCGCGCTGGACGCCTGAAAAGCTGTTCCGGTTGTTTCCGAATCTCGGCGAGATGCCGAATCGACCGGGCAGCCAGATGAGCGGCGGCGAGCAGCAGATGCTCACCGTGTCGCGTACGCTGATGGGCAATCCCACGCTGGTCCTGCTGGATGAACCGTCGGAAGGCGTGGCGCCAATCATCGTTGAACAGATGGCGAACATGATTCTCGAGTTGAAGCGCGAAGGGCTGTCTATCCTGCTGTCCGAGCAGAACATGCATTTCGCCGAGCTCGTCAGCGACCGTGCGTATGTGCTGGAAAAAGGGCAGATACGGTTCAGCGGCACGATAGACGAGCTCGCCCGCGACGAAGCGGTCCGGCGGGCCTACCTGAGTGTTTAAGCGTGTTCAAGCGCGAACAGCCAAGCAAAGATCGACCAAGGGTATCCTTCAATCAGCCTTAGCCATGTCAGTTAGCATTCAACCTAGCCGCTTTATCCGGAGAGAAAAACTATGACCACGCGTGTTGGATCGTTGCTGCGCTTAACCGCCTTCATGGTTGCGCCCCTGGCCACCGCCTTAGTGTCGGTCGGCGCTGCCGCTCAGACCATCAAGATCGGCGAGATCAACAGTTATAAAGCGCAGCCTGCGTTCCTCGGCCCGTACAAGAACGGCTGGAACATGGCACTCGACGAGGTCAACGCGGCGGGTGGCATCAATGGCAAGAAGCTCGAAGTCGTCTCGCGCGACGACAACGGCAACCCGGGCGATACGGTTCGCGTGGCGCAGGAATTGGTAACGGGCGAACAGGTCTCCCTGTTGTTTGGCGGCTTCTTGTCGAACACCGGCCTGGCGCTTGCCGACTATGCCAAGCAACGCAAGGTTTTCTTCCTGGCTGCTGAACCGCTGACCGACAAGATCGTCTGGCAGGACGGCAACAAGTACACATACCGGCTGCGTCCATCGACGTATATGCAGGTCGCGATGCTCGTGCCCGAAGCCGTCAAGCTGCATAAGAAACGCTGGGCGGTTGTCTATCCGAACTATGAATATGGCCAGTCCGCCGTGGCGACGTTCAAGCGGTTGCTGAAAGCAGCGCAGCCTGACGTTGAGTTCGTTGCTGACCAGGCGGCCCCGCTTGGCAAGCTGGATGCCGGCGCCGTTACGCAAGCGCTGGCGGACGCGAAGCCCGATGCAATCTTCAACGTCGAGTTCGGTGCCGATCTGGGCAAGTTCGTGCGTGAGGGCAATACGCGTGGTTTGTTCAAGGATATTTCAGTGGTGTCGTTGCTGACAGGCGAGCCTGAATACCTCGATCCGCTCGGGTCCGAGGCGCCGGTCGGCTGGATCGTGACGGGGTATCCGTGGTACTCGATCGATACACCTGCTAACCGCAAATTTGTCGCGGCTTATGAGACCAAGTATCACGACTATCCGCGGGTGGGATCGGTGGTGGGATATTCGGCGTTGATGTCGATTGCAGATGGCTTGAAGAAGGCGAAGTCGACCGATCCGGACAAGCTTGCCGCGGCGTTCAAGGGGCTTTCCGTTGATACACCGTTTGGTCCGATCACGTACCGCGCGCAGGACAACCAGTCGACGATGGGCGCGTATGTGGGTACCACGGCGGTGAAGGACGGCAAGGGCATCATGACGAACTATCGATACATCGATGGCGCGAGCGTCCAGCCCTCCGACGCGGAAGTGGCGAAGTTGCGCGCGGCGGATTGAGTTGATGCGCTGTGTGTGAAAACGGCCCGCGTTAGCGGGCCGTTTTCGTTGGTGGGGCAGTCGAGGGACCTCCTTTCGGATGTTGCTGGCATCGGTCAAATCGGTTGATACGGTAAAAAGCACTTGACCGATACCGGAAACGGCCTGATATGTACATATCACGTCGGTGTACATAGGAGTGTAGGAATGGCTGCTGCAACGGAACGGATTGTCGTCCGGGTGACGTCGGTTCAAAAACGCGCGATTGCGCGCACCGCCAAGCGTCTCGGACTCAACGTGAGTGAATTGATGTGCCGGGCGGTGCAGGGCATCACGTCGTTGGACGATGAAGAAAATATTAATGGGCTGATCCGGCACGTGAATGTGTCCACGCAGGAAGCGAACGACGCACTCGATGATGCGTTGTCATTTGTCGCAGAATCGAACAAGCGGATCGCGGCGATGGCGGGAGGTTGCTAGTGGTGGGTGTAACCGAAAAGATGTGGGACGCTCACGACCGTTTTTAAAAATGAATGACAAGGTGCTGTCGCTGGCCGGTACGGTGAACGGCAGCAGCTAAAAACCGAGGGGCCCACCGAGTGCGTGATTCGTCTCGAGGCGACTCTGGAGCTGATGATGCGTACAACTAGCGGCACGAAGAAGATTCTGCGCTAACTGGAAGCAAATTAAGAAATGTTGAATATGAGGAACAATGGCATCCGCAACTGTGACATCGAAAGGGCAGGTGACGATTCCTCTGGCCGTTCGCAACAAGCTCGGGTTGGGTGCAGGGGACCGCATTGAGTTCATCTTCAACGACGAAACCGGGCGCTACGAAATTGTTCCTGCCAATCACTCAGTGACAGCGCTCAAGGGAATCATTCGCAAGCCTGCGGAACCAGTGTCGATAGAGGACATTAACTTGTCAATCAGCGAGCAGGGAGCATCGGCTCGGTGATCGGTCTCGATACGAACGTGTTGGTTCGCGGTTTCGCACAAGCCGCGGATTTTTGGGCTGACGTAGGCAACTGGAGCCCATCATGAAAACCATAATTCTGGGTGTCGCCTCGCGCGAAGCCGTCAACAAGCGGTTTTTGGCAGCGTTCGAAGGCAAGGCGCAAGGCGCATACATCACGTTCGAATCGCCGGAACTGCTGTTCCAGACGCTTACGCAAATGCGTTGGAACATCATCAAAGCCATCACGGGGACTGGGCCGCTATCGATTCGTGAGATTGCTCGTCGCGTGGGGCGAGACGTAAAGGCCGTGCATCGAGACGTGCATGCGTTGCTTGACGCTGGAGTGATCGAGCGTAACGCCGAGGGCGCGATAGTCTTCCCTTACGAGGCCGTCCACGTCGACTTCATGTTGCAAGCAGCATAGGAAGACAAGATCATCCCGGCATGAGCTTTAGCTACCGGGATTGCGAACGGAAGATTACGAAGGACTTTTCCAACGCGGTGTGCGTGCACTCGACCGCGGCAAAAGTAGCCGCTGAGATTTGGCACCTACGTTGGCAGATGTATAAGGGCGTATCCGGTGGGGTGCCGGGCACGCGCCCGATGAACCATAAGGATTACTCGCAAGTCATCTGCAATAACCAAACCCTCACGGACTAAGCTTCGAGATTTTCTGGCCCTGAATGCCCACCCCGGCCATCAGCCCTTGCTGGCCATAAATGAACGCATAGACGTCCGATTGCAGCGTAGTCGATGTCAACGACCGGGCCGTGCCGGAATCCACGACAACAACACTTGGACCCGCGCCAATCGACCAGCCGCCACTAGTCTGCAGATACTTGATGGCTGAATCGGTCGTGAGGAACATGGCTTCCTGAAACGATTGCGCGCCGGCCTGCAGCCCATACGAAACGGACGTTGCGTTGTAGTAGCCCATCACTTTCCCATCCGCGCCAAACATCACGCCGTTTCCTTCCTCTGCTCCGACGATCAAACCGGCCTTGAGTATCTCCGGAAATACGAGCACCGCCTTCGCCCGGGACTGGAGCAACTTTGCATTGGGCGTGGTGCTGTACAACTGCTGTAGCGCAGCGCGCGCCTTCGCCTCCAGATCGGGGTCAACCGCGTTGGTCGGGGGTATTTGTGAAGTCGAGCAAGAGGTCGCAAACAGCAAGAGCAGGTTAACGAGGATCAGTCTGATGCATTGGGCCATGAGGTCAACTCCGCTTGCAGATCGGCCGTATCCGGTTGGATGCGGCCTGGGGTGGTTCGCTGGGTGTTCGGTGCAGATGCGCTTTATCGGTGGGTGCGACGGTTAGCGTTTTTATTTGAAATGTGTCCCCGCGCGCGGGTGAATAACGTCAGTAAATGATCTTGACCAATTTCTGTTATTTGAAACGATTGAATAGTTAATGATCTTATTCGTAGCATTCAAGAAAACATTGCGCATGGAGACGATCGTGAACACGCTTGACAACGATAAGCGCTTTTAACGCCCCGCTCAGCCAGGACTGCGTCCCACTGGGCATAACCACCGCAGGATGATCGAAAAATTCAATCTGTAAAGACTCAGCGACCAAACCCGGCGGTTCTCTCTTTGATTAAATCGGGGTTTTAATAGGGTAGGAGGTTATATCAAGCATCGTAATTTGGCAAAGCATCAGAGGCTCAATAAATAATAGAATTAATATCGAAATTCGTTTCGGTATTTCAATTTCTAATACAACGAATATATTCACCAAAAACACAGATACAAACGCCCCCATCCGTTCCAAGCCTCGACGCAACCATAGCCAACCAGATCTGCCCGGCCGTTATGACGCGTTACCATGCCGGTTCGTCCTGACTTGCGACTTTTGCCGTGAACATCCGCTTCCTCGAAACCTTCGTGTGGCTCGCCAAACTCCAGAATTTCCGCCTCACGGCCGAGAAACTGCACACCACGCAAGCGGCGGTCTCAAGCCGGATCGCGTCGCTTGAGGAGAGCTTCGACGTCCGCCTGTTCGATCGCAACTCGCGCAGTGCCACGCTCACGCCGGCCGGCCGCAAGATGCTGGCCTATGCGGAGCGCATCGTGCGCCTTGGCGAGGAAATGCGCCGGGAAGTCGACGACGCAGACGCCGATGCAGGCCTGATCCGCATCGGGGTGATCGAGTCGATCGTGCATAGCTGGTTCCCGGCGTTGATGGCGCTCGTGCGCGAGCGTTATCCGCGGCTCGAAATAGAAGTCACCAGCGACACCACGATTCACCTGGCGAACCTGCTGCGTGGCGGTGAGATCGAGTTGATCCTGCAGACCGATGCAATCGCCGGCCCCGACTTCACGAATCTGCCGCTGTGCGAATTTCCGGTGCGTTGGGTGGCCAGTCCCAAGCTCGGGCTCTCGGGCCGGACCCTCGACCTCACGCAGCTCGCGGAGTTTCCCATCGTCAGCTTTTCGCGCCATTCCGGCCCGCACGCAACGATTGAGCAACTGTTCGCACTGGCAGTCGAGCGTCCCGCACGGATCAACTGCATCACGTCGGTGGCGGCAATGATCCGGCTGGTTGCCGACGGTTTCGGCGTGGCTGCACTGCCGCCCGCGATCATCCAGCGCGAGTTGCGCGAAGGGACGCTCGTGGTCCTCGACGTGAGCGCCGAGTTTCCATCGCTACCGCTGGTGGCGACGTGCCGGGCGCAGAGTCACCCGCTCGCCGCGCGTATTGCCGATCTCGCACGGCAAGCCGCGAGCGAGTTCGAAACAGCGCTTCACGCTGAGCCGGTTCCCGCTGCGAAGACCCCGGCCAAACGAGCGGCATCGCCGAAACGCGGCACCCGCAAGACTAGCGGCGCGCCGACGCCGTCGCCGGCGGGCAATGCTCGCAAGCCGGGCCGCACGCGTAAGTCGCCGGAAAGCAAGCCGCCGGAAAGCAAGTCATAAGGAAACTTGTTCGCGCCGTATTTGTTTTCTTGTTGGACCGAAGTACCCGCTGCTCGCGACACTGTTCCCATTACGAATCCACTTTCGCCAGGGAACAATCGATGAGCGCATCACAACCGCAGGGCCAGCTTTGCATCTGGACGGATACCGACCCCGATCCGGTACAGGAAGCCGATTTCAACGCGTGGTACGACCGTGAGCACATGCAGGAGCGCGTTGCGATTCCCGGCTTTCGCTACGCACGCCGCTTCAAAGCCACCGACGGCGGCCCGCGCCGCTACCTCGCTCTCTATGTGACCGAGTCGCTCGATGTCTTTCGCAGCGACGCGTATCAGCGCGCGTTCACTCAGCAAACGCCGTGGTCGCTCGGCAACTTTGCTCGGATGACCAACACGCAGCGACGCGTCGGCGAACTGACGCTTGAACAGGGTGATGGCGAAGGCGCATTTCTCGCGTTGTTCGTGCTGCCGCAGGACCGCGTTGAGGCAGCGTTGTTGAAGCCGCGCTTCGAAGCAGGCACGTGTCAACCCGGCATACATGCCGCACGGCTTTTTTGCACGGCGCCTGCGCTGTCGGTGTCGCTGACGGCGTCGAAGGGATCGGCATTGCCCGCTGCCGATGCGCTCGTGTTGATCGAAGGCAGCGACGCCGAGGCCACCCGTACGCTTGCCGAAACACTCGCGGACGGCGCCGAAGTCCGTACGTTCCAGATGCTCTGGCGCATTTCGGCCTGATCCCCCGTCGTCACGCTTATCCCGCTTTCATCATCCGAGGTTCTCGATGAACACACTTGCCCAGCAATCCGGTCTCGGTTCGCCGCACGTCGGACGCGGCCGTCTGGCGACGGCGAGCATGGTCGGCACGTCGCTAGAGTGGTACGACTTCACGATCTACAACACGCTCGCCGCACTGGTTTTCAATCACCTGTTTTTCCCTTCCGTGGATCCGCTCGCGGGCACCATTCTCGCGTTCTCGACGTATGCGGTCGGGTATATCTCGCGGCCGCTTGGTGGCGTGATCTTCGGCAATCTGGGGGACCGCATCGGCCGTCGTGCCGTCCTGATGCTCACGCTCGTGCTGATGGGTATTACCACGGCGCTGATGGGTTTCCTGCCGACGTACGCTGCCATCGGCATCTATAGCCCGATCCTGCTCGTCGCGTTGCGCTTTGTGCAGGGCATCGCCCTCGGGGGCGAGTGGGCCGGGGCCGTGTTGTTATCGATTGAACACGGCGATCAAGACAAGCGAGGCCTGAGCGCGTCGTGGACACAGGTCGGGCCATCGTTCGGCACGCTGCTTGGCACGGGTCTCATCGCGCTCATCACGCTCGCGGTCTCCCCCGACGACTTCCTCGCCTGGGGCTGGCGTTTGCCGTTTATCGCCAGCATGCTGCTGGTGGTTTTTGGCCTGTGGGTGCGGCGCGGCGTCGATGAAACGCCGCAGTTCGAACAACTGAGCCACGCCCATGCAACGGCGAAGGTACCGGTCGTTGAAGTACTCACTCAGCACTGGCGGCGTCTGTTGATCGCGGGCGGTTCACGGATCGGATCGGACGTGCTGTACGCGTTGCTGGTCGTGTTCACGCTGACCTATGTCACGACCGTTCTGCATCTCTCACGCACGACGGCGCTGACCGCCGTGCTGGTCGGTACCGCATGCAATGCGTTGAGCGTGCCGTTCTTCGGCGCGCTATCGGACCGGTTCGGGCGTCGGCCGGTCTATCTTGCGGGCGCGTTTGCCGCGCTTGTGTGGGCGTTCGTTTTCTTCGTGCTTGTCGATAGCGCGCAACCGTGGCAGATCGTGCTTGCCGTCGTGGTGGGGCTTGTGATCCATGCAGTGATGTACGGGCCGCAAGCCGCGTTCGTGACCGAGCAGTTTCCCACGCGCGTGCGTTATGCGGGATCGTCGCTCGCTTATACGCTCGCCGGCATTCTCGGCGGCGGCTTCGCGCCGCTCATCATCGTGAGCCTTTACAAGCACTACAACAGCTCGCTGGCGGTGTCGGTGTACGTGGCGGTTGCGGTGATTGTCACCGGTATTTCGTTGATCGTCGCGCGTGAGACCGCACGCCGGCCGCTGGAAAACTAAAGCGCTTCCTGTATTCGCGGCGCGTTGCCGTGCCGCGCTCATCTACTTAAGCTCCCTAATGACTACGCTTTCCTTCAATGTATTTCCCCTCGACGCAGCGGCTGTGTCGACCACGGCCAGCATAGATGACCTCGTGATCGCGGGCTGGGCAGGGCGCGATCACGCCGCAATCCAGGCGCATATCGATGAACTCGCGGCGCTTGGTGTAGCACCGCCATCGACTACGCCATGTTTCTATCGCTTGGCTGCCGGCCTGCTCACGCAGGACGAGACCATTGATGTACTCGGTGCGCACTCGGGCGGCGAAGTCGAATGCGTGCTGCTCGATAGTCCGCTTGGCACGCTGGTCGCTATTGGCTCCGATCATACGGACCGCGAAGTAGAGGCTTATGGCGTGGCGGTATCGAAGCAGGTTTGCGCGAAACCGCTGGGCCGCGATGCATGGCTTTATGCCGATGTCGCCGCGCATTGGGATCAGTTGACCATGCGCTCGTGGTTGAGCGGTGCCGACGGTGAGCGTCGTCTTTATCAATCGGGTGCGGTGAACGGACTGCTTGAACCGGCTGATTTATGGCGCAGGTTCGCGGGTGGACCAGCACTGCCCGCGAAGAGCGCGATGTTCGGCGGTACGCTTTCTGTGCACGGCGCGATTGCGGCGATGTCCTCGGGCGATGTCTTCGAACTTGAGCTCCACGATCCGGTCCTCGGACGCACTTTGAAACATCGGTATTCGGTGGCTTCGCTGCCGGTTGTCGCCTGACTTTTACTGGTTATTTTCCATGACGCTTTTCGCTCCCAAGACTCTGCTCGCCGACCTCGCCGCCATGCTTGACGCAGGCACTACGACCTCTCGCGAACTGACCGAAACCGCGTTGGCGCGAATCGCTGCCGATGGCGGAAATGGCGGCGCCGCGTTCTGTTTCGTCGATGCCGACGGCGCCCGTCGCCAAGCTGATGCCCTCGATACACTGCGCCGCGCCGGCACGCGCCTTTCACCGCTCGCGGGTGTGCCGGTATCGATAAAGGATCTCTTCGATGTACAAGGCCAGCCGACCCGCGCCGGTTCCCGCGTCCTCGCCGATGCTGCGCCTGCTCGCGCCGACGCGCCCGCGATCGCCCGGCTGAGGCGGGCCGGCGCGGTGCTGATTGGGCGCACGAACATGAGCGAGTTCGCATTCTCAGGGCTGGGTCTCAATCCGCACTACGGCACGCCCGCGTCGCCGTGGCGCCGTAGCGAACGACATGTGGCGGGAGGGTCATCGTCGGGGGCGGCTGTCTCGGTGGCTGACGGCATGGCGGCAGCGGGCCTTGGCAGCGACACAGGCGGATCGCTGCGGATTCCTGCCGCGTTCTGTGGGCTCACAGGTTTTAAACCGAGCGCGGGACGTGTGCCGACTGAGGGCGTGGTGCCGCTGTCGCCTACGCTCGATGTCGTCGGCGCCATTGCGCCAAGCGTCGCGTGCTGCGCGTTGATGGATGGCGTGCTCTCGGGTGCATCGTTCGACGCAAGACGGCCGCTTGCGGGCGCGCGGTTCGCGGTGTTACGCAACTATGTGATGGACGGTATCGAGCCGGAAGTCGCGCGGACCTATGAAGCGGCGTTGGACAAGCTTGCTCAAGCCGGCGCTCTGCTCACAGAAGTCCGTTTCGCACCGCTCGATTCGCTGCCTGCGATCAACACGTTTGGCTTCTCGCCGATAGAAGCGTTTGCTGCTCATCGCTCGCGGTTGGGATCTCAGGCCGATGCGTACGACCGGCGCGTGCTGGCACGGATCAGGCGAGGCGAGGCGGCATCGGCGGCGGATTACCTCGATCTGCTCGCGGCGCGGCGCAGGACCATCGCGGCGGCTCGGCAGTTCTTCGCCGGGTTCGATGCGTTCGTCATGCCGACCGTTCCTGTCGCGCCGCCAGCGATTGCCGCGCTTGAAGCCGATGACGCCGCGTTCGCCGCAGCCAACGCGCTCGTGCTGCGCAATCCAAGCGTGGTGAATTTTCTCGATGGCTGCGCGGTTTCAGTGCCTTGCCACAGAGAGGGGGATGTGCCGGTGGGGTTGAGCATCGGTGGATTTCATGGTCAGGACGAGATGATTCTCGCGCTGGCGGGAGCGGTGGAATGCGGCGTGTCCACATCCTGAAGGCGCGCTGCCAGTCGGCGCTGGCGCAGCCTGCCGAAATATGGCGCAGCGGGCGAGCTGGCCTGCGCCTGCCTGCGCGTTCAGGCCAGCAGCGACATGATGTGCATCGAAGATAACGACGGCGCGATCACCATGGCGGCGGTCAATCGGCTCTCGAAGGAGCGACTTCGTCAATGGTGATCCAGTAGGCAAGATCATCCGCGGCGACGGCTTCCTGCGTGGACTTGAACGGGCGGCAGTATGAGAGGTATATGGCTAACGCGCCGTCGTGACGTTTGGTTCTTTACCGCTCCTTGCGGTTTTTTTTCGCCCGTTAAATCCACCTCATCCTTGGAAATTTCCCATAAGAAAAATCCGATTTCATCAGATCCGTTGTTTTCGGCTCAAGCCGATAGTTAGGTTTAACCGGTGTAGTTCATCTGGCGT
>Ga0302313_10003431_pt1 | contig 10407 bp, 12 predicted proteins | sample III_Palsa_N2_2_FD_200454 | JGI IMG/M metagenome (GOLD analysis project Ga0302313, IMG submission 200454) | Peat permafrost microbial communities from Stordalen Mire near Abisko, Sweden - III_Palsa_N2_2 | ecosystem: Environmental > Terrestrial > Soil > Palsa > Peat permafrost | place: Sweden...
GCCCTCGGCCACGATGTCGATCATGCGGCCCTCGGTCACGATGTCGATGGTCATGTCCGGGTAGCGCCGCAGGTACTCCACGACAAGGGGAGCGAACACCATGCGAGCCGCGCCCAGCGCGGCGTTGATCCGCAGCGTCCCCGCCGGTCTTTGCCGTTGGCTGTTCGCCTCTGCGGTCGCACTCCGGATTTCGGACAGGGCCGGCTCCACACGCGCGACGAACTGCTCGCCCGCTTCGGTCAGCGACACGCTGCGCGTCGTTCGATGGAACAGACGCACCCCCAACCGGGTCTCTAGGCCCGCCACGGCGCTGCTCAAGGCCGACGTGGACATTCCCAGCTCGACGGCCGCAGGGCGGAAGCCGCGGTGCCGAGCCACCGCCAGCACCGCTTCGAGCTCGACCAGACCTGATTTGTGCATTGTCCTGATTTCAAGGACGTCTCATCGACATTTGTCCATCTTATCAAATCAAACAAGGGCGCCTAAATTCCTTCCGTACCCGTTTCAACAACCCCAGTTCAGGAGCCCTCCATGCGCAACATCGACCACATCTACATCGACAGTGCCTTCGTCAAGCCGCACGGCACCGAACGCTTCCCACTGGTCAATCCGACCACCGAGGAAGTCATCGGCCATGTCGTCCTGGCCGACAAGGAAGATACCCAGCGGGCGATCGCGGCCGCCAAGTCCGCCCTGCCTGCGTTCTCGCGCACCTCCAAGGCACAGCGCGTCGCGATGCTCGAGCGCCTGCATGCCGCGGTCATTTCCCGGGCCGAGGAGCTGCGAGACGCGACGATCGAGGAGTACGGCGGCCCGGTGTCGCGCTCCGCGTGGGTGTCCCAATACGCTGCCCAGGCCTTCCTCGACGCCGCCCGAACGCTGCAGACCTACGAGTTCGAACGTCGCGAGGGCTCGGCCACCGTGGTCATGGAGCCTGTCGGCGTCTCCGTGCTGATCACGCCGTGGAACAGCAACGCCGGCTCCATCTGCAGCAAGCTCGCCATGGCGATTGCGGCCGGCTGCACGACCGTGATCAAGCCCAGCGAAATGAGCGCCATCCAGACCCAGATCGTGGCCGAGGCCTTTCACGCGGCCGACCTGCCCGCCGGCGTCATCAACATCCTCAACGGGCGCGGCGACGTCGTCGGCACCGAGCTGAGCACGAATCCCGACGTCGCCAGGATCTCGTTCACGGGCTCGACCGGCACCGGCAAGATCATCGCGCGCCAGGCGCTCGACACGATGAAGCGCGTGAGCCTGGCGCTCGGCGGCAAGTCGCCGACGATCCTCCTGGACGACGCCGACTTCGAGAAGGCCGTTCCCGCTGCGTTGAACATCGCTTTCCAGAACAACGGCCAGGCGTGCATCGCGGGCTCGCGGCTTCTCGTCCCGCACCAGCGCCTGGCGCAGGTCGTCGAACTGGCCAAGGCGGCGGTGGCCGGCATGAAGGTCGGCGACCCCGCCGACCCGGCGACGACCATCGGCCCCATGGCCAACCGCAATCAGTTCGACCGCGTGCAGGCCTATATCGGCCGCGGCCTCGAGCAAGGCGCGACGCTCGTTGCCGGCGGCGAAGGTCGTCCGCGCGGGTTGAACCGCGGCTACTTCGTCAAGCCGACCGTGTTCGCGAATGTCAGCAACGACATGACCATCGCGCAGGAAGAGATCTTCGGCCCCGTGCTGAGCATCATCACCTATCGCGACGACGACGACGCCGTCGCCATCGCGAACGATTCGGACTTCGGACTCCACGCCTACGTGTTCTCCTCCGACAACCTGCATGCGCAGGAGGTCGCGCGCCGACTCGAGGCCGGACGCGTGGCGATCAACGGCATGCAGCACGACCCGCTAGCGCCATTCGGGGGCTACAAGCAATCGGGCGTCGGTCGCGAGTTCGGCCTGTTCGGACTGGAGTCGTTCCTAGAAGCCAAGACGGTCATGACTGCGTGATTGCCGCACGGCGACGATCTGGTCACGACAACGACGAGGGCCGGGAGCGCCGAGATCAGGAAAAGCTCCGCAGACCTCCGGACGGCAGCGAGATGCTGCGACGAGGATTCAGGGCCGCAACTTGATCACGCGCAGCCTTCCCTACAGCTGCCGTTGGCGAACGGCAGCACCTGGCCGGTAACAGTAGCTGGCCAGCGCTGAACGGACTTTCCTTGATCGTATGCGTCGCGGGATTAGAACCGCTGCGGTGGCCCACACTCGATGCCGGTGAGACCGGCCTCGGCCACGATCCGCTCGACTTCAGCCTTGCCCGCGTCGTTGACATAGATGCGGACGGGGGCCATGAGCGGATCCTTGAACACCGCAGGCTCCCCGGGTACGTTGTCCTCGAAGAACGCTTCCATCGCGATCGAGCCGCTGCGACGCCGCTCCGATCTTTCAGAGTCCACGACGTCGAGCATGTTCGTGGCGTTGTAGAAGTAGAGCGTCTCCCCCGAACAGTGCAGCTCCAACATCTGGCCGAACTGGGACAGGAACGGGCCCAGGGCCTTGTCGGCCTTCTCGTTGAGCACCAGCGCGCCGGGGACGAACGCGGTGACGTCGGCTCGAGGTTTCTGCTTTTTCTTCCGCGGGTCCACAATGAATTGCACCGCCGGCCTGTGCATCCAGTCCTTTTTCTGCCCGCGCGCCTCGAACATGCCCGCGTCGCCGTCTTGATCATCAACGTTCGCGAGCGTCGCGAACTCGTTGACCAATCCACACCTCAGTTCCCAAACAGCCACGCTCGACTCCGTCAGAAGGGGAAGACGCCTGCGACCATGTCGTCGCGCATGTCCCGCAGGGCCTCGCGCGTAGGCTCGGCGTCGCCCTTGGCCAAGCCTAGGAAGCGCGCGAACACCGCCAGATGATAGCGAGCGGTGTGGATGATCGGATGCACGGTCGCGTTCGGCAGACTCGGCACCGCTACGTTTCGGAATCGAGGAAGGTACACACCGTTGTCCACATCGTTGATAGCGATCCCGCACCCGAAGATCCAGCCTCGGGCCAATCGGGCGTCGAGGTCTTGGCTCGCGACGATGTGATGGGCGCATACATCGGCCGGCCGGCCCACACCCGAGGCCTTGTCAATGTTTCGGCCCAGCGTCCGACTGTGGCGCGCCTTGCGCAGCGCGTCCTCCCGCAGTTCCTGAACTTTGTACCCTCCGACCGTTTGCCCGTCGCTCTCGTATCGGATGCGGCGCGATTGCAGCAGTTCGTTCCTGAGCTCGTAACCATTCGTCCCAGGGTTGTTAGCCGCGATCTGGTTTGCCGCCAACGTTAACGCCAACACGTCCGCCGAGGTATCCGGCGCGGTGCCAGCAGGCGCCTTCTTCTGGGCATTCGATGCCAATGTTTTCTCCCTTGATCGAGGCCATCCGCTTCTGACTTGCCATCCCCTTGGTGATGGCATGCCCGCTGGGTCCTGCGGGGACACAAGCAGAGCCCAACTCCGGCGTCCGAGATGTCTGGAGCCCGAAAGCCGCCGTTCGGCAGCGGCAGCACATGGCCGCTATGAGGCCTTCGCTGCGGCTGTCAAATGTTTAGTGGGGCTGTGTCAACTCGCGGAGCTTGCCATAGCGCATCGACAAGGCCGCAAGGCGCCGCGGATCCACGTTGACGCGGCGCAGGTCGCCGCGCACCTGCGGCAGCGCCAGGAGCCGCGGATCCATGACCCTGAACCACAGCGCCGGGACGTACGACAGCGGGAACATGCCGAAGTAGCCGCTCGGGAGCTGCGGCAGATCCTCGAAGTGTCGCAAGGATTGATAGCGGCGCGACGGCCAGGCGTGATGATCCGAGTGGCGTTGCAAGTGGAACATCGCCAGGTTCGTGACCAGATGGTTGGTGTTCCACGAATGATGCGGCTGCGGCGTTTCGTAGCGGCCGTTCGCATCCCTCTGGCGCAGCAACCCGTAGTGCTCGACGTAGTTGGCCGACGTCAGCTGCCACCAGGCCACCGCGTTGTGCACGGCGAGGAAGGGCAGCATGATCCATCCGAAGGCGGCGACCAGGCTCCCCTGGAGCACGACCGTCACTGCGTAGCTCTGCAGCATCGTGTTGTGCACGCTCCATGCCGATCGATGCTGGGAGGCCAGTCGCTCCTTCTCCAGCCGCCACGCGCGGCGGATACCGCCGGGCAATTCGCGCAGGGCAAAGCGATAGATGCTCTCTCCCATGCGCGCACTCGCGTGATCCTCCGGCGTGGAGACCCAGCGGTGGTGTCCGCGGCCATGCTCGACCGTGAAGTGACCGTAGGCGGGCACGGCGAGGACGAGGCGAGCGAGCCATTGCTCCAGGGCGGTGTGCTTGTGCCCCAGCTCGTGCCCGGTGTTGATCCCCAGCCCCGAATCGGTGCCGGCGATGTAGGCGAGCATCAGGACGGCCCACCACGAGAGCGCGTGCGTCCCCACCCACCAGGCGCAGCCCACCAGCGCGACGAAGTGCAGCGGCACCGTGGCCCAGGTCAGCCAGCGGTAGTAGCGATCCTCCTCCAGGCGCGGCACGACGGCCTCGGGCGGATTGTTCCGGTCTTCGCCGATCAAGGCGTCCAGCAGCGGCATCAGGCCGTAGCCGATCAGCAGCGGCAACCCCAGCGCGATCTCGTGTCCGGTTGCTGCATGCACGGCCATGCCGACGAACGGTAGCAAGGGATAGAAGACGGAAAGCAACCACCAGGCGCGTTTGCGATCGCGATACTCGACCTGATGCTGCTGCGCATCGATCGCGGTATAGACCTTGGCCATGCAAGTGCTCCTCGTGGATCCGGAAGCAAATCCGCTGACTATCGCTGGCCCGACTTTTCATCAACAGCGTGCCCGGACCACCTCGAACGTCTGCGGTGATGATGCCGGATATGCACCATCCCAGCAACATGGAGCCTGGACGTGGGGCCAATTGCGCTCGGAGGCTGTAAAGCAGCCGTACGCGAGCGTCTGTTCCTGGCCGACAGCGGAACGAACGACTGGCGATCGCTCAACTATGCGCGTTCTGACGCCTCGACTTTTCGAGTTGGTGATTCAGCGGCGAGTTTTCACACAGTCTCGGCCGACAGCGGAACGAACGACTGGCGGCCCGGGGTCCTCGCGACGCGTAACGGATGCAGGGGTGAGGGCTCGCTCAAGCGCTCAACAAGCGACGCATCAAGAGTGTTCGGAAATCCTGCCGTCCGTCGCCGATGACGTAGATGTAGACCTTCGCATCGACGATTCTGTAGATGAGCCGATACGCCTTCCAGGACGTCTGACGGTAGTCCCGGATCCCGAGGTCAAGCATTTCTGCCGGGACACTTCCTTTCTCCGGGAAGATCGACAGTTTCAGCCCGGCCGCCTCGATTTCGTCGATGACGTGATCTGCCGCGCGCTCCGAATCATGCTCAGAGATGTAGGCGTGGAGTTCTTCGAGGTCGGCTTGGGCGTCGAGGGTGATCTCAACCGTGTAGGGGCCCGGCGCGCTCATGCAGCGGCGCGCTTGGCCTTGACGCGCGCCGCCACTCCGGCCAACGGCAGGGTTGCGCCCGCCTCGACCTGGCGGCTGCCGAGAGCCAAGATCTTGAGCAGGGCCAGGCTTTCCTGTGTCTTCTCATAGGCACCCAGGTCCTGCAGGATGGCCTTGGCCTGCCCGTTCTGGGTAATCACGAGCGGCTCGCCTCGCTTTTCAAGGTCAAGCAAGATCTCGGCTGCGTTGGCCTTGAAATCGCTGAGTGAGCGAACACGGGTAGAAAGATTCATGGCAGGCCCCGGCTGGAACTGAATTCGGACTGAATTAAGACCGATTCTAACCGATTCACTACGACAGCGCCAAGCCGCCACCACCGGTCATGAGCACGCGCTGGGCTCCTCCGAAGCCGACCTCTGTAACAGGCCGGTTTTGGCCGACATGCGTCTTCGGCGTCGGTGACCAGCGCGCACGAGGGGCCGCCGGCCGGCGTGCGACCGCTATCCCCAGCATAGCCGACGGTGACCACTGGCCGAGGTAAGCCGGCGGCCGACCCACAGGAGTCAGTCGATGTTCGAAACGGCCGGCCCGAAAACTAATGGTCGGCACGAACGCATGCGACTGACAGCTCCCGCTTGCATAGCTGCCAGCGAGATCGCCTCAAGGCGTGGCGTTAGCCTCACCCGCTCGACGATCTGCGTAGGCAGCTCTGGCAGCGTCGATACGCGGCGTGTTCGAGATCACCCATTCTGCGAGCCCGCGAACGGGGCACAAGAACTCTCGTCCAAGTTCTGTGAGCGAGTATTCGACCTGCGGTGGCTTGGTCGGCGCTACCGTTCTCGAGACGAAGCCGCTTTCTTCGAGATCGCGCAGCGTCGAGGCCAGTACCTTCTGGCTGATTTCTCCAACCTCGCGTCGCAGGGCGTTGAAGCGGCAAGGGCCGCTTCCAAGCACGCGCACAACGAGCATCGTCCACTTGTCACTGATGCGGGCGAGCGTGTGGATGATGTGCTGGCAGTGGGCGGTATCTGAGTGGTTACCTGGTGTCGACAAAGTGCCTCCTTGCGGGCTTCTAGGTTCCCATCGTAACGTGGTCTCCTTCGGAAACCCACAAGGTCACCATGAGTTCCAAGCCGAACATCGCCGTCGTCATCGGATCTGCCCGCCCCACGCGGTTTGCCGACAAGCCGGCGCAATGGATCCTGAAGCAGGCTCAGGCGCGTGACGACATCACGGTCGAGCTTGTCGATCTTCGAGACCATCCGCTGCCGTTCTTCGACGAGATCGCGTCCAGCATGTGGATGCCCAGCCAAAACCCTGAGGCGCTTCGCTGGCAGAAAACCATTGCCCGGTTCGACGGCTACATCTTCGTGGTCGCCGAGTACAACCACTCAATCACGGCGGTGCTTAAGAACGCCCTGGACCAGGCCTACAAGGAATGGAATCGTAAGCCGTTCACCGCGATTGGCTACGGGGGCACAGGTGCGGCGCGAGCGATCGAGCACCTACGCGGCGTCGGGGTCGAACTTCAGATGGTCTCCACTCACGCAGCAGTTCACATTGGCGGCAGCGATTTCATGACCGTGTTCCCGAGGGGCGGCAACAAGCCGATCGAGGACATCGAGGCGGCCCTGTTACCGACCGCCACGACGGCACTCGATGAACTGGTCTGGTGGGCCAAGGCGACGATGGCCGCGAAGGCTCTCGAGGTCTGAGCGGGTGGTCATCGACCGCCGCGGACTTTGGCGTTTGCTGTACGTCCACACCGTGCCTCGCTCGCCACCGCAAACCTAACTTCCAAGGACAACCAAATGAGAATTACACGCCATCGATACACGGTGAGACCGGGGTACGTTGCGCAGAACAGGCAAAACCTTGATGAGTTCATCACGGCGCTGACGGTGGCTTCGATGCCTGGTCTTTCCTATCGGGTATTTCTTGAAGAGGACGGCCAAACCTTTCTTCACCTGGTGACCGCTCAGGACGATCCGTCTGCAGTCATCACCAGCCTTCCGTCGTTCAAGAAGTTCCAATCGGAATTGTTGGCGAGCGAGCCTGTCATCAGGCCAGACCAGGTGAGCATGTCGCTCGTGGCAGCAAGTGGAGATTCGTATGACTAGGTGCCTGAACGGTGCCCGTCTTCGGCTTTCCGATCGGAGATCTCTGGCGATGTTCCGACACGCCTTTCTCAGCGCATTCAAAAGGGGTTGAAGTCCATGTCCAATGGAAACGTGGTCCTTGTCACCGGTGGAACCGGCGGTCAGGGCGGTGCGACTGTCACTCACCTGTTGGCGGCAAAGAAGGTCCGCGTGAGGGTTCTGACGCGGAACTTGGAATCGCCGAAGGCCAAAAGCCTGGCCGCGCGCGGCGTGGAGCTCGTCAAGGGGGACTTCGAAGACGTGACTTCGCTCAGGGCGGCGCTGGCAGGCGTCTCCGCTGCGTTTTCGGTGCAGCAATGGACGGAAAAGGGGGGTACCGAAGCGGAGGAGCGAAACGGGAAGCGGTTTGCCGATGCGGTGAAGGCGTCGGGCAGCCCTCATCTCGTCTACTCATCGGCGGAGGGGGTCGAGCGGAAAAGCGGCCTCGGTCACTACGAGAGCAAATGGGCGATTGAGCAACACATCCGTGATCTGAAACTCCCGGCAACCATTCTGCGCCCGGTCGGCTTCATGGATACGTTGGGCGCTCCAGTGATGCAGCGCGGAATGTACCTGGGGATGTTCAGAGCGAACTGGGGAGTTTCACATCGTGTCCAATTCGTGGCCACTTACGACATCGGTTGGTTTGCCGCGCGCGCGCTCGAAGAGCCAGAGCGCTACGCCGGACGCGTTATCCCGCTCGCCGGGGACGAGTTGAACGTCGCCGACATGATCAGCACCTTCAAGACCGTCACCGGGCACAAGCCTTGGGTCGCGCCGATTCCGACCTTTGTGGCCAAGATGATGATGCCGAAGGAGTTCGCGGACATGTTTCGCTGGATTCGCGAAACGGGCTTCAATGCGGACATTGCCCAGGTGCGGAAAGAATATCCACAGCTACTGACATTTGCCGGTTGGGCAAAGAAATACGCTGACGAACACTGACCTTGGCACGGCAAGCCTGCCCCCGCACAGCTACGCAACCTGGGATTCGCACGTTATTAGCTCGACTACTGTCTGACGCCGACTCGCAGCTAGCCTCTGGCATGTGCCGCCTTGCGCATGGGCGAACTCCTGAACTCGAGAGCGAGCTCGTCCACAACGGCATCGCCAGCGTGATACCGGAAAACGTCCCTCAGGCGTTCGAACTCCGCCCGTGAGAACAACGATGGGATCGCCTTGCGAATTCCCGGGTGCTCGGGAAGATGCTCAAAGAACGCACAGGCCACGGCGGTCACCGTGTCGCTGCTTGGGGAATCCCAACACCACCGTGCGTACCGCATGACGTTCCCGACCCGGCTGGCGTCGCCGCTGTCGAAGGCCCTCTCGAATATCAACAACAATTCGATCCATAGCGCCATTGGAGATGGTGCCTCTTCGGCGATTTTTACCGCCCAAGGCATGCACTCGTTAGCGACACGGCGCCAGGCGCTCATCCCCATCCTCCAGAAAGCCAAGTGTAGGCTGGCCGCTGCGCGCCTCCGAAGCAGACGCTCGCGAAGGCCCGCTCCTGGCCGACCTGCGACCTTGGCGCTCACGGAGCATCCCGCTCGTGAGCCGCCGACGTTCTGGCGGCTGCGACCTTCTCGAAACTAGACATAGCGGAACCAGCAGCGGGACTTTGGTTGTGGACTCTGAAATGTCCGTCGAAATGATCGAAACTTTGGCGCAAAGTGTTTCATGCACGGGGCGGGTACACGCCCCTGAACAGCCGGGTGCCCGTGAGCTTGGCCATGCGGGCGCGCCCTCGGCTGCTTCAGCCTCGGCGCCGCCGCAGGACACTCGCGATCAGCGCAAGACCGGACATCAGCGTCATCGCCGGCGCGGGTTCTGGCACGGCAGAGGTTGTCGCGACGACATTCACGTTGTCGAGGCCCGTGTACTCAGAAGTGAAGGTGGAATCGGCCAGGAACGAGATCTCAGTCGAGCTGCTGTCCGCCATAAACGACAGGGTCTCGGAAGCCCACTGGTTGGTCGCGGTAGGGCTGAGCGTGAACTCCACCGAAGCGAGCTCTGCGGCGCCGGTCGCGCTCGCCGTTAACGCGGCGGCGCCCTGATCGGGCCCGTTGTACTGCGTTGAGGCGCCGAGGTCGAAGGTCAACGTGTAGGTCGTGCCCGCTGTGGTCGCGATTGCCTGCTGGAGGCCTCCGTAGGGCTTGTCGTTCGCTTGGCCCGTCAGGTCAACCCAGAACCCACTGCCGTTCCCGGGGCTGGCTGTTAGGTTGTAAGAGTTGCTTGCCGCTGCCCAGAACTCGTTGCCGAAGCCAGGCACGACGGACCACCCCGGGATCATCGTGGCGCCGGCCGAATGCAGGTCATCCGAGCCAAGCCCGGTGTTGTCGACCCACACCGAGGTGACGTCGTAGAAGTCGCCGTTGTCTACCAGGTTGCTCGCCTGCGCAGTCGCTGAGAGGCCGCCGGACGCAGCGGCAACAAGAAAGGTCAGAGCACGAAGACGAAGTGCGGTCATTGCGGTTCCTTGTCGGTGGGGCGGATCGGCGTGACGTTACGTCACCCCGATCAAGTCTTCCGATCCAGGCGGGTGCTGTCAATGGTGCGAACCTTGCGCCAAAGTGCATCCAGACCGCTTTCCCCTCGTGGGCGGCGCAATTTCGACCATAGGGATGGCTGCGACGCGTCTGTTCAACTAGCGCCGTACACCGACGCCGGGTTCTGGCCTTGCCGGCGATGGGCCCTACGCAGGCTAGACGTCTCGTAAGCAATGGGATGGACGCCCCCACCCACTGACGGCATCGATGTGCCAGAGTGGAAGTGTCAGCCACCACTCGATGCGGAAGGAGCGTCCACCATGCAGATTACGACAATCGGAATCGACCTGGCGAAG
>Ga0302313_10003435_pt1 | contig 10402 bp, 9 predicted proteins | sample III_Palsa_N2_2_FD_200454 | JGI IMG/M metagenome (GOLD analysis project Ga0302313, IMG submission 200454) | Peat permafrost microbial communities from Stordalen Mire near Abisko, Sweden - III_Palsa_N2_2 | ecosystem: Environmental > Terrestrial > Soil > Palsa > Peat permafrost | place: Sweden...
CGCTTGGCCTGAAGCGAGCCTGGGCTTCGATGCGCTGACTTCGCTGCGATTGTTCGGCGACTCGGTGCCTGAGGCTCGAGCTGCGCTGCGCAACAGGATGGCGAAGCGTCCGAATGCCATCGAGCTCCGGCAATGGGAGCTCACGCGCGGCATGGCGCTGGCGCCTGGGTATGCCGGCACTTTCTCCCTCATGGCGCGGCAAGTCCAGGGCATGGCTGCCGCGTTGGTGGCCGCGAGCCAGCCGCAGGGCCCTGGTCGCGAGCCTGGCGGTCCAACTGGATCTTTGCTCGGCCGCCTCGGTCGCGCGTCACTTCAAACGCGCCAAGGCGACGCTCAGCGAGCGCATGGCCGCCTGCCGGCTTCAGCCGGAGGATCAATGGATTCTTGGCACGCCGTTGGGACGAATCGTCGAGGAAGCCATTGATCTCCGACATGGTCCGTCGTCCGACTCGCGATGTCCCTCGGACGTCGAGTCTTGCCCTGACTGACCTGGGCGAGCCGCTGGAGCCGAACGTATCTTCCGTCCCAACGAACGTCGGTGTGGGCAGCTGAGGGCGCGAGTACGAAGGGCACGGCGGATTGCGCCGGCGGCAGTCGCCGAGCCCCAAGAGTTCCGGGCCCGTCGGCGTGCAGCACACATCGCATTCCGGCACCGCCGCAAGTGCCGTGCCGACTCATACCCCACGACGTGTGCTGGTGCGCGCAGTCGCTGCGCCACATAATCTCGTTCGCTCGTCAATCAAGCCGCGAACGGAGAGCGACATGACCTGGGAAGAGTTCCTGCAATACCTCGAGAAGTATGCCGACGAACTGGAGAATCCGCCACCGCTGACGATGGCGGGCGTGGTTGGCGACAACGCCACCCGCTATCTTCTCGATCAGAAGGGCGTGAAGCTTGACTGCACCAACGAGGCGTTGCTGAAGGACAGCAAGCGCGAATGCAAGGATTTCGTCTGGCCCGGCGGCGTGAAGGTTCGCGTGATGGGGACCTTCGAGACCGGCGGCCATCCCGCCCTGGCTGGCTTTGGCGACGTCTGCTGCGCCGGCGTCATCGACAAGGGGATGTTCACATTCCATAGCGGGCACTACCACCCGAAGGCCGCGAACGCGATACCTTTCCTGCTGGTCTTCGTGCGCGAGAGCTGCAAGGGACTGGAAGGACTGGCGCGTGAGGAACTGGTCCAACAGTTGTGCAGTGCCGAGCACGTGGTGTACCTCGACAACTCCGACAAGATCACCTACTCGGCCAGCCTGGCGACCCTCCTCGGCCGCCCGCGGCTGAGGATCCAGGCGACATCGTCTTCGTCTTCGCCTTCGTCGTCGTTTTCGTCAACCTCGTCATCGATGCCGATCCCGATCGGTGGCTCGAGGAATACACCGTCGCGACCGATCGCGATCACGTCGTCACGGCCCGTCCCGATCGTGAAGCACGCGCCGACGATCGCCACGACGTCGATCACGTCGACGACTTCCACGTCATCGACCATCGCGTCGAGTGGCCTCGGGATCACGCTGAGCCAGGGCATCTCTCCGACTGGCCAGCATCTGCGCCGGAAGTCCTCGGGAGGGGGCCGCCCGATCTGGACTCCCGACTCGGAGGTCTCGAAGTGCCAGGACTGCCGCAAGGAGTTCAATACCTTTCGCCGGAAGCATCACTGCCGGCAGTGCGGCGGCATCTTCTGCGACGCCTGCTCGAAGCACACGAAGGAGCTGCGCCACCCGGCGCAGGACGATGGCAAGGAGGAGAAGGGAAAGCTCCGCGTCTGCAACACGTGCTTCAGGAAGGTCGACTTCTTCGGCTGATGCCTCTGGTGGACAGGCGGGCTTCAGCCGGAGGATCATCAGCAGCCGGCCTCGGCAATCCCGGCCGCCTCTTGCAGGAAGGTCGACACCGGAACGGTCGGGATGCGCGCTGTCAGCGGGGCCGAGACGTCGTACTTCTCGACAACGACCAGGCCGGATCGCGGCATCACGAGGATCCACTGCCCGAAGAGGCCCCAGGCCAGGAACGAGTCCTGCAGCGGGGAGCCGGCGTCGCCTCGGGGCACCCACCACATCGCCCCGTAGCCGACGCCGCGTTGCGCGGCATGCGCGGGGTGCATCTCGGAGGGCGGCGTCACCTGCGTCGTGATTGTGCGCACCCAGTCGGCCGGCACGAGCTGGCGGTCGTCCCAGCGGCCGCCGGCCAGCATGAGCTCGCCGACCTTGGCCATGTCGCGAGCGGAGAGGTGGAAAGCGTAGGCCAGGTGCTTCGACCGCGTCGGGTCGCCGGCGTAGTGCTGGCTCGCGCGACGAAAGTCCTCCAGCCCGAGAGGACGCGCGATGTCCGAGTCGAAGGCGTCGTAGATGTCGCGGCCGGTGAGCTGGACATAGATTGCCCCGGCGGCGTTGAAGTCCCAGTTGTTGTACAGGAAGTAGGTGCCGGGCGGTTGCGACCCGCGCGGTGGGGCGGCGCCCTCGTCGTCGCCCGCGTTCGCAGCCGGATGGTAGACGCCCGAACGGGATTCGATCAGGTCGCGGACGCGTGCCTGGCGCTCGATCGGCAGCAAGCCGCCGATGTCGTCGAAGTGCAGTTCGTCCAATGTCGCATCGAGCCGTATGCGACCATCTTCGACGGGTTGGCCGTACAGCATCGCCAGCAGGCTCTTGCGGATGGAGGCGATCTGTGTCGCGTGATCGACGGGGCCTTCGCTGAACACCACCTGGTCGCCGCGCACGGCCAACAGCGTCGTCATGGGCTGTCCGTGCAGTTGCCCGCGCAGCGCCTCGAGATGCGCGCGGCAGGTGCCCGATTGCGCCGCCTGTGCGTCGCTGCGCCAGTAGGTCGATGGCGCAATCGCGGGCGGCGTCTCGGTGATCACCGGCGGAGTTCCGGTGCTGCAGCCGGCCGCGATCGCGAGAACCGACAGCATGGCGGCGGCGAAGGTCGCGGATGGTACGACTTGAGTCGATGAAGGCTTCATGGCGGCAGGATCGTCAGGCAGGGTTGCTGGGGCATTTCCGGTGCAAAAAGATGGGTCTTCCAACCGGCGACCTGCGCGCAATCGGACGGAGGCGCACCTCTCCTGATCAATCGCGCCAATCTTGTTACTCACGCTTCTCGCATCCGGCCGCCAACATGAACTCTGACGACGCGCCAATCACGGCCGTCGCGCACAACGTTTATCGCATTGATCGGAGTTCCACATGACAGATATCGTTCACCGCATCGGCATCAAGGCGCCTGCTGCCGACGTCTATACCGCGCTATCGACCGTCGAGGGCCTCGGGGGTTGGTGGACGGAGCAGACCACCGGCGTCTCGAAGGTTGGCGAGGTCGTCTCGTTTCGCTTCTACCTGGAAACGGGAGAACTGCTGGGCGGCTTCGACATGGATGTGGTGGAGCTGTCCCCGAGCGACAAGGTCCGTTGGCGCGTCAAGGATGGGCCTGCCGAATGGATCGGCACCGACATCGAGTTCAGCCTCTCTCGCCAGGATGACTTCACCGTCGTGATGTTCAGCCACCGCGGCTGGCGCGAAGAAGTGGAGTTCACCGCGCACTGCAGCACCAAGTGGGCCACCTTCCTGCTCAGCCTGCGCGACCTGGTCGAGACCGGCAAGGGACGGCCCGCGCCGAACGACCTGCGGCTCGGCAACTGGCACTGAGGCGTGGTTCACCCGTACAACGACGGGCCCTTGGGGCGAAGAGGACTTCCCATGAGGCGAGCCGGCGCGGGTGGCCATGCGGCAGTGGTAACTTTGCCCCATGCCGTCCCAGCACCTCCACGACAAAACAGCCCGATCGGCGTCTCCGCTATGGTGCGCCTATGCCGGGCTGCTGCTGACCGTCGCGCTGCTGCAAAGCGTGGCCTCGCTGCAGCAATATCTGGCCAATGGCGGCCGGCACGGGTGGGAGCCGTTTCTGTGGGAGTTCAGCTCGGTCTTGTGCACCGGCTTGCTGAGCGTTGCCATCTACCGCTGGCACGTCGCTGGCTTGCGGTTGGACAACTGGCCATTGCAATTGGCGCGCCACGCTGCCGGGCTGATCGTCTACATCCTCGCTCATGTCGGCGGCATGTTCGCGCTGCGATTCGCGGTCTATGCCGCCTCCGATTTGCGATATGAGCCGGGCAATGCGTTGCACATCCTTGCTTACGAGGCCGGCAAGGATTTCGTGGCTTACGTGCTGATCGTTGCGATCTGCCACGGCCTGTGGCTTTACTTCGACTCCCAGCGCCGGCAACAGGAGATGGCGCAGTTGCGCGGCGAACTTGCCGAGGCCCGGCTCTCGCGCCTGGCCGAGCAGATTCAGCCGCACTTCCTCTTCAACACGCTGAACATGATCTCCTCGGTGATGTACGAAGACGTGCCAAAGGCTGACCGCATCCTTTGCGAACTGGCCACGCTGCTGCGCCAGGCACTGGCCGCGCAGGAGGCAGGCAGCCACACGGTGGCGCAAGAACTCGCCTTGGTCGAACCCTATCTGTCCATCATGCGGGCCCGCTTCGGCGAGGAGCGGCTCTTGATCGAGGTGGAGGTGAGCGACGCGGCGCGGGCCTGCCTGCTGCCGGCCCTGCTCTTGATATCGCCGGTGGAAAATGCGATCAAGCACGACGTGGCCCTGACCGTCGGTCCGGTGCGAATCGGCGTGGGCGGCCGGGTGGACGACGATGGTCAACTCCAGCTGACCGTTACCAACAACGGCACGGCGCCCGAACGCACCGGGCGAGACGGAGCCATCGGCCTGTCGAACACGCGCGAGAGGTTGCGAGTGTTGTACGGCGATGCCGCCCGGGTGGAACTGCGCGCGGCAGCGGACGGCGGTAGCCTGTTGAAGCTCAGCCTGCCGGCCGAACCGGTCAAGGCCGCCGGACGATGATGATCAAGCTGTTGATCGTCGACGACGAGCCTCCGGCTCGCGCCAGGTTGCGACGGCTGCTATCGGCGATGCCCGGAGTCGGTCCGGTGCTGGAAGCCGGCAACGCAGTCGAGGCGCTGGCCCTGATCGAGGAGCACAAGCCGGATGCCGCCCTCCTCGATATCGAGATGCCCGGCCAGAGTGGGCTGGAACTGGCGCTGGCACTCCCGGACGGCATGGTCTGCGCCTTCAGCACCGCCTTCGATCAGTTCGCGATTCGGGCGTTCGAGCTGAACGCCGTGGACTACCTGCTCAAGCCCTTCACGAGCGAGCGGCTCGCCGAGACGATGCAGCGGCTGCATGCGCGTCTGGCGTCGTCGGATCGGTCGCCACAGCGCGGGGCGCTGTTGACTGCGCTCGCGCAATTGCAGCCGCTGCCCGCCCACTGGCTGGTGCCCCAGCGCGGGGGCGGGTTGATGAAATTGCCGCTGGCAAGCGTCGAGTGGGTCGCCGCCGCCGACAACTACATCGAGCTGCACGCGCCACCGGCCTGCCATCTGGATCGCCGCACGCTGAGCGACTTCCTGATGCACCCGGCAGCCCGGGGCTTCGTGCGCGTGCACCGCTCGCACGCGGTCAACCCGGCCCATATCGCCGCGATCGCACCACTGCCCCGCGGAGAGGTGCTGCTGACGGTCAGCTCAGGCCGGCAGTTGCGCGTGTCGCGCGGCTATCGCGGCCAACTGACGATCTGACTCATCGGTCGGCGCGTTCGAAGCGTCCACCGCGCGGATCGGCGGCACCGCACGCAGTCGATGTCGATACGGAGGTTTCAACCGGTACCGGGCTTCTACAGACGTGTGAATCCATCGGGACTCCATTCTTCGGAGCCCACGCCATGGTGCACGAAGAACAACCCGTCCGGGTCGAGCTGCGCCTTCACGGCCTGCAGGCGGCCGGCGTTCCCGCCCCAGAATTCGCGCTTCCAGTCGGCATTGAAGAAATTGCTTTCGGACACATACGATCCGCCGTGCGGTGCGACTTGCCGCAGCGCGGCGGCCGCCAGGTCGATGTCGCGTGCGTTCCTGTGTGCTGCGGCAAGGTCGGGAGGCCTGCGCGCCAGGCCCGGATAGGCGGCCCCTTCTCCGTCCGCGATGATGACAAGGGCGAAGGCGTCGCAAACTGCCGGATTGGTCGCCGTCTCACATGCACTCGCGATCACCTCTGCCGAAGCGCCGGCCAGGCCTTTGTTGAAGTGGAGGTCGAGCTTCTTGTGCCTCGAACTGGCGAGCAAGGCCTCGACCAGATGCTGGCGTTGCGCGGGTTCGAGCAGCCGCGCTGGCAGCCAAAGGGATTCGAAGCCATGCAGCCAGGCGCCCACCTGATCCTGGTCCCCTCGCCACCAGCCGTGGTGTCTGGGGGCGCCGGGCCGCGTGTCGGGAATCATGGAATCGTTGCCCTCGATGTCCCACCAGTGCCGGGCATCGCCGGCCCACGAGCTGAGCCTTTCGACGATCGTGAAGTCTTCGGGCGAGGCCTTCACCCAATCGAAGAAGGGCGCCCAGACCTGTTCGATCTGCGGCTTGTCCAGGCCCTGGCACACCATCGAGATCTTGAGGGTGTTGTCCGGCGCGAACGTGACCTGCTCGCCCCAGTGCGGATTGAACAGCGCGTCAGCGTAGAAATCCACGAAGCGCGTCGCGAGCCGGCGATAGGCGTCGTCGTTGCTCGCCTTGATCTTGCCCCAGGCAGCACCAAAGGCTTTGGGCAATTCGTGGGTGCGCAGGGTAAGGCGGGTGACAACGCCCCAGCTGCCGCCCCCGCCGCCTTTCAGCGCCCAGAACAGCTCTGGATCAGAGCAAGCGTTGACCGTGCGCACATGGCCGTCGGCCGTCACGATCTCGGCCTCCAGCAGACTGGACGCCGCCGTACCGAACCCCTTTGAAAAGCTTCCAAAGCCGCCGCTCTGAACCAGGCCGGCGACGCCGACGTCGGTGCAGCCGCCGCCTTGAACATATCGGCCGCCCAGCGTGGTCACGGCATGGTAGAGGTCGATCCACACGGCGCCGGCTTGCGCCGAGACCGCTTGCACCGGAGCCAGGCGACCCTCGCAACCCTGCGGCACGAAGCTGTCATGCAGCGTGACCTTGTTCATTGCCCGGGTCCAGATGAGCAAGGAATCTGCTGCGTTGGAGGTGCCTTGGTAGCTGTGACCTGCGCCTTTGACGACAAGACGCAACTGATGCTCGCGCGCAAAATTCACGCCTGCGACGACATCCGCGGTACTGACAGCCTTGAGGGCGAAGGTGCTTGCAGCAGGGGTCCAGGCGTCCAGCCAGCCCGAGACCTGGGTGCCGGCCACCTGGTCGCCGAGATAGAACGGGTTGCGAAGGTTGCTCGTCACCGCCAGGCAAGCAGCAGCGACGGGGGAAATTTCACACGGCGCCAGCAACGGCTGCACGGCGACGAGACTGCCGCCCACCGCATCCTTCAGCGCTTGCCATTGCGTTGCATCGGGCCAGTCCGGATCGGTCGGGCGGCGCCGGGTCGAGCGTCGAGTGGCGGCTTGCACGAAGGCGCATGGCGCCGCGAACGGCAGGGCCATCATGGCCGTCGCGCTTTGGAGGAGACGTCTACGCAGCATCTGTCAGGCTTTCGGAAGGTGTCAGCATGAGCGCGAGCATTCCACGACGTCGGGCGGATGAATGACAACTTGGGGTGAACTGCTGGAAGTCTGGGGCGAGTTGTCCGGATGTTGCCGCGACATGGTCTGCTTGAACGAATCCGACTGCGAGGCCTCCGGTGCGTTAGCCGCCCGGCGCGTTCGAGCGAAGTCTGTCAGCTTCCCTTGCGTTCCTGAAGGCAGTTGCCACCATCGACGACCATGAGTTGCCCAGTGATGTAGCTGGTTTCTGGGGTGGCCAGGAAGGCGGTCATCGCTGCGGTCTCGATGGCCGTGCCCGAGCGCCCATCTCTGCGAGCAACCTGGCCGTCGCGATGCCGATTCCAGATGCACTGCCGGCACCGGTCACGAGCGTTGCCTGCCCCTGAAGTGAAAAGAGTCTGTGCATCGTATCGAATGGCAATGTGCGAGCAGGAGTGCGTCGATGATCTAGCGTACCCGCCGGCCGCCGCCCGGAGGACGCTTGTCGTGTTCGCGCCGACGTCAGAATGCCCCAATTTCCAGGGTGTGCCGAACTCCAGTTGAGCCAGACAACTTGCTGCAGAATCCGCATGCGCGTTGGGTCAGGGCTTTTATCGGGTGGCTCACCAGATCGTCGGCGCGGTGCCTCAAAGCGGAGTCGGCGCCAACACCCGTCGCCAGCTACCACCTGAACGGCGGTTCGGTTCAACGGGATCTCATGAAGAAGATAGTTTGAAAATGAACAACAACAACTTTCTCTTGGAAAAGTACAAGACTGGGCGACTGCCCCGCGCCGTGTTGGCAGGTCTCGTGCTTCTCGCGTTGGTGTCATGCACCCATCCGCGTGCAGCGGGGCAAGCTGCTCGTCACGATAGCGACGTTCCCAGTGCCGGCGATGGGGCCGCTTCAACCGCCAGCCTCCCGCCGGCAAAAGTCAGAAGCGCGCTCGTGGCGTCCTTCAACAAGCATGATGATTCGCTCATCTCGGTGAACCAGCATCTCAAAGGCGGGTGCCTCGGAACCCAGAGCACGCAGCGTCCCCTGTTTGCCGTGACAAGCTCGGAGACGACGCCTGACGGGTACGTCGACATCGAGGTCGCCGATGGCAAATCAACCCGGCTTCTATACACGGAATCGCACATGCGAACGACTTGCTCGCTTGCCTATGAAGTGCCGTTGAAGCCGGGCGGGCGATATGTCCTGCAGGGCGGGCGAGGCTACGGCGAGGGCGCCACTTCCTTTCTGACGGGCGGCCATGTCTGTTCGTTGGAGATCCGAGACGAAGAGACCAATTTGCCGCTGCCGGTCAAAGAGATGAAGATCGGCGACTTCTGCCGGCGATATGCACCCGCCAATCGTTCACCGGCCTCGGCCCCGGTCGGCCACGATCAGGCTGGCAGCGGCAACTAGCGGTGGGTGATCTGCAGACGACGACCGAACTTCTCGATCTGAGCTATCGCGTACTTGGTGCAGCTGTTTGCAGCTTGTCCGAGAGGTCGCACACGGGCAGTCGTCAACGACTGCTGTGCGGCTCTGGATTTCAAACCGCGTTGTGCAGATCTTGCTCAGCGATCGCGGGTTCGTCTGGCCGACAATTGGCGCGCAACGTGATACAGATCTGATGTCGGCTCTGCCTTGCAGAGCGTGAGGATCCGCGGTCGCAGTTCGTCATATACCGGCACCTCCACATCGGACGTCCCGTCGAACGCCGAGGCCGCCGCAGCGATGCCAGACAGATATCCCTGGGCCCAAGACAGCACCGGCGTGCGATCGGCCTCTTCCGGACTCGACAGGCGGTTGAGCACAACGGTGCACCGCATCAATCCAGGCCCGGACAAGGCGCCCAGCGCAAACGCTGGTGCACTCGACAACGTGCAGGCTGCTGCCAAGGTGATCAGGAACGAAGGAAGGATTTTCATGTTCGCACTTCGAGACTGTGCCGCTGCGAGCACACCGCTCACAAACCTATCGGCAGGATGACACGCCGCCTGGACGGCAGGTACTCGGAGCAGGGTCGCAAAAGCGGCGCTGTTCTTGGCCGTCTTGCCTCATGAACTCACGCTCGGCGGATGCAGCGCAGACCGGGCCATCGAGGGGGTCACTACCGCAGACACCCGCGACTGGTCGCGTCCGCGTGCGGTCAGCGCCGACCTGTTGTCAGGACGCCGACAGGTTCTTCGCTCCATTCCACCACTTCCAGGGATGGAAGTAGACGCAGGCACGCACTAGAGTCTGTCTGCAGGCGTCACCCGGCGCTGCGATCGTGCCAGACGGCGCGCTACCAGGGAGCACGCGCATGTTCAACAGCGCTCGGACGGTTGCAGTGCCGTTGGCAATGAGTCGCAGGGCCTTCCTCAACAAAGCGGCGATTGCCGCCGCCGCCGCCGCGGTCATCGTCACTGGCGGAATCGTCAAATGGAAATATTTTTCGCCCAGGAAGCTGACGCCGGCCATTCCGCTGATGCTGTCCGGCTTTTGTGACGAAGCCACTTTGTGCGAACTCGGTCGCAAGTACCTTGCGCAGGTTCCCGGTGAGGACTCGGCCAAGATCCTGCTTTCCCGCCTTGCGGCCGACGGCTCCCGGCACGGTGCCGACGAGCCCGATGAGAACGAGGGGCCCAGCGAGGCGGCGAGTCAGGCCGAACAGGACTTCCGGACGAAGAAGATCCTGATCATCGACGGCTGGATCATTTCGGAGACGGAAGCGCGGCAATGCGCTTTGCTCGCGTTGTCCTGACGGCTCACGAATGCACATTGACGCTAGAACCCTGCCGGACGGCTCCCTGATCGAGGGTGACCTTTGCATCGTAGGCGCGGGTGCCGCCGGCATCAGCCTGGCGCTGGAGTTCCGCAAATCGGGGTACAAGGTCATCCTGCTCGAGGGCGGGGGCTTCGAGTACGACGACCGCGTCCAGCAACTC
>Ga0302313_10003436_pt1 | contig 10400 bp, 6 predicted proteins | sample III_Palsa_N2_2_FD_200454 | JGI IMG/M metagenome (GOLD analysis project Ga0302313, IMG submission 200454) | Peat permafrost microbial communities from Stordalen Mire near Abisko, Sweden - III_Palsa_N2_2 | ecosystem: Environmental > Terrestrial > Soil > Palsa > Peat permafrost | place: Sweden...
ATCCGCCTCCAGAGTCCGAATCTCCCTCCCCGGCAACTCCTTCTCCAACCTCTCAACCAACGCTTTAAGTCTTCTCGGACTCACATCGGTCGCCAGCACCTCAGCCTCTGGATGCCGAATAGCCAAAACCAGAGTCTTCCCCCCGGGAGCGGCACAGCAGTCCCAAATCCTCTTCGGCGAGTCCACGGTCACCGCAGCGGTCTCCGCGACTAGTCGGGAACCGTCATCCATCACCGTCGGCACCGTAAAATCGTCCGGGAACACCGTGGCGTCTGCCGTCAAAAACTGGTCATATTCGCAGATTGCCACGGCTGCCGCCCGCCCATAATTGGCCACCCATCGCTCCACCAGCCACGCCGGATGTCCCAGCCTCTCAGCCAGCGCAGCAGTCGTTTCAAACAGCGGTTTTCTGACCGGAGCCTTCCTCGTAAGTGCCCTCAATACAGCATTTACCATCCCCGCCGCATGCTCCTGCCCCGCCGCCCGAACCAGCTCCACGCTCTCACTCAACGCCGCATGAGCCGGAATCCGATCCATATAAAGCAGTTGAAAAGCCCCCAAACGCAATGCCAACTCAATAGGCTGCGCCAACTTCATCTCAGGCCGCTGCAACAGAGGTTTTATCCGCGCATCCAACGCAATCTCCCACCGTAAAACGCCTAGAACCAGTGCATTAGCCAGATTCCGATCCACCTGCGAAAGCCCCGCCAGCCGCCTTCCATGCAGCAGATCATCACTATGATCGCTACTGGTAGCCACCCGCGTAAGGATCTCAAACGCCGCCACCCTCGCCGGACTGATCTTCGCCGCGTTAGCCAAGAATTTCACCCTGCTTCAACTGAAAGCCACGAACGAAGTCCATGCCGCTAAGTCGCTGTTTCCCTTCAAGTTGCACTTCATCCAAAACCAGAGCAGTTCCCTCCGCGGCACCCACTACCAACTCACCCGTAGACCAATCCAACTGCCCACAACCCAACCCCAAGCCCTCCACCGCCACGTGCATCCGATGCACCAATATCCGCTTTCCCCGAAACACATCATGCGCCCCCGGCCAAGGATAAAACCCTCTCCAACGGTTATAAACCTCTTGGGCCGTGCGACTTACCAACTCCATTCGCCCGTCCTCGCGCGTCAGAATCGGGGCCAGCGTTGCCCCCGCATGATCCTGCGGCTTTCGCTGAAGCGATCCGTCTTCCAACCCAGCCAGCGTCTCCACAACAAGCCCCGCTCCTACGTGCGAAAGCTGTGGAAAAAGCTGTGCGGCAGTAGTGTCTGGCCCAATAGGGATGCGTCTTTCCAGCAGCACGTCCCCTGTATCCAGCCCTGCGTCCAGCCTCATCGTGGTCACGCCTGTCTCTGTCTCGCCATTTGCAACAGCCCATTGAATCGGGGCTGCACCTCTGTACTTCGGCAGTAGCGATCCATGCAGATTGATGTTGCCAAACCGTGGCAAGTCCAGCATCCACGTCGGGATAATCCGCCCATACGCTACTACCAGAATCGCATCCGGTTGGATGGCTTCGAGTCTTGTGCGCAACTCCTCGTTTGCCTTAATTCGTTCTGGCTGAACGACTTCTAGCCCATACTTCCAAGAAAACTGCTTTACGGGAGGGGGCAACAATTCCATCTTCCGCCCTGCCGGCCGGTCAGGTTGCGTGAGCACAAGAGCTACCTCGTGACCCGCTGAAAGCACGGCTTCAAGCGTTGGGACAGCGAACTCCGGTGTTCCACAGAAGACCAGTTTCATGCCTGCCCCCCTAGCTGTTGGCTTTACCATTCGCCATTCTTCTGTAGCTTCTTGATTCGCCGCTTTACCAGGTCGCGCTTCAGACGGCTCAGATGATCGATGAAGAGGATTCCGTGGAGATGATCGATCTCATGCTGCAGTGCCCGGGACAGGAGTTCTTCCCCTTCGACCTCGAAAAACTCGCCTTTCACGTTCTGGGCGCGCACTTTTACCCATTCGGCGCGGCTCACCTTCTCGCGGATGTCGGGGAGGCTCAGGCAGCCTTCTTCTTCTACTTGCTTGCCTTCACGGTCGATGATCTCGGGGTTGATTAGCGTTAAACGATCTTCGGGTCGTTCTTTGAAGCTTACGTCTATCACTGTGATTTGTTTGGAGATAGCAATTTGTGGTGCCGCCAATCCGATGCCTTGGGCGGCGTACATCGTCTCGAACATCTCTTCGACGAACTCGGCAAGTTCGGGGGTGAACTCGGTCACCTTCCCGGCGGGGATGGTCAGAACGCTGTCGGGATACTTTACGACTTCGTGGATCTTGTGCGGCGTGATCGCCGCCTTCGTCTTGGCTTCTTTAGTGCTCATAAACTCAATAGGCTCTTATCTGTTCACAGTAGCTGGTGAAGTTCCGCTGCAACTCCCGCAGGCTGTCGCCGCCGAACTTTTCCACAACCAACCGCGCGACAGTGAGCGCGACCATGGCTTCGCCAGCTACTCCTGCTGCTGGGACTACACAGACGTCGGAGCGTTCGTAGGCTGCTTTGGTAACTTCCCTAGTTTCAAAGGATACGGAGGCCAAGGGGCGGCGGAGGGTGGAGATGGGCTTGAGGTAGCCGCGGACTACGAGGTCTTCGCCGTTGGAGATGCCGCCTTCGATGCCGCCGGCGTTGTTGTGTTCGCGACTGAAGCGGGTGAACTTGCCTTCGGCGTCGGGTTCGCCTTCGTAAGCGATGGCGTCGTGGACGAGCGATCCTGGGGACTGGGCTGCTGTGACGCCGCGGCCTAGCTCTACGGCTTTTACTGCCTGGAGGCTCATAACTGCCTGAGCCAGAAGGCCGTCGAGACGTTCGTCCCAGTTGACGTGGGTTCCTACGCCGGGGGGTAGGCCGTGGACGACTACCTCGAAGATGCCGCCGATGGTGTCGCCGGTGCGCAGGGCTATGTCTACTTCGGCCTTCATGCGGGCTTCGGATTCGGGGTCTACGCAGGCGAGGAGGACTTCTTCCCGGCTGGCGAGGGCGGCGATCTCAGCGAAGGTGGCTTCGCGGGAGAGTTCGGCTGTGCCGACGCGGACTACGTGGCTGGCGACCTCGATGCCTAGCGAGCGGAGGAGCATTTTGGCTACGGCTCCGCAGGCTACGCGGGCGGCCGATTCGCGGGCGGAGGCGCGTTCGAGGACGTAGCGGGCGTCTTTGAAATCGTATTTCAGGGCGCCGGCTAGGTCGGCGTGGCCGGGTCTGGGGCTTTTTACGGCTTTGTGCTTTTCGGCGTCGCCTTCGGCTACAGGGAGGATCTCTTCCCAGTTCTTCCAGTCCTTATTGGCGAGCGTCATCGCGATAGGTGAGCCGATGGTCTTGCCGTGGCGGACGCCGGAGAGGATGTGGGCGGTGTCGCGCTCGATGCGCATGCGTCCGCCGCGGCCGTAGCCTTGCTGGCGGCGCCACAGTTCGTGGTCTAAGAACTCCTGGTCGACGGGAACGCCCGCCGGAAGTCCGCTAATGAGGGCAACGAGGGATTCGCCGTGGCTTTCGCCGGCTGTAGAGAAACGAAGCATGGAATCTTGATTATACCGAGCTATAACTCTTGACCGTACGGACCGTGTGGGGCGGTGGTTTTCTGGAGAGGGATGAGGGTTGGAGGATTGAGGGAGGAGGGTTGGAGGGGTGAAATGGGTGGTTTGGACCGGGAAATTGCGGGAACGGCAAATTGTTCCACGTGGAACAATTTGAAATGGGCAATAAAGACGAGGGTTTTGGCTGTTTTTTTGCGGTGAAAAAGACGGTGGCGACGGTCGTTTTTTACGGTGCTACGGACGGTGATTTACGGTGGGGTTTTACCGTGACGGCAGCGGGAAAAGCCTTCTGTTGCTAGTTTATTAGTTGGTGGAGGAGCAATAGCAGGATCTGCGGTTGAAAGGTTCGAGCGATTGTGTCGGGACTGGCGGTATGGCAGGTCCTTCGACTGCGCTGCGCTCCGCTCAGGATGACAGATTTGTGGGGGGTGGTGGAGAACCAATACGGGGGTTTCTCCACTTTCCCTTCGGCTTCGCTCAGGGTCCGGTGGAAATGACAGTGTTCGGTTGTCTAATCTTTGTCGGCGAGGAAGGCGCGGGAGTTGAAGAGGGGGCGGTCCATGGAGCGGACCCATTCGGTGGTTTCGTCGGAGGACTTGCCGGAGGACTTGGCGGCGGCGAACTCGTTGCGCATGGCCTGGAATTTTGCTTCGAGGTCGTCGAGGGCGCTGAGGAGCATCGCCTCCGGGGTCATGGGGAGCTTGGGAGAGCCGAACTCGAGCTTGCCGTGGTGGGAGAGGATCATGTGCTCGATGAGAAGGCGCAAACGGTCCGGGAAGTCCTGCGCGGACGGCGGGAGTTCTGTTGTGGCTGGGAGGGACGCCCTGGTTTCGGCTGCGGCGGCGTTGAGAGTGGCGATTTTTTCGTGGAGCATGCCCTGCACGATGGAGATGTGGCCGATGAGTTGGCCTTCGAGGGTGTAGTTGAAGCTGGACTTCCAGGAGAGTTCGCGGATCTTACCGACGTCGTGGAGGATGGCGCCGGTGACCAGCAGGTCGGGGTCGACCTCGGGGTAGAACGGGGCCGTGGCGAGGCAGACGCGGACCAGAGTGAGGACGTGCTCCAGCAGGCCGCCGATCCAGGCGTGATGGAGGCGCTTGGCGGCGGGGGCGGTGATAAAGGCCGGGCCGATGGCTGGGTCGTCGAGGAAGGAGAGGACGAGCTTCCGGAGGGGTTCGCTGGAGAAGGCGGCGACGTAGCCGCGGAGCTCGGCGTCCATCTCGGCGATGTCGAACTGGGTGGTGGGGATGAAGTCGGCGGTGTCAAACTCGCTTGCGGCGGCGAGGCGCATCTTGAGGACGATGAACTGGTACTTGCCCTGATATTTTTCGAGCTTCCCCTGGACCTTGATGTAGGAGCCTTCTTTGCAGGTGTCGACGATGCCGTCGAGGTCGTCCCACATGCGACCGTCGAACTGGCCGGTCTTATCGGCGAGGGTGAGGGCGAGATACTGCTTGCCGGTTTTGCCGTCGCGGGCGGAGATGGAGGTGAGCAGGAAGAAGCTGGTTACGGGTTGGCCTTCAAAGCTGGCGGCGTCGGCGATGTAGAAGTCTTTCATGGTGTTTGATCAGGATACAGGGAGTAGGGAGTAGGGAGTAGGGAGTAGGGAGTAGGGAGTAGGGAGTAGATTGATGACCCTTGCCGATCCGGTAGAACAAGCAGCGGCAACGGCAAAAGCCAATACAGTGGTCCTTCGCTGCGCTCAAGGATGACGAGTGTAAGGGTGGTGCGAGCTTCGGTAAGAACAAACAACAGCAACGGCAAAAGCCAATACAGTGGTCCTTCGCTGCGCTCAAGGATGACGAGTGTAAGGGTGGTGCGAGCTTCGGTAAGAACAAACAACAGCAACAACAACTGCAGATTCCTCCGCTGCGCTGCGGAATGACAAACAATAGGCGGCTTCAATGGGGCCATAGACAGCTTCAGGGGGTCGCTTAAAAAGAACAGAGATCAACCTTTGGCTGATCTCTGTTTTCTAATCCCTGTTCCCTAATCCCTGCTTTAGTGCGGTGCGGGGGTGGTTACTGGAGCGTTGGGTTCGGTGCCAGTGGTTGCGGGCAGCGGCTGGCCCTGGGGTGGTGCGCCGGGGGCGGGAGTGTCTGCCGGGGGCAGTACCGTTTGGTCGGATGACGGTGCGGGCTTTGCAGGTGTTTCGGCGTGCTGCAGGCCTGTTGGCGTCGATACCAGAGCGGGGTTCGCTGTGGGTGCGATGGCGGGCGTCGTATCCACCGGCTTGGTGGGCTGCGTCTGCATGCGCTCCTTGGGCTGACCCTTTACGTGGGCGGGCTTCTTTTTCTTCTTTTCCGTGTCGCCGTTCAAGCCAAGGGGAGCAGCCTGCACTTTCTCCGACGCAGTCGCCTGCTGATCGGCCTTCACAGGACGAATTTCGGCTTTGACCTCGGCCTTGTTTAGCTTGGCCTGAAGGTGGGTCGCGTTCTCTTCGTCCTGCCGTGCGCCGATGCGGGACTTACGCTGCGGGCCAGTCTTCGGGGTCAACGGATTGTCGTCCGTATCGACGCCTGTGCCGGTGGAGATGGTGGTCGTGGAGGCGGTCATCGCCATGGCTGCGCCGGGGGCCTGACCGGCAAGCGCGCCGTTGTTCACAGTCGCGGTTTCCATGGGGGCGGACGGAAGCGAGTTGCGAGGAGCCTGCCCGTAACGAATCTTCTCCTTGTGGATCTTCTTCGGCTTGGTCGACTTGGAGACGTTCTTTGCGTTGGGATTCTGTGCCGAAGTTGCCGCGGCTTTTTCCGCGTTCTTTTCAGCAACCTTGGCGCGTGCGGCGGCCAGTTCCACCTGCGCTGCGGTGGCCTTTTGCTGCTCCATGCGCTCGTGCTTTACGGTCTTCTTCTTGAGTGCGGGAGCCTTATAGGCCGTGAACTGATCGGTGTTCTTCTTGGCGACTGCGCCGGAATCGACAAAGCCCGGAGCGATATCAACATAGAGCTCCTGACGCGCCTTGGTGAGGTACTGGCGGAGAGCAGGCTGTAGCTGCTCCATGTATACGCCTTCCTGTACCTGTGCCTCGACGGTATCGAGAGGCGGAGTGCCGGCTGCCTGGTGGGTATCCACGCGGAGGATGACGAAGCCCTGGCGGGTGCGGATGGGTTCGGTGAACTTTCCGGCGGCGAGGGGGAAGGTTGCATTCTCCAGCACCGCGCCGAGCGTTCCACGCTTGAAGTCGCCGAGATCGCCGCCGGCCGAGGCCGTGGGGCCGCCGGAGGAGCTCTTGGCGAGATCTGCGAAGTTGGCGCCGGCTACGAGCTGGGCTTCGATGGCGTCAGCCTTGGCCTTCGCATCGGCGAGCTGGGCTTCGGTGGCGTTCTCCGGGGTGGGAGTAAGAATTTCGCTGAGGTGAACCTGTTCGGGGACTTCAAAGTCCTTGAGGTTGGCGTTGTAAAAGGCCAGCTCATCCGCGTGGGTCATGTTGATGTGGCGGCCGACCTCATCGCGCACCACCTGCTGGGTGATGGCATTGTTGCGAATTCCCTGCTTGAAGTCCTCAAAGGAGACGCCCTGCGTGGCGGCGGCCTTTTCGAGGGCTTCCATGGAGTCGAGGTGGTTCTGCTTGCGGATGTCGTCGAGGCGGTGCATCATCTCGGCGTCGCCGGAGATGCCGAGCTCCTTGCCCTTGGAGAGCAGGATCTGCTGGTCGATCATGTCGCGGAGCAGGTTCTTGCGCTGGTCGTCGAAGTCAGCCTGGTTCGCGTTCTGCCGCTTGGCTTCCTGCAACAACGACTGCAGGGCCTGTTCGTACTCGCTGCGGGTGATGATCTGGTCGTTGACGCGGGCGACAACATCTTCCACGACTGCGCCGTTGGGCGTGATGGGTGTGGATGACGGAAGTGTGGGAAGCTGCAGCTGCGTGGGTGCGCCGAAGAGGCCGGGGACCTGGTAGTTGGGCTGCTGCGGCTGGGTCTGCGCGGAGAGCGCGCCGGCGAAGCTGAACGTGGCGACAGCAAGAACGGCGGGGATCAGCGCGCCGGAGAACAACTTATGGGTGGTGTCTTTGCTAATGTGCTTCTCGATCATCCGTTCCTTTACAGACTGCCGCTGTAGTTATGCCCTGCCGCGATCGGGCTTTCTTGATTGTGTCCCAACGCCCGCAACCCTGAAGTCGAGCGGGATCGGCAGTGAGTTTCTTATGTTTGACCACGCCGCGAAACAGAGGTCAACTGGCCTCCCTATTCTAACGGAATTACGGGCGGCTGGTTTTGCGGGGTTTTGGGGGTGGACGTGGCGGGCGGCGACGGCAATCGCCCGGGAGCTGGCTGGCTATTGTCCAACGGGCTGGCTGGCTATTGTCCAACGGGTTGGCTAACGCCGCGGTGATATACTCCGTCCAACCCGTAAGGCGGGGTTTGGCGCAGGATTTCTGTGTCTTTACCGCTGCTTTTCTGCATTGAGGTCCTTCCAATCTTTATGGCTAATCGCACCCGTCGCGCTCTGTTTTCGGCAACTATATTTTTAGCAGTCTGCGGTGTCGCAGGCTCGGTCTTCGGTGGGGTTTCGGCCCAGTCGGCGAGCGACGAGTCCAACCTGCGCGATTCGATGAAGTCGTTTACGAATGTCTATGCGCTGGTTGAGCAGAACTATGCCGACAAGATGGACAGCGACAAGGCCGACAAAGCGATCTACGACGGTGCGATCCCGGGGATGCTGCACGTTCTGGACCCGCACTCGAACTTTTTTGATCCGAAGGCGTTTGCGCAGATGCGCGAAGACCAGCACGGCAAATACTACGGCGTGGGCATGCAGATTCAGCCACAGGGCGACAAGATTGTGGTGCTGGCGCCGTTTGAAGGGACGCCTTCTTATAAGGCTGGGATTCGGCCGGGCGACGTGATTCTGGCCGTCGATGGGAAGACGACCGAGCACATGGACTCGGCTGCTGTGGCTTCGATGCTGAAGGGGCCGCGGGGGACGAATGTTTCGGTGACGATGGGCCGGGAGGGCTCGCCGAAGCCGCTGGTGTTCAACCTGGTGCGCGATGAGATTCCACGGTACTCGGTGGATATTGCGTTTGAGATCAAGCCGGGTATTGGGTACATCCACGTAACGAACTTTATGGAGACGACCTCGCACGAGGTGCAGGAGGCGCTGGATAAGTTTGGGCCGAACCTGCATGGGTTGCTGATCGACCTGCGCGGCAACCCCGGCGGGCTGCTGAATGAGGCCGTGAATATGTCGGACAAGTTCCTGCAGAAGGGCCAGATCGTGGTTTCGCAGCGGGGACGGGCGTTCCCGGATCAGGTGTATCGCGCGCCGAAGGGGTCGGATGGGAAGTATCCGATTGTGATCCTGGTGAACCGCAATACGGCTTCGGCGGCGGAGATTGTTTCTGGCGCGCTGCAGGACCATGATCGCGCGCTGATCGTCGGCGAGACGACGTTTGGCAAGGGGCTGGTGCAGACGGTGATTCCGCTGGCAGAGAATACTGGCCTCGCGCTGACGACGTTCCACTACTACACGCCGTCGGGACGGTTGATCCAGCGGAACTATGAGGGGCTTTCGCTCTACGACTACTACTACGGGCGCGAGGGCGCGCTGCCGGCGAACAACTCGAATAAGGAAGTGAAGCTGACGGACTCGGGACGGACGGTCTATGGCGGCGGCGGCATTACGCCGGATGAGAAGATCGCTGAGCTGAAGTCCAACCACTTCCAGGATGTGCTGCTGCAGAACTACTCGTACTTCAACTTCTCGAAGCATTACCTCTCGGACCATACGGTGAGCAAGGAGTTCGTGGTGGACGATGCGATTCTGAAGCAGTTTGAGGACTTCCTGAAGACGCAGAAGATCGACTTCACGGAGAAGGATGTCGCAGACAATATCGACTGGGTGAAGTCGAGCATCAAGGCTGAGCTGTTTACGTCGCAGTTTGGGCAGGCGCTGGGTATGCAGGTGCGGGCTGAGTGGGATCCGCAGATTGCCAAGGCGCTGACGTTTATGCCCGAGGCTACCGCGCTGGAAGATCACACGCTGGGTACACAGCCGAAGACACAGACGGCTAGCCGGTAAGGTTCGCTGTAACGACAAGGGCCGCGCTTGATGCGCGGCCCTTGTCGTTTGTGGTGTCAGAGATTTGGAGCGGGAGACGGGGATCGAACCCGCAACCAACGGCTTGGGAAGCCGCTACTCTACCATTGAGCTACTCCCGCTCGCTTGTGAAATTATACCGCCTTACTTGCTGAGGTTTCGATTGGGACTCAAAGGGCCTTGGCGCCTTCGAAGTATTCTTCGATCTGTTCGAGGGTCTTGCCTTTGGTCTCGGGGAGGAAGAACGCGGCGACGATGAAGTAGACCACTGTGCAGGCGGACCAGAAGAGGAACATCGCGTAGTAGCCGTAGGCTCCTACGACGGGCAAGAAGAGGGCGGCGATGACCGTGGAGACTGCCTGGTTGAGCAGCAGCGCGATGCCCATGCCGGTGGAGCGGATGCGGGTGGGCATGAGCTCGGAGAGGGCGATCCAGACGACGACACCGGGGCCGACCGAGAACGAGGCGATGAAAAGGGCGATGCAGGCGGTGATCCACCATCCGGTAGCCTCGGTGGGGACTGGGCCGTAGAAGGCTCGCTGGATGGTCAGGTGCGCGTTAGGCTTTGCGGCGTCGGGAGAGAGGTTGAGGCTGGAGTCCGTGTCGCTGCTTAGGACTGTGGTGGACTTATCGCCATCTCCGTAGCTGTACATCACGGTGAGGGCGACGGGTTGCTTGCTGGGGAGCTTGGCGAAGAACTGGTCGCCGGAGAGATGAAGAGCGTTGCCGGTGGTGAGCGACTGCATCTGCTGCTTTACGTCGACGCGTTTGGACTCGAAGCTGTGAAAGATGAAGGCGCCGGCGAGGAGCGCGATGATGATGCCGCCGG
>Ga0302313_10003437_pt1 | contig 10400 bp, 6 predicted proteins | sample III_Palsa_N2_2_FD_200454 | JGI IMG/M metagenome (GOLD analysis project Ga0302313, IMG submission 200454) | Peat permafrost microbial communities from Stordalen Mire near Abisko, Sweden - III_Palsa_N2_2 | ecosystem: Environmental > Terrestrial > Soil > Palsa > Peat permafrost | place: Sweden...
ACGATGCCGCTCTTTTTCGCCTGCGCCAGCAAACGCGGCAACTGCACGCTTTTCGCGTTGGCCATCGCGCCGTGGCCGTAAATCAGCGTATTGCACAGCACGGAGGCGCGCACGCCGCGTTTGGCTGCGTCGAGCACGAGGTTGTCGATGGCGACTCGCGCGGCTTTATCGGCAGTCGGTTCGGGCAGCTTGTCCTCGTAGTAGATCGCGTCCGATCCTTCACCGCCGGATGCATCGCCGACAATGCTGGAGCCGCTCGTGTGAAGCAGCGGTTTGTTCGAGCCCGCAAGCCCTTCGATCAGCGCCTCGGCCGCGCCGCGATGGTCGCTGCTGGCGGCATTGATGACGCCATCGGCTGCTTTCGCCTGCGCGATCAGTAACGCCCGATCGTCCAGGCTGCCGATCACGGGTTCAATTCCCAGCGCCTTGAGTTCGTCCGCCTGTTCCGGGCGACGGATGAGGCCGTTGACCTGATGGCCGTCGCGAACCAGACGCGCCGCAATTGAACCACCGATAAATCCGCCTGCGCCAGTTACAAAAATCTTCATTTTCGTTCTCCTTCCCATTGAGTCGATGCATGCAGTATCCCCGTCTTCGACTTTCGCAAAAACAGTGTTAGTCTCAAATAAATATTGACTAAAAATCAACAATGGTTAGATGAAAACGACGACTGAGGAACTGCTGGCGTTCGTGACAGTGATCGATAGCGGCTCGATCACGGCGGCCGCCGAGGCATTGCAGCAAACCGTCTCCGGCGTGAGCCGGGCGTTGACGCGGCTGGAGCGCAAGCTCGACGCTACGCTGGTGCGGCGTACTACGCGCCGTTTGCAACTCACCGACGAAGGCGAGCTTTTCCTCGCGCGAGCCCGCGTCATCCTCGCCGCAATGGAAGATGCGGAGGAGTCGATTGCTCGCCAGCGTGAGCGGCCGGCGGGGCGTCTGCGGGTGGATGCGGCGTCGCCGTTCGTGCTGCATTGCATCGTGCCGCACGTGCAGGCGTTCGCCGCTGCGTATCCGGAGATCGTGCTGGAACTGAGCAGCAATGAGCGGATTGTCGACTTGATGGAACAACGCGTGGATATCGCGATCCGGATTGGCGCGCTGCAGGATTCCACGTTGCACGCGCGCTCGCTCGGCAGCAGCCGGCTGCGAATTCTGGCGAGTCCCGCGTATCTCGCGGAACGCGGGGAGCCGCGCACGGTGGCGCAATTGCGGCGGCATCGGCTGATCGGTTTTACGGCGCCCGAGAGTTTGAATGACTGGCCGTTGATCGATGACGATTCCGAAAACCGGGACGCGGGCGCGCGCTTTAGGATCGTGCCGGAAATCGCCGCATCGAGTGGCGAGACCATGCGGCAACTTGCGCTGGCGGGCGGCGGAGTCGTGTGCCTCGCCGCGTACATGACCAGCGCTGACGTGGCCAGCGGACGCCTGCAAACCGTGATGGACCCCGTTTTGCTCGATGTCCGGCAACCGATCAGCGCGGTGTTCTACCAGAGCGCGTCAATGGCGGGACGGGCGAAAGCCTTCCTCGATTTCATCGCCGCACGGTTGGTGCTTTGAAGCGCGCGACGTATGCTGCCGGTTGCGCTTTTCCGATTCTTGAACCATTCGTGAACACTTATATGCCCATCGAACTCATCAACGCTCCGGGTCTTCCGGTTCCCGCAGGGCATTACAGCCACGCAACCCGCGCGGGTAATCTCGTTTGCGTGTCGGGCCAGCTGCCGATGCGTCCAGACGGCACGCATACCGGCGACTTGCCGTTCGAAAAACAGGCCCAGCAGGCGCTGGACAATGTCAGCACGGTGCTGGCGGGGGCTGGCGCGGGGTTGAAGGACGTGATCGAAGTGACGGTCTACCTGGTTGGCGTGGATCACTGGAAAACTTTCAACGAGATCTACGCGCGCCATTTCGGCGACTGGAAACCCGCGCGGGCGGTTGTTCCCGTAGGCGCGCTGCATTATGGTTATCTGCTGGAAATCGCGGCGCGGGCCTGGGTGGAATCGGCTTGAGTGGTTTTTTGAGTGAGTGGTCAGTGTCGACAGGGGCGAGCGCACAGGCGTTCTAATCCCGTTGGCGTAAAGCGGCAGCGCTTTTATCATGGCGAGGTCGCGTCCTCACAGGTGACGTCATGATCCAACTCGTGCTGTTTCTGCTGGGCGTGGACTACTTGCGCCGCCGTTGGCTTACGCTGGCCGTGGCGGGCGGCATTTGGCTCGTGATCGGGGTGTCGGTGTTTATCGATGCCCTCGATGGCGTTTTGTATTTTCCTATCCACGTCTTCGCCTGGCTGCTGCTCATCGAGGGTCTCGCGACCCTCGCTGTTGCCCGGATGGGTGTGGGCGGCCAGCGCACGCTTCGTTACGTGAAAGGTGGCGCGTTCACGCTCGCCGCGCTGCTGATCATGGCGGGCAATCATCACGGCAACTTCGTGCTTTCGATGATTTTCGGCACGCTTTTTCTCGCCGATGGCTTGCTGCAGAGCGTGTCGGCTGTTGTGGTGCGTTATAGCCGATGGAGGATCGTGCTGGCGCTCGCGATTGTCGAAATCCTGCTCGCGATCTTTTTCTTCGAACCGTACCCGACCCACTATGTAGGCACGGCGCCTTACGCAATCGGGCTTGGACTCGCGTTCGGCGGTTGGAACATGCTGTGGATCGCCTTTCGCGTACGCCGCATGGAAAGCCTGCCGCCTGAAAACGAGAAGGCGCTGGCGCTGTCCGACGACGTAATCGCCGATCCTACCCTGGCTGATAAGTCCGCAACGGCAAAGGCCGCTGCGGGCGCGGTGGCAACCGAGGCCGACAGCCCGTTCGAGTGGGACGGACCTCCGGCCGCGGATGAAAAAGCGCTCACCGTGCATGTGTGGACGCCTGTCGGGTCCGCGCGGGCGCAGGCCAACCGGCGGCTGATCGTGGACCGCTACATTGCCGCCGTCGATGCGAACGGTGTCATCTCGACGGGCCACGCGGCGCTTGAGTCACCCGAGGGTATTTACATCAGCCTGTATCCGGGCGTGGAACTCGACCGTTCGCCGGACGAATTCGGGCGCATCTTGCGTGCGACTCGCGAGAACAATGTGCCGGGCACATTCCAGCCAGACTACGCGACGGAATCGAAGGCATGGTGCGAATCCACGACCCGCGTGCGTATTCGCAATTACCGTCCGGATCGGTTGAAGGCGTTTTGGGAGAAATATCGGCAGGATCCGACCTATAACCTCACTTACCGGAATTGTTCGAGCACTGTTTCCAAGGCGCTGGAAGCGGCACTCGAAGGGTCGGTGGGCACCTTTCACGGCCGTGATACGGGTTGGCGCGCGTTCCTGCGCCTGATCGTTACGCCGGAGCTGTGGGTCGCCGCGCAGATCCGCAAGCGAGCGGCCACCATGGCCTGGACCCCGGGCCTGACGCTCGACTACGCGCGGGCGCTGAGCATGCTGGCCGATCCCCGGCCGTTTGGCTATCTCAAGATGGCGCGGCTCGCGGTGCGCAAGATGCTGCGCTCGCGGCGCGAATGGCGGCAGGAAGCGTCCGATGCCGCCGACGCCCGCGCGGGCCGGATGGACAGCTCGAGTGCTTCGTAGGTCCTGTTCGCCGTCGCTGTGCAACTTCCCGGTGCACCGCCGGCATTAATTGGCGGGAGCGCCCGTTCGCTAGTTGTTGTTGCGGCGGCCCAACTTATTGCTGCGGGGGGAGTGTGGTGCGGCTCAGGCGTTTGCAGCTCAGGCAATTTCTGCTCAGGCGTTTGCAACTCCAGCGTTTGCGGCTTAGGCGAGATCGAGCGTGGCCGTCATGTCCCCTAACGGCGCTTCTCCGTTTGCCGCGAATGCCCGGTCGCGCGAGACAACGCCGTCAAGTGGCACCAGGTCGTGGACGCGCGTGATGAAGCGCAGGATGGAGTTCGTGTCGTAGACCGTATGGTCGACGAGCCCCTTCTTCGCGAACGGCGCAATCATCAAGGCGGGAATGCGCGACCCCGGTCCCCATCGATCCCCTTTCGGCGGCGGCACGTGATCCCACCAGCCGCCGTTCTCGTCGTGGGTGATGATGACGACCGTGCTCTCCCATTGCGGTCCACGCTGGATTCGCTCGACGACGTTGGCGAGATGCCGGTCACCGGATTCGACATCGGCGTAACCCGCATGCATGTTCAGATTGCCTTGTGGCTTGTAGAAAGTCACAGCCGGCAGCCGCCCTGCGTCAATATCCGCAATGAGTTTGTTGGTCGACGGATCGTCGCCCAGACCGGCGTCGCGCAGGTGTTGCGTGCGAGCTTGCGTGCCAGGAGCAAAGCTGCGGAAGTAATTGAACGGTTGGTGGTGATACTGGAAATCGGGAACCATGCCGGTGTCGCGATGCGTGAGCGCATAGTCCCAGCCGCCGCTATACCACGCCCAGTCCACACCTTTGTCCGATAACCGGTCGCCGATGGTCGCGTAACTCTGCGGCGGCAGCACGCGATAATTCGACGGGTCCGCCAGCGCCGGATCGCCGCCTTCCGCCGCGCGGACGTTGCTCGGCTGATAGGGAGGCGCCATTGTGTTGACCGCGTAGCCATCGGCTGTGAGTGCGCCGTCGTTGACGTAGGACGGAGGGCCATCCAGCGCCGATGCCGGTGAATCGGCCGCGAGTTTCAGGCGCGTGCCCAGCGGATCGTCGGCGTCCAGCACGGACAGGAGTTTTTTCGCGGGGCCGTTGTGCGCGTCCGGATAAAAGGGGGCCTGTGCCGAAATCAGATAAATATGATTGAGCCAGGAACCGCCGAATGCGGCCATGAAGAAGTTGTCGCACAGTACGTTTTGCCGGGCGATGTTCCAGAGCTTCAGCGAATCAGCCGAATTGCGGTAATGCCCCATGACCAGACCGCCGGAATCGCCCCATGCGGCGAACTGGTTGTTGCGGCCGGCGTTGATCTGCATCTGGTTTTGATAGAAACGGTGTACGAGGTCGCGCGTGATGACGCCGTTCGGCAGTGGCTGCCCCTGTGCGTCGACAAGATGGAACGGGCCGTTCGGCACGCCATCGATCTGTTTTTCCGAAATCATGTAGCGCTTGCCGTCCACTTCCTGTGCTTGCGGTACGAGGCCACCCCAGATTTTCGGCAGCACAGGCATGGGCGTGCGCCCGTCGCGGTCCAGCTGGACGTAGCGGGACGCAGGGACGGCTTCCAACGGATATTGCACGCCTGGATAGTTACCCCAGAGGTTGCTGAAGCTGCGATTTTCCGCGTAGATCACAACAATATGACGGACCTGTGCCTGCAGCGTTTTGTCTAGCGCGATGTCGGCGGCCGTCTTGGGGGTAGCAGGGCGCGAGTCAAAGAGATTGCAGCCGCTCAGCGACAATCCAGTGAGGCCTGCCAGGCTGACCCCAGCCGCAAGCAGGCGACGGCGTACGGGGTCGTGGGGCAGGTCGGACGCGGGTTGTTCGTCGCGGGGATCATCAGTGTGGCTCATCGCAGCTCCTGGATGTCTGGCGGTTCATCAATGTGCTTATTGATGTAACTAAATAATTTGACTCAACAAAGTGTCTTAAATCTTGCGGCTGACTATTTTGAACCAAACCGGTGACTTAAAGCATTGAACGAAACCCGCGAATCAGAGCAATACCCGAACACGAGTGCTACCCGATCTCCTATGGCGACGCGCGCCAGTGCGTTGCTTCAGGCCCTTCGTCTACCTGGATCTTGGCCGGAAACGCGTAGTTTCCGATAGCTGACCGAACGGCCTATGGGCTCAAATACAGGTGTGCCCTGACGTCGTATGCCGTTCGATCGACTGGAAAGCGTCACGCTGGGCGACTACTATCGTTCGAACTGCCCGAGAATCAACTGAGTACCAGTTTCACGCCGACTATCACCAGCGTGGCGGCCAGCACGTTGCGCAGCAGCACCTCCGGCGCCCGGGTGGAAAGCATGCTGCCCAGCACGATCCCTGGCAACGAACCCACGAGCAGGGACACCAGAAGGTCCCAGTTGACGGAACCGAGCAGCCAGTGGCCGGTCCCCGCAAGCAGCGTAAGCGGAACCGCGTGCGCTATATCCGACCCGACTATTCGCGCAGTCGGCAAACGCGGGTACAGGAGCAACAGCACGGTCACGCCAATGGCGCCCGCGCCAACTGAGGTGATTGAGACGAGCACGCCCAGGATTGCGCCGGTGAGCACGGTCCAGGCCACTGTGCGGCTTTCACGGCTCGCTGCCGCGCCTGGTTTTCCGCTTGCCTCACGGGCCATCCCGGTCTTGTAGGCCAGTCGCGCGAGCTGTGGGCGGAACACGAGCGAGACAGCGGTAACAAGCAGCGCGGAGCCCAGCACGAGCTGGATCACCCGGGCGGCGGCGGGTGTGTTCAAACCGTACCGGTTGAGCAGGACCAGGGTGATTGCCGCCGCAGGGATGCTGCCCGCCGCAAGCCGTCCGGTGATACGCCAGTCCACGGACCCCTTGATGCCGTGGACCAGCGTGCCGGTTGCCTTGGTCGCGGCCGCGTAGAGCAGATCCGTGCCGACCGCGGTGGCCGGGTGGATGCCGAACAGGAGCACCAGCAGCGGGGTCATCAGGGAGCCGCCGCCTACGCCGGTCAGGCCCACGAGGAAGCCGACGGCAAGGCCGGATGCTGAATACAGTAAGTCGATGTGCGGAAAAGACATGCGGCGAGGAGAACCGGTTAGATGAGCGTCGGTCGAAAAACGGTCGATGATAGCGGGTCCGCGGTGCGCTTGCCTTCGGACCGCAAAAATTGATTCGCAGGCTCTGGCCGTACAATCGGCCGGGTGTCCAGGCAACTCTTTCAGGAAGGTGTAATGGAAACGAAGGAACAACAGCAAGCAAAGCAGGCGCTAAGCGACCGACAGGCCCGTGATATCGCTCGCGACCCTGCCCATGGCCTCGCTCATGACGACATGCCCGACCCGATCCGCAGTACGGCCGGCGTTCGCGAGGTTCCTCCGTCGACGCCCGCCGCGAACACGGACGGCGCGTTTATCGCAACCGAGCATACGAGCTACGCGAACGAGCGCCAGTTCGTGCTCAAGGCCGGCAATACCTTCGTGGTCAACGACGCGAATGGCGACATACGCGGCAATGACGACGGTCTTTTCGTGAACGACACCCGAGTGTTGTCGCAGCTGCGCCTGACTTTCGGCGGACGCTCGCCGTCGCTCCTGTCTGGCAGCGTGTCGAGCGACAACGCCGTCTTTACCGCGCATCTGACCAACCGGCCGCTGCCGCTCATCGGCGGGGCGACCACGCCCGAGGGCGTGATCCACGTCGAGCGCCGCCGGGTGTTGTCGCGGCACGTGCTGCACGAAGCCATTGTGTTGACCAACTACGGCACGGAACCGGCCACCGTGCCGCTTTCGATCAACTTCGCCGCCGACTTCCACGACATGTTCGAGGTGCGCGGGTCCACACGCAAGAAACGCGGGTCGATGCGCGAGCCGTGCATCGAAGATGGCGAAGTCGTATTGCGCTATACGGGTCTGGATGAAGTCGAGCGGACCGCTCGCATCCAGTTTTCGCCCGCGCCGCACTCGCTCTCGGTGAATCGTGCGGATTACGTACTGCGGATCCAGTCGGAAACGGCCATGTCGATCTACTTGTCGATCACGGCCGTCACGCATGCATTGAGCGACGCCAGTGCGGAGAGCAAGAAGATCGCCGAGGAAGGCGCCGAATGTGCGCCGGAATCGGGGCGGCCGGCGATTCGCGAGGCACTTGTCGATGCCCATCGGCGCATGCGCGAGCGGCGTCGTTCGGTAGCGCGCGTGCGCTCGAGCAACCCGTTGTTTAGCGAATGGATCGATCGTTCGCTCGCCGATCTCGGTTTGCTGACGACTGATCTCGAAACGGGACCGTATCCGTACGCGGGCATTCCGTGGTTTTCCACGGCTTTCGGCCGCGACGCCATCATTACTTCGCTGCAGATGTTGTGGATTGATCCGTCGCTTGCGCGTGGCGTACTGCGTTTTCTCGCGGCGCATCAAGCGCGCGAGGACTCCGCATTTCGCGACGCTGAAGTGGGCAAGATCATGCACGAGACCCGCAATAGCGAAATGGCCGCTACGGGGGAAGTGCCGTTTGCGATGTACTACGGCGGGGTCGACAGCACGCCGCTGTTCGTCGCGCTGGCCGGCGCATATGCCGAGCGAACGGGCGACACGGCACTGATCGACGAATTGTGGCCTTCCCTGCAACTGGCCGCGCAATGGATCGCACGTCATTGCGACAAGAACGAATTCGGCTTGTTGAGCTATCAGCGCGCCACGGAAGCGGGGCTCGCCAACCAGGGCTGGAAAGACAGCGGCGACTCCGTGTTTCACGCCGACGGCAGTTTCCCGGTCGGACCGATCTCGCTGGTTGAAGTCCAGGCTTATGCATCCACCGCGTTTGCCACCATGGCCCGCTTCGCGAGGCAACGCAACGCGCCGGAGCAAGCATCGGACTTCGAGCAGCGCGCGCAAAAGATTCGCGAATGCGTGGAGACAATGTTCTGGATGCCCGAGTCGGAGTTCTACGGTATCGCGCTCGACGGTAAGGGCGAACTGTGCAAGGTGTTGGCGTCGAATGCGGGACACTTGCTGGCCTTTGACCTGGTCGAGCGCGGCCGCGGTGAAGCAGTCGCGCGTCAGCTCGAGTCGACCTTGTTCAACACCGGCTGGGGCGTTCGCACGCTGGCAGCGGGCCAGCCACGCTTCAATCCCATGTCGTACCACAACGGCTCCGTGTGGCCGCACGATAGCGCCATGTGCGCCCGCGGACTTGCACGCTACGGAGACCGCGGCGGTGCAGTGCGCCTGTTGCAGGCACTGTTCGAAGCGGCCGTTACTTTCGATATGCGTCTGCCCGAGTTGTTCTGCGGCTTCACCCGGCAACGTGGCGAGCGGCCGATCGGCTATCCGGTTGCGTGCTTACCGCAAGCCTGGGCGGCCGGATCACCGTTCATGATCCTCGAGGCATGTCTAGGGGTCACGATCGACGCCGAGCGCCAGGAAGTGCGGATCGACCGGCCGCAGTTGCCGGATGGTATCGACTGGCTCGAGATTGGTGAACTGCGGGTTGGCGACAAGACCGTGTCTATAACCTTTCGGCGCGTGGGCGGGCAGGTCGTGCCGTCTATCGAAGGTGATATCCGAGTGGTGGCGGTCCTTTAATCGCACCGCGAACCTGGCCACCATCGCTCAGCTGCTTGGGCATTTAAACCGCGTAGTTAAACCGCGTAGTTAAACCGCGACGCTGCCGACGTAGTTTTCGGCCAGCGCCGTGGCAGCGGCGCGCGATGTGGTCACGTGTTCGAGCTCGGCCACTTGCAGGCGTTGTTCGAACGGCGAGGTGTCGTCGAGCTTGTGCAGCATCCGGGTCATCCACCACGAAAAATGCTCGGCGCGCCAGACGCGCTTCAGTGCGGTTTCGGTATAGCGATCCAGTTTGTCGCTCGCGCCTTCTTCGTAGAACGCCTGTAAGGCGGCGGTCAGGATGCGAACGTCGGAGACCGCCAGGTTCATGCCTTTTGCGCCGGTGGGCGGGACAATGTGCGCGGCGTCGCCGGCGAGGAAAAGCTTGCCGGATTGCATCGGCGTGGAGACGAAACTGCGCATGCCGACAATGTTTTTCTGGAAGATCCGCCCTTCGGTGATCTGCCAGCCGTCCAGCGTGTCCACGCGTGCGTGGAGTTCGGACCAGATGCGGTCGTCGGACCAGGCATCGACTGAGTCCTTCGGGTCGCATTGGAAGTACATACGCTGCACGTTCGGTGAACGGGTGCTGATAAGCGCAAAACCGCGATCGTGGCGAGCGTAAATCAGCTCGTGCGCCGAAGGCGGCGCTTCGACCAGGATCCCGAACCAGCCGAACGGATAGATGCGCTGATAGTCATGCCTCAGTGCCTGGGGCATCGACCCACGTGCGACGCCTTGCGAGCCGTCGCAACCCATGATGAAGTCGCACTCCAGCTCGTGCTCGAACCCTTCGTGCTTGTAACGGATGCGTGGCCGGGTAGTCCCAGGGGTATCGTCGAAGTCGTGTAGCGACACATCGCTCACGCCGAACTTCAACGCACCATCCGCCGCTATGCGCGCGGCCACCAGATCCTTGATGACTTCGTGCTGTGCGTAGACGGTGATCGAGTGGCCGGTGAGTTCGGTCAGTGCAATGCGCTTGCGTTGCCCTTCAAACGCGAGTTCGAAACCGTGATGCACCGCACCTTCGGCCAGCATCCGCGCGCCGAGGCCCGCCTCGTTCAGCAGGTCCATCGTGCCCTGTTCAAGAACGCCTGCACGAATGGTGGATTCGATATCGCCTCGGCTGCGTGCCTCGAGCACAACCGATTCAATACCGCGAAGATGGAGAAGATGGGAGAGCAGGAGGCCCGCAGGACCCGCACCAATGATGCCGACTTG
>Ga0302313_10003441_pt1 | contig 10390 bp, 9 predicted proteins | sample III_Palsa_N2_2_FD_200454 | JGI IMG/M metagenome (GOLD analysis project Ga0302313, IMG submission 200454) | Peat permafrost microbial communities from Stordalen Mire near Abisko, Sweden - III_Palsa_N2_2 | ecosystem: Environmental > Terrestrial > Soil > Palsa > Peat permafrost | place: Sweden...
CAGAGTCAAAGGAGTGGCCACTGCTTCAGTTTGAAGTTCTGACGACATTCATCGCCTCTTGTTGAACATTAGCAACCGCATGGGCGCCCGCTTTTGTCCCGGCACGAACACCTGAGGGCGGCGCGGGTGTGGCCGGACTGTCCTGTTCGCCAAGCCCGGCGAAGCGCCCATGTTGCGCCGCGAGTGCTGCAACCGGTTGCGGAATCCAGCGAGTCAGCAGCACGGTGGCAACCGCACCCAAACCGACCACGGCAACGGCGAGCAAGGCCAGAGACACCCCATCCATTTGCAACTCCAGACGATTGAATAATCAGATCACTCAATCATATGCTGCAATGCCGCAAATATCAATATTCCGTATGTAGTATATCAACCAATTATGCGCTTCCACAGTAACATCAAGGTACCATGGCCGCCACCCAACGGCGCATTCGCGCGCAAATAGCGCGCACCTCTCGCGGTAAGCATGGACTCACTCCACGGCCGGACGTGAGGGCCGCGCTCCTCTCCACCTCGGTGTTAACGCGGAAAACGCGCGCTATTCGCGCAGACTCGTGCGCCAATCGCGCAATATGTCTCAAACGCCAATTGTCGAAGGGATGCTGTCTCTCTATCCTTCGGGAATCGTGCAGCGGATCAAACGGTACCCGGCCACAGGCCTAAGCCGCCTCCCGATCACCCCTGCACTTCCGATATCAGGTAGGAGACACTTCATGATCACGGCAGTATCGACAGCGGCCCCACGCGACGCCGCCACTAACGCAAGCCGAGCCCGCCGGGCCGCGCTGGGCAGCTTTATCGGCGCGGTGGTCGACTGGTACGACTTCCTGCTGTACGGCATCGTCGCCGCGCTCGTCTTCAACACCGAGTTCTTTCCGCACGTCAGCCCGGCGATGGGCACGCTCGCGGCCTTCGCCACCTTCGGCGTCGGTTTCCTGTTCCGGCCGCTCGGCGGCTTCATCTTCGGCCACTACGGCGACCGCCTCGGCCGCAAGCGCATGCTGGTGCTAACCGTCATGATGATGGGCCTCTCCACTGCGGCGATCGGCCTGCTGCCGTCATTTCTCAGCATAGGCTGGTGGGCGCCGGTGTTGCTGGTGACGCTACGCGCCATCCAGGGTTTTGCGGTTGGCGGCGAATGGGGCGGAGCAGCGTTGATGGCCGTCGAAAGCGCGCCTGAGAAAAAGAAGGCGTTCTACAGCAGCGGCGTGCAGGTCGGCTACGGGGTCGGCCTTGTGCTCTCCACCGGCCTCGTGTCGATCATCAGCCATTCGATGGACAACGCCACCTTCCTCGCCTGGGGCTGGCGCCTGCCGTTCCTGTTCAGCGTGGTGCTGGTGTTGATCGCGTTGTGGATCCGCTCGAGCATGGAAGAGTCGAAGGAGTTCGTCGAGAAGGTTGTCGAGAAAGGCGCGAAGCGTGCACGTCTGCCGATCGTCGAAGCGTTGCTCACGCATCCGAAGGCGTTTCTGCTGATCATCGCGTTGCGTCTTGCCGAACTCTTCACGATGTACATCGTGACCGCCTTCGCGCTGAACTATTCGACCGCGAATCTCGGCATGCCGCGCACCTTCTTCCTGAATATCGGCCTGCTGGTGGGCGCGCTGAGCTGTTTCACGATCCCCTGCTTCGCGATCGCCGCCGACCGCTTCGGCCGCCGCCGCGTCTATATGGTCGGCGCGCTGGTCGGCATGCTGAGTGCCGTGCCGTTCTTCCTCGCACTCGATGCCCGCGCAACGGTATGGATCGTGATCTTCGCGGTGATGCTCGCCAACGTTGCGCACGATATGATCGTTAGCGTGCAGCAGCCCATGTTCACCGAACTGTTCGGCACCGAGTACCGTTACAGCGGCGCCGGCGTCGGTTACCAGGTGGCGAGCGTCGTGGGTGGCGGCTTCACGCCGTTTATCGCAGTGGGTCTCGTGAGCCTCGCCGGCGGATCGTGGCATCCGGTGGCCGCGTATCTCGGCGTCGGTTGCCTGATCTCGCTGCTGGTCGCCGCGCGGATGAAAACCGGCCGCACTGTTTAAAGCGATGATGCTGTAAACCCTGGCAGCGGCGAACCGTCCTTGAGCGCGCCGCCGCTGCCTTGTCGTGTCGACGATCGATCGACCTTAAAAAAATGCCGCCCCGGGCGGCATTTTTGCTTCTCAGAACTTACAGCAGAACGAGCAGTGCAAGCATCCGACGGGACATCGGGCGTTTACCTTATGCACTCTCATCTCATATTGCCAACGCGATCCACGAGACCTATCGTTGCTTGACGGCCCGGTCGTTGCGCAGATGTCGTTTTAATATGTAATTAAATGACATATATGCGTAACGCATCACTCCATGCCCTGCCACGCCACGAAGCTCAAGCATTGGCATGCGAGCGCCGATAACTTACAAGAATCGTAATCGGAGACCCAACATGAGCAGCATTACCGAGCCGCGCAGTAACCCAGGCTCTGCACCCTTCTTTTCCAAACAGGCCACCGTCGCAGGCCCAGGCTTCTCACGCTGGATGGTGCCGCCCGCCGCGCTCGCCGTGCATCTGTGCATTGGCCAGGCGTACGCGTTCTCCGTGTTCAACGGACCGCTCACGAAGGTGATTGGCATCACGCAATCCGCGCCGGACGACTGGTCGCTGACCACGCTCGGCTGGATCTTCTCGCTGGCGATCGTATGCCTTGGTTTGTCGGCTGCGTTTGGCGGCAAGTGGCTCGAGCGGGTCGGCCCGCGCCGCACGATGTTCACCGCGGCATGCTGCTTCGGCGGCGGCTTCCTGGTGTCGGCGCTCGGCGTGTGGATGCATCAGATTGTGTTGCTGTATCTCGGCTATGGGGTGATCGGCGGCATCGGTCTGGGGCTCGGTTATGTCTCGCCGGTCTCCACGTTGATCCGCTGGTTTCCCGACCGTCGCGGCATGGCAACCGGCATGGCCATCATGGGCTTCGGCGGCGGTGCGATGATTGCCGCACCGCTCTCCGTCGCGCTGATGAACCACTTCCATAGCGCAACCAGCAACGGTGTTTCGGAGACCTTCGTAGTCCTGGGCATCGCCTACTTCATTTCGATGTCGATCGGCGCACTCGCGATTCGCGTACCCGCGCCCGACTGGAAGCCGGCAGGCTGGACACCGCCCGTCACTAACCAGAACAAGATGATCTCGCGCAATCACGTGCATATCGATCAGGCGTTGAAGACCCCGCAGTTCTATCTGATCTGGCTCGTGCTGTTTCTGAACGTGACGGCCGGCATCGGCATTCTCGGCCAGGCGTCGGTGATGATTCAGGAGAGCTTCAAGAGCACCGTCACCGCAGCGGCGGCAGCGGGCTTCGTCGGGCTGCTGTCGCTCTTCAACATGGGAGGCCGCTTTGTGTGGGCCTCGGCATCCGACTGGATCGGCCGCAAGAATACGTACTTCATCTTTTTTGCGCTGGGTGCCGTGCTGTATTACTTCGTGCCGGGATTTGCCGCCTCGGGGCAGATCGCATTGTTCGTGCTGGCCTATTGCGTAATCCTCTCGATGTACGGCGGCGGCTTCGCAACCGTGCCGGCTTACCTGGCCGATATGTTCGGCACCGCCTTCGTCGGCGGTATCCATGGCCGCTTGCTGACCGCATGGGCAGCAGCAGGCGTGGCCGGCCCGGTGCTGGTGAACTACATCCGCGCGTATGAAGTGGCACATGGCGTGGCAAAGGCGGACGCCTACACGATGACAGTGCACATCATGGCGGTCCTGCTGGTAGTCGGCTTCGTGTGCAATCTGCTGGTCAAGCGGGTGGATGAGAAGCACCACATGAGCGACGCACAACTCAAGAGCGGACAATAAGGAGACCTGATATGAGCACCACTCAAGCTGCCCAACCTACTTCCACACTCAAGCTCGGTGTGTTCTGGCTATACGTGTTGATTCCCCTTGCATGGGGCGTGGTGAATACGCTGCTGCAAGCGATGAAGCTCTTTAGCTGATCGCAGCATCGACATCGCATTGGAACACAAACGCCCCACGCGAAGCCGCGTGGGGCGTCGTCAAATACACACGTAGTACTCAGCCCTGTGATTCCAGCCGCAGCGGAAACGTAATTTCAAAGCTCGTCCCTTCGCCCTCATGTGAGTCGAAGCGGATCTGTCCGCCAAGCACTCTCGAAAGCTCCCGCACAATCGCAAGCCCCAGGCCCGCACCGGGAATATCGTCCCCAGACGCGCGCTCGAATTCCTTGAACACACGCTCGCGGTCCGACACGCCGATCCCGACTCCTGTGTCCGATACCCGAAGACGCCACTGGTCGTCGCCATCGGTCGTCATCGCGAGTTCGACCTGACCCACCTTGGTGTATTTCGACGCGTTGGTCAGCAGATTGAGCGCCACCTGTTTCAGCTTGAGCCGGTTCGACACGATCGTGCCCAAGCCAGCATCGAAGACAGGGCTTAAGCGCAAACCCTTCGCTTCGATAACCGGCCCGCACGATGCCACCAGTTCGTCGAACAGTTCGCGCAGGGGGAACGGCTCGACGACAAGATGACTGGTATCGCCAAGCACAACGGAATACTCGACCAGTTCGTCGACGAGGACCTTCATGTCGACCGCCTGCCGATTGGCGAGCGCCAACGCCGCTTCGACCTTGGTCGGTGCGCGCGACATCAGTTGCAGCGCCATCGAAAAGACGTTCAGAAAGTTGCGCAGATCGTGCACGACGCTACGCGTGATCTGCATGCGTGACTCGTACAGGTCCCCGACCAGCTTCTGCTTTAGGGTAAGTTCGTGATTGGCGCGTTCGAGCCGGCCGGTGTAATCATCGATCTTGCGGTCGCGTTCCGTCACCACCTCGCGGATCGACGTCAGCGTAACGAAACTGACAGCTTCGTCGATAAAGTGCCGCGCGCGCTCTTCGTGGCGCCGCGTGAAATACGGCCGCGACTCGCTGAACTGGACAATCTGGCCGGTCAGCATCTGCCGGAACAGGTCGAGTTCGCGCACCAGTTCGTCGATCCGGTACCCTTGTTTCCAGCGTAGCTTGCCGTGCTTGCGCGCGTTGCGCTCGATGGCCGGCTCGACCTGGTCGAGGTCCTGATCTTCAAGCGCGCTGCAGATTTCTTCAAGAATGGCCGGGATATGATCGGAGAGTTGCTCATACGTCAACCGGTCGGCGTCGCTCAGCTCGGTGTCATGGAAGACAGCCCGCATCCAGCGCTCGGTCAGATTGACCTGATCCAGACGAAGGCTTTCGGCAAACGCACGAAGTGGACGTGCTTGCGTATCGGACATGAATCGGGGCCTGCCGCCACGTAGGAAGGGGGAAAGGAACATCCGCCCATGCCGGCGGGGTTCGCTCGATCGCCTGCCATATCAGCGTATCACGCCCGGCGGCCGCCAAGTCTGGCGGCTTTCCCTCAGACGATTAACTAGACCAGTTCGAACAGTACGTCCTGCGCCCCTTCCCACAGCACCTTGGTGCCGAGTTCGCGCAGATGCTCCTTGCCTTCGACGACGGTCAGAAAATGATTGCCGGCCAGCTGTCCCATCTTGCTGGCAAAACAGCACGAGCCATAGGCGAGGATGATCTCGGTTTCGCTGTAGCCGCCAGGATAAAACAGAATATCGCCTACCGACGGATGGCTCGTGTGATTTTCGAAGCCCACGGCTTTGCCGTCGTTTTCGAGCTTGAAGTCGCCGAGAGGCACCCAGCAGCCTTCGCCGCTCCAGCGAACGTGGATGATTTTCTGGCGATACGGCAAAAGCTTCAGGAAGGCGGCGACTGTTTGCGGTGCATCCGGATTGGTTTCGGCAATAAATTCGTGGCCGCAGGAGGTGAGACGAAGTCGGGTCATTGCTATGGGTCCGCTAGATCAGGTTGAACGGGATGGTCGGCCGGTCGTCATTCTGTGGGCTCCAAAAAGCCCACGACAGGTACAGTTTGGACAGCTTCGGTCAGGCCAGTTGCGCGGGGAGCACAAGCCGGATCTCCGTCGCGATCAACGCAGCAATGCCGGCACGATATCGACAAACAGTATCTTGATGATGGTCATGCCGGGAAAAATCATCGCATAGCCAATGTCCGGCTCATCCGTCGGCGCCAGCTTGCTCGCGTAGGCAAGGATAGCCGGATTGCCACAAGCTCCGGCGACGATGCCTGCCACCTGATCGAACGACATGTGGCAAACGAACAGCCCCAGCACGATTACAGGAATGGCGAGGGCCAGCAACACGACCGCGCCGAGGCCAAGCATCAGCAAGCCCGTCTCCGACACCGTCGAGGCAAAGCGCGGGCCCGATGCCATGCCGACCTGGGCCAGAAACAGCGTCAGCCCCAGGTTGCGCAGCACGAGGTTCGCCGAGAGCGGGATGGTCCAGTTGAGACCACCGGTGCGACGTAATTTGCCGAGAATCAGTGCTACTATCAGTACACCTGACAATCCTAAGCCGATCTTGCCGATGCCCGGCAGAGGGATGCTGATTGCACCAAGCAGGAAACCTAACGCCATCCCCAGGCCGATTGAGATATAGCTGAATTCGGCGGTCCCCTTGATCGAATTGCCGAAGAACGTGCATAGTCCAGCGAAATCCGCGGGATTCGCGAGCAGACCCACACGGTCGCCGAACTCGAGAACGAGATCCGGGCGCGCCAGCATATCGGCATCGCCGCGCCGCACATGAGCAATCACCGCAGCGTTCTCACCCGGCAAGCCGAGTTCGGCCAGGGTTCTGCCCACCACCGCCGGACGCGACGCAAATACCCGCAGGTAATCGAGGTGTTTGCGATCCTTGACCATCCGGCCCGGCTCCGCCTCGCCAAGGCGTTCTCCCGCGAGTTCGAGGGTGGCGCGGTTCGGGCCGACCATCAGCAGCACGTCATGTTCCGCCAGCACCACGTCGGGCCTGGCCGGTTCGTTGTGATGCGCCCGGCGACGCGCCACGATCTGCACATCCGCGGGCAGGCCGCTCATCAGTTCGGCCACCGTTTTCCCCGCAAAATGCGGGTTGTCCAGCGAGACCTCCAGTATTTCCATGCCGGCAGCCGAGGGCGTCGCAATCTTCGGCTTCAGCAGCGCGAAGGTGATGTACAGCAACAGAATCGGCCCCGCCACGCCGAACGGATACGCAACCGAATAGCCCACCGCCGCATCGTCGTTACCGAGCTCCGCGAGCGCCGCCTGCAGCGTTGCCGTGCTGGTTCCCGAGCCGGCGAACAGCCCTAACGCGTGGCCCAGATTGAGCTGATAGATTTTCATGCAGACCAGACTCACAACGCCTGATAGCAGCACGCCGACGAGCGCAATGAGATTCGCCCGGCGTCCATAGGCGCTGCTGAAGCCGAAGAAAAACTGCTTGCCGTACTGGGCCCCCACCGCATACAGAAACAGCGCGAGCCCGAGCGTGCCGACCATTGCTGCAGGCGCCGATTTCGGCGCAAACCAGCCGATCGCCAGTCCGACGAACAAAACTGCACCTACGCCTAGAGAAAATCCCTTGATGTTGATTTCCCCCACCACGTAACCAGCCGCGATTGTGAGGAACAATGCGAACATCGGCTGCTGTTCGAGCAGCGTCTTGACGAACTGCATGGCGACCTCCGACTTCGGTTCAGTCGTGGTGCAACAGAGATGCGGCGCGCGTCATAAGACCGCCTTGGTGGGTTGCGCCCGCCTCCAGTTTGCAAACAATGCTGCCACCGCACAGGACGCAAGACGCGCCGTCAGCGAGTCGGCCCGACTGGTAAGGACGATGGGCAGCCGCGCACCGAGCACGATTCCCGCGGCGTCGGCGCCAGCAAGGAAGGTCAGACTCTTGGCGAGCATGTTGCCGGCTTCAAGATCCGGCACGATCAGGATATCGGCCTGGCCCGCCACCGGCGAATCAATGTGCTTGATCTTCGCCGCATTCAGATCGATTGCGTTATCGAGCGCGAGCGGTCCATCGAGCAGAGCGCCGGTGATCTGTCCACGATCGGCCATCTTGCACAGTGCGCCGGCTTCAACCGTTGTGGGCATAGTCGGGTTGACCGTTTCGACGGCCGAAAGTATCGCCACTTTCGGCAACCCGACGCCGAGCGCATGGGCAAGATCGATCGCGTTCTGGATGATATGCACCTTGTCCTGCAAGGTCGGGACGATGTTGACAGCGGCATCGCTCACAATCAGCGGCTGCTTGAGCGCGGGCACGTCCATGACGAAACAATGACTGATGCGCCGCTCGGTACGCAGTCCGGTCTCGCGCTTGACCACGGCGCCCATCAGTTCATCCGTATGCAGGCTGCCCTTCATGAGCGCGTCGACCGCTCCCTCGCGTGCGAGGCGCACTGCCGTGTCGGCGGAGGCGTGGCTATGCTCGGCGTCGACAATCGAATAGCCCGAAATGTCCAGTTCGCAAGCGGCGGCAACGGCACGGATTTTTTGTTCCGGCCCAATCAGGGTGGGGATAAGCAGACGCTGCCTCGCGGCGTCCACAGCGCCGCGCAGCGAACTCTCGTCGCATGGATGAACCACGCCGCAGCGCATCGGTTCGAGCGCCTGGCAACCGGCGATGAGGCGCGCATACTTCTCGTGCTTGTTTTCCATCAGCTACGGCTCCCAGAGCTTCGTGCGTTCGAAGACTGCTGGATAACTTTAGTTGGTCCGATGAATGTTTTCAATGGGCGAACGCGCGACGCATTGCGCGTCCGGAAGAGATGCAGATTCAGTCAGCGGTGGCGTCGCCAGCGCGGGTGTGGCGGCTGCCCAAAGCGAGTCGGGCAAAGGTATCAGCGTTGACCGCGATCATTTCGGAGTGCTGGAAGATAAGGAAGATGAGGCGGAATCATGAGGTGACAGCAGACGCCGCAGAAAATCCTGGGTGCGCGGATGCGTTGGACGTTCGAGCACCCGACTCGCTGCGCCCTCCTCACAGATCGTGCCAAAGTCGGTTCGTCGAACGGAATGGCCTGCGGTATCAGCAATTCGATCAGGACACTTGAACTGATTTCATAAAAGGCACGCGCCAGCCTGCAGCGTCGCGCGGAACCGTCACCGCGCGCACGATTTCGATTCACAACCGCTTCGTCTGCCTCCTCGCATCTCTCCCGAGGCACGGAAATGGTGCTTCGACTTTCCCGTCCGTTGGCGTCGACTGTTTCCCACCGCCCTCCTCCCCTACGACCAAACCGCCGTCCGTCCGCCGTTTCACGCCCACTCACAGCTTTCGCGTACCTCATTGGCACGCATTCTGCTTCATGGCACTTTAATTGTTCAACAATTATTTTAGTATTGTTGAACAATGTATATTGTCACCACACCGACGAGTGAGAGCCCATGAAAGCCCATCTTTGCCTCAATTCTTTGCTGAACGCCCTGCTGAAACTGGCGAAATTCGCTACCGCTACCGGGGCGGTATGCGCAGCCACCCATGTCTTCGCGGCCACGGGCATCCCGACGGTCACCCCCGGCGCATTGACCGTCGGTGCGGATTTGACCTATCCGCCGTACGACTACCTCGAAGGCGCCGACCCGAGCGGCTTCGACCCTGCGTTTATGAGCAAGCTCGCGGTGCATCTGAAACTCAAACCCGGCTTCGTCGACACGCGCTTCGCCAACCTGATCCTCGGCATCAACGCGAACCGCTTCGACGTGATCGCGTCGGCGCTCTATGTGACGCCGGAACGCGCGAAGCAGATCGACTTCGTGCCTTACCTGAAAACCGGCGGCTCGCTGCTTGCGTTGAGCCATTCCGGCTTCGCGCCGAAGACGCCAGAAGATTTGTGCGGCAAGCGAGTGAGCTCGATCAAGGGCGCGTCGTGGATTCCGAAGCTCAACGACGTGTCGAAACAGGTCTGTGCGCCTGTCGGTCGCGCCGCGATCGACGTGCGCGAGTTCGAGACTTCGCCGGAAGCGGCCCAAGCCGTCCTGGCGCACGCCGTCGACGCGCAGTTCGAAGACTCGGCCGTGGCCCAGATGACCGTCAACAAGCTCGGCGGACGCGTGGCGATCACCTCGACCGCCCCGCTCTATCCGGTCGTCATCGGTCTCGGCGTCAAGAAAGGCAATGACGCGCTGCTCGCCGAACTGAAGAGTGCGTTTGCCTCGATGAAGCAGGCGGGCGAATACCAGGCACTGCTCAAGCAGTACAACGTCGCGGAACCGACCGGCAATGACATTGCCCTGGCGCTCGGCACGGCACAGAACTAATGGCACGCTGCGCGCGGCCTGAGGCCGGGCACTCGCCCGTGTCCTCGTGGCCGCACGCCGTAGGGGAAAGCTCATGGTATTCGACTGGCACTACACGGCTTCATTGCTGTTTGACGCCGCTTTCTGGAAAGCCACCTGGCTCGTAGTCGAACTGAGTGCCGCGACCTGGCTGATCGGCATCGTGGCAGGCTTCGCGCTTGCGCTCGGCAAGCAGTCCGTCTTCATGCCGCTACGCGTAGCGTGC
>Ga0302313_10003445_pt1 | contig 10383 bp, 5 predicted proteins | sample III_Palsa_N2_2_FD_200454 | JGI IMG/M metagenome (GOLD analysis project Ga0302313, IMG submission 200454) | Peat permafrost microbial communities from Stordalen Mire near Abisko, Sweden - III_Palsa_N2_2 | ecosystem: Environmental > Terrestrial > Soil > Palsa > Peat permafrost | place: Sweden...
ATCGATACATGCGAAGCCGAACCACTCCCATCGATCACAGCAGCCACGTCGCTGCGATACGCGATATCGGTCGGGGCGCCAACGATCGTGGCCACCACGGGTGCATCCTGAATGATTTTCTCGCCATACACGGCGTAGCGCGAGACGGTCTTGCTTGCCGCGTTGACCGAGAACAAGAACGGTCCGTCAAGCGTCACCCAGCACGGCGCATTCTGCGTGCCGGAACTGGTCACGGTAACCACCGCGTCATTGCGTACCAAGCTAAGCTCGTTAGCATGAGCGATGCTCACGTAAGCGTCGTTAGCCCGCGTGGCGAGTCCGAAGGGCGCGTTGACGTTTGACGGGATGTTCGCGACCTCTTTGGTGTTGCTGTTGATCGCGCCGTCTTCGTTCAAATGGACGGTCTCGATGACATTGCTCTTTTCACTCAGGATCAATTGACCTTGCAGCGCCCCGACTTGCGCGGCGGACCCATCACCGACGATGAGCTTCGCTTTGCCATCGGCCACCGATGCCACGCCATTCTGATCGATACGATGGGACTCGATGTAGCTCGTCGTCAGAATGTAAAGATGATGGTTTGCGAGCGCGACACTCACCGGATTGGTCAGTGCGGGAACCAGCTTCTCGAAACGTAGGCCGAGATTCTCGGTGTCTTTGCTAAACACCGTCACGTTGCCTGAGCCAAAATTGATGACCGCTAAGCGATCACGATCCTGCGTGATACCGCCAGCATTACCGGTAGCGCCGCCTGAACCACGAGTGGGGATCGTTGCTTGCAACACACCTTGCGTGTTGTAGATGAGCAAGTCGTTGGTCGATGCATTGGTCGCAGTAACGACAACGGCGTGATTGTCACTCCACGTCGCATTCTGTGCCGCGACCGCGGTAGCAATCATCAGCGACAACGCGCCGATGCCGAAAGATAGTGTCTTTTTCATAAAGGCTCTCAAAGGGTAGGGGGAGGTCCCGCACCGCGCACGCGATCGTAGGGCGACAATGCGGCGATCGATCATCTCGATCCCTTATTCATTCGTTGGTGCGGTGTGATGCGTTACGAACAATCCATAGGTTTATCGGAGCGCGCGATAAACTGAGAACTGGTCGGCGTAATTGATGCCGACGCCGCAGGGCGAATGATTTGTGGAAAAAAGGTGTCAGGGATAATTTCCGACACTCTTGCTCACGCCACCGGGACAATCAAAATGTCCCTGAAGACTCCATTCTTCTAGTAGCCAGCAGTAGCCAGATCCCCCGCATTGACCGGGTGCCCTACCTGTAGATCTTTACAGGTGAGTTTGCTTGGGCTGCGTGGTTGAATGGCCAAGGGGCAAGGCAGGGGAAAAAATTACGTAATTCGCTCACTTCGCCGGTCGAGTGCCGACAAGGACTCTGATCGGACCCTAGGGGGCACCGCAGGCGGCAATCGGGGACAAACAAGTCGGCAGACCGATCGTGACATGCCGGATCGAATTCAACCCGGGCGCCAGAAGAGCACCAGGCATCGACATCCGAGGCAGTTCGCAAACCAATACCTGATTGGTGTAGGGGAAAGCCATGAAAAAAATGCTCGTGAGCTTTACGTTGCCCGTTTGTCTGCTGCTGGCTTGTTGCTCTAGTGGCAAGGCCGAAAAAAAGCAGGATATCGCGGCGACGGAAAAACAGGCTTCGGCCCGAGATGCGGATCCAGGCGTTGTGGTCATGTCGACCCGGCCTAGCGACATTCCGGTCGGCGCGGCCAATGCGACCCTGACGCAGGCCGCGCAGTTCGCCTGGAACCAGTTCATCGCGCTGAATTGGCCGGCCGTGCCACAGGACGGCACTAATCGGGAGAAGCCGTCCGTCTTGCCATTCGGGACGACCGGACAGCCCCTGATCTGGCAAACCTACCGCTCGAGGGTCGAGTTGTTCCCCTGGCAGGATTCCCTTCCGCCCGGCGCGACGCAGGATCCAGGTACCGGCAAAGTCACCTTCCACTACAACGCAACGCCGCAGTACTACTATAAAAAGAAAATCCAGTCCTGCAATCAGAGCCCGGACCCCGGCGTCCCGCCCTGGGTCAATCTCGACGAGATTTCGCAGATCGGTCTGAACTTCATGTTCGACGGCGATGCCTCCGACGACTACCCGCCGACCGGCAATTCGGTGCCGAAGCTGATCCGCTTCCTGGCCAAGGGCAACAGCATGTATTCGGAGTACATCAACGAGCACAGCTACTTCAACCACGGCGGCACGTATTTCCAGGATGTCACCAATTTCAAGAACGCTGTCGCAAACGACAAACCGCCGGCGGACGGGAGCGGCTTCATCGAGTTCCCGAGCGATACCGTCATGGTGAAATCCGCCTGGCGGTTGTTGACGAAGGCCGAACTCGCCAGCGGCAGGTTTTACAGTGCGCCGGTGCGCTTTTATGAGAAGAAAGCCGGCAAGATTTGCTACAACGACGAAGCCGGCTGGGGGATGGTGGCGCTGCATATCGTGCAGAGGTCGCCGAGCACGCCCCACTACTTCACGTTCGCAACGTTCGAGCAGGCCGACAACATCACGAATGTTTTTGGCAATCCGATCGAGAGCACTGTCGGTGGAGCGACGCCGAACGGCAGTCCGACGACGCCGGAAATTTCCCATACGGACTACCCGAACCCGGTCACGACTACCGCAAAAGGAGCCTTTTGCAATCCGAGTGGCAACGGCCACCTCTTCTACAAGAACAGTGCGCCCGGCTTGCCGCAAGCAACGGACGGTCATGGCGGCATCTGCGTGAACAACCGCAGGTACCCGATCCCCCAGCAGATCGTCGATGTCAACAAGGAGGCTCAGCAGAAGATTCAGGTATACGACCAGGCCAACAATGTGACGAACTCACCCTGGCCTTATTACAAGCTCATCAACGTGCAGTTCCAGCCGTTCAGCGCCGCCGATATCAACGACAGCAACCCCAATCGGCTGACCTCGACCTATCGGCAGGCCAACATCGTCGTCGAGACCAACTACACCCTCCAGAATTTCTCCGGCCGGCTGACCAATGACGACCTGTCTTCTGACGGGCAGACGACCGACTTCACCGCCACCGGCACCCCGTTCACGAACGTGTTGATCGCAAACAGCGCCAAGATGCAATTCGCCCACTACAACATGGGCGGTTGCATGGGTTGCCACGGCAATGCCCAGGTCGGCGGCACCGACTTCAGCTTCATGTTGTTCGAAGGCCCGGAAATCGAGCCCGAAACGCCGGACTTCTCTCAAGCGGCGCTGGCCGCTCGGAGGAAGGAATACAAGTTCTGATGAGAACCAGGGAGAAACATCATGACGGCGTACTACAAGATCCATCCGGCGATCGGCATCGCCCGTGTCGGGGACAGCCCGGAATATTATCTTGCGCCGGAAACCGCCGGCGGTCTGCCTACGATCTACTCCAGCGCATCCACCAACATAGATGCGTTCCGCGACAAAGATAGCAAGCTGCTGAAGCAAGCCGTCCGCTTCAAGGTATTTCGCTACGACGAGCTGCATCCGCATGGTGTGGAAGTCACCCGAGGTCAGAATGGCGTCGTTGCGATCAGCTGGACCATTTCTGTGGCGAACAAGAAAGCGAGCTGGTTCCAGTTCGATCAGCAAACGGGGTCCGCGCAAGGCCCGTACCCTTCGGACTCTACCCCTGTGTCGACGGCGCCCTATGCGTTCGTCAACGACAAGGGCTATGACGCCAACAACAAAGCCAATCCTTACATACCGGGCAAGCCGACGGGTAAGCCGACAAACCCTGAGGCGCCGTCGAATCCACTGCGCTACAACCTTTCTTTAAACACGAGCGACGATCCTGCAACGATCAACGACGCCAATCGTCGCCAGCTAATCCTCGCCGCCTACGGAGAAGTTTCTTCGGTAGAGGAGCGCAGCGATTTGACTCTTTCGCCTTCTGACTACCCCTTTCTATCAACCTTGAAGCCGAATCCGATCTCTCATCTGGGCGCTATCGTTTTGGATGACGATCTAGGTCTCATTTTCTTGCCGGGCGACGGCAACTCAGGGACGACCTCCGCTGACGGCGTTCGCATCACGCACTACGCCAACAACGAGGGCTGGTTCGACGACACCTGCGATGGCATCGTGTCCGCAGAAGTTCATTTCGCGACCGGCGGGCAGAGCCCGGCCGGCACTGCCTGGGTCATTGCGGCGCCACCGGCGTACGCGCCACAGGTGCTGAACCAGGTCACGATGTACGACAACATGTACGACGTCTTCGTACGCAAGATGTTCGTGAATCCGGCACTACACGCCGGCAACGGGTTCGATCCCACCTACAAGCCCAGTTATCCCGACGAGATTCTGCCCATCCTGAGTCGCCCGGACATCTATCAGTACGTCTGCAATATTCCAGGGAGAGGCACGCAGCAGCATCGTGTGACTCAGTCCGCCGATCCGGACACCTTCCAGGATCAGATCTTCGACTACATCCGCCAGCGCGGTCTCAGTGATCCGGGCGATAAGCCCAGCAACGTCGGCGAGAACCAGTCCGGATTGATGCCGTACCTGGCCGGCGATAATCCGATCTCCAATATCACCATCTCGAAGTACCTCGGGCTTACCGAAACCCAATACTTCTTTCTATCCCAGTACAGCAACGGCATCTATACCAAAGAGCCGTTACCCAAGCTCGGCCCGGGGCCCGCGCTCGACAAGGCGGCTCTGTCCAATTGCGTCGGCGGCGCTTTTTCGCCAGGCATCGAAATCACCTGGATCACCCGCAGCCCGACGATCTACCAGCCGTTGCCGAGTCCCTTCGGGCCTTCGGACTTCTTCCGAATTAATGGCGAGAGTGCTTTGGTCCCGTCGCTCACCAAAGGAAGTTCTGGAGATTACAGCAACGAAACGCTCGAGCCGGGCGACCTGACCAAATACATGGCTCAACCCTGGCAGGCGGATTTCAACGAGTGTTCGCTGCAGGACATCAGTAACGTTGGCGTGAACAAGTATGGCGAACCGCCCAACCAGACGGCCGGCGAAAACGTCGCCAACTATTGGTGGTGGCCCGCGCAAAGACCTTACGCCGTGTTTCCAAAGGACACACCCACACAGCAGGTGATGTGGACGCGCGACTTCGTCGACGACGGCAACGACGGCATCCTGCGATCGGACATCCAGATGGTGACCTGCTGGAAGTACCTGGGCTTCATCGTCGAGAGCAATCAGCCGGCGCCAGCGCCGCGCTACTGGGAAGTCTCGCGCCTGGACAAACCGATCAAGGACTACAAGCCCTGAAGCGCCCGGCGTCATGTTGACCGAGTGCGATGTCGGAATCGTGGGGGGCGGCGTTGCCGGGTGCGGGACGGCCATCGCCCTGCGCAATCGCCGCCCTCTGAGCATCGCGCTGATCCACAAGGCCGAAGCCCGGTTGTTTCCAGTCGGCGAAACATTGCAGCCTCAGGCCCGGGAGCTGGCGGAGAAACTCGGCATCCTGGAGGAGTTGCGGTGCACGCCGCACCTGCCATCCAATGGCGTCTGTTCGGCCTGGGGAGACTCGACGCTCGCCTATAACGACTACCTGTTCAAGGCCTCGGGTAAGGGATGGCTGCTGGATCGCGCGGCTTTCGATCTGTCCCTGCTCGACAAGGCCCGCAGGGGCGGTGTCCATATCGTCGAATCGTCGTATTCCTGCCTCGACAGCGGCGCCGACGGACGCTGGTTGCTGTCGACGCGGAACGGCGCGGTGATTCGCTGCCGCTTCGTCGTCGATGCGACCGGCAGGCGCTCAGCCGTTGCGGCCGGCCTCGGCGTGCCGCGTATACGATTCGACGAATTGCATGCCGTCTACGCCCTGTGGGAGGGCCGGCCCGAGGTCTTCCCTCACCACACGCTGGTGGAGAGCGTGGAGAGCGGCTGGTGCTATGCGGCCGCGCTTCCCGCGGAACGTTTCGTCACGGCGTATTTCACCGACAAGGCGCAGATCAAGGCAAACCGGTTGACGCAGCCGGACCGGCTGCTGCCGCTGCTGTCACGCGCGCCCCACATCGGGCGCTTGTTGAGCGCATCCTCGAAGCTGGTGGGCACCCGGGTCGTCGTCGCCGATTCGAGCATGCTGGACTTCGCCGGCTCCGAAAAGGGATGGCTTGCCGTGGGAGACGCCGCTTCGGCGTACGACCCGCTGTCCTCGTTGGGCATCGCGAAGGCGCTTGGAGGCAGCCTGGCCGCGGCGGGGGCGATCGATTCCTGGTTGGGAGGTGAATCGGGCGAAGTAGACGCTTACTGCCGGAATATCGAGTCGGGCTTCGATCAGTATCTGGCCCAGCGCCATCACTATTACGGGCTCGAATCGCGCTGGAAAAAGGACCCATTCTGGAAACAGCGCCAGGACTGGATCGGTATCCACCCCGATTGGGTTCTTCAAAGATCGGGGCTTCGAAAAAAAATTCCGAACCGGATCGTCAGCTCCGAAGTGCTCGAGCAGATTCTCGCAGCCTTCGGCGACGAGGCAAGGCGCGCCCACGAAGCCGTTCGCCTGGTCCGCGGTGCTCTTCAGAGGCGCTTCTCCGATTACCGCTTGATCCAGGCCATGCGGTATCTGGTCGAATCGGGACACCTTGCGGTTCAGGCCTCGGACGGCGGCGTCTTCGGTTTGTAGCAGTGTGCGCGAAACTTCGGCAAGGTTTGAAACACTGCCAACTGCAACAGGTTCATCCGGCGTGAGCCACGTTCGACGTCGCTGACATAGGACTGTGGACTCTATATCTGATTTTCAGATATCTGAAATAAAAAGATAAATGCAACAGGCGCGGACGGCCGTGTTCGCGATATCGCCGGAGCAACTAAGCGGGTAGGTTCACTTCCCAGAACTCTGTATAGCGCAGCGCTGACGCGACTATGCGCTTGCCATCGCTTTCCACCAATCCGGTCACTGGCGAAATGGCACGCCAACCATGACTTGATCTTCCAGGCATTCCGCAACACGTTGTTCAACGCGGCAACAATCGTCTGCCGTGTTTTCTCGACGACGAGGATAGAAGCCGATATCTGACGTTGCACGGCTGATGCAGAAACTTGGCGACAGTATGTCGGACAGTTCAATACACGCCATCGACGCACAGGCACTTTGTGGGAAGGTCGTTATAGAGCCTGTCTGGCCAGTGTTGTCAGGAGCGCACGGAGGCGCCTCGCTAAACCATCGGCCCCGTGCCCGCATTTCTCGCTCGAATCGCTTCGGCGGTGCGCGGAATAAAGAAATCGAGCCCGACCTCGATCACCTCGGCCTGGATCTGCTCGACGAACGGTCGAAACGATCGGTTGTATTGCTCGAACGCTTGCTCGAAATCGCCAGAGCACGCTACGAACGCGTCGGCCAGCGCCGCCGCGCCGTCGATGGCCAGTGACCCACCGCGACCGGCGGCCGGGGAGGGACAATAAGCGGCATCACCGACCAGGGCGATCCTGCCCTTCGTCCACGAGGGCATGGTCGTGTGGCACAGCTTGTCGAAATAAAAGCTGTCGGAGCGACGCACCTGGGCGAGCAATTCAGGCGTACGCCAGCCCACGTCGGCAAATCGCTCCGCAATGATTCGACGCTGCTCATCCTCATTGCGATAGTCATAAGGAATTTCATCCTCTGACTGAAAACACAGACAGATGTCAGTTTTCTGGTTGTAGGCATTGAGCATGACCGCTATGCCAGGCTCGTTATACATTTGCGTCGTGTTGTCGGGGATCAGCGACTGATCCACGATAGTGATCGAAAAATAGGCGCCCAAGTAACGCAGGAACTGCGCTTCGTCGCCGAAGCAAAGCCGTCGAACCGTGGAGTGGACGCCGTCGCAACCGACGACCAGGTCGAACGAACGCTGCTCGCCGCCCTTAAAGCTCACGGCAATCTGGTGCGTTTCGTCGTTCAATGACTGGATGGAGTCGCCGAACATAAACTCGACTTTGTCCTTGACCGCGTCGAAGAGCATTTCGAGTAGCACGTCGCGCTCGATCTCATATTCGTCGTGTGCGTCGTTCCCTGTAAGTTGCGGGCGAACGCTTGATCGCTCCGTGATATCGGCGGCGTTCTTGAACTCCATGACCTCCATCTTCAAGGCCTGCTCGCGGATCTGGTCAAGAAGACCCATGCGCTTGACGATGTCGATGGTTCGGTCCTGGATATTGACGGGTGTGCCACCCTTCTTGGGCCCCGAAGCTATCTCGACCACGGTGACCCGGTAGCCGAATGTCGCCATCCAATAAGCCGTCGAAAGGCCAGCAAAGCTGGCGCCGCAAATCAGGACACTCCGATTCATTGATGAGGTTCCATAGGTTGGGTTAGGCGGGGCATCATCTGCGACGGCCAACCAACGCCGTAGAAGGCAATCGCGTATTATGTAAACTAAGTCTAAAATTATACTAAGTATAATTCTTAAGGGTATGAGTCCTGATGTCAACGCCTCCGGCCCGTCGAACGCGCAAGCGCCTTGCAACCCGAACCTCGATCTCGGACGTCGCCACGCGCCTGTTTTTCGAGCGAGGCTTCGACCGGGTCACGGTGGACGAAATTGCGGAAGCGGCCGATGTCAGCCGGATGACGGTGTTCAATCATTTCCCGCGAAAGGAAGACATGTTTTTCGACCTCGATGCGGAAGGTCGGGAAGAACTCATCCAGGCATTGCACACCAGGGATTCAAAGCTTTCGCCCATCGATGCGCTGCGTGCGTTTGCCCATCACGCGGTGGCGAAACGCAGGCCGTATGTCGAGTTTTGCGATCAGAGCCAGCTGTTTATCGAGACCATAGAGGCCAGTGAAACGCTGAAAGCCCGGGCTCGCACGATCCGCGACGAGCTCGTCCGGGAAGTGTCGGTGGCTATGGCGGAATCGGTTGGCCGCGCACCTGGCGACGCGGACGCTCATCTCGTCGCCGGCATCCAGGTCGCCACGTGGGGTGTTGCCATGTTGGAGGCCCATAAGACTTATCAAAAAACCCGTAAAAACGCTGCAGCACACAAGGTTCTGCTGGCGATCGTGGATAAAGGCGCCATCGGGCTGGCGACAATGATGGCGGGCACGCCTTACGCCAATGATTGATCGTCCTCTGGGGAGCTAATCAGGTCAGAGCGCCTTACTCACATGATTGGAAAGACTGACGCTCCACGTCAGTGCCTCACTTGTTCCGTCGCGATACGAAACAGCGAAAGCGTCGGTGCCGCGTCGATTTAGCCGGTGGGTGCTCATCGATGGAGCAGCTCGTCTTCAGCAATCTACGCCATCAGCTCTCGCAACATCGGTGCGTCGTCAATGGCGTTGCGCGAGAGTTTTTCACGTTCAAGAACCCTCTTGATTCAACCGGAGTATTCGACCATGACGGACGCAATTCAGCGGCTCAGTGCGGCAGCCGGACTGGCGCTTGACCAACATGCCTCCACGCTGGTTTCGCGCACTTTCAGCACGCCTCGTCAGAGCACCCACTACATCGAGTGCGGGCCGGCCGACGGACCGCTGATGATCTTCCTGCACGGCTGGCCGGGCATCGGTTTGATCTGGCGCGCACAGATGGACGCGTTCGCCGCCGACGGTTGGCACTGCGTCGCTCCTGATATGCGCGGCTACGGCGGCTCTTCCGCGCCTGCAGCCAGCGACGCCTACACCGTCAAGGAAATCGTGGCAGACATGGCGGAGCTGCATGACCACCTTGGCGGCAAGCCGGCGATCTGGGTTGGCCACGACTGGGGCAGTCCTGTGGCCGGTGCGTTGGCCGCGCATGAGCCCAGGCGCAGCCGTGGCGTCGTGCTGACCTCGCTGGCGTATTTCCCCGACGCGTTTGCGCTGCCCACGCTTGTCCCGCTGGTCGACCGAACGCTTTACCCGGCTGATCAGTATCCGGATGGCCAGTGGGACTACTTCCGCTACTACACGACGTACTTCGATGCGGCGGTCGGCGACCTCGATGCGGACCAGGCAGCGACACTGGCGTCGATTTACCGACCAGGCAGCCCCGCCGCCATCGGCAAGGTATCGCCGTCAGCGATGCTCACGCGCAATGGAGGGCGCTACGGCGCCGCGCACCGCGCCCCACCGACGCAAGCTGATCCGACTCTCTGGCTGCCGGCGGATTTCGACGTGCTGGTGCAGGCGTTCAAGGGTCATGGCTTCCGCTCCGCCAACGCGTGGTACCTCAACGATGACGCCAACATCGCCTACGCTCGCGAGGCGCCCAATGCTGGCTGCCTGTCGCAGCCGGTGCTGTACGTCAACGGCGACTGGGACGTGATCTGCAGCATCACCGGAAACCAGCAAGGCGAGCCGATGCGCGCGGCCTGCGCCGACCTTACTGTAACGAGTCTGCCCGCCGGCCATTGGCTGCCGCTGGAGCGTAAGGCAGAACTCATCGGGGTAATGCGCACCTGGCTGCAGAGTAAAAA
>Ga0302313_10003446_pt1 | contig 10383 bp, 5 predicted proteins | sample III_Palsa_N2_2_FD_200454 | JGI IMG/M metagenome (GOLD analysis project Ga0302313, IMG submission 200454) | Peat permafrost microbial communities from Stordalen Mire near Abisko, Sweden - III_Palsa_N2_2 | ecosystem: Environmental > Terrestrial > Soil > Palsa > Peat permafrost | place: Sweden...
GCCATCCAAAACCCCGACGGCCTCTGGCGCTCCGGTCTCCTCGACCCCGGCTCCTACGACCTCCCTGAGGTCTCCGGCTCCGCCTTCTTCACCTACGCCATCGCCTACGGCATCAACGAGCACATTCTCGACCGCAAAAAATACCTCCCTGTAGTCGAACACTCCTGGGCCGGCATGCTCACCCACATCTACGCCGACGGCCGCCTCGGCTCCATCCAGCCCATCGACGGCCAACCCGGAAAATTCAAACCCTCCGCCAGCTACGTCTACGGCGTAGGCGGCTTCCTCCTGGCCGGCTCCGAACTAAACCGCCTCACCACCGCCCCCCACCGGACGTCATTCTGACCCTGAGCGAAGCCGAAGGGGAAGAATCCCAGTATTGGCACTCTCCCGTTCTTCGCCCGCGCACCCCAACCCCCTCCGAAGCCCACCCCCCACCGTGCGATAACCGCACCGTAAAAACCCACCGCGCCCACCGTAAAAACGACCGTCCTCCACCGTTCCCCTCACCGTCAAAACCCCCGTCGTTATTGGCGATTCGCCAGCGCCGGGTCAACCCACAACAACGGCTGCCGGATCGGCAGATTCCGGATCAACTCAGGCACAGTCGGGTTCGCATCCTGCTTCTTCCAAACCGCCACATATTCAGGCCTTTTCAAGGCCTCCCCAGCAAACAACAAGCTAGGTCGACGCGAAGGCATCGCATCGAAATACTCCACATCCTTGGCAAAAGGCCACTTCGATTTGTCCGCAATATAAGGGAACAGGAACGCCACCACATCCCCAACCCCCATGCCATTAGGCCCTTTAAACCCCCACAAATCATCAACTTGCGTCGAAAGCGACTGGCAAATCCCACTCAAAACATCCGCATCAAAAAGACTATAGCTATAAGGCTTAGTCCTCTCCAACTCCAGCGGCAAACTCCCATCCTTAGCAATCTGATCCGGCACAATCAGCGTTTTAAACCTCTCCACACACAGTTTTCTAAGGTCTTCCCTCCTCGTAAACTGTGAGAATTCAGCAACTTGCAGCACCCAGCAAGTTCCATGATTATTCTTCGCCTTCTCCTCATCCGTCCCATTTTTCGACGTAGCCATCCAGTTCACATAGCTCGCAAACCACTCCCGAACCTCATCCGCCTCCGCCTCACTAATCCCCCGCTCCACCTCCAGTAACCTCAATGCCCTCACCACTTCCACCAACTGCAACGTATCGATCACCCCAATCCCCCGCCCCGGCGTAACCCCCGAAATCGCCTGCGCATACTCCAGATTCGGATTCATCTTCGTAGCCGGGTCAACAAACCAAGCCCGTAAGTGCTTCATAAAGCAGGCCGAATACCTCTTATCCTTCGTCAACCTCCAAGCCGCCGCCAGCGTAGGAGCCAGCAAGCTAAGCCGTATCAACACATCCCGATGCTTCACAAAATTATCCGGATTAGAAAACCCATCCCGCCGTATATAAGGCCCACCGGGATTCTTCGGATCAGGCCACCAGTAATCCCCCTCAGAAAAATAATCGTGCAGCCCCCCAGCACTTCTCTCACTATGCGCCGAGGTCACCGTTTGCGGTTTTTCAGCCAAAAACCCCTGTGCCGCGCTCAGTATCCGCACCCGATCCACCTTCGCCACCAGCGCATAAGCATCATCCCCAGTAGCAGCCCACGCCCTCGGCAACGCCACCGTCCCCGCCGCTGCTGCTGCCATCGTCGCTACAAACCGCCGCCGTGTCACTGCCGTTTCGTTCATCGTTCTGCTCCATTCGCCTGCTGTTGGCAGCTTCGATAGTCCTTCGCCGATCGCCTCCCAGTCAAGCGGTTTTGTAAGCCTCCACTTTCTGAAACCATGCAACTTTACCCGCCGAGCGATATCCTATAGGCGTGGCCTTTTGCAAAGGTCTTCGGCTAGCCCAACCTTCGGGAAACCAGAAAGATCTCCGGCCACGCAGGGAGATGAATTGCGATCGATTGATGAAACGATCCAGCTGATTCGCATCGGCGAACAGCCAGGAGGGGCCACAAACTCCACAACACAGGTCTGTTCTTCGACCCTGGCCGATTCCCCGTGGCTCTTCGACGAAACGTCCGGCTACGGTCCCGGCGCCTCCATGAGCGACACCCTGCCAACCGGCTCCCCCACGCAGGGAATCCTACCGCGTGAGTACCGCCAAGCCTCCAAAGCCGAGCTAGATCTCCGCATCCGCGCCGTAAAGCACGCCATGGGCGACCGCCTCCTCATCCTCGGCCACTTCTACCAGCGCGACGAAGTCGTTCAATACGCGGACTTTGTAGGCGACTCCTTCCAACTAGCGCAGGTCGCAAAGTCACGTCCGGCAGCCGAAGCCATCGTCTTCTGCGGCGTTCACTTCATGGCCGAAACCGCCGACATGCTCTCCACGCCCGGCCAGGCCGTCATCCTGCCGAACCTCGCCGCCGGCTGTTCCATGGCCGACATGGCCGATATCGACTCCGTAACCGATTGTTGGGAAGATCTCGAAGCCGTCTTCGGTACCGAACCCGACGCACAGGGCCGCGCTCCCGTAATCCCTGTCACGTACATGAACTCCTCCGCCGCGCTCAAAGCCTTCTGCGGCGAACATGGCGGCATCGTCTGCACCTCGTCCAACGCCGCCAAGGTGCTGGAGTGGGCCTTCGAACGCGGCCAGCGCGTGCTCTTCTTTCCCGACCAACACCTCGGTCGCAACACCGCCAAGGCCATGGGCATTCCGCTAGCCCAGATGCCTCTCTGGGACCCGCATCAGCCTCAAGGCGGCATCGAGACCGCAACGTTGCAGGACTCCAAAGTCATCCTGTGGCACGGCTTCTGCTCCGTCCACAAGCGCTTCACCGTCGAGCAGATCGACATGGCCCGCCAGCGACACCCCGGCGTGCAGGTCATCGTCCACCCCGAGTGCCCCATGGCCGTAGTCGATGCAGCCGATGCAGCCGGCTCAACCGACTTCATCAAAAAGGCCATCGAAGCCGCCGCCACCGGTTCCACCTTTGCCATCGGCACCGAGATCAACATGGTGCAGCGGCTCGCAAACGAGCATCCTGAGCACACCATCTTCTGCCTCGACTCCATCATCTGCCCCTGCTCCACGATGTATCGCATCCACCCCAGCTACATCGCCTGGGTACTGGAATCCCTAGAGCGCGGCACCATCCTGAACCGCATCACCGTTCCCGAGGCCATCGCCGTACCCGCGCGCATCGCGCTAGAGCGCATGCTCAGCCTGCTCCCTCCGGGCAGTCCCACTCCGAGCGCCGCATGACCCCTCGCAAGCACATCATCGTCATAGGCAGCGGCATCGCAGGCCTCATCGCCGCGCTCGAAATCAGCCGCGAGCACGAGGTAACACTCGTCACCAAGTCAGAGCTAAGCGAGAGCAATACCCGCTGGGCACAAGGCGGAATCGCCGCCGCGATGTTCCCCGACGACAGCGTGGCCGAGCACGTCGCCGACACACTCCGCGCTGGCGCGGGCCTTTGCGACGCCGCGGCTGTGGAGATCCTCTGCTCCGAAGGCCCCGCGCGCATTCGCGATCTTATCGGTCTCGGCGTCACTTTTGACCAACGCGATGGCGATCTCGCCCGCGGTCTCGAAGCCGCTCACTCCCGCGCCCGCGTGCTCCACGCCGGCGGTGATGCCACTGGCCTCTCCATCGAAACAGCCCTGGTTCGTGCCGTCCGCCACGCCAACATCCGCGTCCTCGAACACACCTTCGCCTGCGACCTCCTTCTAGAAGGAGAACAAGTCACCGGGCTCGAAGTCCTCGACGCCGCCAATAGCCGCTACGAGATCGAAGCCGATGCTGTAATCCTCGCCAGCGGCGGCGCTGGCCAACTCTATCTCCACACCACCAACCCCTCCGTAGCCACCGGCGACGGCGTGGCCATGGCGCTGCGTGCCGGAGCGCAGTTAGCCGACATGGAGTTCTACCAGTTTCACCCCACCGCACTGGCAACCCTCGACACCTTCCTCATCTCCGAGGCCGTCCGTGGCGACGGCGCTATCCTGCTCGACGCCCACGGGCGCCGCTTCATGCAAAGCGTTCATCCCGATGCCGAGCTCGCACCCCGTGACGTAGTCGCCCGTGGCATCGCCCGACAGATGGCCCTGCAAGACGGCCAACCTGTGTTGCTCGATGCCACCGCCATGGGCGCAGAGTTCCTCGCCACACGCTTCCCCACCATCGACGCCGCCTGCCGCGCTCGCGGGTTCGACTGGTCGGCGCAACCGGTCCCTGTAACTCCCGCCGCGCACTACTGGATGGGCGGCGTCCGCACCGACATCTGGGGACGCACCTCCATCCCCGGCCTCTTCGCCGTCGGCGAGGTCGCCTGCACCGGCGTACACGGAGCCAACCGTCTGGCCTCAAACTCGCTGCTCGAAAGCCTCGTCTTCGCGTGGCGCTGCGCGGCGCTGGTGGTCTCCGGCGAGGCCTTTGAAAAGACACCGTTCGCCTGGCAGCAAGAGGAATACCTCATCGACCAGGACACCGCCGCCGCCACAATGCCGGTTGATCGACGCGAGTTGCAAACCTTAATGTGGAACGCTGCCGGAATCGAGCGCACCGCCGAAGCCCTCCAATCCGCCGCAAACCAACTAAGCCACTGGCGGCCCGACGGCGACACCGTAGAAGCCCTAGAAACCGCCAACCTCCTCTCACTAGCCCGCGTACTGGTAGCCGGAGCCCTCGCTCGCAAGGAATCCCGCGGCGCCCACTTCCGCGACGACTACCCTGAGACCTCCGCCACCTTCCAGCACTCTCTCCTCTTCGCAAAGGCCGTAGAAGTCCCATGCTAACCAAGCTCCCCACCGAAGCCATCCACCGCATAGTCCGCATAGCGCTCGACGAAGACGCGCCCTCGGGCGATCTCACCTCGCAAACCCTCATCCCACCTTCGACGCAGATCAGCGCACAACTCGTCGCGCGAGAAGATGGTGTCCTGAGCGGCGAAGACATCTTCCGCGCCGCCATGTCGTTGACGAACGCGGCAATTACGACAGACTTCCACCTCCACGACGGTGAACGCTTCACAAAAAACAGCGTCCTCGCAGACATCACCGGCCCCGCGCAGGCCGTGCTGCAGGCCGAGCGCGTCGCGCTAAACTTCATGCAACGCATGTGCGGCATCGCCACGCTCACCGCAACCTACGTCGCCGAGGTCTCCGGCACAAAGGCCCGCATCGTAGACACGCGCAAGACCACCCCCGGCCTTCGCCTCATCGAGCGTTACGCCGTCCGTTGCGGTGGCGGCCACAACCACCGCTTCTCGCTCTCCGACGCCGTCATGGTCAAGGACAACCACCTCGCCATCGTTGCCGCCAACCAATCCATCACCATCACCGAAGCCCTCCGCAACCTGCGCGCATCTCTTCCGCACACCACGCACATTGAAGTAGAAGTAGACCGCCTCGACCAACTCGATGCCGTCCTCGCCGCTAACGTCGACACCATCCTCCTCGACAACTTCACCACCGAACAACTACGCGAAGGCGTGCAACACATCGCCAGCCGCGCGCTGGTAGAAGCCAGCGGTGGCATCACACTCCCACGCCTCCGCGAGATCGCAGCCACAGGGGTCAACATCATCTCCGTCGGCGCCCTCACGCAGAACGTCCGCTCTCTCGATCTCGGCCTCGATATTCGAGCTAAATAACAGTCTTCAACCGACCCTCCAAAAACAGAACTGCCCGGATATCTCCGGGCAGTTCATGGTTTGAGTTATAGCCAGTTTAGAAGAACAGCTTCGCCGAGAACTGCATCTGGCGTGCCGAATATAGCCCATTGTTAGTACCTGTCGTTGCACCGAACGCCGAAAGCCCCGTTCCACTGTAAGGCGAAATGCAGCCCTGCAGAACAGAGCCCGAAGGAACAGTGCCGCCGGTTGCCGTACCTGTCGCCGTGCTGCACGCCGAGGTGGAGGAGGTTGAAGCTGCAGCATACTGCGAGTACGTGCTGTTCACACCAGTAACAATGATGTGGTTGAGCAGGTTGAAGGCGTCGGCGGAGACCTGCATATACACCTTGTTGTAGATCGGGATATTCCGCGACAGACGGAAGTCGAAGTCGTTGAACCCCGGCCCATAGATGCTGTTGCGACCGATCTGCGGCGGACGGCCCTGCGTAGCCGCACCCGAGCCGGAACTCATCGCGCCGCCGTAGATGCCGCCATCGGCGCCATAGCTGGTGCCGCTGCCACTGTAGATCGTGCTGCCGCCGAGTCCGAGATAAATCGGTTGCCCGCCGGAGGCAATCTCCGTTCCCGAGAAGATGAAATCGTCGAGGATATGCTTTACGATCTTGTTGCTCTCAAACAACTTCGGTTGGTAGACAAAGCTCAACGTGAAGCGGTTGCGGATGTCCGTATCCGAAGGCCCGTTCTCAAGACGAAGGTTGTTCGGATCGAGCGGAACGTCACCGCCGTAGAACGTTCCGTTGGCACCACCAACCTGGCTGGTATCGGTCGCGTGTGCCCAGGTGTAGTTAGCCAGCACCTCAAGCCCATTCTCGAACGGACGGCGAACCGTCACTGCCAGCGCGTTGTACCACGTGTTCGCAGAACTGAAGCCGGTGTTGTACTGCGTCAGCAAGCCGTTGCGGCGGTCCGATTGCAGATACACCGGAACGGTCAAAACCTCGCTCACCTGGTTGGAGGCATTCAGAACATCGTATGTACGGATACCGTGTGGAGTCTGACCGATGAGGTTCGCATCGAGAAACACCGGCAACCGCAACGCGCGGGTTCCGACATATCCAACCGAAAGGGACATCTTGCCCGGCAACGCCTGCTCTACGCTCAAGCTGGCCTCGTGTGCCAGGGGCGGAACGAAGTTCGGATCCAGGCCATGGAAGCTCTGCGCACCCTGGACAGAAGGCCCAACCACCGTCGGAGCGGCTCCGCCGGTGGGATAAAGAGCCGTCGAAAGCGATGGGCCGGTAACCGGAAAAGGTACATTGGGGTACTGCTCGATGGCCGGAACCGTCGGGCAGCGCGAACCCGCCGTACCCACGGAGGATTCGCAACCGGAGAAGTTGTAGTTGATCTGGACGACACCATTCTCCACGCGCATCGCATAGTACGTGCTGCCCTGGTTCAGAGCGGAGAAAAGACCATAGCCGCCACGAACCAGCGTTCCAGTCCATGGCTGCCACGAGAAGCCGACACGCGGCTGAACGCGATTGGTCACATTCTTGATAGTCCCGCTGTAGTACGTGGAAAGCGGAGCATAATTCGTGTTGATCTTGCCCGGTGCCGGTGTCAGCTGAATATCGTAGCGAACGCCTGCGGTCAACGTGAAGTTGTTGCTTAGTTTCCACGTGTCTTCCGCGAACCCGTCATACATCTTCATCCAGAAATCGTCGGAGCCGGAGCGACCCGTGGACACTGGGTTCACAACGTCGATCGTCTGCACAAACGTGTTATAGCGATAGCCGGCGTAGGGATCAGTGTCACCCGCCTGCCCTTGGAAAGCATCCTGGATCCAGTCGGCAAACGCTGCCGCATTGTTGGTATCGGCGTAAGCATACACGCCACCACCCTGGTAGAGGTTGATCATCACTTCATGCACGATATTCGCGTCCCCACCAAACTTCAGCGTGTGGTGGCCCTTGGTCGTTGAGAAAACATCCGTAAACTGGTAGCGATGTTCGTCGGGCTCTGCAAGGCGCGGCAGTGCGTTCGGCATGCCGAATGTCACAACGCCGGTAGCGACGCTGGGTCCCGAGGCGTTCGCGCCCGCGGTTTCAAGATCGCGACCCCACTGGAAGTGGAACTGGTTGATGGAAGCCTTGGCGATCTGCGTAGTCAAACCCGCCACCAGGAACCGCTCGTGATAGCTCGTCGGCCCATTGGTGCTGGGCGAGCTGTTGGAGAAGGTGTTCGCCGGACTGTAGCCGTAGGTGCTGTCGTAGTCCGCGAAGTTATAGTCCACGAACACGTCGTTGCGAGCACTCAAATGGTAATCGATACGCGGGAAGAAAAGGTTCTCCTTCTGGAAACGTCCCGGAGGCACATCGCCCGGACCAATGTTGGCAACACCCAACAGGAAGTTAATGCCGTTGGTGCACTGTGCCGCGCTGATCGTCGCCGGACATTGCGTCGGCGAAATGATGGTGCCACCTGAATTGGATGAGGTCGGGGTTGTCGTGATCGTATTCGTATCCGAGTAGAGCACGCGGCCGACCTTGCGGAAGCCGTCATACGTTAAGAAGTAGAAGAGCCGGTCCTTCAGGATCGGGCCGCCGACCGAACCGCCGAACTGCTGCTGCTGATGGGTCGGCTGCGTGAGCAGGAACTGCGTCGCGCCATTGTGCAGCGCCTGGAACTTGCTGTACGGATCGAGCGCATTCAGATTTGGATAGCGCAAATAGTAGAAAAGATCGCCATGGATGTGGTTCGTGCCATTTTTGGTAATTGCGTTCACCTGGCCACCGGCTGCCTGGCCGAACTCCACCGAGTAGTTCGACGTTTCAGCTTGAAACTCTTTGATCGAATCCACGGAGTAAACATAAGGTGCTCCAGACGCACGTCCGCGGGCCTCCGAGAACAAAATCTGGTTGTTGTTCGCGCCGTCAACATAGTTCTGGTTGTACAGACCGCTGATGCCGTGGAAGCTGATCAGTCCCGATCCACCGTCCTGTGTCACATTCGGAGTCAGCAACACAAACGAGTCCCAATTACGTGTTGCAACCGGAAGATTGGCGATCAGCGTCTCGCCCAGCGTCTGCGACACTTCGGTCTTGTCCGCGTCCAAAATCGGCGATTCCGCCGTCACTTCAACCTCGCTCGTCACCGAGCCGGCCGGAAGCGCAACATTGATAGCCAAAACCTCGCCAACCGTCACGGTGATGTTCTTGCGATCGATCTTGCCGAATGACGGCGCGCTCGCGACCACCTCATAGTGGCCGGGAACCAGGAAGTTCGCCGTGTAGATACCCGCCGAGTTGGTCGTGAGAGTACGCGACACACCGGTGTCCGTATTCGTAACCACCACCGTCGCGCCCGGAACAGCCGCGCCGCTGGGGTCGGTAACCGTGCCGTCGATATTGCCGTTGCCGGAGGTCTGTGCCATCAAAGGCAGCACGCAAAGCGAAAGAACCGCTGCGGCAACAAATAGCCTGAGCCGGTTGCTGAAATTCACATGTGTCATCTTGATCTCCTCGAAAGTTCGGCGTTTTTCGGGCATACATCCCACTTGCCCGTGAATACAACACCAAAAAGGGATTGCGCCTGCTTTCTCGTGAGTCGAGATACTTCCGGCGCTTAAGTTCACGTCCGGTGTGCAGGTGGTTTGTTGTCTTATGTCTCCAATCCTAGCAGCCGTTGCCACTGTGCGACAACGTATTTCCATAAATATCTCGCTGCATCCCCTTGGGTTCGCCCTTGCAATTCAATAAGTTGTACCGCCACAGCGACGGCTCGCGCTCCCCTGCAGCCCCGGCTGCTCCACCTGCCGCGACTACAATAGAAGCTGTATGCAAGCCCACGCCAAGCCGAACGGTTCGATGCAGCGCATCCTCAAGTTTTCCCTCGCGCTCACGTTCCTCTATATCGCCGCGACGCTCTTCTTCGGCCTCCGCGCTCACTCTCTCGCGCTCATCTCCGAAGCCGGCCACAACGTCTCCGATTTCCTGGCCCTCGCCCTCAGCTTCGTAGCCGTCTATCTCCAGACCCGCCCAGCCACCGACCAGCGCACCTTCGGCTACCAGCGTGCCGGCGTCCTGGCCGGCTTCGTCAACGCTCTCAGCCTCATGGTCCTGGCCCTCTGGATCGCCATCGCCGCCATCCACCGCTTCGCCGCTCCCGTCACGGTAGAGCCCAAGCTCATGATGCAGGTCGCCGCCGCCGGCGTCCTGATGAACGGCCTCATCGCCGCCCTGCTCTGGAAGTTCTCCGGCGACGTCAACATCCGCAGCGTCTTCCTCCACATGCTCGGCGACACCCTATCCACCGCCGCCGTCATCGTCGGCGGCTTCGCCATCCTGCTCACGCATCAGTACTGGATCGACCCGCTTCTCTCCCTCATCATCGCGGCCATGATCCTCTGGAGCTCCTGGTCGATCGTCCGCGAGACACTCCACATCCTCCTCGAAGGCACACCCCGCACCCTCAATCTCGCAGACATCCGCTCCGCCATGGCCAAGGTCGAAGGCGTCGTCAACGTCCACGACCTCCACATCTGGAGCCTCACCTCACAGTCCCACGCTCTCGCCAGTCACGTCCAGGTCGTCGAGATGCCCTTAGCCGAGTGTGAGGCCGTCCTCGAGCGCATCAACCATCAACTCCGCGACCACTTCGGCATCCACCACACCACCATCCAACTCGAAGTCACCGACTGCCCCACCGTCGACGGCTGCTGCTCGCCTCCCGAG
>Ga0302313_10003449_pt1 | contig 10379 bp, 9 predicted proteins | sample III_Palsa_N2_2_FD_200454 | JGI IMG/M metagenome (GOLD analysis project Ga0302313, IMG submission 200454) | Peat permafrost microbial communities from Stordalen Mire near Abisko, Sweden - III_Palsa_N2_2 | ecosystem: Environmental > Terrestrial > Soil > Palsa > Peat permafrost | place: Sweden...
GCAGCAGGCGGCATAGATTGCTGAACATCCAGGTCACGCCCGGATCGTTGAACTGGCTGGCGATGGTCGGGTAGACCGGGACGTCCTCGTCCTTCAGCTCGAATTTGACCCGGTTGCGCTTCCACTGCTTGCGCACATCGCGCAGGGCGTCTTCGGCGCCGCGGCGGTCGTACTTGTTCAGCACCACCACTTCGGCGAAGTCCAGCATGTCGATCTTCTCGAGCTGGCTGGCGGCGCCGTAGTCGCTGGTCATGACGTAGACCGGGAAATCCACCAGGTCGACGATCTCGGAGTCGGACTGGCCGATGCCGGCGGTTTCGACGATGACCAGGTCGTAGCCCTGGGCCTTGAGGAAGCCGATGCAGTCCTTCAAGACAATACTGGTCGCGGCGTGCTGCCGGCGCGTCGCCATGCTGCGCATGTACAGGCGCGGGCTGCGCAGGGAATTCATGCGGATGCGGTCGCCCAGCAGGGCGCCGCCGGAACGGCGGCGGGTGGGGTCCACCGCCAGCACGGCGATGCGCATTGCGGGGAAGGCTTGCAGGAAGCGCAGCAGCAGTTCGTCGACCACGCTGGACTTGCCGGCGCCGCCGGTGCCGGTGAAGCCGAGCACCGGGGTTTTCTTGCCGGCTATGGCCCACTGCTTGCGCAGCCGGGCCAGCTCGGCCTCGCCGAACAGGCCTTCCTCGATGGCGGAGAGCATCTTGCCGACGCTGATCTCGTCGTCCAGCGACACCTGCGCCGGCTCGGCGGTGGGCACGCGGTGCGCTTCGGCGCGCTTGACCAGGTCCTCGATCATGCCGACCAGGCCCAGCTTGGCGCCGTCGTTGGGATGGTAGATGCGCTCGACGCCGTAGTCGTGCAGCTCCTTGATCTCTTCCGGGGTGATGGTGCCGCCGCCGCCGCCGAAGACCTTGATGTGGGCGGCGCCGCGCTCGCGCAGCATGTCCACCATGTACTTGAAGAACTCGTTGTGACCGCCCTGGTAGGAGGACAGGGCGATGGCGTCCGCGTCTTCCTGCAAGGCGGCGCGCACGATGTCTTCCACCGAGCGGTTGTGACCGAGGTGGACCAGCTCGGCGCCCTGCGCCTGGATCAGGCGGCGCATGACGTTGATGGCGGCGTCGTGGCCGTCGAACAGGCTGGCGGCGGTGATGAAGCGCAGCGGCGCGGTGCGCGCGGCTTCGCCGGCTTCGGCGGGTGTGGTGGTCGGTGCGGGGCGGGACATGAAACGTCTCCAGTAATTGATCTTACGCAGGTCTTGCGCGGCAGACCCCGATTTTAACGCTTTACGACGTCGCAACGGGGTAATCCGGCTTATTCCGCGAGCCTCATTCAGTTCCGCCGCGCGGCGCGCAGATGCCGGATTGCGGCTGAACGGGCAGGAAATGGCCAGGCCGCCATTTCACACCTGATTGCGCTTCACAGCCTCCCGCAACTGGGTGATATTTTCGCGCAGCATGTCCGCGACCAGGGCGTTGGTGCGCGGGTCACGCAGCACTTCCTGCACCACGTCCAGTCCGGCATCGACCACGCTGGCGACGATGTCGTCGTAGAACGGCAGGCGTTTCAGCCGCCCGGTGCGCGGATCGGAGCGCAGCTTGTCGCTGATCATGGCGCGCAATTCGCGATGGTTCTCGTCGAGGGCGCGGGCGATGTTGCGGGTGTAGGTGCCTTTTTGCAGCACCTCGGCCACTTCTTCCAGCACGGCGACGGTGATGGGCCCGCTGATGGCGTCGACGATCTCGCTGGAAAAGCGATCGACCACCCTGTAGGTGAATTCGGCGCCGAGCGCGCGGTCGGCCGCCATACCGAAGCGCGACAACAGGATGACGATGCGCAGCACCCGGAACAGGCGGAAGCCGCGCAGCGCCGGATGCGCGATCGGGATCATGCCGAGGATGTCGTACCAGTTGTGCAGCAGGTGGCGCCAACGCCAGCCGGCCACGCGCCAGCGCCACAGGAACTCGAGAAGGAAGACGGCGCAGATCAGGAAGTCGGCGCGGATGATCCAGAGGTGCTCGGCGGCGCTGGTCGATCCCCAGGTCTCGAAAGCAACCAGCCCGACCGACAGCAGCGCCAGCAGCAGCATCAGCCAGTCGAGCCAGTCGATGTGGCGCAGGGCTGCCCGCAGCGTATGCTCTCCTGGCGTGCCGGCATCCATGAGGGTGTCGTCAGACACGGGCGGGGCGCGGTTTGACGCCGGCGCCGGCCATGTACGCCTTGTTGGCGGCGACGAAGGCCCGGAACTCGTCCGGCGGCAGCGCCTTGGAGTACAGCCAGCCCTGCACGAAATCCACCTTCAATTGCCGCAGATAGTTCAGCTGGGCCGGAGTTTCCACGCCCTCGGCCACGGTTTTCAGCTTGAGCTGATTGGCCATTTGCACGATGGTGTCGACCAGTCCGGCGGTGACCGATTCGGTGCCGATGGCGTCGATGAAAGCCTTGTCGATCTTCAGGTAATCGAAGGGGAAGCGGCTCAGGTACTTGAGGCTGGAGTAACCGCTGCCGAAATCGTCGATGGCGATGGGTGTGCCCATGGCGCGGATGTTCTGCAGCACCTCCAGCGCCTTGTTGTCGTCGTTCATGATCAGCTGGTGCTCGGTGACTTCGAACACGATCTGCGTCGGCGAGACGCGCGAGCCGAATACCGATTTCACGTCGGCGAGAAGCTTGGGATCGTCGAAGTGCTGCGGACTCAGATTGAGCGAGATGTGGTAGCTCGGGTTTTCCTTGAGCAGCGCCGCCATGTCCTTGACGATGCGCTGCATCAGCCACTTGGTCAGCTCCACGATGAAGCCGCTTTCTTCCGCGGCGGCGATGAAGGTGTCCGGCATGATGGTGCCGAGTTGCGGATGGTGCCAGCGCAGCAGCGACTCGGCGCCGACGCAGGCGCCGGTTTCGGTATCCATCATCGGCTGGTAGTAGACGTGGAACTGGCCTTCGGCAACAGCGTCCTCCACGCTGGCGCCGGCCGAGAGCTGATGCCGCGCCAGGTACAGCAGCAGCACGAACAGCAGCGCCGAAGTGAGCAGTCCCAGACTGCCGAAGACCAGGGCATTCTGCTGCCAGTGGCGCAGCACCCAGGTCGGCGAGCCCACCGCGACCACCTGGATCGGGTAACGCTCCGATTTCAGCGTAATGCGGTCCCCTTCCATTTTCGCCAGCGGCAGGGCATTGCTCAGGCCGAACTGCGACAGGATCGCGCCGTCGCTGCGCTGAACAGTCAGGGTGACCTGATCGGCGGCGGCATACTTGCGCACCGGGTCCCCCAACAGCACCGGATTCAGGTGCAGGCCGAACATGGCGTTGTTGGCCGCGCGGTAGTGGATGACGATGGAAACCACGTTTTCCTGCGCCAGTTTCAACGGCAGCGAGATGTGGATGCCGCTGCCCGGAACGATGAGGTTTTCCGGATTGACGACAGGCTGCGATGACTTGTTGCTGCGGTTGCTGTTGCAGGTGACGACGCCGTTGACGATCAGGGTCGCTTCCTGGAAATAGATCGATTCGAATGCGGCGCGATGCAGGGCCTGGTAGGTGGCGTCGGTGCAACGCGGTTCCAGGGTTTGCGACATGCCGGCCAGCGTGGATTCGGCATTGCCGAAGATTTCATCGGCGCGATCGAGCACGGTGGAGGCGTAACGCTCCAGCTTCGAGTTCATATCCTGCACGGTCTGGTACCAGGAAATGACCACGAAAGCGACGGGCGGCAGCAAGCCTGCCAGTGCTACCAGGGCCAACAGCAGTGTTTTGCGTCGCCGACCGGTCACATCCCCCCTCCCATGGCAGCAAAATCAGATCGTTATATTGTTGAAGTTCAAGCATAACGTCACCAATCGTCAAGCGGTTGGCGAGCCTGGCTGCTCGGTGTCGTATATTTGAACAAGGAAAGTCGCTCTTTCCGAAGCGGGCGCGATGCGCGGATCCGCGATTGCCGGAGTCTTGAATGCTGTTTCGCCAATTATTTGATGCAGAATCCTCCACTTATACCTACCTGCTGGCGGCGCGCGCGGGCGGCGAGGCCCTGCTGATCGATCCGGTGCAGGGACAGACCCCGCTCTACCTGCAGTTGATCGGGGAGCTGGGATTGAAGCTGGTCATCGCCATCGACACCCATACCCATGCCGATCACATCACGGCGCTGGGAGATCTGCGCGGCGCCACCGCCTGCGTCACCCTGATGGGCGAGCGCACCCGGGCGGAATGCGTTTCGGCGCAGTTCCGCGACGGCGAAACCCTGGGCTGCGACGGCGTCCGCCTGCGCGCTCTCTACACCCCCGGACATACCGACGAATCCTTCAGCCTGGTCGGCGAGGACCGGGTTTTCACCGGTGATGTGCTGTTGATCCGGGGCACTGGCCGCACCGATTTCCAGAACGGCGATCCGCGCGATTCCTACGACTCGATCTTCAACAAGCTGCTGCGCCTGCCGGACCAGACCCTGGTCTATCCGGCGCACGACTACCGCGGCTGCACCGTCTCGACCATCGACGAGGAGCGGCGCTGCAATCCGCGCCTGCAAGTGCGCTCCGTCGAGGAATACGTCCAGCTGATGAACGGCCTGCGGCTGCCCAGTCCGAAGCTGATGGATGTGGCGGTGCCGGCCAACCTCAGGTGCGGACGAGCCGCGTAGGTCGCCAGCACGGGACGTCGTAAGCGTCATGCGGCGTTATGCCGCAATCCATCTATTCATATCCCTACAAAGTCTCGGCCCGTCTGTATTCGGCTGCGCCCCCGGCACTTAACATTGCTGCCGGCATATGAAGCCGGGGCGGGGAATTCGCAAGCTTTCCGCCCATACCAATAAACCAGCTTCAGGGGCGCGGAATGTCGAACAAGCTGCAAGCGGCGGGGTTGATGGCGGTCCTCGGTCTGGTGGCCTGGCCGGCGCAAGCCACCAACGGCTACTTCATGCACGGTTACGGCATCGCCTCCAAGGCGATGGGCGGCGTGGGTTATGCGCTGCCGCAGGACTCGCTGGTGGTGGCGAGCAATCCGGCGGGCCTGACCCTGGTCGGTGACCGCTACGATATCGGCGTGGACTGGTTCATCCCGCGCCGCTCCTCGACCATCGAGGGCAACAGCAGCATCGCCACCCTGCTCAGCGGGCGCAGCGCCAACGGCCAGTACGACGGCAATGGCGTCAAAAATTTCTATATCCCGGGTTTCGGCTACAGCCGGCACCTCAGCCAGAGGTTCAGCGTCGGCATCGCCATGTACGGCAACGGCGGCCTCAATACCGATTACAGCAAGAACCCCTTCGGCGCGTTCCAGCTCAGCGGCACGCCGCGCAATGCCGGCGTCAACCTGGAGCAGCTGTTCATCGCACCCTCGCTGTCGATCCGCCTCAGCGAGCACCAGTCGATCGGCGTGTCGCTGGACGTGGCCTACCAGATGTTCAAGGCCTATGGCTTGCAGGCTTTCGCCCTGCCTGGATTTCCCTCGGCGCAGCTGGCGCTGGTGGGGCCGTTTTCGGTTGCGCCCAATGACGTCACCGACAAGGGGTATGCGCGCTCCTGGGGTGTGGGCTACCGCCTGGGCTATCTGGCGGAGCCGCTGCCGGGTTTCACCATCGGCGGCAGCTGGCAGCCGAAGATCCACATGGAGCACTTCCATCAATACGATGGCCTGTTCGCCGACCACGGCAGTTTCGATGTGCCGGCCAACTTCGGCGGCGGCGTAGCGTACCGCTGGCGCAAGACCATCGTGGTGTCCGCCGACGTGCAGCGCATCATCTACAGCAGCGTCGAATCGGTGGGTGACAACCTGCAGCCTTTCGTCAACGGGGTGAAGCTTGGCGCCGACGGCGGCCCCGGCTTCGGCTGGCGCAACATGACCGTCTACAAGTTCGGCGCCGGTTGGCGTCCGGTGAAGCCGCTGGAGCTGATGGCTGGTTATAGCTATGGCCGCCAGCCGGTGCCGCAGGACCAGACGCTATTCAACATCCTGGCGCCGGGTGTGATCAACCGGCACTATACCGCCGGCGCGCAGCTCAGCCTGGGCGGCGGTTACGAGGTCAATGTCTATTACATGCGCGCGCCGGAAAACCGGGTCTACGGCCAGAATTCCATTCCCAACAACGGGCTGCTGCCGCCTGGCAGCTTCGGCGGCGGCGAGGCCGATGTTCGCTTGAAGGAACAGGCCATCGGTGCCTCATTGGCGGTACGCTTCTAGGTCTGATGACCTGGTGGAAGGAGAAGGCTCATGTATTTGCAGGCGCTTGAAGGTGGTTTGCTGATCGGTGTTGCGGCCTCGCTGCTGCTGCTCGGCAGCGGCCAGATCGCGGGCATCAGTGGGGTGCTGGGCAGCCTGGTGGAAGGGCGTCCGGGTGTCTGGCGCTGGGCTTTTCTGGGCGGCCTGATCGTGGCGGTGCTGGTAGTGCGCCTGGCGGGTGGAGTAGTGCCGGGGCAACTCGCCCTGGGCTGGCCGGTGCTGGTCGGTTCCGGCCTGCTGGTCGGCTTCGGCACGCGCCTGGGTTCCGGCTGCACCAGCGGCCATGGCTTGTGCGGCCTGGGCAATCTGTCGACGCGCTCGCTGGTGGCGACACTGATCTTCATGCTGGTGGCGATGGTGACGGTCTTCGTCGTGCGCCATCTGCTGGCGGGAGGCTGAGATGAATCCGACCCTGCAAAAAGCCATTCCCTTCCTGTCCGGACTGCTATTCGGCTTCGGCCTGATCCTCTCCGGCATGACCGATCCCTCGCGCATCCTCGCTTTCCTCGACGTGTTCGGCCAGTGGAATCCCTCGATGGCCCTGGTGATGGGCGGGGCCATCGCGGTGACCTTGCCGACCTTCACCTATGTGCGCCTGCGCGGACGCAACCTGGCCGGCATCGCGGTCACCCTGCCGGATCGCAAGACCATCACGCCGCGGCTATTGGTGGGCAGCGCCCTGTTCGGCATTGGCTGGGGGCTCAGCGGTGTGTGCCCGGGGCCGGGCATCCTGATCGCCGCCAATGGATTGCTAAGTGGGGTGTGGGCGCCGGTGCTGTTCCTGCTCAGCGTGCTCGCCGGGATGCTGCTTTACGCGGCATGGTCGCGGCGCGCGCCGGCGGCGAACCTGCCGCGATCGGTGCAGGTGAACGGGCTGTAGTGATTTTTTAAACCTGTTCAGGACGAACAGCTGACCTCGATGTGCTTCGCCGAGGCTGGCGGTTCCTCGGCATAGCGTTCCATCTCCGGCTGTTCCTCGAACGGCCGGTTCACCAGTTTGAACAGGGTGTCGATCTCCCCGTAGCTGCCGTCCTGTGCCTGCTCGATTGCCGCCTGCACCAGGTGGTTGCGCAGCACGTATTTGGGATTGACCGCGTTCATGCGCGCGGCGCGCTCCGCATCGTCTGAGGATTCCGAGTGCAGGCGCGCGCGGTAGTCACCGGTCCAGGCATCGAAGGCGGCAAGGTCGGCGATCTCGTCGCGGACGCCCTGGGCCGGCTCGTCGGTATCGCTGCGTACCCGGCTCAGATGGCGGAAGCTGCGCGTGAAGTCGGAATGACCCTGGTGCAGGATGCTGAGGAAGCGGTTGATCAGCTCCGGATCTTCCTCGCGTATTTCGCGCAGGCCGAGCTTGGCGGTCCACAGGCCGGTCATTGCCTGCGTATAGGCCGGCGGATAGCGTTCGAGGATGCCGTTGGCGATCTCCACGGCCTGTTCGGGCTGCTCCGACAACAGGGGCAAGGTTGCCTGCAGCAGGCGCGAGCAGTTCCAGTGGCCGATCTGCGGTTGCCGGTCGTAGGCGTAGCGTCCGCCCTCGTCGCTGTGATTGCAGATGTGATGCGCGTCGAAGGCGTCCATGAAGCCGTAGGGGCCGTAGTCCAGGGTCAGGCCGAGCACGGAGAAATTGTCGGTGTTCATCACGCCGTGGCAGAAACCCACCGCCTGCCATTGCGCCATCAGGCGGGCGGTGCGCTCGACTACTTCAGTCAGCCAGGCCTGGTAGCGGTCGGCACGCCCGGCGAACTGCGGGAAGTGCTCGCCGATGACATGGTCGGCCAGTGGACCCAGCTCGTCGTGTCGGTCCTGGTAGTAGAAATACTCGAAGTGGCCGAAGCGGACGAAGCCCGGCGCGGCGCGGCACACCACCGCGGCGGTTTCGATGGTTTCGCGTACCACGTCCTGCGGCGACCCGACCAGGCTCAGCGCGCGCGTGGTGGGGATGCCGAGCGCATGCATCGCCTCCGAAGCCAGATATTCGCGGATCGACGAGCGCAGCACGGCGCGGCCGTCGGCGAAGCGCGACCATGGCGTCTGGCCGCCGCCCTTGAGTTGCAGTTCCCAGCGGCCGCCGTCGCGGCCCTGCAGTTCGGCGATCAGGTGGGCGCGGCCGTCGCCGAGCCGCGGCACGAAGCTGCCGAACTGGTGGCCGGCATAGACCGAGCTGACCGAGGCATAGCCGGGCCAGGGCTGGTTGCCGGCCATGATGGCGGTGAACGCGGCTTGCCCGGCGGCGGCGTCCAGGCCGATCTGCTGCGCCAGCGCGGTGTTCAAGTGCAGCAGGCGCGGTTCCGGCAGGGGTGTGGTGGGGACCTGCGGCGCATAGCTGTCGCCCAGTGCGGCATAGCGCCGGGTCACCGGCAGCAAGTCCACCGCGGGAGCAAATAACATGGCTTCGAACGCACTCACGGCTTGTGTTGCTCCGCATCCGGATCGGAGCCCACGATGAGCCGTGCGCCGCGGCTGAAAGTGAGGTAGTCGAACATCCATTGCAGCGCCACCAGTACGCGGTTGCGCGCGCCGATCAGGAAGTAGATATGCGCCACGCCCCACAGCAGCCAGGCGATGAAGCCTTTCATGCGCAGCCAGCCGAAGTCGATCACCGCGAGGTTGCGGCCGATGGTGGCGAGGTTGCCGAAGTGCTGGTAGTGGAACGGCTTGGGCCTGGACTTGCCGCCGACAGCGGCGCGGATCAGTTTGGCGACATAGGCGCCCGCCTGCTTCGCCGCCGGAGCGATGCCGGGGATGGGCTTGCCGTCCTGCAAGACCAACGCGGTGTCGCCGATGACGAAGATGTTGTCATGTTCCGGCGCCGACAGGTCCGGCCGCACCTGTACGCGGCCGGCACGGTCGGCCGGCGCATTGAGCCAGCGCGCGGCCGGGGAGGCGGCCACACCGGCCGCCCACAGGATGGTGGCGGCTTCCAGGCGTTCGCCGGAGGCGGTGACGCCGGCCGCATCGCATTCCATCACCTGCTTGCCGAGCCAGACTTCCACGCCCATGCGTTCCAGCGCTTTCCTGGCGTACTCCGACAGGTCCGGCGGAAAGGCGCCGAGCACGCGCGGCGCGCCTTCGATCAGCACGATGCGCGCGTCGCGCGGATCGATGGCGCGGAAATCCGAGGCCAGGGCTTTCTTCGACAGCTCGGCGATGGCGCCGGCCAGTTCCACCCCGGTGGGGCCGGCGCCGATGATGGCGAAGGTCATCAGGCGGCGGCGTTCGGCCGGCTCCGTGGCATTTTCGGCGTGCTCGAAGGCCAGCAGGATGCGGCGGCGGATCAGGGTGGCGTCGTCGACGCGCTTCAGACCGGGGGCGATGGGCGCCCAGCGTTCGTTGCCGAAATAATTGTGGGTGGCGCCGGTGGCCAGGATCAGCCAGTCATAGGGCAGTTGCCGGCCGTCGCCGAGCCGCACCTCGCGTCGCGCGGTATCGATGCCGTTGACCTCGCCCAGCAGCACCCGCGCATTGGCCTGGCGGCTGAGGATGCCGCGTACCGGCCAGGCCACGTCGGATGGATTGAGGGCGGCGGTGGCCACCTGGTACAGCAGGGGCTGGAACAGGTGAAAATTGCGGCGGTCGACCACGGTGACATCGACCGGAGCCCCGGCCAGCGCGCGCGCGGCGCTGAGCCCGCCGAAGCCGGCGCCGACAATCAGCACCTGCGGCCTGGAAAAGGATTGCGGCATGGGGAGTGAGTGGGGGCGGGAGAGATGGATTGCAATTGTGAAGTGTGCCGCAAAGCCGTTATCCCTGCTTCCGTGTCAACATTGCTCTTCAGTCCCGCTCACGCGCAAAATCCGAATCAATAGAACGACTTTGAGTGGACTAGGGCATCATGGACCAAGCCAGGCAGGATCAACTCGACGCGGCCGTGCTGCGCCGCTTGCTGGAGCATCTGGACAGCCGCAAGGACGTGCAGAATATCGACCTGATGAATCTGGCCGGTTTTTGCCGCAACTGCCTGTCGAAGTGGTACGCGCAGGCGGCGCGCGAGGCCGGCGCGGAGGTGAGCGACGAGGCGGCGCGCGAGCGCGTCTACGGCATGCCTTATGGCGAGTGGAAGAAGCTGTACCAGCGGGAAGCGAGCGCCGAACAGAAGGCGGCAGGGACATGAGCCGGCGGCGTAGCCGCCGACCGATGCCCCTCTCCCGCGTAGTGGGAGAGGG
>Ga0302313_10003454_pt1 | contig 10369 bp, 7 predicted proteins | sample III_Palsa_N2_2_FD_200454 | JGI IMG/M metagenome (GOLD analysis project Ga0302313, IMG submission 200454) | Peat permafrost microbial communities from Stordalen Mire near Abisko, Sweden - III_Palsa_N2_2 | ecosystem: Environmental > Terrestrial > Soil > Palsa > Peat permafrost | place: Sweden...
CGGGCTTTCATGCTGCGTCTCTCTGCTATCGATCCAACTACTGGACCTGTAGCGAGAGAGCCGCCGTAGTGGTGAGGTTGGGGCTATAGGCATTTGCACCTGTGCCGTTGGAAACTAGCGTGACGTTGAACGTTCCCGTCCCGCTTGTGTACTTCGAGTAGTCGTTCCCGCCACTGCAACCGTTCAATGCCATCATCCCGCAGAACAGTACCGCAAGCGCCAGCAACTGGCGTCCACGAACCGTCAGCTTCTTCCGTCCGAAGGCCAGTAGGCCCGCGAGCAGCATCGCCGGCAGCCAGAGGAATCCTGCGTGAACAGGTGTCGACCCTCCCTGCGCGTTCAGAGCAGTGATGGTAAGGGACGTAGGCTGTGCTCCGTCCACACCGTTGAAGACGAACTGCTGAGTAGCGTTGTACGGGCAGAACGTGTTCGCCGGCAGGCCGGAGCAGCTCAGAGAGCCGATACCGGTGTAGCCGCCGTACGACGTTGCCGTCACCGTCACGGTTACCGCACCCTTGGCGGACATCGTGGCGCTCGTTGGGTTCACCGAGATCACGTATCCGGAAATCGTCGTCGTTGTACTCTGCGACGTGTAGTAGTTGGCGTCGCCCGAGTAGACGGCAATGATCGCTGTCTGCGTGCTCGGATAAGCAAGGTTGATCGAAGCCGTTCCGCCACTAAGCGGTTGCGTCGAAATCAACGTGGCCGCACTAACGGTGTTCTTGTAGAACGATACCGTACCGGTTAGCGCAGGCGTCTGTGGAGTCACCACCGCGGCAACCGTCGCCGCGATGTTGATCGTCACAGCCGAACCCGAACCCGAGGCCGTAAGCGCCAGGCTGGTGGTCGTTATACCGATGCCGAGCGTGTCCGTGTTGGAGGTCGTAGCCGCATAGTTCGCATCCCCAGGGTACGTTGCCGAGAGCACATGGTAGCCCGGAGCCAGCTTGCCCGACGGGAACCCAGTCGCAATATAGGACCCGGTTAGCCCACCCTGGTAAACCAGTGGAGCGCTGCCGAGAGCTTTTGCGCTATCCGTGAATGTGACGTTGCCAGTAGGCGCCGGAACTGCAGCGGAGGGTGCGCCCGTAGTGGAACTGACGTTCGATGGGCTCAGGAACAACTGTCCGCTAAGCGCAACACCTGCACTGTTACCTATCGATGCGTTACCCGCAACCGACAGTTGCAGAACGGGCGTGTTCGGGTTGACCGTCACGGTGACCGTATTGGAAGTAGCCGCATCCACAGCGAGAGCTGTGTTACCGGAGTATTCAGCAACAAGCTTATGGACACCAGCCGTCAGTACCGGAACGAAGGTGGTCGTATACGCTCCCGTGAGGGCGGCTGTGCCGATCTGAATACCACCGTCGTAGAGGACGATGGTGCCGACCTTGGTCCTGCCCGTCGCCGTACCCGTCGGCAGAGTCGCCGTGAACGAGAAGGGATCGAGCACCTGGCCTACGAGCGGCGTTGTAGTCGTCAGCACCAGTACCTCAGCCGCTCCGCCTACCGTCAGAACTGTAGTGGCCGTCCCCGCACTGTATAAGCTGTCGCCCGAGTACGTCGCCGTAATGGTGTGCGCTCCGGGAGTCACGATCAGCGATGTCGATACCGACATCACTGAAGAAGCGCCTCCGGTAACAGCCGTCAGCGTTCCAGAACCCAACGGAAGGTTGCCGTTCGTCGTATCTACGAACGTAACCGTGCCAGTTGGAGCGATGCCGTTATCGACTGCCGCTAGTGTGGCGATCGACGCTCCGAGAATCACCGGTGTACCCGCAGCGATATCGCTGGCCGTTACAGGCGACAGCGTGATTGTTGGAGTTCCCTTGCCAACCACGAAGGTGATCGTGGACGAAGTGCCGGAATTGAAGGTGGAGTCACCACTATAGGTCGCGGTGGCCGTATAAGTGCCGGGAGCGAGCTCGGGGTAGTTCGGCGTGATGAGGTACTCCGGAGTAGCATTGCCGGTAATCAGCGATGCATCCGCAGCATACGTCGTTGTGCCCAGCGTATTACCATCCTGCACGTTGTCCGGTTCCAGAGCTTCCGTCAAAGACTTCAGTGCAGCGCCGCCCTGAAGAGCAAGGTTGAACGTGATCGTTCCAGTTGGAACACCAACCTTGCTCGGCGGGTTCGCACCGGACTGGAGGTAGATGCTCGATCCGTAGGTGAAGTTCGAGGTTGCCGTCATGGCCGCCGCAGTGCTGATGGAGTACGACACTAGCGGAATGGTCGGCGTTTCCGTTCCAACCGTCACCGTCACCGGAGCCGATGTGCTGCCGCCGAATGTTCCATCACCGAAGTATTGCGCATACACCTGGTAGGTGCCCGCTGGAAGTCCCTTGAATGCCGCCGACGTATACGCGCCGTTGGCCAGGGTGACGTAGGTCGAGACGAAGGTTCCGGTCTCCGCGACGATAGCAACCTGTCCGGTAGGCTGCGCCGTACCCGAAGCTGGCGCCACGGCGACGCTGAGGTTATAAGCCTGCCCGTGCGTGCTGCTTGTCGTAGGCGACAGCGTCATGGTCGTGGTCGTGGCATTGAACGTCACCGTCTTCCACAACGCAGAGAGCTGCGCGATGTCAGGCGAACCCAAACCGATAGCCAGATCGAAGCTCGGAGTTACGTTCCAGCCAAGAGAACTGGTACCCGCCGTGTTCGTCGGTTCAAGGTCTGAGCCGTCGACCACGTCATGAAAGCCGCAGGCCGCCGTAGCTGTTGTCAGATACGTCGTCGAGCTGCATCCGGCCACAGGTTGCGCCGCGGCCACGCGATAGTAGTAGTAGTTCGCGTTGCCCTGGCGGCCGCCGTTGGCCTGGTCGATCAAGGCCTGTGCGCTGGCCATTAGAGGAGACGAAACGGAAGTTCCGCCAAATGCCGTGACACTGGCAAGCGTCCCATCCGAGTTGACTTGGCAAGCGCCTTCCGAGCAGACCGCGGTCGAGTCATAACCGTTCGACGCGTTCGCCGAGATATCGGGAACATAACGATGCGCTGCACCGGCAACTTTGTAGCTCGTGCTCTTGATCGTGCCTTCACCCGTGGGAGGCTGGGGATCGGTCGTAGGAACACCCGGGCCTACCTGCCATGACGGCAGTAGGTAGTAAAAGCTGATACCGCTGCTTCCGGCGTTCGGGCCATAACCCTGTGTCGATGGAGCGAGGCCGTCGCCAAACTGGCTCAGGTTCCAGGGAACCTCCGGAGGATACGCAAGCGCGTTCTCATAGCCGGTCACGAGGCTTTGGTCTGGCGACCAGAAATTTACCGTCGGCGCGAGCGCCTCGTTGAACTCGGTGCCGCCGACGGAGACATTGTAGGGTGTTTCGCCCCAACCCGTGACCGAGTAACCATTCGCGGCGGACAAGGTTCCTTCATCGCCGGCGCAGGTGTCAGGGCCGCTATCGCCGCTCGATACGAAAACGGTCTGGCCTTGTGAGGCTGCCTGTTCCCATACGGAGCCGAACAGCGGAATATCTGTGGTGTCGTCTGCTTCGCACAGGCCGTAGCTCATGCTGATAACGTCGCCGATGTTGTTGTCAGCCGCATACAGGGCAGCGGTGTTGACCCCGTCACCGAAAAAGGTGATGCCGCCGACGATGAAATCGATGTTTGCGTTGTAGGCAAGAGCACCGCCCATCTGCAAATCGATGTCCGACTCGACGTCGTCTCCCGCTGCGGTCTGGTTGCCGGGATCGTCACCGGCATGAATCACATTGATCGTCGTCGGGGGAAGACCGAAGACACTGCGATAGATCTGAGTATCGGCGAGCAGGGTGTCGGTCTCTGCAATGATGCCGACGGTCATACCTTCACCGTGAATGCCCTGGGCGTACATCGGCTTCGCGTCGTAGATCAACTGCAAATCTTGGGCGCCAACAAGCTGTCCATATAGCGGGTCGAGGTAGTTCGGCGTACCTCCGCCGATGGGCGTCGAAGAAACCGGCTTGCCATGGTCGAACAGAATCTTGCGGCCGCCGGTGTAGTGGGGGTGCGGATGGATATTGTCCATCTTCGCCGGGCCGATAACCACCGACGTCAACGCATGGGGAATCGAAACATCGCTGTTAGCCGAAATGACCGGCTTTCCATCCACGATGTAGTTGTGCATCTCAGTGTGGAACGCCGTTTCAATGTCGCCGGAAGCGCCGCTGAACGTGATAACGCGAGCGCCCTTGGCAACAGCGTCAACCGTCAGACCATTCGAGGTCAGCCAGTTCTTGACCTTTTCAATGTCGCTTGATTCCACGCCGAACGTCGTACCGAACGTCTCCGGCGTCATCCACTGGTGATAGTTCCCGTGGCTCTTGTCCTGCTGTTGATCGAGCAACTGCCGGAGCGCGAACTCTTGCTCGTCGCTGCTCTTCAGCACCAGCTTCAGGTGTTGCAGGGGCGTATTCTTCGCCACGCGACCGCCATCCGCCAAACTATTGACACGCGCCGAATGGGTTCCCGGCAATAGATCTACCTTCTTCGCATCAACCGCTTCCGTAATGCGCGCCTTCGGGCGAACACTGATCTGTGGGTTGGTCTTGACGGTTGTTGCAGCAAATGCCGGGACGATAAGGGCAACGCAGAGGCTCAGGGTCGTGCAGAGACGCTTCACAAAAAGGGACACGATTCGGGCTCCTTGAAATAAGTAAACAATTTTTCTATTAGCCAACTAGCTAGCATGTCGGGGGCTAGTAGCTAACTATTTCGGACGCGTACACGCGAAGACTTGCCAGTCTGTGAAACGTTCAACTGGACTTTTCGCGAAAATGTTGCAGAAAACGCGAGAAGTACAACGATTGGTGCCTAGTGGATGGGTGTAACGCTACGTTGACACTCCCGCCCTGTCAAGGATTTCCACTACCGGGTGCTAATAAAAATTTCTTATCACGACAATTTTCGTGACAATCTCCCGCTGTAGCACCACCATTCGCCGTCGATCAAACTCCGGGTGAGAAAATAGAAACCGATGAAGCCTCGCATCGCCATTCCGGTTCCCACCAGCCTCAACCTCGACTACAACACCCGTTCCTGGCCCGCCTACGCCGCGGCCGTTACCGCATCCGGCGGCGAACCCATCAAGGTCGACCTAAGCCTCACTCCCGCGCAAGTCCTTGAAATCGCACGGACCTGCCAGGGTATCTGCCTTCCCGGCAGTCCGGCTGACGTCGACCCCATCCGCTACGGCGCCGATCTTGACCCCGCCACCAGCCCCGCCGACCCTGCCCGCGAAGCCGTCGACTTTCTCCTCCTCGAAGACGCCGCTGCCCACGCCAAACCCGTCCTCGGCATCTGCTTCGGCGTCCAATCCCTCAATGTCTGGCGCGGCGGCTCTCTCGTTCAGGACCTCACACCCATGCCGGTCAACCACTCCGCCGGCGCAAAAGTAGCCATCGCCCACACAGCTTTAATCTCCGAAAACTCCCTTCTGGCCTCAATCCTTGACCCTGTGGAAGCCCCCGCGACCGACGGTTTCCTCCGTCTCCCGGTCAATACTAGCCACCACCAATCCGTCTCCGCGCCCGGCGACGGCCTCCGCATCGTAGCTCGCTGCCCGGACGACGGCGTAGTCGAAGCCATAGAAAACGACCCCACCTGGCGCACCCCCGGCGTCAACCGCCCCCAATTCCTCCTCGGCATCCAATGGCACCCCGAGCGCAGCTACGACATCAGCGCCGCCTCCCGCTCCCTCTTCAACCACCTAATCTCCGAAGCCACCAAAATCCCCACACCGGAACCCGTCTAGTTAATAACCACCTTGATGCCTCACCAGAGCTATACCCATTAGATAGATAGATTTGTCATTCTGAGCGCAACGAAGGACCTGCTGTTTGTTGCGGTCGGCGAAATACCCCGCAGGAACCACCCCATGCCAACTCTCACCCCATCCCGCCTCATCACCCTCCTCCAACCCTATCTTGGCGAAGAAGTGCCTGATAACAATAGACTTATCGACCAGCTAAACCTCTACCTAGACCTCCTCCTCCGCTGGAACGCTCGCACCAACCTCACGGCTATCCGCGAACCGGAAGCCATCGTCACTCGTCACTTCGGCGAGAGCCTCTTCGCCGCCCGCATCCTTAGCTCTCACCTGCCAGCCAACGCAACTCTGCTCGACTTCGGCTCCGGCGCCGGCTTCCCCGGCCTTCCTATCCAGCTCTACCGCCCCGACCTCCGCGTCACCCTAGCCGAATCCCAGAACAAAAAGGCCACATTCCTCCGCGAAGCGGTCCGCACGCTGGGCCTAACCACTGAAGTCTGGGCCGCCCGCGCAGAGACCATGCCCCCCAATCGCCACTTCGATTGCGTAACCCTCCGCGCCGTAGACAAGATGGATACCGCCATATCCGACGCCGTTCCTCGCGTCTCCTCCACAGGCCTGATGGCTATCCTCGCCGGCGAAACCCCTGATAACACCCACCCAGCCTCTCTAGCGACTTGGCGCCAGAAATCCCACCCCCTACCCGAAAGCACCAACCGCAGCCTCCAAATCTACCTCTACCCCACCCCGTAAGCCGTCGAAGAACCAAATTGTTCCACGTGGAACATTCTTAGGCCGACGAGAAATCGGGTGCCCCGATCTCTGGCGCTTGGAGATCGGTTTATTCGCAGTGCCACAACCATCCAAGGTTCACCCAAATTGTTCCACGTGGAACAATCACCCTCAAACCTCACTCCTCCCAAGCCTCATCCCTCCCCAAATTCAAAATGTTCCACGTGGAACATTCCATCCACGCAACACTACAACCCTGAATGCCCCATCCTTTGCGCTTTTGCAAAGAGTGGGGGGCATCGACCCTGAGCGAAGTCGAAGGACCTGCCACACCACCAACACCCAGCACCTCGCTCGAACATTTCAACCACAAGTCCCTAACTCAGGGTTAAGGCACCCATCCATCCACCTCATCCACCAATTGTTCCACGTGGAACATTCCCCTACCGTGCGACCGTAAAAAACACCGTCTCGGACCGTGCCGCCCACCGTCCCACACCGTCCATCCTCACCGCATTTTTTTTGCCGAAAACCAAATTGTTCCACGTGGAACAATTGCCGCCATCCCGGGAAAACAACCCGTAAGTCATTCATTCCCCGTAAAAATGTTCCACGTGGAACATTCCAAACACCACTAATGACCCAAATTGTTCCACGTGGAACATTCCCAATCTGCTACGCTAAACCCACTGCCATGGCTGAACCGACCGCACCAACCCCGACAACCCCCGAAAAGACCCCCAAAATCATCGCTGTCGTCAATCAGAAGGGCGGCGTCGGCAAAACCACCACTGCCATCAATCTCGCCGCAGCCCTCGCCCTCGACGGCGTCCGCACCTTGCTCGTCGACTGTGACCCCCAGGCCAACACTACCGGCGGTCTAGGCCTACCCCGCGATGAAGCCCGAACCTCGGTCTATGACGTTATTCTGGGCCAGAAAACGGCCAAAGAAGCCATTCTCCCGACCGAAGTCGAGAACCTGAGCCTCCTCCCCGGCTCCAAGAACATGATTGGCGCCAACCTCGAGCTCGTCACCGCCAACCGCCGCGAGTTCCGCCTCCGCGAGGCCCTCGACCCCATCCGCGCCGACTACGACTTCATCCTCCTCGACTGCCCCCCAGCCCTCGATCTCCTCACGCTCAACGCTCTCGTCGCCTCCGACGGCCTCCTCGTCCCCATGCAGGCCGAATACTTCGCCCTCGAAGGCATATCCGAGCTCATGTCCACCCTCGACCGCGTCGCCGCAGCCTTCAACCCCGGCCTCACCCTCGAAGGCGTCCTCCTCACCATGTTCGACGACCGCACCATCCTCTCCCAGCAGGTCCGCGCCAACCTGCAGGAGTTCTTCACCGACAAGCTGTTTACCACCGTGATTCCTCGCAACATCCGTCTCGCCGAGGCTCCGAGCCACGGCAAGCCCTGTGTTGTCTATGATCCCCGCAGCCGCGGCGCTGAAGCCTACTTCGAGCTAGCCCACGAGCTCCTGGTGCGCAACGGCCTCAGAACCGCTGGTCAGCGCCCCCGCAAGCGCCTCATCGTCGATCCCATCCCCCCGCCGCGCGAGATCGCCGCGGTTGCGGAAGAACCAAAGAAAAAGTCCAAAATCTGGCCCTTTGGACGCAATACTCCCATCTCAGTAGTCCCGAAAGAATAGGAAGCCCATGTCAACCACGTCTCCCAACGATCCCAAGCGCCGCGCGCTCGGCCGAGGCCTCGAGTCTCTCCTGCCCTCCAAACCCTCCGCCCCTGCCGTGCCTCCACCGCCGCCGCCCGCTCCAACAGGCAAGCCCTTTGAGATCGATGTCACCCTCATCGACCGCAATCCCTTCCAGACCCGCACCAACTTTGACGAAGCCAAACTCACCGAGCTCGCCAACTCCATCGCAGTCTCAGGCGTAATTCAGCCCATCGCTGTCCGACCTGGCAAAGAAGGCCGCTTTACCCTCATCACCGGCGAACGCCGCCTCATCGCCGCCAAAAAAGCCGGCCTGAAGACCATCCCTGCGGTCGTCCGCGAGGTCTCCGACGTTCAGGCGATGGAAATGACCATCGTCGAGAACCTGCAGCGCGCCGATCTCAACCCGATCGAGCAAGCCAACGCCTACCAGCGCCTCGGCCAGGACTTCCACATGACGCAGGAGCAGATCGCCGTACGCACCGGCCAGCCCCGAGCCTCCATCGCTAACTTCCTTCGTTTGTTGAAGTTACCTGAGAGCACGCAGAAAAATGTCGAGCTCGGCTACCTCAGTTTCGGCCACGCCCGCGCCCTCCTCGCGCTGGAGTCCCACGAAGCTATCCTGGTCGCCACCCAGCGCGTCTTGTCCCTGCATCTCTCTGTCCGCGCCACAGAAACCATGGTCCAGGGCCTTCTCGACCCCGAAATCAAGGACAAAGACGCCAAACCCAAGCTCTTCGTCGATCCCAACGTCCGCGAAGCTGAGGACCAACTTCGTCGCTCCTTAGGCCTGAAAGTCACGATTGAAGACAAAAAAGGCAAAGGCAAGGTCATCATCGAGTACTCCGGCATAGAAGACTTCGACGCCATCCTGACCGCTCTCAGTAACCAGACGAAAGGCTAACCATGTTCAAAGCAAGTCCTTTCGAGTACCGTTTTCGCTTCATTCTCCACGCCCTCATCTACATGCTTGGCTTCTGGTCCCCCTGGCTTTATTGGGGCAACATCTTCGGCCTGACCGAAAAATCGACGTGGCTCACGCTTTCAACCCTGCTGACCCGAACCAGCCTCATCAGCTTTGACACAGCGACCATCGCCGTTCTGGTCGCGGCCCTGATCTTCACCGGCCTGGGCGCCTGGCTTCGAATCTGGGGGACAGCCTACGTCAGCGCCGGCATCGTTCAATCGCGCGAGATGCACGGGAGCACAATGCTCGCAGACGGTCCCTTCCGACGCACCCGTAACCCACTGTATCTAGGCACGTTACTGCACACGATTGGCATTGCGATCCTTATGCCTCCATCCGGCGCAATCTTCGCGGTAGCGCTGCTCTGGGCGTTCCAGATCCGGCTGGCCTTGGCAGAAGAGCCCTTTCTGACCAAACAGTTCGGTCAACTCTACGTGGACTACGCCAACCGCGTCCCCCGCTTCATCCCAGCCCTGAGCCCACGTGTCCCCGCCGCAGGAGCAACACCTCACTGGTTTCAGGCCATCCTCGGCGAGCTCTACTTTCTCGGCGCCTTCCTGGTTCTGGCCATCTTCGGCTGGAGCTTCAACGCGAACCCACTCCGCCGCGGAATTCTTATCTCACTTGGGGTGTGGCTGGTAGCGAGGGCCTTCCTGCCAAGAGCCAAGCCTCAACCCTGACCCCTATGCCATCGCAAAACAAGAGGCCGGAGCATGTTGCTCCGGCCTCTTGCGTTGAATGGTACGAAAGGGTATTTACTTCTTGGGCGGAGCGATCGTGTCCTTCGCGACCTTGGCCACGCGGAACTTGACCACGGTCTTGGCCTTGATCTTGATGGCCTCGCCGGTCTGGGGGTTACGACCTACGCGAGCCTTGCGCTCAGCCTTGACCAGCTTGCCGATGCCGGGAATCGTGAACTCGCCATTCTTCTTGGTTTCCTTCACCGCGGTCTCAGCGAGCAACTCGAGGAAAGCCGCAGTCTGCTTGTTGGTCAGTTCCAGCTTCTCTGCCAGCAAACGAACCAGCTGTGTCTTTGTAATTCCCTTAGCCATGTGTGTAACTCCTTTGAAGCAAAAATTAGATTGAGCACGAGCTTTCGCCCATCTCCCGCTCATACACCCAACGCGCTCCCGTTGAAGAGAGGAATCGCCAGTGTTTATGCGGGTGCGGATAACCGCGCCGAAATCCACGTTCAACCTTTACGAACTCTTTGTCAACGGCAAAAATGGCTTTTACACAGGTA
>Ga0302313_10003457_pt1 | contig 10366 bp, 10 predicted proteins | sample III_Palsa_N2_2_FD_200454 | JGI IMG/M metagenome (GOLD analysis project Ga0302313, IMG submission 200454) | Peat permafrost microbial communities from Stordalen Mire near Abisko, Sweden - III_Palsa_N2_2 | ecosystem: Environmental > Terrestrial > Soil > Palsa > Peat permafrost | place: Sweden...
GCGTTCAGTGTGGCGGGATTTTCGATCCTTCTAGCGCCGCTGGCTGCGCGATGTGCGTATCCGGTGACGGCTACGATGGCGTTGTTTTATCTGCAGATGTTTTTGGCGGGTGGTTTTGTTGTGCTGTCTCTTTCGGATGGCATGAACGTGCAGCGCAAAGAGAACTCCGGGTTTCTGGCGGGGGCGGCGATTTCATCGTGGGCGGGTATTACGGGGTTGCTGACGCCAGTGCTGGGAAGGTTTTTTGATCGCCACGATTATGTGGCAGGGTTTTGGCTGGTGGCCTGGTTGCCTGTGGTGGGGACGGTGCTGTGGCAATTATTGCGAATAGGCCCGGCCTTGTCCGCACGAGATCAAGACAAAGATTTCTAAATCGTGTAGAAGCTTCTTATGTCCACTCCTGAGAGTAAGCATTCACTTCGCACACGGTACAACTGGATCGTGTTGTTGGCGATTGCATGCGGTGTACCCATTTTCAGTCTGTGGAACTATTGCGCTGGAAGTTCGAGCAAGCAAGTGACGCTGATGAGTGCGGCAATTTCGCTCGCATTTCTACTGCCGATAATGTTATGGAGTTTTCCCAAAGCACACCGGAACGACGAAAGTGATTTGCCTAAGTCAATGCTGGTTGGAGCTGCCTTTCTTGGAGTTCTCAGTTTTTCTGTGACATGGATAGGCGCTTCTACTCTAAAACCGCACAATGGTCTGCTTGATCTTGCGTCGTCCGACACGCAGCTTAGCGATATTGAGCCGGAACGCAAGCGGCTGGTAGTAGAACTCATTCGACGCAAGGCGGCTAATAGTCAGGAAAATGACAAAGCTATCGCGGAAGCCAGAAAGCATCCGATGAATCCGCAGATTTATACTCCCGAATCGTTTGCAAGTAAGGAAGCGATGGATTCTACCGTGGCGCAACTGGCAACATGGATCAATCTGGACGCGGACTACAGCAATCAGCAGCAGATTGCCACGGACGACTTTCGCAAGAAGATGATTTTGTGCGATCCCGCGTATTTGAAATCGTTTGAGGAGAGCATGCAAAAACGCGAGGCAGCTGATGCGTTAAGCCTGCAGACAGAAAGTGCCTGGTTTGCTGGTGTGAAGGCACTTTATAGTTATGCTGCCAGCAATGCAGCATATTTCAGCGTCTCTGACGAAAAGGTCAAAATAGCCTCGGCTCCGGTGCGCGAGAAGTTCAATCAGAGCCTTCAAGAGAGCGAAGCATTGCATGACGAGCTAACGAAACAAGTGCAGGTTTCAGTAAAGATGCAGCAGGAAGCAAAAGACAAGTATCTTGTGCCCTAGACCTATGAGCGATTGTGGATGTTGGTTGAAAGGAAGTTTATGAATCTCTATCCCGGAGTTATTTCTGTGGCGTTGCCTATTCTCTTTGTCGCCAATGCTCTTTATGCGCAGACGCCGATCCAGACTCCTGACATTCCTCCGAGCTTTACTGCGCCGAAGGTTGGCTACGACTATGTCAAGCGCGTTGAAATGATCCCGATGCGCGATGGCGTGAAGCTGTACACGGTGATCGTGGTGCCGAAGAGTGCGACCCACGCGCCAATACTGCTGACGAGGACTCCGTATAACGCAAAGGGACGGGCATCGCGGAACGATCCTTCGCCACACATGCTTGATGAGTTGCCGCAGGGCGACGATGTGTTTGTCGGCGCGGGATATATCCGCGTGTTTCAGGATGTACGTGGGAAGTATGGGTCGGAGGGCAAGTATCTGATGACGCCGCCGCCTCTGGGGCCGTTGAATACGAGTGGCGTGAGCGATACGACCGATGCCTATGACACGATCGACTGGCTGGTGAAGAATGTGCACGAGTCGAACGGCAAGGTGGGAATGCTGGGCTCGTCGTATGAAGGGTTCACGGTGGTCATGGCGCTGATCGATCCGCATCCGGCGCTGAAGGTAGCTTGCCCGGAAAGCCCGATGGTCGACGCATGGATGGGTGACGACTGGTTTCACTATGGCGCGTTTCGCGAAGTGAACCTGGATTACTTTGCTGAGCAGACTGCGGCTGCTGAGGGTGGCAGGGCGATTCCGCGTGAAGGCTATGACGACTACACGAACTTTTTGAGAAAGGGATCGGCTGGCGATTTTGCGCGCTATGGCGGGCTGGAGCAGTTGCCTTTCTGGAAGAAGGTGGAAGAGCATCCGGCGTATGACGCGTTCTGGCAGGGGCAGGCGCTGGATAAGGTGATGGCGTCGTTGCCGCTGAAGGTGCCGGTGATGTGGCTGCAGGGATTGTGGGACCAGGAAGATATGTGGGGCGCGATCCATAGCTATGAAGCCGTGGAACCGAAGGATACGGGCAACAATAAGAACTTCCTGGTGATGGGGCCCTGGCGGCATAGCCAGGTGAATTATGACGCATACAACCTGGGGCCGCTGAAGTGGGAAGGCGATACGGACGAGCAGTTCCGGCGGCAGGTGTTGTTGCCGTTCTTCAACCAGTATCTGCTGGATGGTGCGCCGAAGGCCGATACGCCGCCGGTGTTTATCTACAACACGGGTGAGAATCATTGGGACAGGTTTAAGCAGTGGCCGCTTAGCTGCGATGCTGGTTGCGGGGACAAGTCGAAGGCGTTGTATCTGACGGCCGGTGGCGGGTTGTCGTTTGAGGCGCCGAAGGGCGATGACGCGAAGTTCGATGAGTATGTGTCGGACCCGGCGAAGCCTGTACCGTATCGTCCGCGTCCTGTTGTGGGAGCGGATCACGATGCGTGGACTACGTGGCTGGTGACGGATCAGCGCTTCGTCGATGGCCGGCCCGATGTGTTGACGTACATGACCGAGCCGTTGACTGCGCCGCTGCGTGTGAGTGGAGCGCCGATGGTGAATCTCGTGGCTTCGACCAGTGGGAGCGATAGCGATTGGGTAGTGAAGCTGATCGACGTCTACCCGGACACCGTGCCATCACAGCCGGGCATGGGTGGGTATGAACTGCCGATTTCGCTGGATATCTTTAGAGGGCGTTATCGCACGAGCTTTGAACACGCGGAGAAGATTGAAACAGGCAAGCCGTTGGCTTACAAGTTCGGATTACCGACGGTGAACCATGTTTTTTTGCCGGGGCATCGCGTGATGGTGCAAGTGCAGTCGAGTTTGTTTCCGCTGTACGACCGCAATCCGCAGACATTTGTACCGAACATTTTTGATGCGAAGCCTGCGGATTATGTGAAGGCTACGCAGAAGGTTTGGCATGCGCCGGGTGAGGCTAGTTTTGTCAGTTTGCCGGTGGTGCCGTAGCCGCTACTGCTCGTGATAGTTGCGGATGAGGCCGCCGTCGAGGAAGTAAGTGCTGCCGGTGACGTAGGCGCCGTCGTCGGAGGCGAGAAACGCGGCTACGCCAGCGACTTCTTCGGGTTTGCCGAGGCGGCCAAGCGGGATATTGGCGAGAAGCGCGTCCAGCTTTGGCTTGTCGGCGAGCAGAGATGTGTTGATCGGTGTGTTGATTGCTCCGGGAGCAATGTTGTTGACCGTGATGCCGAGTGGCCCCAGCTCGACGCAGAGGTCGCGCATCAACATGCGCATCGCGCCTTTGCTGGCGCAGTAGGTGGAGAAGTGCGGGAAGACCATGTCTTCGTGGACCGAGGAGATGTTGATGACGCGGCCGGGCTTTTTGGCGTCGCGGAGCTTGCGTACGAAGGCTTGCGTGAGGAAGAACGCGCCTTTGAGGTTGACGTTCATGACAAAGTCAAAGTCGGCTTCGGTGACGTCCCAAAAGTCGGCGCCTTTTTCTACGCCGGCGTTGTTGACGAGAATGTCGCAGGAGCCGAGCTCCTGCCAGGCGGTGTCGATGAGCGTGTTGCAGTCGGGGATGCTGGTGACGTCGGCGCGGACCATGATGGCTTTGCCACCGGCAGCGTGGATCTTGTCGGCGGTGCCTTGCGCTTCCTCGACATGATCGACGTAGTCGATGACGCAGTCTGCGCCTTCCTGAGCGAGCCGCTCGGCGATGGCTTGGCCTATGCCGGAACCTGATCCTGTGACGACAGCGACTTTTCCTTGCAGCCTGGACATGAGGGTCTCCCTTAGGTTAATAAGCTTTATATCCCTAGGATGCGGGAACGCGAAGCTGCATCCAACGATATGTCTACTTTTTCATCAAAGTGGCAGCTCGGAGATCTACCTTGAAAATCGTGGGGAAAGTGCTTCGTGGAGTCTCATCGTTCTCCCTAATTTTCGGCTTAGTGAGTTGCGGCAATTCGGGTACGGCGGTATCGACACCGGTAACTCCAACCCCAACGCCACCTGCCTCAACGTCGACCGGGCCGGATGTGACGACCTATCACTATGACAATGCGCGTGACGGATTGAACGCACAGGAGACCATCCTGACGCCGTCGACTGTGACTTCGGCAACTTTTGGATTGCTGGGAGTGTATGCCCTCGATGGGAGGGTGGATGCGCAGCCGCTCTATCTGGGTGGCCTGAAACCTGCCGGTGCGACCAGCGCCGTGAATGTGGTCTATGTGGCGACCGAGCATGACAGTGTCTATGCGCTGAATGTGGCGACAGGCGCGCAATTGTGGAAGACCTCTGTGCTGGGGGCCGGAGAAACGACGAGTGACGATCACAATTGCACACAGATCACGCCTGAGATTGGTATTACGTCGACGCCAGTGATCGACCGTTCGTATGGGACAAATGGCGCGATCTTCGTTGTGGGCATGAGTAAGGACTCGGCAGGTGGCTATCATCAACGCCTGCATGCGATCGACCTGACGACGGGTGCAGAACTTTCCGGCAGTCCGACAGAGATTGCAGCTACATATCCGGGCAGCGGGCCGAACAGCAAAAATGGGACGAACACGTTTGCGCCGGGGCAGTATGCCGAACGCGTTGGACTTCTCCTGTTGAATGGGACGATTTATATGGCCTGGACGAGCCATTGCGACATACAACCCTATACCGGCTGGGTAATGGGTTATAGCGAGAGCACGCTGAAGCAGACGACTGTGCTGAACTTGACTCCGAACGGCTCAGAGGGCTCGGTATGGATGGCCGGCTTTGGGCTCGCCGCTGACACAACAGGCAATATCTATCTGCTCGATGCCAATGGAACGCTCGATCCAACCTTCAACGCGAGTGGATTTCCCAACGGGGCCGACTACGGGAATGCGATGCTGAAGCTGAGCACGACCAATGGCCTTGCCGTAAGCGACTACTTCGAAGCCGATAACACAATGGCGGAGTCTGCCGCGGACATTGATCTTGGGTCTGGAGGAGCGATGCTGCTGCCTGATGTCGTGGACAGTACGGGCACGACGCGGCACCTGGTCGTGGGCATGGGGAAGGACAGCAATCTCTTCGTCGGTGATCGCGATAACATGGGCAAGTTCAACGAAACTACCAAGACGAACGGCAATATCTATCAGGTAATTCCGAATGCGGTGCCGGGTGGAGCGTGGTCGGGACCGGCCTACTTCAACAATACGGTTTACTATGCAGGCGTGGGCGATGTGCTGCGAGCCTTCGCAATCAGTAGTGCCAAGTTGAGTGTTGTTGCGCAGACGAGTCAGGCAACTTTTGCTTATCCGGGTGCGACCCCAAGCGTTTCGTCGAACGGCACGCTGACAGGCATCGTGTGGGCCGTTCAAAGTGCGACCACCGCTCAAGCCGTATTACACGCCTATGACGCAACCAACCTGGGACACGAGCTTTACAACAGCACGCAGGCACCGAATGGGCGCGACAGCTTTGGACTTGGTAATAAATTCATTACGCCAGTGGTTGCAAACGGCTATGTATTTGTGGGAACGCCAAATTCTGTCGCCGTTTTCGGGCTACTCAAATAGCAGGTAAGGTCGTTGGCGTAGTGGCTGGAGCAAAGCAAAGAGGGGAGAGACGATTCTCTATGCTCTTTGCGCTGGAAGTACATCAGCGCGAGGCTGACTTCTTCGCAGGCTTCTTGCCCTCTTTTTCGCGAAGAATGTCCTTGGCGTTTTCGAGTGCTTTTTTGCGTTCGGGGGAGAGATTCTTGCCACCGCGGTTTTCGTAGAAACTCAGCATCTGCATTGCCTGCCCAGGTCCTTTGGGCGAGACGCTCTTCTTCGCGAGACCGGCGGCGATAGCTTTGGCGCTCTTCTTGAAAAGACCTGGACCGGGCTTGGTGGAGTCGGTGGTGACTTTTGCCGACCAACGCTTGGAAGGTGGGGTGGTGGATTTCTTACCGGACTTGGTTGGATAGGTTTTCTTTGCAGCTTTCTTCGTTGCCATGGCGTGCCTCCGTTCCAAGGTAGGATGCGAAGGCTAGAGCGAAGTTTGTGCGGCCGGGTTGCGGCGCGCGCGGAAGAAGTTTGAGAGCATTGCGCTGCACTCTTCGGCGAGGATGCCTTCGACGACTTCGACGCGATGATTGAGCGCGGGGTGATTCATGACGCTGAGCACTGAGCCGCAGGCACCGGCCTTGGGATCGCGGGTGGCGAACACGAGTCTTGCGATGCGCGCGTGGAGGATGGCTCCGGCGCACATCGCGCAGGGCTCCAGCGTGCAGTAGAGCGTGCAGCCGCCTTCGGGCGTGAGCAGACGATAGTTGTTGAGGGTGTGACCGGCTTCGCGTATGGCGACGATTTCAGCGTGCGCGGTGGGGTCGGAAGAGCGCAGGACAAGGTTGTTGCCGTGACCGAGGATTTCGCCGGATGGCGAGACGATGATAGCGCCGACGGGGACTTCGCCCGCAGCTTCAGCGGCTTGCGCCTCGGCAATGGCGAGACGCATAAAGTGTTCGTCCTGCTGGGGTGTGAGAAGCATCCTCTACCGTTCTACTACTTTGTTGGGTAGGTAGGTGCGGTGGAGGCAGGTATTGCTGGGGCTGTGGGTTCGGCAATCTCTTTCAGGTACGCGGGGCTGAGGGTGTTCTTCTGCTTCGCCAGCGGGAGGAGTGTGGGGTAAAACTGCACGAAGGTGGTGTCGACTGCGGCGTGGGCTTCGTGGCAGGTATAGCAGCTTGCCGGCGGAGGAATGAGCTTGCCGGCTTTCGCGTCTCCGCTGAGATCGTAGAAGGACCATTTGCCGTGGTCTTTGACGTGGAGTTCCATGCCCATGATTTCGCCGCTCTGGGTGTGGCCGCGCTTGTTGATGGAGATTGGGCTTTCCGCTCCGCGAATCTCGAGGACCATCGTGGTCTTGTCAGGCCAGGTCCCGGTTTCGAGAAAGCTGCGATAGGAGGCCGGGTTGACGAAGACGTTGTCGAACATGGAGTGGTCCGGGTTGGCCGTCGACGAGTAGGACATGTCGATGCCCGAGGTGAGATAGATCCATTCGCGATAATGCGTGGGAGGCACAAGGCTGCCATCGCTGGTATATGCGGGTGCTTCGGTTGAGGGCACGGCGGCCACAGGAGTGGCCGGTTGGGCAGCGAACAGCAAAAGGCTGGAGCTAAGGACGAGAAGCTTGAGCATGGCTTTGACCTTGTACGCGAGAGGAACGGGGTTAGTTCCACCCTATCGCAAGCGCGCGCCTGCTGTGTGCGGATTGCCGATTAGTTTTGCGGCGCGGGGTTGGGAATGAGGTGGCCGCGATGATAGATGGCGGCGATCTTGCGGGTGTTGCGGATGTCGGTGAGCGGGTTGGCTGTGAGGATGAGGATGTCGGCGGAGTAGCCAGGCGAAATGAGGCCGACGTTGATGGTTGGGTCGAGGGTGTGGAGGAGTTGGCCGGTTGAACCGGTGGCGTCGGTAATGGCCTGGAGAGGTGTGAGACCGGCGGCGACGAGGTCTTCGAGCTCACGGTGCTCGGAGAAGCCGGGGATGCGGCCTGCGACGGCGCCGGAGTCGGTGCCGAAGGCTACGTGTACCCCGGCGTCGTAGAGCGCCTTGAAGTTCTGCATGGCGGTGGCGTGGTCCTGCTGGTGTTGCTTCGTGTCTTTGTCGGCGAGGGTTTTGGTGGCGTAGCCGGGTGCAGTGAGTTTGGCGAGCAGTTGCGGGCCGGCGGCTTGCTTGAAGAACTCGGATTGCATGATCGAGGGGTCTGTGGCGTAGAGGTAGAAGGCTTCGTCGAGTGCGAGCGTGGGGATGTACCAGGTGTGGTGCTGGAGCATGGACTGGATGAAGGCGTCGTCGACGGGTTGATCCCGGACGGAGTGGGCGAGGACGTCGATGCCATCGTTGACGAGGATGCGAGCGTCTTCGAGGGCGTACTCGTGCGCGGCTACGTGGAGGCGGTCTTTGTGGGCCTGGTCGATGACCGCCTTATAGATGGAGGGCTGCATCTCGGGGGCTTTGCCGTGGAGGGGATCGACCCAGATCTTGACGATGTCGGTATGATGCGCGGCGAAGGTGTCGACATCGGCGCGGGCTTCGTCGGGTGTGGTGGGCAGATCGACCTGATCTTTGGCTACGAGCAGCGGGGGTGCGCCGTCGGGGACGCCAATGCCGCGGCCGGCGGTGAGGATGGTGGCTCCGCCGAGCGTGCCGGAGCGCTGCTGGGCGCGGAGGTCGTAGACGAGGTCGCGGTTGAGGCCGAGCGAGACGATCGTAGTGACGCCGTAGCGCTCGAACTGGTTGAGCGCGGCGGTGACGTTGGGGAGGTTATAGGCCGTTGCGGAGGCCTGTGCGTTGTCTTGCAGGACGCCGAGGTGCGAGTGGGCGCTGATGAGGCCGGGGATGATGGTCTTGCCGGTGCAGTCGACGACATTCGCGCCGGGATGCTTTGCGGGCGATGCGGATGCGATGGTCTGGATGAGGCCGTTCGCGAGGGCGATGTCTACGTGTTCGCGGGCGGATGCGCCGCTGCCGTCGATCAGCGTAGCGTTGTGCAGGATGGTGGGTTGCTGGGCGGACGCGATTGCGGCGAGCAGGGTGAAGGAGAGAAAGCTGGTTCGCATGGAGACCTCTGTGCGGTTGGATGAGGTTGCGTGCCGATTGGCTGTGAGTTAGTCGAGGTTTGTGCCGGCTTCGGCTTCGAGCGATGTAAGGAAGCTTTGCAGGGCCGCGATACGTGGTACAGCAAGGGCACGGGTTGCGTCGAGGCTGATTTTTGCGGGGAGTGTGTCGAGGGCGCGCTGGAGCGAGTTGCGCACGTCGGAGAACTGATGGAAGCGCGTGTCGCTGCCCAGCTTGGCTGCGGTGCGGAGGATGCCGATGGCGCCTAGCTGTTCGAGGATGTCGGCGTCGCGGAGGATTGTGGCTTCGATGCTGCGGGGTTCGTCGTCGGGTTGGTGTTCGCGGATGCAGGCCAGGACTGCGGAGATTTTTTCGGTGGGAAAGTTGAAGGACTGCAATAGCTCTGGGGCGCGGGCACAGGTGTAGGTGACGTGGTTCCACTGTTTGAGGGCTTCGGGGTCTTCAGGACGATGGCCGATGAAGACGCCGAGGTCGTGGAGGAAGGCGGCGGCGTAGACGATGTCGTCGTCGTAGGTGAGGGAGGGTGTGAGATCGGCGATTTGCCGGGTTAGAGCGTAGAGGCGCGGCTGGTGGCTGTACTTGTGCTCGGGTTTGGCTTCGCGGCGGAGATATTGTTCGAGTTGGTCGCGGAAGTTGGGCATCGAGGGAGTCTGTAGAGGAGTGAGGGTTTTAGGGATGAGGTTTGAGAGTTAGCGGACCTGGGGTTTGGCTTCGGGGCCGAAGAAGCGTTCGATTTGTTGAGCTAATGCTTCCAGCTGCGGTGTTGCAAGAGTTAGCTGCTCGTCGTTGTAGTCAAAACTACGTTTCCATATGGCCTGAATTACCGGCAAGACCTTTGGTGCAGTAATCGCCGCGGTAGGTGAGTATGCGATAGCCGTGTGCAGCTCTTCGGCTTCGCCGTCGTACTCGTCTTGCGGTGAACCGTTTGCAATGAATTCTTCCGTATCGGCATCACGGACTAATTCTTTCAGCGAATCGAGGTCTGGTGGTGGGGGCCAGGGTTTGGACATTTGTGGGTGATCCTTGATGGGTTTGTGGAGCTATGGGCGGACAGCAGATCCTTCGCGTTGCTCAGGATGACAAGGGAAAGGGGTCGTCATCACGCGGGCTCCTGTTGGGTCATGCAGTGCAGCGCGCCGAGGCCCCAGATGAAGTCGGTGCAGTGGATGCCGGTGATGGTGCGAGTGGGGAAGCACTCGGCGATGGTGTTCAGGGCGATGCGGTCGTTGGGGTCGTTGAAGGTGGGGACCAGGACGAGGTTGTTGGCGATGTAAAAGTTCGCGTAGCTCGCGGGGAGGCGCTGGCCTTCGAAGACTACGGGCGCGGGCATGGGGAGGGTTTTGATTTCGAACGGGCGTTTCTTGAGGTTGCGCGCGGCGTGGAGGCGTTCGAGGTTTTCGGCTAGCGGGAGGTGGTTTTCGTCGGCGGTGTTGGGCTCGACGGCGGTGAGGATGGTGTTCGGTGCGACGAAGCGAGTGATGTCGTCGACGTGGCCGTGGGTG
>Ga0302313_10003464_pt1 | contig 10349 bp, 11 predicted proteins | sample III_Palsa_N2_2_FD_200454 | JGI IMG/M metagenome (GOLD analysis project Ga0302313, IMG submission 200454) | Peat permafrost microbial communities from Stordalen Mire near Abisko, Sweden - III_Palsa_N2_2 | ecosystem: Environmental > Terrestrial > Soil > Palsa > Peat permafrost | place: Sweden...
GGCGTCATCATGGATCGGTCCGGGATGAAGGGGACGATCATCGGGGCCTATCTCCAGCGCAACGCGGGCACGGGAGTCTGGACCAACCCGGATGAGCATAGCCAAAACTGGCTAGTGCGGTGGGATACCCATGGCGGCCGATGCCGGCCAAAGAGTGTGCCTAGCTATCCACCCCGGCGCGTTCGATATGCCGTGGTTCGGAGTTCAGGCGTGCCCTCAGTCGGAACATAAGCTACCGCCGCCCTAGGAGTTACTGACCCGCTCGAAGACTCAACGGAGCTTGCAGTTACGTACAACACGAAATCAAGCGCACTCATCGTGTTCATGATGGCGACCGCTGCAATAGCCCTTCTTTCGCACGCTGAAGTTGGGCCTGCTATGCAGGGCAAGGTGGTTCTTGATTGCGCGTGGACGGATACGGTTTCGTCGGAAGCGTATTCGCTCCCGCTAGCCTTCCACCGGATGATCGAGGGCGAGTATGGCCGGGGCTTCGAGAACAACCGGGACAAGACGCACATGACAATTGCGCTTTGGGCGGCCTCCCGCTCGTTGGACGTGGCCACAGCTCAGTTGCGTTCGATCTTCCGCGAAATCGACTTCGATGGCCTCTCAGCTTAACGGGAATGGCAAGCGGTTGGGCTGCGCTCTGATCGCAGCCGCTATCGCAGCGCTGGCGCTCCCGGCCCAGGGCTCGCCTCCGAAGACGCCCAAGGAATGGCGAAGCGATGCGGCGGAGGACCTCATCGCGATCCACGATGTCCTTAAGGACAACTCGCCGGCCATGGTAGTGACGCGGGACAGCGGGCCGTTCCGCCGGTGGCTTGACACCGGGTTGCGCCAGGCCCGCGCCGACCTGCCGAAGGTCACCGACGGACGCGGCTATTACTACCTGGTTGAGAGCTATGTCGCCGGCTTCCGCGACTCCCACATCCAGTTCAGACCAATAGCCAACATCGGACTAGGCCGGTTGGGCGACTGGCCTGGTTTCAGTCTCGAAGCGCGAGCCGGCGGCTATGAGGTCGCGTACCGGCCGGCTGACGTCGCAGACGCGCCGCCGCTCCACGCCCGGCTGGTCGAGTGTGACGGCAAGAGCACTAAGGCTTTCATCGCGGCGCTCGACCGCTACGAGGGCGACCTCGACCTTGCGAGCAACCGCTACGACATCGGCATTCTCGGTCCGGGGCCCGACGGCCGTGACCCATTCGTTCCACGCGCGAACGTTTGCATCTTCCGGGTCGGCGGCGAGGCTCGGCGCTACCGATTGCATTGGCGGCCCCTCGACGAAGCTCATTTTGAGCAGGTGCTCGAAATGTTCGGTCAGCGCGGCGACAAGCCCTTGGGCCTGGCGCCCTGGGGCGAGCATCGTTGGTGGATCACCGTGCCGTCGATGCAGAGCGGCCGGGACTGGAACGGCTTCTATGACGCAGTGAAAGCGCATCTCGACGCCCTGCGATCCGCCGACGCCGTGGTGATCGACCTGCGCGGCAACGGCGGCGGCGACGGCGAGTTCGGCGACCGGCTCGCGCGTTTGCTCTGGGGCGACGCCCTTGTCGACGCCCGGCGGCCGAATCTGGGGCCGACCGTATGGCGCGCCACCCAGCTCAATCGCGACGCCTGGGCGACGTTGGTCGACAAGATGTCGAAGGACGCGAACGAGCCGGCGGATGAGAAGGCGGAAATCCAAGCCATTCTCGCCCGATACGATCAGGCCCTGGCGCGCGGCGACGGCACGTTCGAGATCGGCGATGATGCGCGCCCCAAGCGCCCGCCGTCAGGACCCGACCCGGTGCGCGGCCGCGTTGTCGTGCTGACCGACTATGCCTGTGTCTCGGCGTGTCTCGATCTGATGGACGAAGTCATGGCCATGCCGAACGTAGTCCAGGCCGGCACGGTCACCTCGGCCGACACCATCTTCATGGAGCTGACGGAAGTTCCAAAGCTGCCCTCCGGCCTCGCCAGGTTCTCGTTCGGACACAAAGCCTGGATCAGGCGACCGCGCGGCTCCAATGTTCCATACACGCCGTCGCCGCGTTTCACCTGGACCGGGGCGCCCAACGACGATGAGGGCCTGCACACCTGGCTCGGAAACGCCCTCGCCACGCGCTGAGGAAGCGCAACGTTGCGCGCTCAAGACGAGTTCCGGCCTGTTCGCGGGGTAGGGCCGGCAAAAAGCGTGGTCTCTGGTTGCGTCCGCTTAAGGGCTTGCCGCCAACGGCGAAGTTCCACCCTCCACTGGCGTTCGGATGGTCCGCTTTCGGTGCCGTCGAACCACCGGCGATCAGGCGTCTGAGATCGATTATCGAGACCATTTCTAGGCGGCGGTAAGTGCCCAAAGCCGCAAGGCAATGATCACGGTCGGTGTGAGGGTTGCGGCGGCACCCGCGCGCCGAACAGGAACCGGCAACCGTCATACTGGCGGCCGCTTAGGTAGGTGAAGGATGTCGAGGGGATCGCCACGCCGGCCTTTTCCGCCTGCGCGCGAGCAGCCAAGACCGCGCCTTCCATTACGGGCCGGAACGTGGCCTCGGGCTCGCGGTGCAAGACCAGTCGGGCGAACCGGCCGTCCTCCAATGCGAACAGGCCCGGACTGAAAGCCAACCTATCCCGAGGCTGCAACACGGGCGCGCCGTGCGTCACGAACAAGGTTGCCACGGTCATGGTTCCGGTCGGCCCCGGCTCAATGATGAAGTTTGACCGCCACAGCTTGTCGGCCCGCTGGTCCCGCCGAACCGCAAGCTCCGATGTCACGAAGACTAGCTTGAACGCGACGATCCCGCCGCTAGGCAGCGTCGCGGGCGGCTCGTCCCATACCTCCCATGCGCGGTTAGCCTCCTTGGGGACGAGGCCGGGCCTCTTACGCAGCGCCTCCTCGGTGAAGCCGATCCGCCAACGGCCCCCAGTGTGCAGACTTACCTTTACGTCTTGGGCGTTGTCACGACAGGCCAGGTAGACACCAGACCTGGTGGCCCACACCCTCCACGAGTTGGAAGTTAGGCCTCCGGGATGACCAACCGCGAAGCGAACCGGCTCATTGAGCTTCGGCAATGCGCGCGGCGCGCCGGTCTTGGGGTCACGGGGGAAGTTGGTGAAGATGGCGTCATCCATATCGCTCAACCATGATTGTCCGCCGCGCTGCCTGCAACGTCGTTCAGGGGCGATCCGAAACTGTTTCCGGTCGCCAGCGTCTAGCATCGCGTCGCGTCGAGGCTATCCAAAGCGATCGTCTCTGGATTCGAACGCGAGATATTGCCGATTAGCCGCCCGGCAAAGTTCGATAGCTAGATTCCCAACGACCCACGGTTGTCCCGCCCTGAACTGTTGATGCACAAGCGAACACTGACGATACCCTAGTTTTACCTTCTGCGGTCAAGATGTATTCGCGCGGCAATAATACCAATTGCCACCTATAGAGCCGCTTCAGTTTTTTGGCGGCGTGCGTTTTATTGACAAAATGGCTTTATAGTATAATACTGCCGAATGTTCCGAATGCGCGGGTCGTGCCGGAACTGCTTTCCCAACATCAATGTTGCCGCGCATTACTCGGCGCCATTCCAGGAGCTTCCTATGTCTCAAGAAGACGTGGCGGCAGAACGTGACCGATTGAAGGTCGCGCTCGTCACCGCCCACCTAAAGCCGCTTGTAGCCGATCTCGGCATCCATCCCGGGGCTGCCGGGTTGGTCGCGGAGAAAATCGCCGCAGGCTTCACCTTGAACGCAGACGGCGTGCTGGTGAACGACGCCGGCCGTGGCATCGCGCCAGTGGCTGCTGAGTGCGCTTCGAGCCTCGGATATGTAATGGCGTCGCCGCCGCCGGCATCGGGCGGTCTCTCCACCCACGGCTTCACGGTGGCGCAGCTGCGTTCGCTCAGCCCGCGTGAGCGCCTGTCTGTGCTCAACGGCGAACGACCGCACCCCACCCGTAAGCGGGGGCGATGAGATGGGCGATTCCACACAGCAGCAGTCTCGGTTCTGCTTCTTCGAGGATATGCCGGTGGAGGTTCAGGCGCTGGGCCGGCGACGGCTGCTGCAAATGAGCGACCGACAGCAGTTTCCGCCCTACACGCGCCTCAGCCCGCACTCACCACCGTTCTGGTCGGCCGAAGCAGTCAGTCACTGGTTCTGGTCGAGGCTCGCACGGGTCGAAACCTTCGACGGGGAACCGACATTGGTGCGGTGATGGAGGCGCAGCTTTTTTGTCGGGAGATCAAGTCGGCTATTCGCGGAAAATATCATCGTCTAATTTCTCTGTGGTGTTAGCGCTCCTCGCTTCGATTGGCCTGATGGGGCGAAGCGAGCCATCGGAGCGCTGATTATGTCCAACAGAACCAGAACACCGTTTGGACTCGGCCACCCGTGGTTCGAAACCTTGTTGGAGCTAAAGCGCGGAGAATTCCCAACTAAGGAGGCGTTAGCGTTCGGACTGCGAAGCAGCGAGCCCGTACCGCCATCGGTTCGTGAGTTTCTAGCGCAGTTGGTCGGGGGGGATATGCGGCGACCCAAGAAGCGACCCAAGCGCTCACTGCTCGTAATCGAAGTGAATGCAGATGCTGCGCGACTGACCTACGAGTTCATGTTGGAGAGAGCCCAGGAGGCCCGTGCCGCTGGAGAGCATTTTCACGGAACGCCATCCGAGGTGGCTATGGAATGGACGCAGCAGGCACTAGCTGACCGAAACGAGCACCTCTCAATCGATTCGATTCGGGACATGGTCCGGGGCCGCAAAGGCTCGAAGCAGGGGTAAGAAAGTCCCGACTTATTCACCCCTGATCCGGGGGTGAAGCGTCTATACGAGGTCTGTCCAGCACGAACCGTGAGGACACCATGACTTCTTTCGAACCGCTCATTTACGTTGGCGACCTCGCTGGCGAAACCCATGAAGAAATCAACAAAGCCTTCCTCCACCAGGTGGAACAGGCGATGACGATCGACTCCATGAAGCTGCCGGTCGTTGGCCGCTTCCGGGACCGGGTCGTGATCATCGCCCCCGCCGACATGGTGCTGGACATGGTGGGCCAACTCTTCGGCATCTAGCCGATCGGCGAGCTCCAGCGCGGCGTCGATCTGCTCGGCGCCGCGTGTTCCACCAGAATTCAACTCATCAGACCCCGCATAGCGTGGGCGATCTCCAATCTCACAGAGTCATAATGCCAAAAGCCTTTTCTGGTGGCGGCGAGCCACAGCGCACGCCCCCGCTCCATGCCAACCGACCGTTGCCGGTGGCGCTGGCGATGGCGGCGCTGGGTGTCCGCATCTTCCCGACCTACGGCTTCAACGGCGCCCGGACGCCGTCGGGTCTTGAATGCCAGTGCGTGAAGGTGGCGCGCTGGAAAGCGCGCAAGACTGGTGCCACAGTCGCGGCCTGCACCAAGAACCCGGGCAAGCATCCTCGCATCGTGGGATGGCCTGAACTCGCCACCACCGATCCGGAGGCGATCCGAGCATGGAGTGATCCTCATGCAGGCGGATGGGCACGAACCAATCTCAGCGCACTGACCGGCCGCGCCAGCAGCGTATGGGTGCTCGACCTAGACGGCGACCTTGGCTTCGCCAGCCTAGCGCGTCTTGAGGCCGAGATCGGGCCGCTGCCTGACACCTGGCGGACCCAGAGCGGCAGCGGCGATGGCCGTCACTATTGGTTCGCCCATCCGCTCGACGGCCGCGAGGTGCGCGGAAGCCAAGGCGCCGTGGCGCCGGGCATCGACGTCCGGGGATACCATGGACAAATCCTGCTCCCCGGCAGCCTCCACCGCTCCGGTGGTCGATACCGTTGGGAAGACGGCTTCGCGCCGGATCAAACGCCGCTGGTGCCTGCGCCTGATGCCTGGCTCACGCTGGCGCTCGACTCCAACAAGAAGACCAAGGCCAGCGGATCGGACGAGGGGCCGAGCCGCCGCCCTGGTTCGTCGCCGCGAAAGGCAATCCACCGCCGCGCCCACACCCGCAGCCTGATCATCGGCGACGGTGAAGGCCGGGGCGGTTTCCACGGTCCGATTAACGGCCTGCTGGTGAAGTATTTTGCCCAGTTCGGCGCCGAGGCAGACCCCGAAGCCATAAAAGCGGCCCTGCGCGAGGCGATCAGCACCGCGCCGGCCAACAACCACGAGCCCCACGAAATCGAGCGCTATCTCGCCGACAACTACCTCAATGAGGCCTGCGATAGCGCGCGGGCCTACGTTAAGGACCCGAACTGATGAGTGACATCACCCCCGGCGAACAAGTCGACAGCCGCGCCCATACCAATTTCCTGGCCAAGCTCGCGGCGAACGAGACCACCGAAGCGACCGTCTTCACCGACCAAGACGTCATGATCGATCACCTCAACACCATCGGGGCCGTGCTGCTGAAAGGCAACGATCTTCGCATCGTCGTCTGGGGACGCGATGGCGAGCCGATCTTCCTGCGGGAATCCCAGGCCAAGGCATGGCTGGCGAAATACAAGGTCGAAATCGGCGAGGCTGAAAAGGCCAAGCTGATCCCGGCCTACGGCGTGTGGATCGGCTCCGCTCGCCGCCGCGAGTACACCCGCCTGATCTTCAACCCCAACCCGGCGACCCGCCATGACGGTGATTTGGAGCTGTTCACCGGCTTGGCCGTGACGCCGGGGTCAGGTGACTGGAGCCTGCTCCGCACGCACGTCTTCGAGAACATCTGCCAGCATAACGAAGAGACGTTCCTCTTCCTAATGCATTGGATGGCGCAGTTGATGCAGCAGCCTTGGCGCAAGAGCGGAGTCTGCATCGTGCTGCGCGGCAAGATGGGAACCGGTAAGTCGAAATTATCCGACTGGCTCGGCTATATCGTCGGCGACAACTACTCGCCAGTAATCGATTGCCCCGAGCACATCACAGGCAGATTTAACGGGCACCTGGAGACGGCGCTACTAATACGCGTAGAAGAAGGATTCTACCCGGGTAGGCCGGCGGACAAGGCCCGATTGAAGCACCTGATCACCAGTGCCAAAATCAACATCGAGCGCAAAAACCTCGATTCCTACACCGCCAACAGCTACGCCCGCGTGATCATCACCAGCAACAGTGACTGGGTGGTCGCCGCAGCGTTAGGAGAGCGCCGTTATCTATTCCTCGACGTGGGCGATGCCCACGCCAAGGATGGCCCGTACTTCAAGGCGATCGACGCCCAGATGGCAAGCGGCGGCGCGGAGGCCATGTTGCATGATCTCCTGGCGATGGACCTCAGCACGGTGGATTTCTCCAAGCCACCGATCACTGACGGCCTGGTGGATCAGATGCGCCAGGATTTTAGCGCCGAGGAGAAGTGGCTGGAGTCGATCCTGATCGAAGGCCGCATCCCGTTCAAAGCTGGTGCGCCTGCTGACGACTATATTTCGCAGGTGGAGTGGACCTCCGGTGGGCTGGAGATAGTCAAGGACACACTACTGGCCAGCTTCCGCGACTTCGTGCCAGGCTTCCGCGCGCCGCCCACCAGCCAGGTATTGGGGGCGAAGCTGGCCAAGCATGTGCCCGGTCTGAAGCAGTCCAAACGGGTCGCTGGCGTTGGCGGCGCCCGCGTCCCGATCTACATCCTGCCGCCTTTGGCTGAGATACGGGCGGCGTTTCTGGCGAACAACCCAGGCTATGCGTTCCCCGCCACTGTGGAGGATGAGGCCGACGCGCCAGCGCGTGTGGTGGAATTCCCGGCGTGGCGAGCGGGTCGAGGGGCCTAGCCTGGACACTGTCCGGGTCAGCGGCTCGCGCAAACCCTTGTGTGTAAGGGTTGTCCGGACTGTCCGGCTTGGCCGGGGCGTTGGGAAACTCCCTATATGTAAGAATACATCCTATCCCCCGTAGCAAATTATTTAGGGTGGACAGGTCGGACAACCCAGGCAGTCTTGAGCTTCCCCTTGTCTGCCAACGGATTGGACGCGCCAATCACACACGCCAAGCCCGGACATAGGCCGGACGCCGTCTGCGGCTGTGTGTGGTTCTGGATGGGTCCGGGGCCCATTCCCTTCGGTGACGCTACTCGCGCCACGCTGCACTCGGCACCTTTGTCCAAGGTTATCATGCCAACATAATATCAGGATCAGATGCTCCAGGAACGCCACGTCGATCGAGAAAACAGAAACACAACGCAGCCTAACATCTTCATTGGTGCCGTGCGGTCTTTCGGGCCTATATCGCGCATGGTGCCGAGCCGAGAAGATGCGGCCAAGCCCGCCACTTGTGCGAAGCCGGTGTTCGCAATTCCCGGAGCCGGGGTAGAGAAATATCAGTCAGGCGCGCCACCACGCGCGCGCCACCGACCGGCCCCGGGAGCTTGGGCGAGCGATGAACCGATGACGCTCAAGGAATACGCGGCCGTGTTCTATCCGGACGGCCCGATTACCGTGTCGGCGCTTCGCACGGAGATTTACAAAGGCCGCCTGGTTCCCTCGATTTTTGCGGGAAAACATTACATCACCCCAGCGCAAGTCAGCGCTCTACTCAGGCCGCAAGAATGTCCAGAGCAACTAAAGGCCCCCGCCTCTACCTCCGGCGCGGTCGGATCAAGGGCGGCAAAGCGCTCCCCTCCATCTACTTCATCCGCGACGGACAAGTCGAAATCGGCACTGGCTGCGGTCCGGATCGCTTGCCTGAGGCTGAGCAAGCCCTCTCCGACCACATAGCGACCAAATGGCACCCGCCCGAGCCGGAAGCTGACGACCCGTGCGACCCCACCAAGGTCCTCGTGGCAGAAGTTCTCGCCCTCTACGCGACGGAGCGCGCACCCAAGCTCGTGACTGATCCCAAGTCCACGGCTGGCTTCATCAAGAACCTTGTCGCCTGGTGGGGTTGTAGATCATTGTCGGAGGTGAGGCGATCGACCTGTCTTGCCTACGTCGCACACCGGACATCGCAGACCAATAGCCGCGCCAAAGGAAAGCCTGACGGACCGGCTCCAAGGAAAATATCTGATCAAACGGCGCGGCGGGAGCTTGAAACCCTCTCGGCAGCAATCGGCTATTGGAACGGGGAGCACGCGCTCACCACCCGGCCCGTGGTCACCCTTCCTGATCGGCCCGAGAGCCCTCGCGACGCCCTTACCCGGTCGGAGGCCGCTGGGCTTCTAAGGGCAGCTCTTGGGTCACGCAGAGGAACAGATGGCAGTTGGGCCCGCCCTGATAAGGAGTACTTGGGTGCCATCAGAACCAATCGCGCCCATCTTCGCCGCGCCATCCTCATCGGCGTCTACACCGGCAGTCGGCCGGGCGTGGTGCGCACCTTGCTTTGGGAGGAGTCGGCAACCAGTCCGTGGGTCGATCTGGACGCTGGTGTCATCTTCCGCAGAGGCCGCGCGGTGCGCGAGCAAAAGACAAAGCGGACTCCGGTGGTGAAGCTCCCTCCCCGGCTCTTGGCACACATGCGCCGGTGGCGCCGGCTCGATCAAGAGCGAGAAAGTACGCTGCGTAAGGAAGGAAAGGACGTGGCGCTGAACAGCGTCATCCGTCATTTCGACCGACCGCTGTCCGGGAAGATCAGGACAGGGTTTGCAGGTTGCGTACGCGACGCGGGCCTAACTCCCGCAATTAGCCCACATTGGTTGCGCCACACTGCGGCTACCTGGTTGATGGAAAACGGTGTCGATTTGTGGACTGCGGCTGGATTCCTCGGAATGACGGTGGCGACCCTTGAAAAGCACTACGGACACCACCGCCCAGACTATCAAGCCGACGCCGCCGGTTCGTATTCTCGTCGGTCGCGCTAAACCGCTTTCGGCATGTGAGCTGTATCGGCGCAGCCGCGCCAGCTTAGCATCCGTCCCATCCGGCGGAGCGCGGCCTGCCCAGGAGTCACCGTAATCGCCATGGATCGACGTTCCCAGCTCACAGTCGCCGTTGGGAACGGCCGCTTTCGCCGGTGACTCGGATCGATACAGAGGTGCTGTAGAGCAGCTGGAACTACATGAACGCCAACAGTCCCACAATCGCCAACAGGGCGCAGACGGATAGCGCTATTAGAGTCCAGTAGATACGAGGGTTAGTCGATCGTACAACGATCCGACCATTCGGCAACCAAAACCCGCCTGCCCGAACCATAGAATAGATATAGATGACACCTAGGACGGGTATGACGAAGATAGGGTTTGCGGTCCCGCGCATTGACTTCGTTCCTGCTCCTACGGGGCTGAGTGTTCCGATTTAACACCTGTGCGCTCACACCAAGTGAACGCCTTGCGTCGTGGACAGACGATCATGGCGTCCCACCACTGACGATCTGCCCCCGTCCGTTTTCGATCAGGCTGAGAGGCAATACGCCGGTCTTGATAAAGGCCGCGCCCATGTCGCCATCGGGATTGCCGGGCCGTCCAAAGCTCTGATTGATCTCGGCGTGGCTGCGATCAGTCGTGAC
>Ga0302313_10003468_pt1 | contig 10341 bp, 9 predicted proteins | sample III_Palsa_N2_2_FD_200454 | JGI IMG/M metagenome (GOLD analysis project Ga0302313, IMG submission 200454) | Peat permafrost microbial communities from Stordalen Mire near Abisko, Sweden - III_Palsa_N2_2 | ecosystem: Environmental > Terrestrial > Soil > Palsa > Peat permafrost | place: Sweden...
CGTTCCTGGGTTCTGACATGGAGGTTCTGCTTTCCTGCTGCCTGAATTCTAATCCTTCTACGTAATAAGATTCGATATCGAAGGAAAAGATTCAAGCGAGGGAATTCTGAACATCGGCTACGAAATTTGACCTGAGCAAAACGGGAGCGCGGGAACGCTCTAAAATGTTTGCATGAGCTATCCCGAAAAGTATAAGTACGCGAAATCGCATGAGTGGCTTGAGGTTAGCGGTGAGACAGGCGTGGTCGGCATTACGGACTATGCGCAGAGCTCGCTGGGCGACATTGTGTTTGTGGAGCTGCCCAAGGTGGGCCAGCAGGTTGAGGCGGGATCGACGTTTGGGTCGGTGGAGTCGGTGAAGGCTGTGAGCGATCTGTATTCGCCCGCGACTGGGACCGTGACCGAGATCAACGAGAGCCTGAACGATAAGCCGGAGACGATTAACGAGGCGGCGAATGATACGTGGTTGATCAAGCTGGCGTTGACGGGTGCCGATACGAGCGATCTGTTGTCGGCTGCGGATTACGAGAAGTTTGTGGCTGAAGAGACTGGGCACTAAGCCTTAGACATCCTGCGAACCCATGTCTCAAAAGCGAGACATGGGGCACCCGAATTTGTGCGGTGCGAGAAAGTTGCCATGCGTTATTTACCGAAGTCCCCTGCTGATAGAACCGAGATGCTGGAAGCAATTGGTGTTGCGTCGATTGATGCTTTGTTTGAGACGATTCCGGCTGAGTACCGGCTGAGTGAGGATTTGAAGATTCCGCGGCAGCATTCGGAGTCGGAGATTCTGGATCGGTTTCGGGCGTTTGCGGCGAATCTTGCCAGCGGCGATGCGGCTGAGTTGGCTGCGGCGCCGGCGACGAAGCTGTTTGCGAGCTTTCTAGGGGCGGGGGCTTATCGGCACTATCGGCCGGTGATTATCGACTCGCTCGTGCAGCGCGGTGAGTTTTTGACGAGCTATACGCCGTATCAGCCGGAGATTGCGCAGGGAACGCTACAGGCGATGTTCGAGTTCCAGACGATGATCTGCGAGCTGACGGGCATGGAGATTGCGAATGCGTCGATGTATGACGGATCGACCGGCGCGGCCGAGGCTGTGATGATGGCCGTGCGTGTGACCGGGCGGAGTGGCGCGGTGGTGGCGCGGACGGTGCATCCGGAGTATCGCGAGGTGCTGCATACGGCGACGCAGCACCAGGGGATTCCGGCGACTGAGGTTGGGTATGACAAGGCGACGGGACGTGTGGATTTAGCCGCGCTGGATGCGGCGATTGGGGAGGATACGGCTTGTGTGCTGATCCAGTCGCCGAACTTCTTTGGGACGATTGAGGATGTGGCGGCGATTGCCGCCATTACTCATGCGAAGGGTGCGCTGCTGATTGTATCGATTGCCGAGGCGGTTTCGCTGGGGATTGTGAAGGCTCCGGTTGAGGCGGATATTGTTTCGCTGGAGGCGCAGAGCTTTGGCGTGGCTGTTGGGTTCGGTGGGCCTTATTGCGGCGTGATTGCTTGCAAGGAGAAGTTCCTGCGGCAGATGCCGGGACGGCTGGTTGGCGAGACGAAGGACAAGAATGGCAAGCGTGGGTTTGTGCTGACGCTGTCGACTCGCGAGCAGCATATTCGGCGGGAGAAGGCGACTTCGAATATCTGCACGAACCAGGCGCTGGTTGCGCTGATGACTACGATCTTTTTGGTGGTCTATGGGAAGCAAGGGTTGCGGGAGTTGGCGGAGCAGAATTTGGCGAAGGCGGCTTATTTGAAGGCCGCGCTGGAGAAGGCTGGCGCGAAGAAGATGTTTAGCGGGCCTAGCTTTAATGAGTTTGCGGTGGCGTTGCCTCGGACGACTTCGGTTGTGAATGCGGACTTGCTTGGCAAGCAGATTGTTGGCGGGTTGGATCTGGCGAGGTGGTATCCGGAGCTGGGTGAGAGTGCGGCGTTGTGGTGCGCGACGGAGTTGACGACGAAGGCGCAGATGGATGCGGCGGCGGGTTTGGTTTAACTGCAAACGCGGTGTTCGCGGAGTACTCGGTGTTTCGCGGCGGCGGTAGTGAGGACTGATGGATATTAGTGCGATTGAGGGCGAAGAGTTGGCTTCTGTTTTGTTTTTGCAGGAGTATGTTCAGTTCGACTTCAATGGGCCGGTGCTGACGCTGTTTCATTGGCCTGAGGTGTTTATTCCCGAAGGCTCGCAGATGGCGGATGGGTCATATGCTTTTGGTGATCCCGGGTATCGTGATGCGCTTTGTTTGCAGATTGGTGAACCAACGGAGTCGACTTCGTTTGAAGAAGGTTCGGCACTGGAGATCAAGTTTGAAAATGGAACGATCTTTCGCAGCTCGCTGCGGGAAGAGGACTATGAAGGGTCGGAAGCTGGGCAGTATTTGTCGGGTTTTGATGGCGATTCGTTAGAAGTTTTTTGAGGTTTGTACGACGATAGAGGAACTCTAGTCATGTCGATGCTTTGGATTCGACGAATTCGGTGGGTTCTTTGGTTTGCTGTTGGCGCTTGCTGGACGGCAGCGGCTTTCACAACGCCACGCACCACCTTGAATCACAGCCTATGGTTGACAGGCCTTATATTCTCGCTTGTGCAGGGCCCATTTATCTATCTCGAACAGAGAAAACAAAAAGAGATTCAAGCAGGAGTAGCAAATGGCAGATAAATTCGTAGGTACGCCGAAGAAGGTAACGACGCATGTCAATCAGAATGAAGATCTGATCTTCGAGAAGTCGTCCGCGGGCAAGAAGGGGTATCGGCTGGCGCAGTTGGATGTGCCGGCGATTGATGTTGCTTCCCTGCTCGGCGATGCGGCGCGGACCGATGATCTGGGTGTGATGCCGGAGCTGAGTGAGATTGAGATCATTCGACACTTCACGCGGCTTTCTACGTGGAACTATGCGATTGATCTGGGGATGTATCCGCTGGGGTCGTGCACGATGAAGTACAACCCGCGGATCAATGAGGCGGTGTCGCGGATTGAAGGGCTGGCTGAGGCGCATCCGTATCAGCCGGAGTCGCTGTCGCAAGGCGCGCTGGGGATTATGAAGCTGCTCTCGGAGTGCCTGATTGAGATTACGGGTATGGATACGATTACGCTGCAACCCGCGGCGGGCGCGCATGGAGAGTTCACTGGAATTCTGTTGGCGAAGGCTTATCACCAGGCGCAGGGGAATGCGCGGAAGAGGATTTTGATTCCGGACTCCGCGCATGGGACGAACCCGGCGACGGCGGCGATGTGTGGGTATGAGATTGCGAACCTGAAGTCGAATGCGATGGGCATGGTCGACCTTGGGGAGCTGGAGCGGATGGTCGATGGCGATGTGGCGGCGTTGATGCTGACGAACCCTTCGACGATTGGCGTATTCGAGAGCGAGATTCATAAGATCGCGGACATTCTTCATGCGAAGGGTGCGCTGCTCTATATGGACGGCGCGAATATGAATGCGCTTTGCGGGAAGACGCGGCCGGGGGATTTTGGCGTCGATGTGATGCATTTGAATCTGCATAAGACGTTCAGCACGCCGCATGGTGGTGGTGGGCCGGGATCGGGGCCGGTTGCTTGCAAGAAGATTCTGGAGCCTTATCTGCCGACGCCGGTGGTGAAGACGAATGCCGATGGCTCGCTGGGGTTGGATTACAACCGGCCTGAGTCGGTTGGGCGCGTGCGGGCGTGGTATGGGAACTTTGGGATGTTTATACGGGCGTTGGCTTACATTCTGGCGAATGGGCCGGATGGGCTTCGGCAGACTACCGAAGACGCTGTGTTGAATGCGAACTACATTCGCGCGAAGCTGGATGGGACGTTTGAGCTGCCGTATAAGTCGCCTTCGCTGCATGAGGTGGTGTTCAGCGATAAGCTGCAGGCGAAGAATGGCGTGAAGACCGGCGATATGGGCAAGCGGCTGATCGACTACGGGTTTCATGCTTATACCGTCAGCTTCCCGCTGGTGGTTGCGGGCGCGATGATGATTGAGCCGACGGAGAGCGAGAGTCGCGAGGAGCTCGATCTGCTGATCGATGCGTTGAAGCAGATTGCGCGCGAGGCGGAGGAGAATCCGGAGCTGGTGCAGAATGCTCCGCATACGACGCGGATACAGCGGTTGGATGAGACGACGGCGGCAAGGAAGCCGATACTGCGGTGGAAAGCTCCTGTGGCGGCTACGCCGCTGACGGTGGATACTGCGGCGAAGGAGTGGTAGCTTTCCGGGTATAGCTTCCCTGGTGTAGAACGACAAAAGCCTGCTCTTGCGAGCAGGCTTTGTTGTTGAGGCGGGTGGTGTTACTTTGCGGCTTCGATTTTGACCCACTCGTCGGTGGTCTCCCACTTGACGTGGAGCTCGGTGGAGCCGGGGGTGGTCTTTTCGAAGCTGATGCTCATAACTTCCTGGGGGGCGGGTAGCTTGTCGAAGTGCATGGGCGTGCGGCCTAGATCCATTTCTGGTTTGTAGACTGTTCCCCACTGGCCGGTTTGCTTGTTGAGGATGAGGAGCCAGGGTGTGCCGGGGGCGGCTGGGAGGGTGTAGAGGGTATAGCTGCCGGCTGGGACGGTCAAGGCGCCGATGCGGAGGTCGCCGGCGGTGACGAAGCTGGTGGCGGGGTTGGCGCCGGTGCGCCAGACCTGTCCGTAGGGAACGATGGCGCCCATGATGATGCGGCCGCGCATAGAGGGGGTGTTGTAGTGGATGACGATGGACTTGCCGGCGAGAGTGGTTTCGGCCTTGGCGGCGGGGCTGAGGAGCGGCTGGCCAGGTTTGTCTTCCATCTGCATGGCCTGTGCGGAGATTGCCGGCGCGGAGAGGGAGATTGTGGCGGCGAGGACGAGGGCGGAGACGGTACAGCGGGCGAGAGTCTTCATCCGGATATGCTACTCCAGAACGGTTTCTGCTAGGCTAGAGGAGAGCACCCGTAGCTCAGCTGGATAGAGCGGCAGCCTCCGAAGCTGTAGGTCAGAAGTTCGAATCTTCTCGGGTGCACCATTTCAAAAAGCAGCGAACAGATAACAGTGGACAGCGATTAGCCCCAGGCGTCGACTGTTACTGTTCGTGCGCCTTGTTGGGCTAGGCGGGTCAGGAACTGGTCGGTGGCCTGGAGGGTGGGGGTGCGGTTGGCGCTCATGGCGCGGTCGTGGCCGTCGTGGAGGAGGATGTTGGCACCCTTGTGGCGGCGGTGGGCACGGGTTAGATCGGGGTTGAGGTGGGTGAGGATGGCTTCGGCGGTTGGGAGTTGCCAGTCGTGGCCCATGGCGTTCCATTGAACTGGAGTTAGGTTGAGCTCTGCTGCGATGCGAAGGGTTGCGGGGCGGCGGGCGCCGTGGGGGAAGCGGACGTAGCGGATGGGTGCGCCGAGGACGTCTTCGAGCGCTTCGTTGCAGGTGCGGAGCTCTTCGCGGATTTGACGCGCGGGGAGCATGGTGAGCCACGGGTGAGTGTACGTGTGGTTGCCGATGAGGTGTCCGGCGGCGTGGACGGCGCGGACGATCTCGGGATGCTGGCGGACGAACTTGCCGATCATGAAGAAGGTGGCGCGGGCGTTGTGGCGGGCTAGGATTTCGAGGAGGGGGAGGGTTGCGGCGTCGTTGGGGCCGTCGTCGTAGGTTAGGGCTACTTCGTTGGGGTCGTTGCCGGCGATTAGGGTTCGGCCGAAGATCTGGGACTGGGCGCTGTAGGCGGCGTAGGTGAGGGTCGCGGCTGTGGCGGCGGTTGCGGTCGCCGCGAGGGCTAGGTCGGTTGTGAGATGGGATGACAGCATAGACTCTGCGAGGCCGGAAAGAAAGCAAAGGCGGCGAGTCCCTGAGATGGTCGCCGCCCTAAATACAGGGGTCCTTCGACTGCGCTGCGCTCCGCTCAGGATGACGGAATTTTTGCAGCTACTTTTTCAAAAGCGCCAAGACCTCTTCGGCGTGGCCTTCGGGTTTGACCTTGCTGAAGAGGTGGAGGAGCTTGCCGTCGGCGCCGATGACGTAGGTGGTGCGTTCGACGCCGGAGACTAGTTTGCCGTACATGGTCTTGGGCTTGACCAGGTCGAAGCGTTTGACGATCTCCTGGTCGGCGTCGGCGAGGAGCGTGTAGGGGAGGTTGAACTTGTCTTTGAACTTCTTCTGGGATTTGGGGGTGTCGCGGGAGATGCCGAGGATGACGGCGCCGGTGTCCTGGAGCTTGGAGAATTTGGGGAAGTTGTCGCGGAACTCGCAGGCTTCGATGGTGCAGCCGGGGGTGTCGGCCTTGGGGTAGAAGAAGAGGACGATGGGATGGCCGCGGAACTGCGAGAGCGATACGGGAGTGCCGTCCTGGTCGGGGAGGGTGAAGTCGATGAGGTCGCCTAGTTGGGGTGCGGGCATGGTGTGGTTCTCCTGAAGCTCTATCGTAGCGTGGTGGAGAGCGGTCGCGCTAACGCGCGATACCCCACCCGGAGTTGTGGCGCTTCGGGTGAGAAGCAGGTCCTTCGCTCCGCTCAGGATGACAACCCTAATAGAGGGTTAGGCGAGAGCGGGTTCGCGGACTTCGTCGTCGATGACTACCTGGTCGGAGGCGGCTACGGAGGCGGACTGCGGGAAGTAGGCGTTGGAGACGTACTGGCCTAACATGCGATGAGTGTTGAAGAAGGTGCCGTTCATGGCGATGCAGTGCTGCATCATGCGGGACCAGGCGGTGCGGTCGGCGTAGAGGGGGCCAACGGCGGTTTCGAGCTGGGTGTAGAGGAGGTCGGCTTCGGCGGCTTCGTTGTCGCGGTCGGCGATGGCCCAGCCGGTGACGCCTTCGGCGCAGCCTTCTATCCACCAGCCGTCGAGGACTGAGAGCGAGGGGACGCCGTTGAGGGCGGCCTTCATGCCGGAAGTTCCGGAGGCTTCATAGGGACGCAGCGGGGTGTTTAGCCAGACGTCTACGCCGTTGGTTAGCTGCTCGCCGAGATCCCAGTCGTAGTTTTCGAGGTAGAGGATGCGGAGTTTGGAGTTGTTGAGCTTGGCGGCCTCGGAAAAGACGTCACGGATGAGGCCTTTGCCGGCGTTGTCGGCGGGGTGGGCTTTGCCAGCGTAGAGGATTTGCAGGCCGCCTAGCTTTTCGGCGATGGCTTCGAGACGTGCTGGATCGTGGAAGAGCAACGAAGCGCGCTTGTAGGTGGCTACGCGACGGGCGAAGCCGAGGGTGAGGATGTTGGGGTCGAGCTGGACGCCGGTGCGCTGCTTTACGGTCTCGAAGAGGTGCTGCTTCCCTGCTGCGTGGGTGGTCTGGATGACGGCGGGGTCGATGCCGTAGACCGAGCGGAGGTATTGGTTGTCGTGACGCCACTCGGGGATTTCTTTGTCGAGGAGTTGCTGGAAGGGTTGCGAGAGCCAGGTGGCGGCGTGTACGCCGTTGGTGATGGAGTGCACGTGGTACTCGGGGAACATCTGCTGCGAGACCTTGCCGTGCTGCATGGCGACGCCATTGACGTAGCGCGAGAAGCGGAGGGCGAGGTAGGTCATGTTCATGAGGCCGTTGTGCATGCAGCCGAAGCGCTCAAGGATGCTGGCGCGCTCGTGGCCGAGGACGGCGACCATCTGGTCGGGGCCGAACTTGTCGTGACCGGCGGGGACCGGGGTGTGGGTGGTGAAGACGCATTGTTGCTTGATGGCGTCTGCGTCGGAGTCCGTGGCGGCAGAGAGCGGCGCCGGGGAGAGACGGGCTTCGAGCAGGCCGACGGTGAGGAGTGCGGCGTGGCCTTCGTTCATGTGATGAACTTCAGGACGACAGCCCATGGCGTGGAGGAGGTGGATGCCGCCGAGGCCGAGGATGGTCTCCTGACAGAGGCGGTAGTAGTTGTCGCCGCCGTAGAGCTTGTCGGTGAGGGTGCGGTCCCAGGGGTCGTTGCCTTCGACGTCGGTATCGAGGAGGAAGACGGGGATGATGTGGCCGCTGACGCCGACGACGTCAAAACGCCAGGCGCGGACCATGACATCGCGGCCCTGCATGGTGATGACGATGGATTGATCGGCGGCGGGGAGAGCTTCCGGGTTCCAGAGGACGTCGGTCTCGGTCTGCTGGCCGGAGGCGTCAAGGTGCTGCTGGAAGTAGCCTTTGCGGTGGCAGAGGGAGACGGCGACCATGGAGGCGCCGGTATCTGCGGCGGAGCGGAGGGTGTCGCCAGCCAACATGCCGAGACCGCCGGAGTACGTCGGCAGGGCCTTGGAGAGGGCTATCTCCATGGAAAAGTAGGCTATTTGGCGGGTGGAGAGATCAATGGGGAGAGCGGAGTGTTGCGAGGTTTGGGGAAGGCTCATGCTTAGGTGAATCCTTTGTCTCGGCAGCGCCGGCGTACTAGGCTCAGGGATTTCGTGAGCAGTTCTGCAAATAGGTCATCGGGTACTAACAGCAGATGCGTTAGTGCGGATCACCGTATCTTCTATGAGACTGGGGCGTCTTCTTGGCTAAATTTTACCAAATCGTTAACAGGTGAGATGCAGAATTTTGACCTAAGAGGGCAGAAATCTGTCTGGCAGGTGGTTCGGGGGTTGGTGGTTGACGCCAGAGAGATGTACCTCAGCGGCTGAAGCCGCATTGCTGAGGAGGCAATTTACGGCACGGCTGAAGCCGTGCCCTTAACGAAAGAATGGCCTCCATTGGAGGCCATTCTGATGCTTAAAGGAGTTTTTGGTCGTCGCCGGAGATTTTCAGAGCTTTAGCACTGAGCGGGTAGGACTAGGGGTGTTAGCGAGGAGGAATCCGGGGTGGAGGCTGGTGGAAGGCCTAGCTTCATGGCGAAGCCGAGGACTACGGCCAGGATGTAAGCGAGGAGCGTGAGGGAGGCCCACGGCTTCAGCTTTTTGCTGAGAACTTCGATGAGGAGGATGAGCAGAAGCAGGACGGTGGCAAAGATGATGCCGTTGGCGATGAGGATGTGGGTGGAGCTGATGGGGTACTTGATCGTGGAGAGAAATACGTGAGGCATCTGATTGTTCTGCATCTGGCGCATCTCCAGGCTGAGGTTGACGGCGTCCCAGTTGCCGCCTACGGCCAGAAGGCTGATAAAGGCGATGAATTGCAGGATGGTGAGGGAGATGCGCTTGACCACGGTGGACTCCTGAGCTTGAGGCTTGAAGGGTTAGTTTAGCAGCGTGGGTTAGTGGGCAGCTTCGAAGGTGGCGAAGCGGCGTTCGAGTTCGTACTGAGCTGCGGCTTTTTCGTTGGTGTCGAGGAAAGCTTTGCAGGGGCCTGGAGGGAGTTCCTTCGTCGTGATCGGCGAAGCGCAGGCGGTGGTGCGGCGTGTGAAGTCGTCGGGCTTGGAGTAGAGGCTTTCGCCGTGGAGGAAGCTGTGCTCGAGGGAGGTGCGGGCGGATTGCTTGAGCTCGGCGTAGGTGAGGTTTTGCTCGGTGACGGCGCGGACGTACTCGTGGGTGAGATCGATGCGGGAGACACCTTCGTCGTCGGTGGAGAGAGCGAAGGGGACGTGAGCGGCTCGGTAGGCGGCGAGGGGGTGTTCTGTGCCCTTGATGCCGAGGATGCCGTCGTTGGAGGTGAGATTGACTTCGACCATGACGTGCTGCTTCGCCATTTGCTTGAGCAGGTCGTCGGGGTTGTTTTCGTAGAGCACGTCTACACCATGGCCGATGCGCTCGGCGTGGCCGAGGTCTATGGCTTCGCGGATGTGGAAGGTGAGGCCTTCGGGCGGGACCATGCCCTGGGCGAGCTCGCCGGCGTGGAGTGAGATGTGGACCTTTGGGTAGACGGAGTGGAGGTAGTCGAGCATCTGCATCTGGAGGTGGTAGTCCTGCATGGAGATGCGGCCGTCTTCGGGCATTACGAAGTTGAGGCCGACTACGTCGGGGTCGGCGGAGGCTACTTCGAAGCCGAGGAGGGTTTGAGCGAAGACTTGTTGAGGTGGGAAGCCGCGGAGGATTTGGTAGAGCCAGTGGATTTTGATGTTGCAAGCTTCGACGAAATGATCTTGCGCAGCGCAGTCTTCGATCCGTTGGCGCTGAGCTTCAGCGTCGGCAAGCTCCTTTGCATCAACGGAGACTTCGTCGCGCAAACCTGCAGCTAAAAGTTGTTCGCGAAGCTTCGCAAAATCAGGATTTGCATAAGGCTCCACATGCCAGCCGATCTTGTAACCAAGCGAAGCAGCGTGGCCGAAGCTAGGCGTCTGCATGATTTCCAGGTACTGTTCGTTTTGTGCGGCGGCGCGGGTGGCTACTTCGTCGAGCCACTCACCGGCAACGGATTTTTCGAGCGGGCTCCAGCGGGAGAAGGTGGCGAAGAACTGGTCATGGCCGCTCCAGCCGCTGAATGGGACGTAGCTGCGCATGGAGAAGGCGTTGATGAGCTTGTCGTAGAGAGGCTGATCTTTCAGCGCGTTGGCCGCGG
>Ga0302313_10003477_pt1 | contig 10330 bp, 7 predicted proteins | sample III_Palsa_N2_2_FD_200454 | JGI IMG/M metagenome (GOLD analysis project Ga0302313, IMG submission 200454) | Peat permafrost microbial communities from Stordalen Mire near Abisko, Sweden - III_Palsa_N2_2 | ecosystem: Environmental > Terrestrial > Soil > Palsa > Peat permafrost | place: Sweden...
CTCATGCTTCCGGAGCAAACCTCTCCGATTCGGCCGAAAGAGAGCGATTCTTGCGAACTCATCGCGAACAGCACGCCGGCCAACTGGCAGCTTACGCGCAGGTGCTGCGCGGCCTGCGCGAGCAGGGTGCCGGGCAGAAAAAGGAGTCGGGATTAAAGATCATTGCCGGCATCTTCTACCCGCGCCTGGGTCTTCTGGACCACTGGGAAGTATGATGAATGCACCTGCCTGAAATGGTGCTGATCAACCCCAAAAAAAGAATCAGCGAAACATATTTTGAAGATCGGTGTCTAAGACGGGGACGAGGAATCCGGTGGATTTGTCTTCGTGCACTTAGGATTTTCCCGAGAGGTATACCGGAAGCCTTGATCCTCAGTCTAAATATGTTCCGCCTTGGTCCGCACCTGCTTTCAGGACCTTCTTTCGGAGTTCCAGCCGTATCTCAAATCGAGAGACGCCGAACTTTGAAGATTCGCTCATCTTTGCTCTGCACTCATTTTGGGTCCACGACCATGTCCGTGCGCGACTCGGCAGTCGCTTGCGATCGCCCGCGGAAGATGGACATGGACCACAAGACAACGCACGACTCCTCCACAATGCAGGGACGGTCATGAAAACAATTGCTCAGCTTAGGCGTTACTCACTCTCCCTACCCCTCTCGATTTCCGCTGCCCTTTTTTCAGCCTTGGCGATTCTGGCTGCGGGGACTCCCATCGCTCGCGCAGCGGGCCAGGCGGCCGCGCCTGCGGTCAGGATTTCGGCAGAGATCAACAGTTCGCAGATGACAGCTCTACCCAATTCGAAGAATCCTCGCGCCCAGGCGCAGTCGGATACGGGCAGGCTTCCGGCTGCGACCAGGTTGCAGGGCATCAGCATTGAATTCAGCCGCAGCCAGGCTCAGGAAGCAGATTTGCAGGCGCTAATGGCTGCGCAGCAGAATCCGTCCTCGCCGCTCTACCACCAATGGCTGAATCCCGATCAGTTCGCCGCCCGTTTCGGAATGTCCGATGCCGACATTGCCAAAGTGGAAACCTGGCTGCAGCAGCAGGGATTCTCGATTGACTCCGTGGCCCGCAGCAAGAATGCGATTCACTTCTCCGGCACGGCGCAACAGGTCGAAGCAGCATTCGCCACCGAGATGCACACCTACAGCATCAAGACCACTTCAGGCGTCGAAAAACACTTCGCTCCCTCGACAGCGTTGAGTGTGCCCGTGGCTTTGGCCGGCGTAGTCCAAGGCGTGCGCAACCTCGACGATTTCCGTCCCAAGTCGCATCTCAAAGCCTTGCCGCTGAACGTCGCCAAGCCCAAATATACCGACGGCTCCGGTGATCATGAACTGGCTCCCGCGGACATTTACACCATCTATGACATCAACGCGCTGTATAACGCTGGCTACACCGGCAGCGGACAATCGATCGCGTTAGTTGGCCAGTCGGATGTAGACCTCACCGACATTGCAAATTTTCGCTCCGCGGCGGGCTTGCCGGCCACGACTCCCACCAAGATCCTGGTCCCGGGCAGCGGCGCTCCTTATTTCTCCAGCGGCGACGAGGGCGAGTCCGATCTGGATCTCGAATGGTCTGGAGCCATCGCAAAATCAGCCAGCCTTGAGTTCGTCTATACCGGAGATAACTCCAACTATGGCGCCTTCGATTCGATCGTCTACGCCATCGATCAGCGGATTGCCCCAATCATCAGTTCAAGCTATGGCGACTGCGAGCTTGATCTGGGCGGTTCCACCCTCGAATCGAACTTCGAACAGGCCAATGTGCAGGGTCAGACGATTTTTTCCGCCGCCGGCGATGACGGCTCAACGGACTGCTACCCCGATACACAGCTTTCCGCCGCAGAGGCGGGCTCGCTGGCCGTCGACTATCCGGCTAGCAGCCCGAATGTAACCGGCGTCGGTGGCACGCAGTTCTCAGGCGATGCCAGTTCCGCAGGCAGCTACTGGGGGTCGAGCAATGGTACAGGAGGCGGATCGGTAACCGCCTACATTCCCGAGACCACCTGGAATGAAGACTCGAGCACCAATGGCCTGGGAGCCACAGGCGGCGGAGTCAGCGTGCTCTTCACCAAGCCATCCTGGCAGACCGGGACAGGCGTTCCCGCCGACGGCGCGCGCGATGTGCCCGACGTCGCCATGGATGCCGCCTATATTCACGATCCCTATCTCTACTGCTCCAGCGATATCGCTTCCACCGGAGTCAGCGGAAGCTGCTCGAGCGGCTTCCTGGATTCGACCGGTAAGGTCCTGACGACAGCCGGAGGTACAAGCTTTGCAGCGCCGATCTTCGCCGGCATTGTGGCGTTGATCAACCAGAAGCAGAACTCATCCGGACAGGGTCTGATCAATCCCACTCTCTATTCTCTGGCCTCCAGTTCAACCGTGTATGCATCCGCATTTCACGACATCACGACGGGTAACAACGATTGTTCAGCGGGCTCCAGTTATTGCCTGATCACCACTGGATATTCCGCAGGTACCGGTTACGACCAGGTCACGGGACTGGGCACAGTGGACGCCAACAATCTGGCAACCAACTGGCCCACAACAGCCACCGGCACCGAGCCAAGTCTTACTGCTTCGACGACCACAGTCACTGCGTCCAGTTCGACTCCCTCGCTGTCGCAATCGGTTACCTTCACAGTCAGCGTCTCCCCCTCCAGCGCTTCAGGAACGGTGAGCATAACTCTGGATGGCACGGTAGTGGCCACACCGACCTTGGCGAGCGGGACGGCGACTTATTCAGCTTCGTTCACAACCGCTGGAAACCACGTCCTAGAGGCGAAGTACTCCGGGAATTCGACCTACGCGGCATCGACCGGCATCGCCAGCGTAAATGTGTTGTCCACAGCAGGCTCATTCTCCTTCACAGCCGCCACGAGCAGCATCACCGTATCCTCCGCGACAACCTGCACCAACACCGCGCTCGACGGTGACGGGTACAACACTTATTGCGATGTGCTCACTGTAACCCCGAGCGGCGGATACACGGGAACGGTTGATTTTCAGGCCACGACCACCGATGCGACACTGGCTTCGGAAGGCTGCTGGAACTGGGATCCGGCCACTGTGAGCGGATCCGGCTCCGCCAGTGGAACCATCTATATCTCAGTCAACGCCACCTTCTGCAACAGCAACGGAATCCCCATCACCGGCAATCACCGTCCTAACCAGCGATTCAAGCTGGCGCCCAAGACGACCGCTCAAGTCCAGCAATCCAGCCAGACAAGTAGAGCCGGCTTGTGGGCATTCAGCCTGCTCTTCGCAGCCTTGATTGGCTTCCGGGTAAAGAAGATGCGCGGCTTCGCGGCAGCCCTCTTCCTGGTTGCGTTGGGTATCGGGATCAGCGCCTGCGGCGGCGGCAGCAGCACCGGAACAACGACGACAGGATCGAACGGCGTTTCCGTTGTTGTCACGGGAACCGATACGGTATCGCCATCTCTTACCTCTACAACCACGCTTTCAGTGGTCGTGCAATAACCGGAACAAACTCGTTCGCACACAAGAAAAGGCAGGCCCCCAACCGGTGCCTGCCTTTTCTACTTCATTCACAGATTCCGTCAGACTACTTGCTTGTCCAGCATGTGTCCTGCTGGATTGTGAAGCTGATTTCCCTGAAGAAAAACAACATTCACCGCCTTCGGAAAGTTCACAGTATTTCGGAAAATGCCTTAGCTGGCTGGTCTTTCCGTCTGTGACGCCAGGAGTGCCTTAGCACTTTCTGCGTCGACGCTGCCCTTGTGGCGGACATCTGCGCCTTTGACCCAGAAGATGACATCTTCAGCGATATTCGTGGCATGATCCGCTACGCGCTCAAGGCTGCGGCAGACCATCAGCGCATTCAGGGCCTGGGGAGCGAGGTGGCCCTCTGTCCCCATGACATGCGTCAGGGTCACATGCGCAGCGCGATTCATGCCGTCGACGGCGTCGTCCATGCTGAGCACGGACTGAGCCATCTCCGCATCGGCTTCAATGAAGGACTGCAACGACCGGCGAACCATGTTGGCAGCGAGCGATGCCATGCGCGGAATGTCCACGGGCAGGTCGGCAATAGCCATCGACTCCATCGTACGAACGCGGTCGCTGATGCTCTTGGCCGCATCGCCTACCCGCTCCAAATCGGCATTGATCTTGATGACCGCGAGGATGAAGCGCAGATCGATGGCCATGGGCTGCTCCATTGCCAGCAGGTCAAGCGCGGCCTGGTCGATCTCGCGCTCCAGGCGATTGATCGCCATCTCGCTGCGGCTCACCAGATCGCAGATAGACAGATCGCGGACGCGATACGCTTCGGTAGCCCGCTGGATGGCCTGCTCCGCGAGGCCGGCCATGATCAGCAGCTTTTCTTTCAATTCATCGAGACTGCGCTGGAATCGAATTCTCGTCATCGTGTCATCCAAATCTACCTGTAATGTAATCTTCGGTCCGCTTGTCGCTAGGGTTGGTGAATATCTTGTGAGTGGAATCAAACTCGACCATGCGTCCGTTAAGGAAGAAGCCGGTTTTTTCCGCGACTCTCGCGGCCTGCTGCATGTTATGCGTCACGATCACGATAGTGTACTGCGATTTGAGCTGAAAGATAAGATCTTCAATCTTGGAGGTAGAGACAGGATCGAGCGCCGAGGCGGGCTCGTCCATGAGCAGCACTTCTGGATCGACTGCCAGAGCGCGGGCGATGCACATGCGCTGCTGCTGGCCGCCTGACAAGCTCGCGCCGGACTTCTTCTTGAGGTCGTCCTTCACTTCGTCCCATAGCGCGGCATGCTTGAGGGAGCGCTCGACAATCTCGTCCAGGGCGCGGCGATTGGAAAAACCGTTGAGCTTCAGTCCCGACGCGACATTGTCGTAGATTGACATGGTCGGAAATGGATTCGGGCGCTGAAAGACCATGCCTACGCGGCGGCGAACTTCGACCGGTGAAGCATCGGCGTAGATATCGGTTTCCCCGATGCGCACCGAGCCCGTCACCTTGGCGATGGGATTGGTTTCATGCATGCGATTGAGGCAGCGCACAAAGGTGGATTTTCCGCAGCCGGACGGTCCGATGAGGGCCGTGGCGTGATTCGCCGGAATGGGCAGATTGATGTCTTGCAACGTGTGGTTTGCGCCATACCACGCGTTCAGGTTGGTAACCTCGATCCCGACTCCCACTAGCTGGCTCCCTTCAAGATGCCGCGGCTGGCGACATAGCGCACCAGCGAAACGGCCAACACGATCAACACAATCAGCACCAGCGCACCCGCCCAGGCCAGACGGTGCTGATCGTCATAGGGGGATTGGGCATAGATATAAATCTGCAGCGGCAGCGCCGCGATTTCGCGATTCAAATTCACGCTCCAGAACTGGTTGCCCAGGGCTGTGAACAGAAGCGGCGCAGTCTCTCCGGCCACGCGCGCGAAGGCCAACATACAGCCGGTAATCACTCCAGGCGACGCGGTCTTGAGGGTGATCGACAGCACCGAGCGCCAGTTGGGCACGCCCAACCCCAGCGCTGCCTCGCGAATCGAGTGCGGCACCATCAAGAGCATCTCTTCGGTGGTGCGGGTCACCGTGGGAATCATCATGATGCCGAGAGCAACGCCGCCGGCCAAGGCGGAATAATGATGCATCGGCACGACGACCAGTGAATAGGCCGCAATGCCCATCACAATGGAAGGCACGCCGTTGAGCACATCGGCGGTGAAGCGAATTGCATTAGCGAGGCGGGTTCCGCGCCCAAACTCAGCCAGATAGATACCGCCGCCGATGCCAATCGGAATGCCGAGAAGACTGGCGATTGCGAGCAGCATTCCCGAGCCGACGATAGCATTCGCCATACCCCCGCCGGTCTCGCCTTCCGGCTTGGGAATCTGCGTGAAGAAGGCCACATTCAACGAGCTCGCGCCCTTGTAGAGGAGGTATACAAAAATCACAATCAGGGGAGCTACGACCAGCACGGTAGCCAGGATCGCCAGCGCCGTCGCCAAGTGGTCGGTGAAGGCGCGAATCGAGTTGCGCGTTCTATTTTCCTGGATTCTGGCTCTCATGCGTTCCTCATCTCTAGTTCACCCGTGCCGGCGTGCCGCGGGTTACAGCCCACACCAGCAGGCGAGCCAGACCGTTGACCAGAATCGTGACCAGAAACAACGCCAGGCCAATCTCGACCAGCGCACTGCGGTGCATGTCGCTGGTGGCCTCACTGAATTCATTGGCGATCACCGCAGCCATCGAATGGCCGGTAGAGAGCAGCGAGCGGTGAATCTCGGGGTTGTTCCCGATGACCATGGCTACAGCCATCGTCTCGCCCAGCGCACGTCCCAACCCGAGAATGATGGAGCCGACGATTCCGATGCGCGCATTGCGCAACACTGCGACCCGGATCATTTCCCATCGGGTCGCACCAAGGGCCAGTACGGCCTCGCGCTGCGAATTGGGAACGGAGGTCATCACCTCGCGCGTCAAGGAGGCGATGATGGGCAGGATCATAATGGCCAGGATCACTCCGGCGGCGAGCAGGCCAAGGCCGAGGTTCACACCGCCAAATAGGCCGTCGTCTCCGACCAGCCCCGTCCAGCCAAAGAACTTCACCGTCAGCGGAGCATTGAAAATCCCAATGAAAATGGGGTTGATGTGCTCACGCAGCAGCGGAATCAAAACAAAAATCGCCCACAACCCGTAAACCACGCTGGGAATCGCCGCCAGCAGTTCCGTCAGGAAGGAAAGCGGAGAGCGTAAAAAGCGGGGGCACATTTCCGTGAGAAAAATGGCGACGCCAACCGCGAGTGGCACTGCTATCGCCAGCGCTACCAAAGAAGAAACCAGGGTTCCATAAAGAAATGGCAGCGCGTAGAAAGTACCGTTGACCGGATCCCAAAACAACGGCATATGAGTATCTGGATCTACATTGAATTTGTAGAAGAACGGCAGTCCGAACTTGTGCCAGCTCATTTGAGACTGAAGTACCAGCTCGATAGCAATAAGGGCAACGATAGCGAAGATGCTGATCGCGCAAAGGAGCATCAACCCTGCGAAGGACCGGTCGGCAACGGCCGAATTTCCACGCGACAGCAGGAACCGCCGGACCTCTGAAACGGAGGAAACGGACGCTGAGGAAGAAGTCACCGTTTCTTTTGTTCCAGACTGACCCGAAGGGGTCTCAGAGGGGCGATCTGAGGATGTTTCCGGCTTTCTTATACGAATCTCAGACAAAGGTGCAGTCACCTAAACGAGGCTAAAGGCGTAATGTGAATAGGGCATTAATACGCTGCGAAATCAAGCGCATAGCGGCCGGTTTCCAGTAACCGGCTGGTAATCCGGTTCCCCTATCCTCCAAACCTTTAGATCAGGAATCGGGCCCGTGCGATTCACACCGGGCCCGATATTTGATGCGCCATTGCATCTTGAGCGGGTCCAGAAAAGGAATACCCGATCCGGCGCCAGCCAGCAAGGACCTCTTTTGGGGGAAAATCCAAGTCAGTCCATTGTTACCGCTGGGTGCAGCAATTCTGGATTCGCTTTAGTGAAGGTTGTCGACCGTCACGTGTTCCTTCGCGACAAGTTCCTTCGGCAACGGAGCGTAATAGAGCGCAGACACTTCATTCTCTCCGTTATTCAGCATCCAGTTCAGGAAATCCTTAAGTACCCTACCCTTGGCCGCATCCTGAGCGTGAATGGGGACCAGCATCCAGGTAAAGCTCGAGATAGGATACGCCTGCGCTCCCGGAGCGTTGGTAATGGAGACACGATAGTCGGCCGGCATCTGCTTCACGCTGGAAGCAGCTTCGGTCACGCCTGCAATCGAAGCCTTGACCCAATTGCCGGCGGAGTTCTTCACTTCGCCAAAGGAGATGTGGTTCTGCATGGCATAGATCAGCTCAACATAGCCGATCGCGCCAGGAAGCTGGCGCACCAGGCCGGCAACGCCGTCATTGCCTTTGCCACCGATGCCCTTAGGCCAATTGAGAGCGGCGCCCCGACCCGGGCCGTCCAACCACTCTTTGCTCACCTTGGACAGATAATCGGTAAAGATGAAGGTGGTTCCACTGCCTTCTGCGCGATGGACAACGTTGATCGACTCGTTCGGCAGCTTCACGCCCGGGTTGTCTTTGGCAATGCGCGGATCGCTCCAGTTGCCGATCTTTCCAAGAAAGATATCGGCCAGTACCTCCGGCGAGAACTTCAACTCATTCACGCCGGTGACATTGAAGATTGGCACCACTGCGCCAAGCACTGTGGGGATATGAACCAGCTTGATCTTGGAGGCCGCGAGCTGATCGTCATTCATGGTGACGTCGGCCGCGCCAAAATCTACCAGGCCTGCCGTGACCTGCTTGATGCCGCCGCCGGAGCCGATGGACTGGTAGTTGATCTCGACGCCTGGATGCGCCGCGCTGTATTCGCTGAACCACTTGGAATAGATCGGATACGGAAAAGTCGCTCCGGCGCCGGTCAGTTTCTGCGCGGGCGCCGCTGCGCTTGCCGTCAGCAGCAACGCTCCCGCCGCAAATCCCGCAAGTTTGATTGAATTTGTCTTCAGTTGCATCAATGACACTTTCTTCACGATTCGCTCTCCCTAGGGTTGGATCCCTTTAGCCACAGCTACTGCTTTATTGTCCGCTCCCAATGTTACTGGCAATTGAACAGGATCGGATTGCACATCGTTCCGTTCTTCTACGATTCGGCCTCTGAGCATCGCAGCTTCTGAGCCCGCGTGCTCTTGCGCCTGCTCTCGCGTCGCCGCCGTCACTTCCTGGGGGCCGTGCAGGGCTTCCCGCACCACCATCGGAAGCGTGAAATGGAAGGCCGCTCCAGCGCCCAGTTCGCTTTCAGCCCAGATGCGTCCGCCATGCGCCTGGACGATGTGTTTCACAATCGCCAGGCCCAGGCCAGTGCCCCCGGAATCCCGCGACCGCGCCTTATCCACCCGGTAAAACCGCTCGAAGATGCGGTTCAGGTGCTCGTAAGCAATGCCCTGGCCGAAGTCCTGCACGACAAACTCAACCGAATGCTCATGCGACTGGGCGTAGACTCGGATACGGCCTCCTGATTTGCCGTATTTCATCGCGTTCTCGATGAGATTGCCGAAGACCTGCGTCATCGCATCGGGATCAGCCAGCACCACATCCGTTGGAGCGCCCCCAGATTCAATGGAGACGCCGGAATCCACGACCATGCCCGCCAGCGACTCGATTGCATCCTCCACCAGCGAAGAGGCGCGAATCGGCTGCGGGCTGAGCTTGTAATCCGGGCTCTCCACGCCGGCCAGGGCCAGCAGATCCTCGGTGAGCCGGTTCATGCGGTTCGAGTTCTTGAGAATGATGGAGAGGAACTCGCGTGTGGTTTCCGCCTTAGGCGCTGGATCCTCGAGCAGCGTTTCCAGATAGCCGGAGATGGAAGTCAAGGGAGTGCGCAGTTCGTGGCTCACGTTGGCAATGAAGTCCCGGCGCGAGCGCTCAGCCGCTTCCACGCTGCTGACGTCGTGCAGCACCACCACCGCGCCGCCGCCCGGCATCGGAGCGGCGTTGATCTCGAAGATGCGGCCTGGCAGCAGCGAAGTAGCCCTGCCGTAGCGAACCTCGCGATCGCGCAGAGCGACCTCGGCGCAAGCCAGCACGTCAGGGTCGCGAACCGAATGAACCAGCGCGCGGCCCTCTTTGATCTGCGTCCCAGCCAGTCGCTGCATCACCGCATTCGACCAGCTCACGTTGCCCTCGCGGGTGATGGCGACGACCGCCTCCTGCATGGAATCGAGCAGCGCGGCCAGCTCGGCACGCCGGCTCTCCAATTCGGCAAAGCTGCCTTCCAGGCGCGCGGCTGTCGTGTTCAGCGCATCGGCCATGGTGGAGATTTCGTCGTGGTATTTGTCTTCGAGGCGCGCATCGAGCTTGCCCTCGGCGATGCGATGGGCAAACTTCACCATCCGCCGCAGCCGCCGCGAGATGCTCAGAGAAAACCACGCCGCCAGCGGAAACGCCACCAGGATTGCCGCGACACCGGAGAGCAACGCTTCCCTGCCCAGCACAGGCAGCGTGCTGACCGCTGAGTTCTCCACGATCTGATGAAAGATCGCTTCCATCACCACCGCATGGAAGACCAGCAGCAGGGAGAACGCTCCGAGAAGTTTGTAGAAGACCTTGCGCGTCACAGAAGGCACCTGTCCGGCTGTCGTCTGGCCACAAAAGCGGGTGCCCCACCTTCGCCGCGTTCTGTGCGGCTCAGGTGGGATACTTTGTACCTATAGCCCTTTATAGTCTTTCCCAATCTGTCCAGTGACGAAGGTTGGCTCCAAGCCAGGTTTCGGACGGATCCTGCGCCGTCTACTCGCCTTTGGGAATCTCGAAC
>Ga0302313_10003483_pt1 | contig 10308 bp, 7 predicted proteins | sample III_Palsa_N2_2_FD_200454 | JGI IMG/M metagenome (GOLD analysis project Ga0302313, IMG submission 200454) | Peat permafrost microbial communities from Stordalen Mire near Abisko, Sweden - III_Palsa_N2_2 | ecosystem: Environmental > Terrestrial > Soil > Palsa > Peat permafrost | place: Sweden...
CGTACCGATCCGCCCCCACCCAAACCTTAACCCCCGCCTGCGCCATCAACACCGGCTCATCCCCAAACACCTTCGCCGCACCCACCCTCTCCAAATCCACACAATCAATCCCCGAACCCTCCCGCCTATACCCCCGAGAAAGTACATCGACAGTCCACCCACGGCTCTGCAACAGCTTCGCCAGCGCAATCACCACCGGAGTCTTCCCCGCACCCCCCGCCGAAACCGACCCTACACTCACCACCGGCCACGCAAGCTTCTTCGTCTCTCCACGCAACGCGTCCTTCACCCGCAGCACTGCCGCATACAGCGGCACCAGCGGCCACGCCCACGGCCGGGGCGCGCTCACGGACGCACCATCCCAACAATCGCCTCAACCGCCCGCGCCGTCGCCCCCTGCTGCGCCTCAAACACCTGCCGCCCACGCTCTCCCATCGCTCGCGCCGCCTCTCGGTCCCGCAACATCCCCACCAACACCTCTTCCAACTGGTCGACACCCTTCACAAGGCAAATCCCCTTCGCCTCCTGCATCTTCGTCACCATATCCCGAAAGTTCTCAAACGAAGGCCCCATCACCACCGGCACACCAAACTGCGCCGGCTCCAGCGGATTATGCCCACCCCGCTTGATCAGCGACCCACCGACAAACGCCACATCCGCCACCCCATAAACCGCCGCCAGATCGCCAATCGTATCCAGCAACACAACATCCAGCCGCCCCTTCGCCGCGCCCCAATCGCTGGCCTTGGCGTAGTTAAACTCCTTCACTGCCGCTTCCGCCTGAGCGAACCGCTCCGGATGCCGCGGCGCAATCACCAGCAACGCCCCAAACTCCTCCCGCACCCGGCCCTCCCACGCTTTAATCACCAACTCCTCTTCCGCAAAACTCTTCTCATTCAAAGGAGCAACCGTACTCCCCACCACCACAATCGGCCTACCCGCCGCAGCCTCTTTAATTCTCTCCGCCACAGCCGAAACCTTCGCCGCCCGCACGTCATACTTCAAATTCCCACCCACCTTCACCGCGCTGGGCGAAGCTCCCATCTCGACTAGCCTCCGCGCATCCTCCTCGCTCTGCGCCAGCCACAGCGTCGACCGCCGCAGAACCCGGCTCCACAACCACCGCACCTTCATTGACCGCCCAAACGACCGGTCACTCACCCGCGCATTCACCACAATCACCGGCGCTCCAGCCTTGCGAAACTCATGCAGTATCCGTGGCCACATCTCGCTCTCAATCAGCACCAGCGCCGCTGGCTTCAACGCCTTCATCACCGGCTTTACTGCGAACGCAAAGTCCAGCGGCATATAAAACACCCGCCCCGCACCAAACTTCTCCTTCGCCAGCGCCTGCCCGGTCTTCGTCGTCGTAGAGATCACAACGACCCACCCCACTCCCAGCGCCGCCTCCAACTCTGCAATCAATCGCGTCGACGCCAGCACCTCACCCACGCTCACCGCATGCACCCAGATCACCCTTTTGCCGCTTACAGTGGCCTTCACCGCCTCGGGAACGCCACTCACCCGCTGCCGCAACCAGTCACGATCCGAAGCCGTCACACGATACAGCCACCACGGCGCCATCACCACCGCCACCATCGCCAGCAACAGGCTGTAGCCCATCATCACCACGCGCCACACCCCGCTGTCTTTGCTCGCACCATCTCGTCAAGAGGATAATCGAATCCAGATGCCACGCCGCCTTCTAACCTTCATCATCCTCCTGGCGACAACCCTCGCCGCCACCGCCGACAAGCCCCGCAAGCAGACCCCACCCCTCCCCGCGCAGCAATACCCCCTCCACGAAACCCACCCCGCCGACCACCTCACCATCGCCGTCGAGCCCGGCGACACCAAAGAAACCGCTCCTCACACCCGTCTCGACTACTACTCCCACGGCTTCCTCCCCATCCGCGTCATCGTCACCAACGACTCCGACCTCGCCATCAACCTCGACGACGCCCGCATCCACTTCATCGCCGCCGACGGCTCCTCCATCCCCGCCGCCACCGACGACGACCTCGAACGCGGCATGTTCACCCTCAAATCCGCCACTGGCCGCAAGGTCCCGCTGCCTCTGCCAGTCCCCATACCCATCACCACCGGCAAATCTGACATCGACAAAAAAGTAGTCGCCGACGACAACGACTTCAGCTTCCAGACCACCACCGTCGCCCCTCACACCACCGTCGCCGGCTATCTCTTCTACGACATCAACAACCTCGACACCCCCATCCTCGACCACGCCACCCTCGAACTCCGCAAAGTCCGCCTGTCCTCCACTAACAAAATCCTGGACACCTTCGAAATCCCTTTAAAACTCCCCAACGCTGAATCCACCCCAAAGCCTTAGCTTTTATTCACTATTCACTACTCACTATTCACTGCCCTTATGACCATTCGCCCCGCCACGCCCGCCGACGTCCCCACCATCCTCGCCTTCATCCGCGAGCTGGCCCTCTACGAGCGCGAACCCGACGCCGTCCTTGCCACCGAGTCCGACCTTCTCCGCGACGGCTTCGGTCCCACCCCCCGATTCTGGGCCCTCATCGCCGAGCACAGCGCCGCAGCCAACGAGCCAGCCGTCCCCGCCGGTTTTGCCCTCTACTTCACCAGCTACAGCACCTGGCGCGGCCACCACGGCATCCGCCTCGAAGACCTCTACGTCACCCCAGCCCTCCGCGGGCAGGGAATCGGCAAAGCCCTCCTCGCCCGCCTAGCGCAGATCGCCATCGAGCAAGGCTGCCCCCGCCTCGAATGGGACGTCCTCGACTGGAACGCCCCCGCCATCGCCGTCTACGAACGCCTCGGTGCCAGCATCCTCACCGAATGGCGCATCATGCGTCTCCAAGGCGAAGCCCTCCGAACCCTCGCCGCAGCATCCCTCTAACCGGGCGTCTCTCCGCTGTCTACTGTCTACCCTCTACACTTTGTTTATGAAGAAGATTCACATCATAGGCGGCGGTCTCGCCGGTCCCGAAGCCGCCCTGCAAGCCGCCAGCCTCGGCTGCCAAGTCATCCTCTCCGAGATGCGTCCCCTCCGCTCCACCGAAGCCCACCAAACCTCCGATTTCGCCGAGCTGGTCTGCTCCAACTCCCTAAAATCCGAGTCCGAAAACTCCGCCCCCTGGCTCCTCAAGCAGGAGATGCGCCGCGCCAACTCCTTCCTCCTCCAGGCAGCCGACAAAGCCGCCGTCCCCGCCGGCCACGCCCTGGCCGTCGACCGCGAAGTCTTCTCCCAGCACGTAGCCGCCCTCATCGCCGCACAGCCCAACATCGAAGTCCGCCGCGAAGAGATCACCCACCTCGACGAGAACGACCCCAACACCATCACCATCCTCGCCAGCGGCCCACTCACCTCATCGCCTCTCGCCGCAGAACTCCAACGCCTCACCGGCGCCGACCACCTAGCCTTCTACGACAGCATCTCCCCCATCGTCGACGCCTCCACCATCGATATGGACCGCGTCTACTTCGCCGCCCGCTGGGACAAAGGCACCGCCGACTACATCAACTGCCCCTTCACCAAAGAAGAGTACGAAGCCTTCATCGACGCCCTCGCCACCGCCGAAAAAATCGAACAAAAGACCTGGGAAGCCCTACCCGAAAGCGGCGCAGTCACCACCGCCCAGGCCGGCCTCCAATACTTCGAAGGCTGCCTCCCCATCGAAGAGACCGCCCGCCGCGGCCGCGACACCCTCCGCTTCGGCCCCATGAAGCCCGCTGGCCTCACCAACCCCAAAACCGGCCGCTGGCCTTATGCGGCAGTCCAGCTTCGCCAGGAAAACCTCCGCGCCGACTCCTACAACCTCGTCGGCTTCCAGAACTCTCTCAAGTTCGGCGAGCAGGCCCGCGTCCTTCGCATGATCCCCGGCCTCGAGCACGCCACCTTCCTCCGCTACGGCCAGATCCACCGCAACACCTACATCCACGCCCCTTCGCTGCTCACCGAAACCCTCCAGCTCAAAGCCCATCCCGGCATCATGATCGCCGGCCAGCTCTCCGGCGTCGAAGGTTACACCGAGTCCATCGCCTCCGGCCTTCTCGCCGGCCGCTACGCCGCCGCACTAGCCCGCGGCGAGCAACCCACCCCCGCCCCACGCCTCACCGCCAACGGCTCGCTCACCCACTACATCACCCACGCCGACACAAAAAAGTTCCAGCCCGCCAACATCACCTTCGACCTCCTCGTCCCGCTCGAAGAAGAACTCCGCAAGAAGATCCGCGACAAGAAAGAGCGCCATCGCATCCAGTGCGAGCGCGCCCTCGAAGCCTGGTCTTCGTGGCTGCAAACGACATAAGTCGCCTTGCGACAAAGACATCGCCACAGTTTGTATGACAGATTTCAACCGGACCGCCCTTCGCCTGGCACAGGGGCTCTCTTCTTTCAACCCCGTCGAAAGCCCCTTGGCTGGCTATCCGGGAGGGGCTTCGTTCGTTCTTCATTCGATTGAATAAGACTCATTCTCCGCTCCTGTCGCCTGTTTTCGTCGCTCCGGCACACCGGCAGAGAGCAAATAAAAGATCGCGCAGAAATAAATCACTATCCAGATGTACCTTTGCATGCATAGAATGATTTGCTGTCAGACAGCTGACCCCGTTCGCCCCCCGAAAATGGTTTGCACTACCCCGCACAAGGAGACATCGATGTCCAAGCATCTCGTCAAAAGCGCCCTGATCGCCCTAACAACTCTCGCAACTCTCACCACCATGATCGGCTGCGGTATCGGCCAACTTTCAACAGCGACGGAGCCCTTATCTGGCACGCTTGTTGTTCAAGGCCTGGTTCACGGAGGCCAGCAGGCCGTGACCGGCGCCACCATCCAGTTGTGGGCTGTCGGTTCCACGGGCTATGGTTCGGCGGCGTCGAAGTTGCTGGGCTCCCACGTCGTAACCACCGATTCCAATGGCAGCTTCAGCATTACCGGCGATTACACCTGCCCCACCTCCGGTAACGGGCTCGTCTACATCACGTCCACCGGCGGAAATCCCGGACTCGCACCCGGCACCAACAACTCCGCAATCGTCATGGCATCCGCACTCGGCTCATGCGCCACGTTGCTCGCCAACGCCGCCACCACCTACGTCTACATCGACGAAGTCACCACCGCCGCAACCGCAATCGCGCTGGCCCAGTACTTCACCCCAACCTTCGGCGCCACCAGCACCGACAGCTTCGGCGCCCCCAACACCACCCAGGCCCAGGTCGGCATCACCAACGCCTTCGCCACGGTAAACAACCTCGTCAATACGACTACCGGCAACGCGATAACGACGAACACGTTGACCAACGCCGGCTTTACCATCACCGTCACCCCGGAGTCCGCCAAGCTCTATACCATCGCCGACATCCTCGCGGCCTGCGTCAACTCTGACGGCACCTCCACCTCGCCATGCCAGACCATACTCTTCCCCGATGTCACGCCAACCGGTGGAGTACAGCCCACTGACACCCTACAGGCCGCCGTTGACATGGCGCTCAATCCCACCAGCAGTGGTGGTTCCGGCTACGCGGCGAACATGGCAGCTCTGTATGGGTTGCAGGGTGGAACTCCCCCTTATACCGGAGCTGCCTCGCAGCCCACAGACTGGACTATCGGCATCAATTACGCCGACAGCACGGCTGGCGCACCTGTGCTCACCCAACCGGCTGACCTCGCTGTCGATGCTTCCGGCAATATCTGGGTGGTCAACGACGCCAGTGCGGGCACCTCGAATGGTGCTCTCGGAGAACTGGGCCCCACTGGCACCCCACTGTTGGGCACTACTTTCCCCAACGAAACCGGCGCAACAACGTTAGCTGCCGCGGGTCCAAGGACCGCTGCCATCGATCTCGGCGGTAACGTCTGGATTGCGAGCACAGCTGGTAGCGGCTATACGTACGAATACTCACCAGGCATCTCGTCGCCCACCGGCGAAATCCCATATGCCCATCTTTCGAAAGCGCCGTGGGGGCTGGCCGTCGATCAGAACGGCAATACTTATACCGCAATGGAGAGCTCAACAGTTACTGCAACCGAGATCTATGAGTTCCCTGCCGGCGTTGGTGCCACCTCCAGCGTCATCAATCAGGAAGGCGAATTTGCAGTCGGCATCTTCGGCGGGGAGGGTGCAATTCGGCCCGAATATATGGCCTTCGACAATTCGTCCAGCCACAATCTATGGATGACCAGTGGCTCGGCGCTTACCAGCGTCGGACAGCTATCTGACATCACGCTGTGCACTCCCAGTGGCGGCCCTCCGGCCGTATGCACTGAGAGCACGACTTCGGGAGCCAACACCTATACCTCCGAGAACTCCAGCGTTGGTACCACGTCTGTTCCGAGTGGTCTCGCGGCCGGTCCAAACGGAATGTGGTTTGCCAACCGCGGCGGCAACACCATCACCTATCTTCCGCTTGCCGCGAATGGCACCTACACGGCCAGTACTCAGGCTATCTATGGCTCTGTAGCAACATTAGGCGCTCCCACGTATCTTGTCGTGGATGGCAATGCTAACGTCTGGACGACGGACAATGCGCAAACCAGTCCGGGATCGATTGAAGAGCTCAATGGATTGGGTTCAGTCGTCTCGCCCAGCAGTGCGGGCACGACCCCCTTCAACGTACTGGGATACTCCCATGTCGGCATCGGCACCGGTGCGGGGATCGCGGTCGATCCCTCCGGCAACGTGTGGGTAGCGAACAATACCACTGGCACGTCCTCAGCTTCCGTATTCGAGCTGGTGGGGGCTGCAGCTCCGACCATCACTCCAATTGCTGCGTCGCTTGTTGGTTCCAAAGTTGGTACAAAGCCCTAACTTCCGCAGTCCAACAAGAAGAGGCGCCGCGAATCAGCGGTGCCTCTTCTTTGTCTGTAGTACGGCTCAATGTCCAGTCAACGCCGCCACAAGAATAAACGGCGACGCAATTGCCAACGTGACCGGGCCGACACACGGCCCCGTCTTGAATCGCTTTCGCAAAGCTCCATGGCTTTTAACCGAAGCGATATCTGTGAACGACACCGGGACAGGCGTCATGGTGCCCGCTCGCAGCATATCCACTGAGTCGCTATGGATTGCTGCAACTTTACCTTCAACCTTTGCATGATTCGTCAGTGTCAGCTTCACTTTGCTGCCAACGCCGTAGGTTGCAACTTGCCGTTCCATCTTCTCGGCATTGACAGGCCCCGAGGCACGCGCAACGCCGCAAACCAGCGCGCACGAAAGAAAACTCACAACCAGAGTTTTACTGCGAAGGGGAAACGTCATAAGACTCCTTGAACTGCAAAGTCAATCCCGTATAGACGTAGCGCGCCGTAAATCGTCCGTTTATTCCTTCTCTTTTTTCTTATTCCGCGCCTTCACCTTAAACCAGATCGGGCTCCCAATAAACTTGAACGTATCCCGAATCTCATTCGCCAGAAATCTCTCATAACTGAAGTGCAGCTTCACATCGCGATCCGTGAACAGCACAAACGTCGGCGGAGCCACCGCAGCCTGCGTCATGTAATAGATCCGAATCCGCTTCTTCATCGGCACGCTCGCGCGTTGGAAGTCGATCTTATCCAGGAAGCGATTCATCGCCCCGGTTGAAACCCTCTTCCGCCGCTCCCGCGAAACCAGCTCCACCTTCTTGAAGACTTCCTCGATGCCCTTATCTTCTGCAGCCGACACAAACAACAGCGGCGCATAGTCCAGGTACTTCAGCGAGTCTCTCACCTGCTGCTCATAAATCTTCTTATCCGCCGGCGGTTTGCCATCGAATAGCCGCATACCATCCGGCCCAACCTCGGTCATCAGGTCCCACTTGTTCACAATGATGATCACGCTGCGACCGCTCTCATGCGCATAGCCGCCGATGTTCGCGTCTGCCGCAGCCACACCCTCCGCTGCATCGATCACCAGCAGCGAAACATCCGCCGCCTCCAGATGCTTCCGGCTCATAATCACGCTCAGCTTCTCAGCCATCAGCTTCGTCTTGCCCTTGCGCCGTATGCCCGCCGTATCGATAAACCGGAAGTTATGCCCATCGCGCTCGACAACCTCGTCCACCGCATCGCGAGTCGTCCCCGCAATCGGCGAAACGATCGCCCGTTCGGTCCCGGTAAATGCATTCAGCAGCGTGCTCTTGCCCACATTTGGCCGCCCGATGATGGCAACCTTCGTCTCGCGAGAGATATGCTCTCCATGCGACCGCAACCGCCGCCCAGGCTTGGCCTCTTCGCCATCATCCTGCGCGCCAGGCAGGGGATCGCCGCCCCCATCCATATCCTCTTCAAACTCTTCCTCAAAGCCTTCGAGATTCTCCTCCGGCTCCTCCGCCACAAACTCCGGCGGCAGCGCAGCCCAAACCTCATCCAGCAGATCGCCAATTCCCGTCCCATGCTCCGCCGAGATCGGGCAGACATTCTTGAACCCCAGCCGCCGAAAGTTCTCCGCCGCCGCAAACATCTCGGAGGTGTCCATCTTGTTCACCGCCAGAAACACCGGCTTGCCGCCGCGCAGCAGCAGCCGCGCCAGCTCCATATCCGGCGAAGCCAGCTCCGTCCGCCCGTCCACGACCATGATGATCGCGTCGGCCTCTTCCAGCCCAACCTTCGCCTGCCGAAATATCTCCGACGGAATCAGCGCCTCATCATCAGGAATCACACCGCCCGTATCGACCAGCCGCACATCCCGCCCGGCCCACTCCACCTCGCCATAGATGCGGTCCCGCGTAATGCCCGGCTCATCGCCCACAATCGACCGCCGCGTCTGCGTCAGCTTATTGAACAGCGTGCTCTTGCCCACATTCGGCCGCCCGCAGATAGCCACCAGCGGCAACCGCGTCGGCTCATGATGCCCAACATTCGCGGTCACCAGCGTCAGCGTCGTCGCAATCTCTTCCGCATTCTGCCACGCCCGCTTCTCCGCAACCTCAGGATCAACCTGCTTCTTGCCAAAATTGGCACGGTCCTCCCCACCCTGCGGCCGCATCTGCTCTTCGCCAACCACCCGCCGGTGTTCCTTATCCGGACTCCGCGTAGGCGTCTTCGCCTTGGCATTCGCCGCGGCTTTCTTCGCCGCAATCGCTTTCCGCTGCTTAGGCGAAACTTCCTTGACCGCGCCCTTCAACTTCGGCACACTCTTGCCCAGCTTCGGCCGCGTGCTCGCCTGCCTGTGCTTCTTGCCTAAACGCTTCTTTATCTTCGGTGCCATATCGATCTACCTCTACTCTTTTATGGTCGCACGGTGCGCCTCACAGCGCGGCCACGATGTGGCGAAGAAACGGCGATTATGATGAAACCAGCGAATGTCCGCCGTAACCCCACTTCCGCCCCTGCACGACCCCGCCGCCGAGCAGAAGCTCCCGTCCCTCCACGACTTCTTCCACCCCGGCGGTCTCCTCGCCAAATCCACCCTAGCCTTCGAGCACCGCCCCGGCCAGTACAAAATGGCCCAGACCATCGAGCAGTGCTTCAACGACCGCCGCCACCTCATCGTCGAAGCCGGCACCGGCACCGGAAAGACCCTCGCCTACCTGCTCCCCGCGCTCAAACGCGCCCGCGAACAGAAGCAGCGCATCATCATCTCCACTGGCACAAAAAACCTCCAGGAACAGCTCTTCTTCAAAGACATCCCGTTCCTCGAATCCATCCTCGGCCCGCTCAAAGTCTGCTACATGAAGGGGCGCGCCAACTACCTCTGCAAGCAGAAGCTCTACGCTCTCCGCGATAACCCCATCCTCAGCGGCCTCGAAGAGATCGACCAGTTCCACCACATCCTCACCTGGGAAAAGGCCACCGCCACCGGCGACCGCGCCGAGGTCAACACCCTCCCCGAGCACTCACCCCTCTGGCACAAGCTCGACGCCCGCTCCGAGGTCTGCCTCGGCCAGTCCTGCCCCAACTGGGAGCCCTGCTACATCACCTCCATGCGCCGCAAGGCCCTCGAATCCGACATCGTCATCGTCAACCACCATCTCTTCTTCGCCGATCTCAGCATCAAGCAGCAGGCCGCCGGAGCACCCGACGCCGGCATCCTCCCCGAAGCCGCCGCCGTCATCTTCGACGAAGCCCACGAGCTCGAAGACGTCGCCAGCCAATACTTCGGCATCGCTCTCTCAAACGCCCGCTTCGACGAGCTGGCCCGCGACGCCGAATCCATGCTCCGCGCCAAAGGCGTCTCCACCTCCGCCATCGAGTCCGCCACCTCCACCCTCCGCGAGCGCTCCAAGCTCTTCTTCTCGTCACTCCCCGCCGGCCCCTCGCATCTCGGCCGCCTCGAGTTCACCGACCGCGCCGACTTCCTCGAAGACCGCGGCGACGCCTACCTCGCCGCCTCAAACTC
>Ga0302313_10003484_pt1 | contig 10307 bp, 9 predicted proteins | sample III_Palsa_N2_2_FD_200454 | JGI IMG/M metagenome (GOLD analysis project Ga0302313, IMG submission 200454) | Peat permafrost microbial communities from Stordalen Mire near Abisko, Sweden - III_Palsa_N2_2 | ecosystem: Environmental > Terrestrial > Soil > Palsa > Peat permafrost | place: Sweden...
ACTGAGCCGAATGCGATCGCGCCTGGGCCGGCCGTGACTTCGGCGAATGACTGGAAGCGCACCAGCGCGACCGTTAACGTGACGACAAATACGTCCAGCATTGACCAGCGTCCGATGTGTTGAATGATCCGGTACAGCGTGGTGCGTTCGTGAGGACGCCAGCTTGATCGACGCTGCGCAGTGATCAGGAGCAGTGCTAGCACTGATATTTTCAGCACCGGCACCACGATGCTAGCGATGAATACGATCACTGCGAGCGGCCATTCGCCCGATGTCCAGAAGTAGATGACGCCGCTCATGATCGTGTTGTCTTGCGTATCCATCAATGAGGCTGTATGCATGACAGGCAGCAGATTGGCGGGAATATACAGGAGTGCTGCGGCGATCAGGAGCGCCCATGTGCGTCTCAGGCTATCCGGATGACGACGGTGCAACGCTGCATCGCAGCGCGAGCAGTGCTGGTGCTTGAGGGAACGAGTGTGACGGTCAAGCTGCCCGCAGGCATCGCAGGCGACCAGACCAGTCAGTAGCGCCGTGAGATATTTCGTGGTCGGCTGGGAGGTTGCGGACGATTCTGCGGTCACTGCCATTGCGGAGACCGGTTGCGGTGCGTCCACGGGTTCATCTGTGGGACCACTCGCGGGGAATGCGCCTGCGCGCAGGTCGTCTGCGATTTCCCATAACGCTTGCAAATCGAACTTCACGAGAATCGCAAGCATGACGGTCAGGGCGCCGAATGCAAACAATGCGGCTTCTGGAATCACGCGTGCGAGACTCAACATCTTCGCCATCGCGACGAGTACAGCGAGCATGAACACTTCAATCATTTCCCACGGCCGCACCCATTGGATCGTCCTCAGCACCCTGTTGAATCCCGGTGGGATACATCCAGCCCGTATGGGTATCAGCACATAGAGCAGTGCGACGAGTTCCGTCATCGGGAACAGGATGGTCGAGCCAAACACCAATACCGCGACGAACTGCATGTTCTCGTGCCATAGAACCTCGATCGCGCCGACCAGAGTGGTCTGCGACGTGATGCCGTCGGCCACGAGTTTGAGGATCGGGCACACCTGGGCGATCAGGAACGTGATCAGGGCCGCCAGCGTCACTGCGCTCGTTATATTGATCCTCCTAGAGGCGGTTCCGTAGAGCGTCGAACCGCACCGCGTGCAACATGCGATCTCACCGCGACCGGTCAGAATCCGCTTGTGGAACAGCGTGTCGCAATTGCGGCACGCGATCATTTTCTTGCCGTGTTCCATGCTGGCCTAAGGACAGACAACGTGACGGGGCGGGACTTCAATCAAGCCATGTTACGCCCTAACGACACTAAAAGGCGTTCCGTTAGAAGGCCGCTCCGGTCTGCTGCGGTGGCGGCGTCTGGGTAGTTTCCGAGGCTATCGCTCACGCCTCGCACGCGACTATCATTTTCCTCAGTTAGATGTCCCGTATGCAATTCCTCGAGCTGCAGCATCGCGTTCCGAGGCTCCTGATGAAGGATCGAAAAATGCCAAACCAACTGTGTGAGATCTGCAACGCCCGCCCAGCTGTGGCTCGCGTCATCGTGTCACAAAACGGCAAGCGCAAATCCATGTCGATCTGCGATTACCACTACCGCCAGTTGACACGACATCAAAGCATGGTGTCCCCGTTCGATTCGATTCTCGGTGAGGGAGGGCTTTCGCGATTCCTGGGCGGTATGGATGATGCCGTGGACCATGATGCGGAGGACGAATCGTTGTGGTCCGCCGAGGAGCAGAAAGAATCCGTCGAGCCGGCCGACGCCTTTAGCGAGCAAACTATCGAATTGCTGCAGCGCGCTGGCGAAAAAGCCCATGAGTTCCATCGTACCGAACTCGATACCGAACATCTCCTCTATGTGCTCGCAGATACCGACGTTGGAACGGCGCTGCTCAAGGAGCTGAAACTCTCACCCGACGATATCAAGGGCTATATCGATCAAAACGCGCCGCGCGGCGTTTCTCCGGTCGAGTCAAGCACGGACCGCATGACGATCTCGCCGCGCCTGAAGAAGGTATTCACCCACGCCTTCGAGGCCTCGCATGAACTGGGGCACTCGTACGTTGGACCGGAGCACCTGCTGATTGGGCTTGCGTCGGTTCCGGACAGCCTCGCTGGGACGTTGCTGCGCAAGTACGGTGTGTCGCCCGAGATGATCCGGCAGAAGACCGTTAAGGTCATCGGTAAGGGCTCTGAAGACGGCCGCGTCGATACGCCAACGGGAACGCCTACTTTAGACAAGTTCGGCCGCGATCTGACCGCACTCGCGAGGCAAGGCAAGCTCGATCCGGTGCTCGGGCGCGCTCAGGAAATTGAAAGCACCATCGAGGTACTGGCGCGACGCAAGAAAAACAACCCAGTACTGATCGGCGAGCCGGGAGTGGGCAAGACCGCAATTGTCGAAGGCCTCGCCCAGCGCATCGTGAAGGGCGAAGTGCCCGAGGTGCTGCGCGGACGGCGCCTTGTCGAGATCAACCTGAACTCCATGGTGGCGGGGGCGAAGTACCGGGGCGAGTTCGAGGAGCGTGCGAAGACACTGATCGATGAAGTGACTGCAAAGAAAGGCGAGTTGATTGTCTTTATCGACGAATTGCACACCATTGTCGGCGCGGGCCAGGGCGGCGGCGAGGGCGGGCTCGACATCGCCAATGTCCTGAAGCCTGCGTTGGCGCGGGGCGAACTCAGCATGATCGGCGCGACGACGCTCAATGAATATCAGAAGTACATCGAAAAGGATGTCGAACAGACGATCGTGATCCTCCGGGGACTACGCGACAAACTGGAAGAACATCACCAGGTCACGTTTGTGGATGAAGCCTTCGTAGCGGCAACGGAGATGGCCGACCGCTACATAACCAACCGGTTCTTGCCTGACAAGGCGATCGACGTCATCGATCAGGCTGCAGCACGCGTGCGGATCGGCGCTAGCTCGCGGCCGGCTTCGATGCAGGAGCTGGATGCGCAGATCGCCCACCTGAAGCGCGAGCAGGACTATGCGACCTCACGCAAGCGCTATGAGGCAGCGAAAGTGCTCGAGAAAAACATCGGGGTCAAAAAGACGGACCTCGAAGAACAAACCGAAGCCTGGCAGCGCAAGACGGGCTCAGAGACGCTTGAGGTGACGGTGGCCGCAGTAGCCGAAGTGGTGTCGAAGCTGACCGGTATTCCGGTCAGCGACCTGACTCAGGAAGAACGCGCCAGATTGCTGAAACTGGAAGAACGCCTGCGAGTACGTGTGATTGGACAGGATCAGGCCGTTAGAGCGGTTAGCGACGCGGTCCGGGTATCGCGTGCGGGTTTGGGTCAGGCTCATCGGCCAATCGCGACGTTGCTTTTTCTGGGGCCGACTGGCGTAGGTAAAACGGAGCTTGCTAAAGCGCTGGCCGAGACGGTGTTCGGCGACGAGCAGGCGATCATCCGGATCGACATGTCCGAATATATGGAACGTCATGCCGTTGCACGTTTGATCGGCGCGCCGCCGGGTTACGTGGGGTATGAAGAGGGCGGCCAGCTGACTGAGCGCGTCAGGCGGCGGCCTTACAGCGTGGTCTTGCTTGACGAGATAGAGAAGGCACATCCCGACGTGAGCAATGTCTTGCTGCAGGTGTTCGACGATGGTCGTCTCACGGACGGAAAGGGGCGTGTCGTCGACTTCTCCAATACCGTCATCATAGCGACGAGCAATGTGGGCGCGTCGATGATCATGGACGATCTGGAGCAACCCGAGTTCGAGCGCATGAGCGAGAAAGTGCTCAGGGAAGGCTTGTTGCAGGTGCTCAAAGGACACTTCAGGCCGGAATTCCTGAACCGGATCGATGAGGTGATTGTGTTTCATGCATTGACGCGAGAAAACATTCGCGAGATTGTCCGGCTGCAACTCGACCGCGTCGTGCGCACTGCGGCGGCACAGCGCATCGCACTTCAGGTGGACGACTCTCTTGTCGATCATCTGGCCGGAACTGGCTATCGACCGGAGTTCGGCGCGCGTGAGCTCAAACGGCAGATCCGGCTCGAGGTAGAAACGCTGCTCGCGCGAGAGATTCTCGGAGAAACCTTGAAGAGCGGTAACGCGGCTCGCCTCATCTATGACCCATCGGTTGATCAGGTCGCGGTTATTCCGGTCGAATCGCCGGCGAGGACAAAACCGAAGGCGAAGAAATCCAAGGCAGATGAGCACGTGCCGGATGTGGCATAGGCGTCTGCTGGCGTTCCCTGACCGTTCGTCGCATTCGTTTGACGGATACCGGTCGGGCTCAAGGTCGATCTCGAGATCACCCACTGCCCGCCTGGACAATGTGCGGGCAGCGGAGATCGGGCGTTACATCCGCTCGCGCACTCTTAATCTGGTGCGTACTTGAATTCGGGCAACGCCTTCAGGGATGCTCTGGTTGCACCGGGCAGGCGCAGTTGCTTGTCGACGATCTGAATGCTGCTGAACGGCACCGCAACCAGATGGGTCCCAATGCCTAAAAATCCACCCACCGACAGTACAAGGTACGGTAAGGGATCGCTTGGACCGACGATCAGATCGTCGATGGTTCCGATCATGTCCTTGTTGCCGTTATAAACGGAAGAACCGTTGATTTTCGAAGCTCGATATCCGGTCGCAAGTTGTACCACGTCGACTCGCGTCGTACTGATGGTTTGCGCCGTCCCCTGCGCGGCGAGCGGCCCACTCAAGATGGTCATTGCCACCAAGGCGGCGAAAAAAGGGTATTTGCATTGTTTCATGATGGACCTCTACAGGTTGGCTAACCGACGTCAATACGCGCTTAGGTTTTTCTCAGGTCGCAAGGCGGAAACCGCTATACGCTTACACGACTAACGCTTTGGCATCGGCTGATACATCGTCTTCGCAAAGAATTGTCTTGGGCAGATTGCACCTATCCCATCGTGTCAGCATGATCTCCGTTTGCTGTCCGGTCGGTACGGCGCCGGACATCGACGCAATTAGCTTGCAAGACCAGGCCATATCGATATTGGGCACTTCAGAGGGTTTGGCGCAGACTGAATTGTGTCTGCGCTCACTGAGTATTTTCCGACCCTACCTCAGGTGAACCGATAGGGATACCCTCCAAATAGGGAGACGGTTCCTTCCCAGACCTTGATATCCAGGTGCGCCCACCGCCAGCGGCAAAGCCAGCGATGGGATCTGCAGTACGATTTTTCTTACGCAGATTTCAGGGGGTGTTGACCAGCAACTCTGGTTTGTCGAATCGCACATCCAGCCAAAATGAACATGTCCTCGCACACTCAGGCAGTACGGTATTCTCAACGGCGGGGCACGGCTTCCGTTGCTCGGGAACGCTCGGCGCCGGGGATTCCGCATGGGCGGAGGCTAACCCCATTGCAACAGATCTGCAGGACCGTATCGAGGCCTGGGTAAACGAAGGGGGCGCCGGGGATGACCTGGACCGGTGAGAAGCGCTGCAAATTTTCAAAGCGGAGTTGACATGCTAGCCATGGTGTTTGACGGTACTTCACGCGTGTTGCGGGAGACGCAAGTTGCCGATCCAGTCGCAGGAGCCGGCGAGTTGCTGATCGACGTTCACGCCTGTGGCGTATGCCGCACCGACCTGCACGTTGTCGATCGCGATCTGACCGAACCGAAAATCCCGCTAATCCCCGGCCACGAAATAGTGGGTGTGGTCGTCGCAGTGGGCGACGATGTTCACGATTTCAAGCCTGGAGATCGGGTGGGTGTGCCATGGCTCGGACATACCTGCGGCCATTGCAGCTACTGCCTCAGGTATCGGGAGAACCTGTGCGACCACCCGGGCTTCACGGGCTACACGATCGACGGCGGTTATGCGGAGCAGACCGTTGCCGATAGCCGCTACTGCTTACATTTGCCGCCTGACTACGCGGACGCAGAGGCGGCACCGCTGCTCTGTGCCGGTGTCATCGGCTTCCGCACGCTGGAGATGGCCGGCGACGCCGCGCGCATAGGTATCTACGGGTTTGGCGCGGCGGCGCATATCGTCGCTCAGGTCGCTCGTCACCAGGGACGCACGATCTACGCGTTCACGCGCCCGGGCGATACCGCGGCACAACAGCTCGCACTTCGATCCGGCGCACGATGGGCCGGGAGTAGTGATGAAGTGCCGCCAGAAAAGCTTGACGCCGCGCTCATCTTCGCCCCGGTGGGCGCTCTGGTTCCGATCGCGCTCAAAGCGCTCGTCAAAGGCGGGATCGTCGTCTGCGGCGGAATTCATATGAGCGAGATCCCGGCTTTCTCCTACGATCTCCTGTGGGAGGAGCGACGGATCTGTTCGGTCGCCAATCTCACGAGAGAAGATGGCGCGGCGTTTATGCGCCTCGCTGGCGAGCTTAAGCTCGAGATCCAGGTGACGCGCTACCCGATGAAGGACGCAAACAGGGCGCTTTCAGATCTGCGGGAAGGTCGTCTCACCGGTGCTGCGGTGCTTGTGACGCGGAACGAGTCTCACAACCGGCATTAGCCAGACGCCGGCACTTTTACCCGTTGGCCCATGAAGGGGAACAGCATGAACCCGTACGACATTGTGATCGCAACATTCGATGATCACCTCAAGGCAAATTCGGCCGTGCGCAAGCTTATCGACGGCGGCTTCAACATGAAGAATTTCAGTGTGGTCGGCAAGGGCTACCACACCGAAGAGAAAATCATCGGTTTCTACAATGTCGGTGATCGCATGAAGCTGTGGGGTAAATATGGAGCGTTCTGGGGGGCCATCTGGGGCCTGATGTTCGGCGGGGTCTTCCTGGCGCTTCCCGTCATTGGTCCTGTCATCGTGTTGGGCCATCTGGCCGTGCTGGTAGTCGCCGCTATCGAAGGTGTGGTGGAAGGCGCAGTGGTGGTAGGCGCGCTTTCCGCACTCGGTGCTGCGCTCTTCAACTATGGTGTGCCCAAGGATAGCGTGATCAAGTACGAAGCGGCGGTGAAAGCCGATGGCTTTCTTGTTGTGGGTCACGGGCCAGCCGATGAGATGGTTCGGGCCCGTGCCGTACTCCAGGGCTCAGATGCGAGGAGTCTGGACATGCATCAGGGCGTAAGCCCGGCGGACGTGACAGACCATGTTGCGCCTGCTGCAACCTGAAAGACAGACCCGCGGCGGGTAGCGTTGCAGGATGCGATGTCACGTCAGGCACAGGCGGAACGCGAAAAGCAGGCGCGTGTGATTCTCGGCTCTGCGGAAGCGGCAATTGCATCCAGCTTCGTCGAGGCAGCACGGGTCTACGAGCAACGGCCGGGAGCACTGCAACTGCAGGCGATGAATATCATCTACGAAACAACCAAGGAACGTCGGGCCACGATTCACACGCGTACGTCGATGGTGGATAGCCTTAACCCTGCTTTGGCGCTTGCCATTGCGGGGAGTTATGTCACCGGCACGCCCATAAGACCGCTTCCTGAAAGTCAACGCAATACAGCGCTCAGAAGGAATGCACGGCTCGCTGCGGGTGAATAGCGTTCAGCGTGCCCGACGGCGCCCTCTGACTAAATACCAAGGATGGCGTCGGACGTTGCTGCTTGTTCATGCTCACCATGCCGCTCCACTACCTCCGCACCCTGACGGCTCGCAAGCGCACCGACGATGCGAACCGTCGGCTTGGCCAGGCGCTTGCCTTCGTTGCCGGCGCTGCCAACGCAGGTGGATTCCTGGCGGTCGGGCAATACACCTCGCATATGACGGGGATCGTCTCGGCGATGGCCGACAACCTCGCACTTGGTAACGTCACGTTGGTGGTCGCTGGACTGAGTTCGCTTCTGGCGTTCACGACCGGCGCTGCGACCTCGGCGATGCTGATCAACTGGGGCCGGCGACGGCAGGCGCAGAGCGAATTTGCGATGCCCCTGATGCTCGAAGCGCTGCTTCTGTTGTGCTTCGGGTTGCTGGGGTCGAACCTAGAGCAGCACCGATGGCTGTTCGTGCCGGCCACCGTCGGTCTGCTGTGTTTCGTGATGGGCCTGCAGAACGCGATGATCACAAAGATTTCGAAGGCGGAGATCCGCACCACCCATGTGACCGGCCTGGTTACTGACATTGGGATAGAGCTAGGCAAGCTGTTCTACTGGAATTTCGGAGCGGTGACAGACAGGGAAAATAGGGTCCGGGCGGACCGCGGACGGCTCCGGTTGCTTGCGTCGCTGCTCGGGATGTTTTTTGCCGGCGGGCTGGCTGGCGCCTTCGGCTTCAAGAAGATTGGCTTCGTCGTCACGGTACCACTCGCGGTGATCCTTGTCGTGCTGGCCGCGGTACCTGTGCTCGATGATCTGATCGGGCAGCGCCGCCGATCCTGAGCGGGCTACAAGCCCGATTCACAACGTTGCCGCGCGCAATAGGCCACGAAGGCGTGCAGATAAGACGCTTTTGTGCCGTAGCGAAGCCGGACACTAACCTTCCGGATAGATGCGACACGGATTACTTCCGCCAAACGTCGGCCATCGATCAAGATGCGTCTCGTTGGCGGTCCATACAAGGCATCATCTTTTGACTCGTTCGCTAATGCGACATCAGCACCGGCAGCGTCATCGACTTCAGAATTTCCCGGGTCGCGCCCCCCATTACCAGTTCCTGCCAGCGTGCATGCCCGTACGCGCCCATCACGATCAAGTTAGCGCCGAGATCAGGAGCGTGACAGAGCAGCGTATCGCCGATTGACGCACCGCCCGTCGCGTCGATATTGATCACTTCGACCTTGACACCGTGCCGCGCAATCACGGCCGCGATATCAGCTCCGGCCGGTTCGTCTTTCCTCCCGTTCACCGTGACGACCGTCGTCTTCTTCGCGTGCTGCATGAACGGCAGTGCGTCGTGAACGGCCCGGGTGGCTTCGCGACTGCCGTCCCACGCGACCATTACTTCGCTACCGAGCGAGGGAAAGGCGCCGACGTAGGGGACCATCAGCACCGGGCGGCCAGTAGACATGAGGAGATTTTCCGGGAAGTGATCGCCGACGTAGGCTTCGGGATCGTCCGGATCGTCCTGACTCGCTATGATCAGGTCTGCGGTGCGCCCACGGCGTGGGATGGCGAGGTTCGCGCATTCGTTGGTGGTGACCCAGTCCCCCTCAACCTTCGCGCGGCCTAGCTCGGCGTGGAAGAGACGCTCGATCGCCGCACGTCGCTCGGTGCGCACCTTCTCCTGCGAGCTGTAGTACTCCGCAGAACCTGCCATCACGTAGAAAGACCGCCGGTCGGGGACGAAGACCGAGAACATGCCGGTGAGATGCGCGCCAAACTGCTTTGCCACCCGCAGGGCAAGTTCAAGTCGCGGATGCGCGCGTTCGCCGGTGTCGAGGTGTACGACGATGCTCCTGTAGCTCATAGCGGTAGCTCCGAAAAGATTGCGAACGCGATTGCAGGTATTGGCGCTGATGTACCCCATATGAATGTTCGTCCAGGCGCGAGCCACTCCAGGGTATTCGTCAATGCTTCTGACATTACGCCGTATCGTATGCGGATGTGGTACGACAGCGTACAAATGACGTGTCCGGTTTCGAAGGTGCATTTGCTCTCGTGCTGCGATGCGTGCTCATCGCACGGCTATGGCAGTTGCAGCGCGCCGCGACGTGCCGCCTTGCACTCGCCAACTCTTATCTAAACGGGGTTTAGTCAAGTTCGATATCCTCGCCCGTTCGTCTGTCCATTCATTTAACTGCCGTTGATTCCAGAGATTGTTTAAGAACAATTCTGCGAATACAGTGCAGTTTCTGGACGGCAAGCTACAGATGGAAATCGAGCATCATCCCAGCGAAATCATCTACTTTCAGTTCTGCCCGAAGCAGAGCGGGCGCGTGTGACTCCGCATCTTGTGGCGGTCGAAATGCCACTGGCAGCGACCGTTGCTGCGCTATTCCCAGGCATTGATCACCCAGATGGTCCAGACAGCGGTCTGCAACCGGCATCATTTGATCGACCAGCAATTATGCCGCTGGCTGCTGCTCAGCATGGACCGCCAGCCGTCAAACGAGCTGAAAATGACGCAGGAACTGATCGCCAACATGCTTGGCGCGCGGAGATCGGGCGTGACGGAGGCGGCGCTGAAACTGCAGGACGCGTGGTTGATCCGATACAGCCATGGCCATATCGAGGTACTGGATCGACCGGGGCTCGAACAGCGCGTGTGCGAGTGCTATCGCGTGGTGAAACAGGAGTTTGACCGGCTGTTGCCTGATTTGAAGATGTTATGAAGAGCGCGTTATTCGTGCGTGAATGCGAACTGCGAACGGTCTGTGCGAGACCGATGCTTGCGGATACGACGGTGGCTTCGTCGCGCAGGGAAGCAGCGAAGGACCAC
>Ga0302313_10003485_pt1 | contig 10307 bp, 9 predicted proteins | sample III_Palsa_N2_2_FD_200454 | JGI IMG/M metagenome (GOLD analysis project Ga0302313, IMG submission 200454) | Peat permafrost microbial communities from Stordalen Mire near Abisko, Sweden - III_Palsa_N2_2 | ecosystem: Environmental > Terrestrial > Soil > Palsa > Peat permafrost | place: Sweden...
GGCGAGAATCCGCGTTCTAATTCCATGCACTATCTGAGCTGGAGAGAAAGCGCGAAACAACTGGTCGGTGCGTTGTTCCGCAACGAACCCTATTATGCATGGTTGCCTGATGACGTCTTGCGCTATTGGGGCAACGACCCGCGGCTAAGTACAGACGTAGGCGAGCGGTTTGGAAGGTCCATGTGTACGACTGCGCAAGGTGGTTACTTGTTGTATGGTCCTTACGCCTCGCTTGCGGCGGGATCTTATCGCATTGTCTGGCGTGGCAGCGCTTCGCAATGGACCGGGCGCGAGTGGTTGGAAGTCGTGGCTGACCGAAGCCTGAAACGCATTCAGTATGTTCAGCCGGCTAATATGAAACCTGGGCAATGGCAGTATGAAGTTGAATTCGCTCTTGACGCTGATGCTGCGGATATTGAATTCCGTATGTATGTTGACGCAGGAACCGAATTGATGGTGGATGGATTTGAAGTTGTGCCTCTTGATAATTCCGCCATGAAGTTCGACGTCTCTACTGCTGCATTGCCGCCACCGAGTGCGGGCAGTGGTGGTAAGCCAGCCACTCATCATGCGTCGAAAATTGCAGAGGCGGGGCTTCTTGGTGAATAGAATCAGATTGATTCTGTCAGTAGATGCCATCTCTCCTCCACTTACAGGTATCGGTCGATATGCCTGGGAATTGGCGTCACGGCTTAAGCATCATTCATCAATAGACTCTCTAGAGTTTTACCTCAATGGCCGATGGATCGCTGATCCCGCGGGTTTATTGCATTCGCCGGTCCATGCGGAGTCCAAAGGAAGGCGAAAAGGAATCACCGCTCCTCGGTGGTACAAAGAATGGCGGCGCGCGCGTGCCTTTCGCGGACGGCTATTCCATTCGCCCAACTATTTTCTTCCCGCTTCGGTTGAATTGGCCGTTGCCACCGTGCATGATTTGTCCGCTATGAAGTACCGGGACACCTTGCCGATTGCGCGCAGACAACAGTTCGATCGGGAATTGTCGTCGACGCTTAAGCGTGCATCGCATCTGATCACACCCTCTGAGGCAGTACGTACTGAAGTGATCGAATATTTCGCGTGGCCTTCCGACAGGATTACTGCGGTGCCAAACGGAGTGGCTCCGAGCTTCAGGCCGCAAGCGGGTGAAATGATGGATTCGATTTTGGCCGGATACGGACTGAATACAGGTGGATATGCCCTGTGTGTATCCACTTTGGAACCGCGCAAAAAAATCGATGCACTGCTTTCCGCTTATGAGAAATTGCCTAAAGCGCTGCTTTTACGTTATCCACTGGTGCTTGTGGGACACAAGGGATGGCTGAGCGAGGTGCTTCATGATTTTATCGGCAAGGCACAAGCGGATGGATGGATGCGCTATTTGGGATTTGTGCCGGAATCCGACTTGCCGGCCTTGTACGCCGGCGCGCGCGCGTTTTTTTACCCTTCTCTCTATGAGGGATTTGGCCTGCCTGTGCTGGAGGCAATGGCTTCCGGCGTGCCAGTGCTCACCTCAAACCGTTCCTCTCTGCCGGAAGTATCCGGCGGTGCTGCATTATTGATCAATCCGGAAGACGGCGATGCATTGCTGGACGGAATAGAGAGGGCATTGTTGGACGACGATTGGCGCTTGGGGGCCCGATCCAGGGGACTGGAGGTGGCAAGTCATCTCACTTGGGAAAATTGCATAGAACAAACCTTGTCGGTCTACAACTCGATCTGCTGATGCGTTGACCTGATGGACTATGATGCCAGAGAAACGGGCGAACGTTCCTGTTGAGCGGAGGGTCTTTCAGTATGGAGATTTGTCTCTGCCAAGACGAAAGCGGTTGAGTAGGCCAAGCCTGCCCGACGGCTTTGCACCAGTAGATTTGGCCCGAAGTTTTTTGACGATAAATGTATTGGACATGGGGAACCCAGTGGAGCCATCTTCGCGGGTTTCCAGCAATGCGCAGTTCTCGCTGTTGATGATATCGAAGATCACCTGCTGTGGCAGGCAATGCATTTCCATGTCGTTGACAATGTCTCCTTTCAGGTATTGTGAAATTTTAAATTGATAATTGCGCATGTACGTCGGTACCTGGAATATGGCGATACCGTGCGGACGGAGTGATTGGAGCGCTCGTTGAACCAGAATTTTAATTATTGGGGGCGGGTTGTGCTGGAATACGATGTGGGAGTAGAAGAAGTCGCATTCCTGTAGCGGTTCGATCGGGTTCTCCGAACAAATATGGAATGTCACGTTGCTTCTTGCCAGACTTTGAGCGCGGGACTTTGCATGGGAGAGATGCGCTGAGGAGATGTCATAGGCGTGAACATGTCCGCACTCAGTGGCGAGCGGCACGGTTATTCTGCCGACGCCGCATCCGTACTCGACGCTGACCTTGTTCCGTAGTTCGCCCTGCCCATGGCGCGCCAGCATTTTCTTGATAATTTCTACTTCATTCACGCCGCTGGCCCAAAAATCGTCGATTGAGCCGACGAGATTGTCGGGAAGATACTCTGGCCCCGTCAGGACCGAATGATGGGCTCTGGTAATTCCCAGATGTTCCCAGGCCGCTTTTATCCTTCTCAGGATCGCTACCAGTTGTTGCCGTGTGACATCGACATCGATGTCCAGAGCGTTGAGATCCATGGGTAGAGAGGAGATCGTGCCTTCGGTGAATTGGAATTCAGAAGGCACGGCGGGGCCAGAGAATTCGGCCGAGGACAGAAAATCTTTAAGCAGGGATTTCCGGTCCACGCTTTGCATGTGTTCTTGAATAACTTTCTCGGATTCCGGTTCGCGTCCAAGCAGCAACCGGTAGCACCACAAAACCTCATCCCTTGAAACCGGCATAGAGCATTCCTCCTCTCGACAGCGTTTTAATTGAGCTAGTTGCGTCCATACATGCCATTCACGGCGGTTGGGAATTTATTGGTCCATCCAACTGAGGAATTGTCGATAATTCGATGAAAATCGTCGTAGTCGATCCTCCAGAAGATTCCGTCCCCCGTTCCCTTGTCTCTCACCTGATTTCCAAGGCCCATTACACGAATACCCGGGACGCCGCCGATCGAGATCAGAGGGTTGTGGTGCACCACGTTGGGGTAGGTTTCGAAGTAGTTGTTGGTCAAGCCTATATGCCCGATTTCACCCTTGCTGTGGCTGGACAGGAATGTGGCGTCGCGATCCGCAAATTGAATGTGCCCGTTTGACATGTTGAGGCTGACATTCCCTGAAACCTCGACCATGGGCAGCGAAGTGGGGCCGGCAAGGGCCCAAAAACTGGATACATTCAGGCTGCCACCAGTCATCTTGATCGCCTGCACCGGAGTTGTTGGGATTAGCGTGAAGTAGACGCTGGTCATCTGAATAACCCCGTCACTGATATTGATGCCATTGTATGTATCAAATCCGGTATTTGAGATCAGGGCGAATGGAGCGGCTCCGCCGGAGCCGGCAAAGAATTTCATTCCAGTGCCGGAGAGCGTGACGCTGTTGGCGATTTCGCAATCGTCGCAGCGTCCTATGTAAAATCCTACCGCACTGGGGTCAGCGAACGCTCGCGTTTGGCTTGTCGTGAGATCGAAAGGCCAGTCATGTATTTGATTCAGGCGGACTGTGTCCTGGCTTCCATCGACCCAGACCCCCTTATCGAAAGCGCTGATCTCCAGGTCATCGATCATCACGCCGCCACTGTTGCCGGTCATGTCGATGCCATCCCATGCGCGCGAAATTCTCATCCGCTGGATTTTGAATCGCGGCGTGTTTTGCGCATAGATGGCGGGCTGGTATTGGGTCATCGAATCGCGAGACGCACTATCGGGTTGAGTGAAAATCACACCCAAGTCACGCAATTGCGGTCCCGGCTCGCCGGAAGTGAACTTGATTACGCCGCCGCTGAAAGTCGAAGACACGCAGATCCTGGAACGAGTGCGGCCGTCGCCGTACATAAGCTGATCCGGCGTGTTCATCACCAATGGTGCCTTGGTAAGGTAACACGCCGTGGTTGCGGGCAGGTAAACAGTGTGACCGCTGCCTAATGCGCCATTGATCGCGGCAGTGTCATCGGTTGTGCCATCGCCTTTGGCATTGTAGGGGGCATGTGTCACATCAACCGGTCCATCAATGACCGAGGCGTGACCCGAGTCCAGGATAGCCGACAACAGAAGGACAAAAAGGGCAAACGCCGAATTCGATTTCATTGGGACCGGCATCAGGGCAGTTCCATTGCATGAATTAGTTGCGCAGTGCTCTCGGCCCAATTCTGGCATTTTATTGTCCGGGAAGCTGGAACCTTCCCCGCAGAGATCAGGGAGAGCCAGTTGCGAAGCGCCAGCGCCAGGGCGTCTGGCTCCGTGCCGGTGAAGTATTCTGCGGCGATGCCTGCAATTTCCCTGAATACAGGGATATCCCGCAGTAGAAGTGGCTTGTTGAACCGCGCAGCCTCAATGACGGGGAGTCCGAAACCTTCACCTTCGGAAGCCATGAGCAATCCATCCGTTATATTGTAAAGCTGCAACAGTTGATGATCGTCCACATCGTCAAACCAATGCAGCCTGACCCCAGCCTCGGGATGTTGGCGCAGCCGACTGGCCAATTCATCGACTTTCCAGCCCATCTTTCCAACAATGACCAGATTGACCTGAACATTCTGCTGCCAGAGCGCATCAAAAGCTGACAGCGCCTGTGAATAACCTTTCCGCGGCTCGATGGTTCCCACCATCAAAATGCAAGGCCTTCCTTGAAAGCGGAGCCGGAAATCCTCTGCTGTGGCTGCTTGTCCAAGGCCTTGAGCTGCAGGTGAGAAGTCAGTGCCAAGATGGAATGAACGTACGGGGAGGGCCCCGTTTCGAATGCGATATCGACTGGCCAGCCACTTTTCCAGATCGTCTGCCGTAGCTTTTGATACGCAGAGGATGCAATCGGAGTAAATGGCAAGCGTACGCAGCCAACGGCGAAAGGTTCTGGGGCGTTTTGGATTAAACCACTCCGGATGACGCACGGGAAACAAGTCGTGCATCAAGAAGAACAGCTTGACGCCACTGTTTTTCCATTGACCCAGGGTGCGGTGATGATGCGGTAAAAGATGTGCGGCCAGATCCAGTCCGAGAAAGACGTCCCCGGGATGAATCTGAACCGGAATATCCGAATTTACGCTGCAATCTTGTGCCAAAAGCTTTCTGCGGTATCGCTCGGCATATCGGTAGCTGTCATAACGAGAAGCGTAAACGGGTTTTATTTCAAAACCGGAGGGAGGCTCTTTGAGTAGTTGAAGGAGAATACTTCGGACTACCCGTTGAATGCCTGTTCCCGCGTCTGTTCTTGCGATTTCGGATACATCGACCAGCAATTGGCTGGAAGGTTTTATATTATCGCCTTCGATAGGCGTGACCGCGCCGGCACCCAAGCTGGCTATGGTTCTCGCCACCCTGGCTGGCAGCAAGGAATAGAGCGTGGGATAAGGTCCCGCCATTCGGGCATATGCCATAGCGCCGGTCCGATAAAGCTTCTGAACGGTTGGATTCAATGGTGACTGAATGTTTTTCGCTGGGGAGAAGTGTGGTGTTTGTTCCGCGTACGTCCTAGATGGAAAATTGGCAGAAGCGGATGAGCGCCTGCCTCATTGGATGCTGGGAGGCGCCGCGGCTCTGAACCATTGCAAAAATCCCGTGCTTCACATGCCGCACTGTGATCACAATTCGAGTCAGAATTTGCTCTCGTCCAGGGCTTTAATTGTTATTTCAGGGAATTGTCCACCACAGCTCCATTGATGAGCGGTGAAGTGACCAAACCAAACAGATTAAGGAGTTTCTCCAGATCGGTCGCCGGGGCGTTGGATACGTAAAGTACGTCATGGTCGCGTACGTCGAAATTCTGTGCAAGGAAATAGCTGCCGGCCTTGGTGAAGTCGAGTTCATAAACAACCGGCACAGGCGCATCGTCGGCGAGCGCCGCAGGGGGCGTGCCCAGGTTTGCAGCAAGGCTCTTGGGTTCAAAGCGTAAGACAAAGACACCTCTTGGATCTGCACGAGAATCGGTGAGTCCGCCTGCTTTGGCTACCGCCTCGGTGAGACTCAGGTGCGCAGCATCGAATGTGATTTGCGCGTTGTGTCCGGTGGCGCCAAATGCGGTGAATGTCTCGGGCTGGCGCATGACGATGAGATCGTCCTTGGGATGCAGGCGGATATTTTCGCTGGGATCCTGCAACACCTGTGGCAGCGGCACCGTAACACTGTTGTCTCCGCGCGTGAGTTGTATGCGGATTTCGTAGGTCGGGGCCTTGATGCCGCCGCTCATGGCCAGTACGTCCAAGAGGCGTTCGCCATCAGTTGAGAGCGGAACGCGGGCGCCGTTGGTGACCTCGCCCACAACGGTAACCGTGCTTGAAGAATTACGGGTCACGTTGACCAGGACCTGAGGCTTCTGGGCTTTCCCCGCGAGCGCCTGTTCAATCGCGGCTTGCACTTCCGCCGTGGTATGGCCGGCAACGGGTACGCGGCCTACGAACGGTACAGTGATGCAACCGTCGCTGCCGACGATCTGCTCGGGAATGACCGCTCCTCGAGCGGCGTTGACGGTTGGCACCTGCTGCGAGATCGCGGGGCTTGAGGAAAACAGGGGGTCGGAGCCGACTTCCCAGACGGTCAAGGTCACCCCATCGCCGCGGCCGATGACGATTTCCGGCGAGGTTGCGTCGTCGCCGAAGCGTGCCGCCAGGGTCGGATCGGGCCGATGCTTCAGCACCTCCACCGTATTCTCGGTGACGTCCACCAGTTCAAAGGGATGTGTCGATGCCTTCGGTTGGTACTCGTCCTGAATCTCGGAGGCCCGCGGACCGGCGGTCGGCAGGGTGGAGCAGGCGGCCAGGCCCAGGCTGAAGCTCAACGCAAACAAATGCAGCGCCGGTCGGCGGATGCTGCGGATATCGATGCGAAGGGCGGATGCTGTCGGATTCATGCTGCGAGTCAGCTCGGTATGAGAGTTGGTGATTGAGGTCATGCTTGATGTGCGGCTGCACGGATCAGGTCCAGCGCCGACGAAAGGTGTTCGTTCCAGCGTGGCGGCTGGTAGTTCTTGAGGCGTTGCAGTTGCTTTTCGCGGCGCGGTGAGGGTTCCGCCGAGTAGTCCCGGATCGCCTGCAGCCAGCCGATCCCGTCCAGGGGGTCGAGATATTCGGCAAAATCGCCGCCCACTTCAAGATGGGCGGGAATGGCCGAGGCAATGACCGGCGTGCCCAGCTTGAGCGCTTCCGCCACCGGCAGTCCGAATCCTTCGCCGAAGGAAGGCGAGAGCAGGGCCTTGGCGCCGCGCAGCAGGGCGGCGATATCGCCATCGCCCAGGCCGGAGCTTTCGGCGATGAAGCGCGACAGCAGGGGTGAACGGTCCAGGGTATTGAATACGATCTGGTTCTCCCAGCCGCGGCGGCCGATGAGCACCAGCCGCGGCGCCGCATCGCCCTGGCTCTCTACCAGGCGGCGCCACACCTGCAGCATCAGCAGGTGATTCTTGCGTGGTTCGATGGTGCACAACATCACGAAGTATGGGGCCGCCGGCGACAGGGGAGTGTGGCTCTTGGCCTGGTCAAATCGATCGTCGATGCCGAGGTGCAGGACCTCGATCGGCGGCACCCGGCGGCCGTGGTCCCGCAGGTAGCGGAGCAGGGTGGCGCGGGTTGCATCCGAGTTGACGATGATCTGGCGCGCATGGGCGCCGATGGTTTCCATGCGCGCCGCATGTCGCGCTGGCTCGCGCTGGCGGTTGAATTCAGGGAACTCGATCGGGATCAGGTCGTGGATGAAGAACACGCTGCCGATGCCGCTATTTCCCAGCCAGCGCGAGACCGCCTTGCGGAACAGCTGGCCATGTGAGGTATTGACGTAAACACTGGATGTTCCGTCGGCCAGTGTTCGCCGCAGCCGCAGGGAGTCGAGCGCCCCGTTCAGGGCCGCCCCGGCTCGTTGCATATGGCTGCCGTCGCCCGTGTTTTGGCCGTCGGGCGTGGTGGGTTGGACGGGTTTGCCCCCCGGCGCTTCCAGCCATTGGCGCAGGCGCTGGAAGCCCGGCTGCGGCTGATCCGCGATGAGATGGGATTCCCAGCGCCGCCGCACGGTTTCAATCAGGCGCGCGGTCGGGCCCGGCCGCAGCAGTTTCGGGCCGAACACGTCGAAAGTCACCAGCCGCAGGTCGAATCCCGGGGTGCTGCTCAAGGCCGACACATAGGCGAAATCCACGCGATCGATGCCGGTCGGCATGGCCAGGCCGCGCCCGAGAAGCCGCGTCGCATCGAACAGGACGCGGGTGATTTCGACTTTAGGGGCTGCCATGTGCCGACATCCAGGAACGATACAGGCCGAGACAGAGCCGGGCGATCCGCGGCGCGGCGCCATGCCTGACCGCGGCGCCGGCTGTGCCATGGGACGCCAATTGCTCGGCAACCTGCTCTGCTTCGCAGGCCTTGCCGGTGACCGGATCGGTATAGCGCGGATAAAGAATCAGCGTGCCGGCCACCAGTTCGTCGAGGCTCAGGCGCCGGCTGCGGCGCGGCAATTCCAGATGATCTTGCGTGAGTCCCCAGCCGGCATAGAACGGCAGGCCCCAGGTGGTGACCGGAATGCCGCGCAGCAGGGCTTCGAAGCCGAGCAGGGAAGTCATGGTATGCACCGCGTCGATCTGCGGAAACAGGGCGCTGGCGGATACGCCGCGCGCGATCTGGTCGGCATGGCGCAATACCTCGGCGTCGAGCACGCGGCCGGGACGGGTGCCGGCCTCGGTGTCTGGATGCGGCTTGTAGACGATCCAGGCATCCGGCTCCGCCAGGCGCACCCGCCGCAGCAGCTCCAGGTTGCTGCCGACTTCCGGCGCCCCGTAGCGGATCGAGGCATCGTTCTTGACCTGTCCCGGCACCAGCAGCCTGCGGCGACCGGGCGGGCTGTGCACAATGGACTGTCCCTGCGCGCCGACGTTGTACTTGGTCAACCCATGCTCCACCAGGAAGCGGCGCAGCCCGGCAGCCCGCTGCAACAGCGCCTCGCTGAAGCCGCCGGCTTGCAGCAGGCGCTCCAGGGTCGAGGGAGTGCGGGGGTCGAAATAAATCCCCTCCGCATCGACCACCAGCGATGCGCCCCCCACATGGGTGGAACCCAGCCCCACGGAGCGCAGGAAGCCATCCTCGATCCTGACCAGGGGCGCCTGCTGCCGCGCCGCGGCCTGGGCGAAGCCGTCGGGCTCACGCGCCGCCCAGATCACGATGCGCCCGCCATTGCGCGCGTGATTGCGCAGCGCCTCGGCAGGCGAGGCAGCGTAATGCAGCTTGCCGTAGGGCTCGCGCAGGAAGCGATCGATCTGCCAGCGCTTCCAGGGCTTGATGCCTACAATTTCGGTTCGACTCGGGTTCAAGGAAATCTGTTTGCCGCAGCTGCATCACGGTTTGGTATGGCCGACTGGGGTATCGAGCCGGAATCCTGCAAAAAACAACGTCAAATGAGCCTATTTGACGGAATTTTAAGGGATTTCTTCCCCGGATGCACTGCTGCCGGCCCCGGCTGGGGACGGCGTCGCCCGTTGTTCAGTCGTGCCCTGGCGGATGGTGCTCGTGTTCCTCATGCTCCTCGCCGGCATTCGCGGTCATTTGCGCGTATTGCTGGGGCGTCAGAGTAGGCAGTTTTTGCAGGAAAGCCACCATTTCCCAGATCTTCTGGTCGTCATGGGTGGCTCCCCAGGCGGGCATGGCGGTGAGCTTGATGCCGTGCTTGATCACCCAGAATTGCTCCGCCGGGTTTTCGTCCTTCTGCTTGGCCAGCTCCGGCGGCTGCGGGTACAGGCCCGGGCGGATCTCCGTGTCACTCACACCGGGCGCCAAATGGCAGCCGGTGCACATGGCGGCATAGTGCTCGGCGCCTTCGGCGATCATGCCGGGGTCGTCCAGCGGCGGCACCTGGACGCCGGCGGCGTGCTTCTCCACCGAGCGGTCGCGCAGGGTTTCGAGAATTTCATACACCGCCTGTGTGTGGGGCTTGTCGGCGCCGATATCGTAGGCGCCGGAATAGACCAGCAGGCCGCCGCCGATGCCGGCAAGGATCAACAACAGGAGGGCTGCCTTGAGAGTCTTCATGTCCGCTTTCCAGGTTTAGTTCGGATCGGCCTGAGCTGGCCGATGGCCGCCATGCTAAAGCCTTCATCGGGGTCCAGGGTCAAGCGGCTAGGGAAGCTCTGATTTACAACCGAATTGGCCGTTGATCATGAGACGAAGATGCGGCGTAGCCTGTTGGATGGTCGCTTTTTGATGGATGTAGCTTGCTGCGAGCCCGGAATTCCGAGCTACGCA
>Ga0302313_10003487_pt1 | contig 10300 bp, 10 predicted proteins | sample III_Palsa_N2_2_FD_200454 | JGI IMG/M metagenome (GOLD analysis project Ga0302313, IMG submission 200454) | Peat permafrost microbial communities from Stordalen Mire near Abisko, Sweden - III_Palsa_N2_2 | ecosystem: Environmental > Terrestrial > Soil > Palsa > Peat permafrost | place: Sweden...
CGAATTGTTTCAATCGCATCCTAAACTGAAGAGACATCATGCCGAACGCAACAGACAAGCCGCCCATCTACCTTCTCGACTCCATGGCCTTTATCTACCGCGCCTATCACGCCATGGCTCGCATGCGCCCCATGACCACGCGCACCGGTGTTCCTACCGCGGCCACTTACGTCTTCGTCAACATGATCAACAAGCTCCGCAAAGACTTCTCCCCGCTCTACCTCGCCGCAGTCTACGACGTAGGCGCTCCCGTCCATCGCAACGAGCAGGCCAAGGCCATGAAGGACGTCCAGAAGTTCAACATCAAAACCCAGGAGTTCGACACGGTCGTCTACGCCGGCTACAAAGCCAACCGCGCCGAAACCCCACCCGATCTCATCCAGCAGCAGCCTTACATCCGCCGCGCGCTCGAAGCCTTCAGGATTCCCATCCTCTACTACGAAGGCTATGAAGCCGACGACGTCATCGGCACGCTCTCCTGCCAGCTCTCCGCCCTCGGCCATCACGTCTACGTCGTCTCTCCCGACAAGGACATGATGCAGCTCGTCAACGAAGGCGTCAGCATCCTGAACCCCACCAAAGACAACCTCGTCCTCAACCCCGCAAAGGTCGAAGAAGTCCTCGGCGTCCCACCCGAACGCGTCATCGACGTTATGGCCCTCCGCGGCGACTCGGTCGACAACATCCCCGGCGCTCCCGGCATCGGCGACAAGGGCTCCGTCGAGCTTATCCAGACCTTCGGCACCGTCGAAGGCGCGCTCGACCACGCCGACGAAGTAAAGAAAAAAACCTACCGCGAATCCCTCCAGAACAACCGCGACAACATCCTGCTCAGCAAAGAGCTCGTCACCATCCACACCTCGGTCCCCATCCAGTTCTCCCTCGACGACATGCGCACCCAACCCGTCGACAACGCCGCCTGCCGCGCCCTCTTCACCGAGCTAGAATTCACCACCCTCCTCAAAGATTTAGCCCCCGACCTCGACGCCGCCCCAACCACCTACACCACCAACGCCACCGAGTCCGACCTCGCAAACCTCATAGCCGAAGCGCGTATCCCCGCCAGCTTGTCATCTCGACCGGAGCGCAGCGAAGTGGAGAGATCTGCTTCTGGTGATGCCACAAATCCTCGCGGCCTCGCCATCGCCCTCGCTGCCACCACCCAATCCATCTCCGAAGAAATCGCCGCCGATCCCGCAGACCCCAACACAAACCCCGACATAGACCTCGAACCCGAGCCCGAAGCCCCCACCACCATGTCCCTCTTCGGCGACCCACAGGGTTCAGAGCTCAGCCACCAGGGAGCAGCAAACTCATCGCCTTCTGGACCCTTGGCCCTGGACCCTGGACCCTCACCCTCCGACCCCGCCTGCACTCTCGGCCTGGCCGTCACTGCGACCCACGCCATCAGCCTCTCGCTTGACACCCCCGGCCTCCGCGAAGCCCTCGAAGACCCCACGCTCCCCAAACTCGTCCACGATCTAAAAGCCGTCCTCCGCGCGCTCCAGCCTCACAATGTCACCCTCCGCGGCCCCATCACCGACGTCATGCTGCAGAGTTATCTCCTCAATCCCACCCACGCCTCGCACACCCTCATCGACATCGCCGCCCGCAGCACCAGCCGTGCCCTCACCCACCAACCCACCAAAGAAAACCCCAACGACCCCAAACGCCTCCCCGAAGCCGCCACCGCCATCGCCCGCCTCGCCACAACCTTCACCGCACAACTCCTCGAATCCGAAACCCACACCGCCCCCATCATCCCTAAGGACGATCCCTCGCTAGGCGGCGCCATCACCCCCGAAATGCTCTTCGCGGACAAAGCACCCACCCACAAACCTGTCATCCTGAGCGGAGCGCAAAGCGCGGAGTCGAAGGACCTGCCGCCATCTCTGCCAGCCACTAAAGCCAAGGACATTTCAACTACAACCCTCGGCCCCGACAGCTCGCTCACCGACGTCTACACTCACCTCGACCTCCCTCTGGTCCCTGTCCTCCTCCGCATGGAGCAATCCGGCGTCCGCGTAGACAGCGATCTCCTCCGCGAACAATCCTCCCGCCTGGCCGTCCAGATCGACGACCTGGCCGAAAAGATCTACGCGGCCTCGGGTCACAAGTTCAACATCAACTCCCCCAAGCAGCTCGGCGACGTCCTCTTCAACAAGATGAATCTCCCTCAGCCCATCAAGTACGGCAAGGGCAAGACCATCTCCACCGCCATCGACATTCTCGAGGGCCTCGCCACCGAACACGAAGTCCCCGCGCTCGTCATCGAGCACCGCCAGCTTCAAAAACTCAAAGGCACCTACCTCGACGCGCTCCCGCAACTGGCCGACGCACAAGGCCGCATCCACACCACCTTCAACCAGGTAGGCACCGCCACTGGCCGTCTGTCCTCCACCAACCCCAACCTGCAAAACATCCCTATCCGCACCGCCGTAGGTCGCGAAATCCGCGCCGCCTTCATCGCCGCCCCCGGCAACAAGCTCATGTCCGCGGACTACTCACAGATCGAGCTCCGCCTTATGGCCCACTTCTCGCAAGACCCTCTGCTGCTCGACGCCTACCGCACTGGCAAAGATATCCACACCCTAACCGCCGCCGAGGTCTTCGAAGTCGACCCTGCCACCATGTCCAAGGAAACTCGCGCCCGCGCCAAGGCCGTCAACTTCGGCATCGTCTACGGCATCAGCCCGTTCGGTCTCGCCGCGCAGCTAGGCATCGACCAGAAGACCGCGAAGGCTTACATCGAAAAATACTTCGACCGCTACAAAGGCGTAGCCGCCTTCATCGAGCAGACGCTCGAAATCGTCCGCCGCGACCAATCCGTCCGCACAGCCTTCGGCCGCATCCGCCCCATCCCCGACATCCAATCCCGCAACCCCAACCAGCGCGGCTTCGCCGAACGCACCGCCGTCAACACTCCCCTGCAAGGCACCGCCGCCGACCTCATCAAGATCGCCATGCTCCGCATCGACGCCGAGATCACCCGCCGCAAACTGAAGTCGCTCATGACGCTCCAAGTCCACGACGAACTCCTCTTCGACGTACTCCCCGAAGAAGCCGAAGAGATGCAGCAACTTGTTAAGGCTGAGATGGAATCCGCTGCTACGTTCTCCATCCCCATCGTTGCCGATGTTGGCCTGGGCGATAACTGGCGGGATATCAAGTGAATGACTGATTTGCCTCGACCAGAAAAACAATTGTTGAAGCGGTCATGTGCAATACATACGCTGCGAGATGAGCTGGAACGGTGACAATTTCTGCACCCTGTCCATGTCCGCCGAGTTTATTGCGGCCTGTGGGAACCCCGCTCTTGAGCATGTTTGCGAGCGATGAAAAATGTGATTGCCAGAAAGCCGGAATCAGGCCATTGGCGAAACAAACATCAATAAGTTCGGATGCGGTCGGTGTCGGTTTATGGCTCCATCCTCGTTCTTTACAAATGCTTTTGAGGACACTTTCCATCGATTTCAGGCTCTCGTTGAGAGCCTCCTTGTAGCGCCCGGATCGGTAATGTTCATGTGCAGTGAGAAATTCATCCTGTGCGCCAGAGTATGCCGTTCCTTGGAGAAGTAGGAGTGCAGGCTTGACAACTTCTGCGTGAAGCATTTCGGAGTCGATCCGAACAATTTTTCCTTCCGCAAGTCGATAGCCTACCGAATGTTCGGCAAACCGCAGATTCAACTCTTCAAGTGCATTGTCGGCAACCGAATTAAAGTCGCGTACCATTCGATAGCCGAAATCTCTTGTTCCGACATCGACCACCCTGAAGCCAAGCTCTATGGCATCCAAGACCATCTCAACATCTGGTTCTTGAAGTATGAAATTTAGGAGTTCACTTTCGTAATCGCGACTCCTTGAAAGAAATCCGTTCTGACCTGCTAAGGTGAATTTTCCATATTCGCGACAGAGCGCCTCGACGATAGCTTCATAAGCTTCTGAGACTTTAGGGAAGTAGTCGCGTGTGTTCGTTCCTAGCGAGTCACGAAGGATATGGACTATTTGGACTCGCAACGCTGAAGACAACTGGTCATAGACGTAAACGTCACTTATCTCACCGCGGGAACGTTTCATCCGCTTCGAATAAAGATCAAGAATTCCCATAACCTCATACCTCTACGATTACTTGAGTATAGGTTCCCATCGCTACGCGGCCTGAAAATCCCTCATCGTAGGCAACGTCTTAATCGCCTGTCCCACCTTCTTCTCCGCGACCCTCAACTCATACATACTCTGCAAATTCAACCAGAACTGCGCACTCATCCCAAAGAAGTGCCCCAGCCGCAGCGCGGTATCGCCCGTAATCGACCGTCGTCCATTCAATATCTGCGTCACGCGATTGGTCGGCACACGAATCTGCCGCGCAAACTCCGCCGCACTCACACCCATCTCCTTCAATTCCTCCGCCAGATGCTCTCCCGGATGTATCGCGTCCATCGCTCTCCCCTCAGTGATAATCCACTATCTCCACATTCGATGGCCCCTTGGCACCCTGCGGCCACTCAAAGCAAATCCGCCATTGATCGTTGATCCGAATACTGTACTGACCCTTTCGGTCGCCCTTCAACGCCTCAAACCGATTGCCCGGCAACGCTGCAAGATCCTGCAGCGAAGTAGCAGTTTGCATCCTGTCCATCTTCAGCCGCGCTGCCCGCTCGAAACCCGAAAAGGCCCTGACCGTCTTGCCATCAACAAACTCGCTGGTTCGCTTGTCGCGGCAACTTACGATCATGAAGTCACTTTAGTTGGCTGTACGCAGTACGTCAAGCGTATTGCAAGAGTGTCCTACCGCCGGATACCTCATTCAAGCGAGTTCTTTGAACATATGCAATCAACGCGGGTGGCCCATTCATGCGCGCATTTTGCGCATGAGTGGGGTCAACCACAGACGCTGGCGTATCGTAAGAACGAGGTTCGGACACAATGAGCAGCAATGTCAGCAATCCCCCTGACTTCTTTACCCTCGCGGTCGGTCCACAAGGCAGGTTTGTCGTCCGGATGGAATGACCAGACTGTTCTTAGCATCCACGAAAAGCAATGGCAGGCCCGCGCGGAAGCCAGACGCCTCAACCTCGAAGGCCACGCCGCCGTTCCGGTAGAGCTGCCTGAGACGTTACTCTACGGCGCAGCCATACGAGCCAAGATAGACGGCGTCTTTGTCGCGGATTGGATCAGCTCCGCCGTAGAAGAGCGCATCCGCAACGACGAACTCAGCGACCGGATTTTCCGCCGTCGCAAGGCGCAAGCCCAAAAGCCCTCAACGAGATGCTTGACCTCATGCGCGATATTCCTGGCAACAACCCACCCGATTCCGGCGACGAACTCGAACCCTAACCACCCATCCCAGCCCGGGGCAGCGCCTGAGTTTCAGGCTTGACGCAGTTTCGTTTATAAACGAAAATAGCCCATGTGTACAAAATCCGTTTCTACATCACCGCGACCGGTAAAAGAATCTTCGCGGAATGGCAGAGCGGATTGCGCGATGCCAAGGTAAAAGCCGCCATCATCCGCAGATTGAACCGCGTTGAGCAGGGCAACTTCGGCGACCACAAGTACCTCAAAGATGGCGTCTCCGAGTTGAGAATCGCTATCGGCCCAGGCTATCGCGCCTATTATGCCGTCGCAGGCCAGGAGATTGTTCTACTCCTCTGCGGCGGTGACAAGCGAACTCAAACCGCAGACATAGATCGTGCCTGCACCTACTGGAAAGACTGGCAGAATCGAGGGAAGGACATTAACGATGAAATCTGAAAAGCAACATCCAAGAGACCGCAGCTACGACGAGGCAGTCGTTGAAGTCTTCCAGGCTGACCCAGCTGTAGCCGTCGAGCTCCTCAACGACATCCTCGCCGACGGCGACCAAGCCGAGCTTCTCATCGCCCTCCGCCAGATGACCAAAGCCTTCGGTGGCGTCACCGCCATCGCCGAGAAAGCGAACCTCAACCAAACCCAGCTCTACCGCACGCTATCGGAAAACGGCAACCCCGCCCTCACCAGCCTCGCCGCAATCCTGAAGGCGATGGGACTCCGCCTCGCAGTGCAGCCAATCAAGGCCAAGTCTCAGAGAACAAGAGCCACCAAAAAGGCGGCGTAAAAACTCAGGCCCTATCCCCGGGTGCCGGGTGCCCCACATCTCGCTTCTGAGATGTGGGTTTTTGCGCTTCCCCAAAATCCTGTCAACCCCCCAGCAACCCGCGCAACCACTCAAACCCCCGTCAATACAGGCGATTTCCATCCAAGAAACATTGCACATTCTCCGTCCCAAATCCTTACAATAGAAGTAGACCCGAAAACATCCTCAGCCCGGCCGCCCGCCGGGCTTCGCATTTAACCCAAAGGCCTCAGCCCCGGACTTCCATAAGTCCAGCCCTAAGCCTTTTCCCATCGAGACTTTACGCCAAAAAGTACGGAAGTATGTACTTTACGCAAGGCCCTGATTCCAAAGGTCGTGATTCGGAGCTTCGCCTTAATACCGCTTTTTTTTCTCACCCTTCTTTACTCATCCGGACTCCTTAGTCTTGCGCAGATGTCTAAAGAGGGTTATAAATGAGTGTGACCTTAGATAAGTACATTGCCGCGCAGCAGTCGTATCTGGAGCTCCTCTAGCAAGCTCAGCAGTGTGTAGAACTGTTTACGAGCGCGAGTGTCAACGTTCCCGATCCTCTACGGGCATTTCTTAATAATACCTCCCTCCCCATCGCAACGCGTGCACCAAAACCCAAGAAGGAACCTGCAAGCATCATCCCCCCTACCCGTCCGCGACAGTACGCTGTGCCCCCTGGTGGAAAGGTGGATTGGATATCAGTGGCTCTTGAAGATGCGACGATCTCCACGCTGGTGTTAGCGTTCTTGGCTGATAGCCAGTATTTGAGCGCTAGCGGTATTGTGTCGAAGATTAGGGCTATTCACCCGGATACCGTAGCGAACTCCGTATTCAATGCGATCAATCGGCTTGTAGCTGAATCCAAGATCACTGTTGCTGATGCCGACTACATCATCGCCAGTAAGGATATCGCCCCGATCATCGAAGATGGCTATCTTTGGGGTGATTCAGATCTTTTCTATGCAGCAGATGTCACCAGCTATCGGCGAGAAGTGATGCTTGCTCTTATTGAAAAAAACCCTGGCATCGTGTTAATGGACATTGTCCGCACTCTGGAAAACCTGCCGTGGTTCCCGAAACGCTTTAACAAGGATTCTGCTAAGACCGATCTTGAAGCGCTGAGAACGCGCGGAGCAATTCTTCGTCGTCCGGAGACCAAAGGCTGGGAAGCAAAGGAAAAGGAGGCCCCCGAAGAGACCTCCTAATCGTTCACTTACATGGCCGGAGAACCTTACTCCTTGATAGACAGGGACACCAGTTTGCACCTGGTGGGTAACGAGGGGCAGACCCTCGCTCCGGCCTCTACATCTACGACAGTGCGGGCGTGGCGAAATTGGTAAACGCGTCAGCCTTGGGAGCTGATGGGCACCTCTAGTCAAGGATTCCTGCCCATGCGAGTTCGACCCTCGTCGCCCGCACCACACACTACAAATAATCTCTCATGTCAACATAAATTGCAAGCATTATTTTTTACTTGACGCAACAGTTGCGTTAGGTATAAAGTTATTTTTATGAAGAAATCACGGCACAACCTCTCCAAGTCCTCCATCGTCGCAGAGATTCCAGCGGCCTGTTCTGACGAGCTGGCAGCGGTCGAATTCTTCGAGTTCCAGCGTTGGGGCGATACGCCGTGCTGTGTGAAATGTGGGTCTGTGTCCGTCTATAAGATGAAGGATGCCAACACTGGGGAGCGCAGCCAGCGTTACCTCTGGCGCTGCCGGGACTGCAAAGAGCAATACACTGTCCGCATTGGCACCGTTTACGAAGAGAGCCGCTTGCCGATGCGTCATTGGGCTTACGCGTTCTGGCGCGCTTGTACATCGAAGAAGGGCGTTAGCGCATTGGAGATTCAACGCCACTGCCAGATCAGCTACAAGTCTGCCCTGTTCCTTATGAATCGTATCCGCTTTGCGATGGCTCCAGACCTTGAAACCGCAGAACCATTGAAGGGTATCGTGGAAGTTGACGAAACCTACGTTGGCGGCAAGCCGCGCCCGTTCTCTGGTAAAGGGGACGGACGCAAAACTAAGGCACAGCGGAAGACTGCTGTATTCGCTGCTGTAGAGCGTGGGGGTCAGATTCGACGGCAAGTGGTTGCAGACGTTACGGGGAAGACCTTGAAGGCTGCGATTCGCCAGTGCGCTGACCCGCGCTCCTACATCTTCTCCGATGAACATGCTGGATATCAGGGCATCGGAAGCGAGTTTATGGGCGGTCACTTCTCTGTGACACACAGCCGCAAGGAATACGCTCGCGGCCCCATCAATACCAACACCGCCGAAAGCAGCTTTGCCCTCGTCAAGCGCGGTATCATCGGTACGTACCACAACGTTAGCAAGGAATACTTGCATCGCTACTTATGGCAGTTTGACTTCGTATGGAACACACGCAAACTAAATGATGGGGAGCGGACAGTCCAAGCGATCAAGTCAGCGGAAGGAAAGCGGCTCATGTACAGCGGCGCAGTAGCCCATGCCTAAGACACCCGTAAAACGCGGCCCTAAACCGGACACGTTAAAGCTCACTGGCGATTGGAAGAAAGCTGTCAAGAAGTCCCTGGCGAAGAAGAAACCTGCGGCCGGATGGCCCAAAGACAAAGCTCCCTGATTAGGGAGCTTCTTGGTATAAGATCGTTGAACTCGCCTGCCAGCGAGATTGATTGCGTCGGGAAACGCCTGCCATAGCGTAGCGCGGGAGTGTGCCTGATGCAAGTTTTGAATTATTTCCCCATACCCGTTACTCCACTTTATCCCTTGGAAAGGGAAACAGAAATGGCCACGCAACCTGAGCGTATTGCAGCGCTTGAAACGAGTGTAAGTTTTATCAAGGGAGTCGTTTATGTTATTGTGCCACATATCGTCGGGTGGGCAGCTTACATTACTATCAACGTAGTCGCCATGAAGCAGTCTCTTGCCGATGGTGGCAACGCAAAGATCGTCGCTGAACTTAAAGCCCCGAAATCTCCTGCGCAATTGCAAGCCAATCTAAGCAGTGTTATTGCACAGGTACAGACGGCGCAGGCCAGCGGTAAGAAACCGGACACGGAAAAGGTTCTCAAGCTCTCGAACGCGGTCAATGGGGTTCTAGATAAAAACGCCACAATACCAGAAGCATGGCAGGCCACGAGCGCTCTAATCGGTTACCGGTCCCAAACGACCACCGACGAAAGCAAAGAGTGTTCAGACCCCTCCGGAACCTCTGTTATGGCCCCCCTAATTGGGCATTCAACATACACCCTCACTTACGCAAATTGCACTTACACAATGGATAGCCCTGCTGGAATCTATGTAGCCGAAAACTTTGTCAAGACCAATGGTGCAGATCGAATACTCGAATTTGACCATGTAAGGGTTGTCTATCGGGGAGGTTCCGTGCCTCCGTTGGGCAAGGTGATATTCCACGACTGCTCATTTGACTTGCAGTTATATGTTCCACCGCCGAGCCTGATTCAAAAAATGGCAAGAACGCTATTGGCATCCTCGAATATCGACGATGTCAATGTGGCGCTTATTTCATAGCCAAATGCAAGCGACCCGCGACATTCCGCCTTGCGTAAAGTACATACTTCCGAAAAAGTACCCGGGGGGAGGCCCCACCGATGCCAACAACCCGCATCCGTACTACCATGATCGCCATGCGCCCGCCCCACCTCCTCCTCGCTCTAGCCCTCCTAACCACCCCCGCCATCGCCCAGCACCCCACGCTCCTCTGGCCCAACGGCAACCCCGAGCCCACCCACCTCACCGGCCCCGAATTCGATCCCACCACCGACAAAGACCGCATGGTCTCCGGCAAAACCGCCGTCCGCATCACCAACGTTACCCATCCCACGCTTACGGTTTACTCGCCCGACCCCGCAAAAGACACCCATGCCGCCGCCCTCGTCTTTCCCGGCGGTTCCTACATCCGCCTCTCCTGGAGCGTCGAAGGCACCGAAGTCTGCGACTGGCTTAACTCGCTCGGCATGACCTGCATACTTGTCAAATACCGAGTCCCTGAAGACGCCCACTACCCCGCCAACACCGAAGACCTCGAAGACGCCCAGCAAGCCATGCGCCTCACCCGCACTACGCGGCCGAGTGGCACATCGACCCCGCCCACATCGGCGTCATCGGCTTCTCCGCGGGAGCCCACCTCGCCGTCGTCCTCAGCACTCATCCCGGCTTCCAGGGCGCAAACGTCCCACCCTCAACG